>Ga0222713_10001077_pt1 | contig 31212 bp, 27 predicted proteins | sample C33_649DmetaG_FD_165061 | JGI IMG/M metagenome (GOLD analysis project Ga0222713, IMG submission 165061) | Estuarine water microbial communities from San Francisco Bay, California, United States - C33_649D | ecosystem: Environmental > Aquatic > Marine > Unclassified | place: USA: California... | reverse complement strand
CTCGTGCGGGCGCTCGTGGTGGAGGCCTTCCGGATCCCGAGTGGGTCGATGGAAGGCACCCTGTTGATCGGGGATTTCCTCCTCGTGAACAAGCTGCTCTACGGCGCGGAGCTCCCGGTGGTGAAGCGGCAGCTCCCGCCGATCCGGGATCCACGCCACGGTGACGTGGTCGTCTTCCGGTGGCCGGAGGATCCACGCAAGCACTTCGTGAAGCGTTTGGTCGGACTCCCCGGGGACACGCTCGAGATGCGGCAGGGCGTCTTGGTCCGGAACGGGAGGGCGCAGCAGGAACGCTACGCGCAGCAGCTCCCCGAGCTCCTCGATGGCACGGTGGTGGAGTTCGCGTGGCAGCGCGACCATCTGCTCCCCACGGTCGATGCGTCGCACTATGTCCCGTCGCGCGACGACTGGGGGCCGCTCGTCGTGGCGCCACGGCACTTCTTCGTGCTCGGCGACAATCGTGACAACTCGCTCGACTCCCGCTACTGGGGATTCGTCCCCGATTCGCTCATCCGGGGGGCGCCCCTCCTCGTCTACTTCAGCCTTCGCCCCGACAGCGCGGGCCGCGCGGGATGGACCTCGCGGGTCCGATGGGACCGACTCGGCGCCCTCGTCGAGTGATGGTGGGAGGGGGCGCTGGGTAGGGTGCTGGGGGGTGCTTCCCTCCCTCTGGTCGGTACTGCACATTCTTTTGGAAGGACCGTTCGCCGCCCCCCCCGGAGACGCCTGCGTGAGACGTACCGCCCGTTTGCATAAGCGCCGTTCGCACGACGAAGGATCGCTCGACCAGTATCTGCGCGACATCAGCGCCTACCCGCTCATCACGCGGGAGGAGGAGGTCGTCCTCGCGCAGCGGATCCGGCTGAACGACCAGGAAGCCCTCGATGGCCTCGTGCGGGCGAATCTTCGCTTCGTGGTCTCGGTCGCCAAGAAATACCAGAATCAGGGCGTCTCCCTCTCCGATCTGATCAACGAGGGGAACCTGGGCCTCATCCGCGCCGCCCATAAGTTCGACGAGACCAGGGGGATCAAGTTCATCTCCTACGCCGTCTGGTGGATCCGACAGGCGATCCTCCAGGCCTTGGCCGAGCAGAGCCGCATCGTGCGCGTCCCGCTCAACCGCGCGGGGGAGATCCATCGGATCGGGAAGCGGGCCAACGCCCTCCTCCAGGAGCTCGGGCGCGAGGCGACCCACGCCGAGATCGCCGAAGGGATGGAGCTCAGCGAGGATGAGGTGGCCAAGTCGATGGCGATCTCGCAGGCCCACGTCTCCCTTGATGCGCCGATCGCCCCGGGGGAGGACAATCGCCTCCTCGACTACATCGCCGACACCACCCACGCCAACCCCGAGGAGGAGGTGATCGAGGTGGCGTTGATGGAGTCGGTCCAGCAGGCGCTCGCCGGCCTCAAGGAGCGGGAGGCCAAGATCCTCCGGCTCTACTTCGGGCTCGATGGGGCGGAGCCGATGACCCTGGAGCAGATCGGGGCGGTGCTGAACATCACCCGGGAGCGGGTCCGTCAGATCAAGGAGAAGGCGCTCTCGCGGCTGCGTCACGTCTCCCGCGCCCGCTCGCTGGAGAGCTACCTGGGCGACTAACTTTCGAGGATGTCCAAAGACGCCTCGTTCGATATCTCGACCGCCGTCGACCTCCAGGAGGTCGACAACGCCGTCAATCAGGCGGCCAAGGAGATCGCCCAGCGGTATGACTTCAAGGACGCGACGCTCGCGACGGTCGAGTTCGCGCGCGGGGAGGGGACGATCACCCTCGCCACCGACACCGACATGCGCCTCCGCGCCATGTGGGACATCCTGCAGGGGAAGCTCATCAAGCGCGGCGTCCCGGTGAAGAACCTCGATGCCGGCGAACCGTCGCAGGCGGGAGGTGATACCTGGCGCCGCGTCATCACCCTCAAGCAGTCGCTCGACGGGGAGACCTGCAAGCAGGTCGTCGCCGCCATCAAGGCGCAGAAGTTCAAGAAGGTCCAAGCCTCCATCCAAGGCGACACCGTGCGTATCGTCTCGCCGAGTCGCGATGAGCTCCAGACGGTGATGGGCTTCCTGCGCGGTGAGGACTTCGGGGTCCAGCTGCAGTTCGGGAACTATCGGTGAGATTCCAGGTCGTCACCCTCGGCTGCGATAAGAACACCGTCGACTCGGAGCGCTATCGGGCCCAGCTGATCGATCATGGCGGGGTGCAGGTCGCCGACGCCGAGGACGCCGAGGTGATCATCGTGAACACCTGTGGGTTCATCGATGCGGCGAAGCGCGAGTCGATCGACGCGATCGTCGCGGCGGGGCGATTGAAGGGGGAGGGGAGTGCGACCGCGGTCGTCGCCGTCGGGTGCATGGTGGAGCGCCACAAGGACGAGCTCGTCGAGGCGCTCCCGGAAGTCGATCTCTTCCTTGGCGCCTCGGAGACGGAGCAGCTCGTTCCGCTCCTCCAGGCGCGCGGGTTGATCGGCGATCCGGTGACGGTGCACCCGGGGCAGCGTATCTATGCGGGGGACACTCCCTTCGTGCGCTACCTCAAGGTGAGCGAGGGGTGCGATCATGGCTGCGCCTTCTGTGCCATCCCCCTCATGCGGGGTACGCATCGCTCCTTCGCGCTCGATGAGATCGTGCGCGAGGCACAGCTGCTCGAGTTGCAGGGGGCGCGCGAGGTGAACCTCGTGGCGCAGGACCTCGCGCACTACGGTCGGGATCTGCGCGATGGGGTCCGACTCCCCGAACTGCTCGAGGCGCTCGTCCGCGAGACCTCGATTCCCTGGTTCCGCAACATGTATCTCTACTCGGCGGGGATCACGCCGCGGTTGCTCGAGGTGATCGCGGCGCAGCCCCGCATCGTGCCGTACCTCGACATGCCGATCCAGCATGCGTCCGATGCGGTGCTCGAGCGGATGCGGCGGCCCGAGCGGCAGCGGACGATCCGCGAGAAGGTCGCGCGCTTTCGTGAGGCGGTGCCCGGCGTGGCGATCCGTACCACCTGCATCGTCGGCTTCCCTGGGGAGACCGGGGACGATGTGACTCAGCTGCTCGATTTTCTGCGCGAGATCGAGTTTGAGCGGGTGGGGGTCTTTGCCTACTCGCCGCAAGAGGGGACGCGGGCCGCGGCGCTCCCTGACGATGTGCCGGAGGGTGTGAAGCGGGAGCGACTCGAGGCGGTGCAGGAGCTCCAGCGGCATATCACGGCGGAACGCTACGAATCGCGCGTGGGGGCTACAGCCCCGGTGTTGATCGAGGCGGCCGCCGGCGCCCAGGGGCTCGCACGCGGGCGACTCCCCTGGCAGGCCGATGACATCGATGGCGTGACCTGGGTGCGCACCGATGCCACCCCGGGGAGTTTGGTCGAGACGCGAGTGACGGCGGTGCAGGACGACTATGACTTCACCGCGGACTTCGTGCGCACGCTCGAGATGCCAGCTGCGCCGAGGGCGGCGCCGGTGCGCGGACGTACGCTCCCCATGGCGGCCACGATCGGGAGCTTCGGTCGGTGAGCGGGACGCGCGTCGGCTGGCGCTGGCGCGTCGTCGCAGGCACCCTGACCACCCTGATCCTCGGGGTCGGCGCCTGTGGGCGTCGTCCGCTGGTGCCGGCCACGAGTCCGACCACCACGAATCGGCCGGCCGCGGAGCGACCGAGCCCTGCGGTGGCCCGGGATACCGCCACGACGCCGTCGCCGGACGAGGCCTTCCCGCTCGATGAGGCCCCTCCATCGCCTTCACTGGGTGATGGCCCTCTGGTCCGTATCGCGCTCACGGTGCACGTGGGGTCGGCGCCGCTGAGCGCGAGTGGTGCCTGGCGTCTCCTCGACGAGGATGGTGGGGTCATCGTCCGCGCGAATCCACGGGACCGGTGGTCGATCGAGCGGCGCGGGAGGGTGTTGCGGGCGGTTCGCCCGGACGGGTTGGCGAGCGCGTGGCACGCGGGGCCGGTGACGCTACGGACCGATCGGGTGGGGACGGTGCGGTCAGGGGGGCGCGCCTATCGCGGGGCGCTGCGGCATGTCGCGACCGATTCCGGGGTGCTCGTGGTGAACGTGCTCCCCCTCGATGATTACCTCCGCGGGGTGGTGCCGCTGGAGATCGGCGATCGACCGGCGGGCGAGCGCGATGCCGTGGAGGCGCAGGCGATCGCGGCGCGCACCTACACCGTGCGTCGGCTCATCGCCGAGCGTCGGGGGACGGCGCGGCGTCGGTGGTTCGATCTCCTCCCGACCGTCGCCGATCAGGTCTACGGGGGGCTCGCCGCCGAGCGCCAGTCATCGGATCGGGCGATCGAGCGCACGAGCGGGCTCGTGCTGATGGTGGGCGGACAGGTGGCCGATGCCCCCTTCTTCTCGACCTGCGGCGGGCGGACGGCGGCGGCCTCCGAGGTCTGGTCTGTGGCGGGGGCGAGTCATCTCCGCGGGGTGAGCGATCGCATCCCTGGGACGATGCGCGATTACTGCGACGGGTCGCCGACCTATCGGTGGACCCGTCGGCTCGCCGCCGCCGAGGTGGACCTAGTGGTGCAGCGCTATCTGGCGAGCGTCACCGCCGTCCCCCGCGCGGGGCCGGGCCGCGTCCAGGGGCTTCGCGTGGTGAGCACCGGGACGAGTGGGCGCGTCGCGCGGCTCGAGCTCCGGGCCGACGGGGGGACCTTCACCGTCCCCGGGAACGCCGCACGCAGCGTCCTCCGCTCGCCGGGTGGCGACCTCCTGCCCAGCGCCTATTTTTCGCTCGCGGTGGAGCAGGAGGGTGGGCGTCTCATCCGCGCGGTGCTCGAGGGGCGCGGATCGGGACATGGGGTCGGGATGTGTCAGTGGGGGGCGATCGGGCGCGCGCGCGCCGGTCAGGACCACCGCGCCATCCTCTCGGCCTACTATCCTGGGGCCACCGTCGCGCGTCTGCCCGCTGGCCTCATCACCTCGTAGGAGTCCCGTCCGGTGCCATCCGCTCCCACCGCCAGTGTCCGCTCCCCCCTCCGCGTCGGCGTCCTCGGTCTCGGGGTGATCTCGCAGACGGCGCATCTCCCGGTCCTCGCCAAGATGCGCGGCGTGCAACTCGCCGCCCTCTGCGATGGGGATCTCGCCAAGGCGCGCACCCTCGCGCAGCGCTTCGGTGTGCCGGACATCTGTTCTGATGTCGACGAGCTCCTCGAGCTCCCCGGCCTCGACGCGGTGATCATCTGCACCCCGAACCATCTGCACGAGGTCCATGTCCTCTCCGCGCTCCGCGCTGGACTCCATGTGCTCTGTGAGCGGCCGCTCGCCCTCTCGTCCAAGGGCGTCGAGAAGATCCTCGCGGCGGCGAAGAAGGTCGATCGCGTGGTGATGGTCGCGAACAACCACCGGTATCGGGCCGATGCGCAGGGGCTGGACGCGGTGATCCGGCGCGGGGATCTCGGCAAGGTGCGCGCCGTCCGCGCGGGGGCCTATCGGTACCGTGCCGTGCTCGCCCCCTGGCGGAATCGTCGCGATGAGGCGGGGGGTGGGGCCTTCCTCGAGCTCGGCGTCCCGTTGCTCGACCTCGCGGGCTGGCTCACCGACTTCCCGCGCATCGAGCGTGTGAGCGTCGCGGTGGATCGTCCGCGTGGCGCGAATGCCGTCGAGGAGGCCGCCACCGTCTTCATCGAGTGCAAAGGGGGCTTCACCGTCACGATCGACGTGCACGCCGCGTACGTGGGGACCGAGGAGCGGTGGTGGTTCGAATTGATCGGCGAAAAGGGCTCGGCGCGGCTCGCCCCGCTGCGCGTGGTGAGGGAGGTGCGCGGCCGCGCGGTGGATGTCTCGCCGAGTGGGGCGCACACGCGGGATACCGCCTTCACGCAGTCGTATCGGTCGGAGCTGGCGCACTTCGCCGCGGTGGTGCGCGGCGAGGTCAAGTACGAGCCACCGGTCGATCAGGTGCGCGTGCACAAGTTGGTGGAGCTCATCTATCGCGCCGCCGACGAGGGCAAGGAACTCCGTCCGTGAGCGCGCGCTGGCTGCGCCGTGCCCTCGCCGGCGCGGTCCTCGCTGCGGTGAGTGTGCCGGCGCAGGCGCAGTCGACGGCGATGGCGCCGTTGGCGTCTACATCGGCGACCGGTCGATACCTGGTCTCCGTCCTGACCTTCGGGCCGGGCGATGCGATCTTCGAGCGGTACGGGCACAATGCCATCCGCGTCCGGGATCGGGTCACGGGGAGCGATCTCGCCTACAACTGGGGGATGTTCTCCTTCGACGATCCCGGCTTCCTGCGCCGCTTCCTCAGCGGAGAGACGCGGTATTGGGTCGCGGCCTTCCCCTCGCAACCGTTGATCGCGGCGTATCAGGAGCGCGATCGCGCGACGGAAGAGCAGGTCCTCGCCCTCACCCCGACGCAGGCGGAGGCACTCGCGCTGGCGGTCGCCCGCAATGCGTTGCCGGAGCACCGCGAGTACCGCTACGACTACTTCCGTGACAACTGCTCCACGCGGGTGCGGGATGCGCTCGACGTCGCGCTCGGGGGGATCCTGCGGCCGCAATTCACCGCGCTCCAGACCGATCTCACCTATCGCTCGGAGTCGCGACGGTTGAGCGCCCCCGATCCCGCCGCGCAGGCGGGGATCGAGCTCGCGTTGGGCCCGATGGCCGACACCCGGATGACGGCGTGGGAGACGATGTTCATCCCGATGCGGCTCCGTGACCATCTGCGCAGCGTGACGGTGGCGACTGCGGCGGGACCGGTTCCGCTCGTCGCCGCGGAGACGGTCCACTACGTGGCGCGGCGTCCCGTGGAGCGCGCCGAGCCCGGGGGACTCGTCCTCGGTCCGCTGGGACCGGTGCTCGCCATGTGGGGGCTCCTCCTCATCCCGCTCACCCCGACCATGCGGCGCCGGTCGCGTATCCCGGCCGCGATCCTCACCGGCGGGTGGTTCACGCTGACCGGCCTCGTCGGGGTGCTGCTCCTCGGGATGTGGCTCGGCTCGGCCCACGTCTTCTGGTATCGCAATCTCACGCTGCTCTTGGCGTCGCCCGTCGCGCTCATCGTCGCGATCCCGGCGGCCCGCGCGATCCTCGCGGGGCAGGCGCCGCGCTGGGTCCGCACGCTCCTCCTGCTCATCGCCGCACAATCGATGCTCGCGCTCCTCCTCTGGCCGATCGTCGCGCAACGGCTCGCCGGCCCACTGCTCCTCCTGCTCGGGGCGAACGTCGCGCTGGTGATGGCGGCGCTGCGACACAGCGCCGACCCGGCGTCGCGGTGACCGTCGCCGCGGGGGTCGACGTCGGCGGGACCTTCACCGATGGGGTGGTGATCGATCCCTCCGGACGGATCCGCACGGGGAAGGTGATGTCGACGCCGCAGGATCAGGGGATCGGGGTCGTCGCCGCGCTCGAGGGGATCGCGCCCGCCGCGTCCCCCGACGCGGGGGATCGGGTGACGCGCCTCGTGCATGGGACGACGGTGGTCACCAACCTCCTGCTCGAGCGCACCGGCGCACGCGTCGTGCTCTGCGCGACCGCCGGCGCGACCGATCTGCTCGAACTGCGCCGTCAGGACCGCGCCGCGCTCTACGATCTCGCGGCGCAGCATCCCGCGCCCCTCGTCGCCTCCGCCGATGTGATCGCCGTGGACGAGCGTCGCATCCCGGGCGCCGTCGCGACGCCGTTGACCGAGGCGACCATCGCCGCCGTGGTGCGCGACGTGCTCGCGCGCGATCCGGAGATCGTCGTGATCGCGCTCCTGCACGCCTACGAGGACGACGCGCATGAGCGTCGGCTCGCCGAGGTGCTGCGCGCGGCACGTCCCGATCTCGAGGTGGTGACCGCCGCGGCGGTGCTCCCGGAGATCCGCGAGTACGAACGGACGGCGACCGCGGTGGCCGAGGGGTACGCGCGCCCGCGCGTGGTGCGGTACCTCGAGGGATTAGGGGCGCGTCTGCGCTCGGCGGGGCGTCCCATGCCCGCGGTCATGACGAGTGCGGGGGGGATGCGGTCGGCGACGGATGCGGCGCGCCATGCGGCGACCCTCGCGTTGTCTGGGCCCGCCGGGGGAATCGTCGGCGCGGCGGCCGTGCTGCGGACCATCGGGCTCGCCGATGCCCTCACGATTGACATCGGTGGGACGAGTGCCGATGCGGGACTCATCCTCGACGGCGAGCCGCTGGTGGAAGCAGGCGGGCTCGTCGCCGGGGTCCCCATCGCCCTCCCGCGCGTCCTCGTCGAGACGGTGTCGGCCGGTGGGGGGAGCCTCGGGTGGATCGACGATGGGGGGGCGTTGCGGGTCGGACCGCGCAGTGCAGGGGCGGTGCCCGGGCCCGCGGCCTTCGGTCGGGGTGGGACCGAACCCACCGTCACCGATGCCCAGCTCGTGCTCGGGCGCATCGGTCTCGAGGGGTTCAGTGCGGGGATCGCGTTGGATCGCGAGGCGGCGACCGCCGCCGTCGCGCGGCTCGCCTCGCGTCTCGGATCCACGATCGAACGCACCGCGCAGGCGATGCTCGACATCGCGAATGCGGAGATGGCGCGTGCGTTACGCCGCGTGAGTGTCGATCGCGGCGTCGATCCTCGCACCTGCGCGCTCGTCGCCTTCGGCGGGGGTGGGCCGTTACACGCCGCCGCACTCGCCGATGCCCTTGGGATCACGACGGTGGTCGTGCCACCGCACGCGGGGGTGTTGAGCGCCGTGGGGCTCGCCATCGCACCGGAGCGGCGCGAGGCGGCGATGAGTCTCCTCGAGCGACTCGATGCCCTGTCGGTCGCGCGGTGGCGTAGAGCCTGCGAGATGCTTGCGGCGCAGGTCGATGGGGCGGAGCGAGCCTGGTCGCTCCGGGTACGCTATCTGGGGCAGGGCCATGAGCTCACGATCCCCGCGGCACCCGAGGACGATCCGCACCGGCTCGTCGAGCGCTTCGCCGCGGCGCATCGGTCACGCTATGGCTTCACCTTGCCGCAGCCGGTGGAGAGCGTGGCGCTGCGCCATGTCGCCAGCACACCGGGTGTCGCCGCGCGCTTCGCTCGCGACACCGACGCCGTGCCCTTCGACGGGGAACGCGCGATCGATCATGGCGGCTCGGCGGATGCCACCGTTCACGGGCCTCGCTCGATCCTCCTCCCGGATGCGACCGCGTGGATCGCCGACGGGTGGGTAGCGACCCCGCTCGCGATCGGCGGGTGGATGCTTCGCCGCGAGGCCGCTCGATGACGCAGCACACCGCGCAAACAGATCCCACCGCCTTGGACCCGTTGGAGGTCGCCGTCTGGGCCTCCACGATGGCGATGATCGCCGAGGAGATGGGGGCGGTCCTCATCCGCGGCGCGCTGTCACCGAACATCCGGGAGCGCCGTGACGCCTCCTGCGCCCTCTTCGATGCCGAGGGGGAGATGGTCGCGCAGGCAGCGCACATCCCGGTGCATCTCGGGGCGCTGCCGGAGGCGGTACGTGCGGTGCGGGCCTGCGCGCCCAACCCGGGAGATGTCTTCCTGCTCAACAGCCCCTGGCATGGGGGCTCGCATCTCCCCGATCTCACGATGGTCGAGGCGATCGCGGATGGGGATCATGTGGCGGGGTATGCGGTGGTGCGCGCGCATCACGCCGACGTGGGCGGGATGAGTCCGGGGTCGATGCCGCAGGGCGCGACCGAGCTCGTGCAGGAGGGATTGATCCTTCCCCCGGTGCGGCTCGAGCGCGCGGGTGTTCCCGACGATGATCTGCTGCGACTCATCCTCGCCAACGTCCGCACCCCCGACGAGCGCCGCGGCGATCTCGCGGCGCAGCGCGCCGCGTGTGCGGCGGGCGCCGCGGGATGGCAGACGTTGCTCGCTCGGCATGGGCGTGACCGGATCGCTGGGGTGGTCCACGGACTCGTCGCATACGCGGAGCGACGCGCGACCGCGAGGCTGCAGGCGCTCGATGGCGCGCGGGGTGTGGCCGAGGATGTGCTAGAGGGCGACGGGATCTCCGAGGCGCTGATCCCGCTTCGTCTCGCACTACGCATCGAGGACGGGCACCTCCATCTCGACTTCACCGGCACCGCGCCGATGGTGACGGGGAATGTGAACTGTCCGATCCAGGTGACGCGCGCCGCCGCGCTCTTCGTCCTCCGCTCCCTGCTCGATGATGACGTCCCCACCAATGCGGGGATCGCGCGTCCCATCACGATCGTCACGCCAGACGACTGCTGTATCGCCGCTCGGTCCCCCGCGGCCGTCGCCGCGGGGAATGTCGAGATGAGTCAGCGACTCACCGATCTCCTCTTCGCCGCGCTCGCGGATGCGGGCGTCGAGGTCCCGGCGCAGGGGCAGGGGACGATGAACAACATCACCTTCGGTGGGTCGGGGTGGACCTTCTACGAGACGTTGGGGGGCGGGCAGGGTGCGAGCGCACGCGGGCCCGGTCCTGATGCGGTGCATGTGGGGATGAGCAACACGCGCAACACCCCCATCGAATCGCTCGAGCGCGCCTACCCCATCGTGATCGACCGCTATGCGATTCGTCGTGGCTCCGGTGGGGCAGGGGTGCATCGCGGCGGCGATGGCGTCGTCCGGGCCTATCGCGTGTTGGCGCCCTGTACCGTCACCGTCCTCACCGAGCGTCGGGCCCGCGCGCCTCGGGGTGCGGCCGGTGGAGGCGATGGGACCACAGGGGAGAATCGCCTCAACGGCGCGTCACTCCCGGCGAAGTGTCGTCGCGGGCTCGCGACAGGCGATATCGTGGAGCTGCGCACGCCGGGCGGCGGCGGCTACGGCGCGAGCTGAAGACCGCCTCGGCATCGCGGTGGCGGAGCGTCTGGACGACGAGCAGATCGAACAGGATCGGGAGGCCGCGCGTCGTGCTCATCTCGTCGTCCACGGCGGAGCGCGCCAGCGGGGCAGGCCCGGCGTCATGGGTCACGGACTGGACCCCTCTCTCGACGCGCCTACCGCGTGGCGCCCCCACCGGTCAACTTGGCGCGCGCCTTGCGCGCATCGCCGAAATCGGGGAACCGCTCGATCGTCTGGGTGAAGAGCGCGATCGCCTCCGCCTGCTGTCCGGTGTCCTGCGCGGAGAGCGCGCGCGAGTAGAGCAGCACCGCCTGGAAGGGGATCTGCTTCTGCTCGGCCGCGCGCGTAGCCGTGGCCACCTTCGCCTGCGGGGTGAGGGCGGGGAGTCTGAGACCGCTGGTGGCGGCCGCCGCCACCGTGGCGACCAGGCGGAAGAAGCCATCGGTCGTCCCTTGATCGCGGAAGGTCCACGAGATCCGCCCCGTCTCGCTGTCGATGGCCTTGAGCGTGATGACCAGCCGGCCCGTGCCGTCGGCGATGAACGAGCCGGTCACCATGTGCTTCGCGCCGAGGAGCTTACCGATCCGCGCGGCGGTGGCGTCATCGACCCGGCCGTCCTGCGCGAGCCGCTGCTCATCGAGGAGCCGCTGGATGTTCTCACGCTCCACCACGCGGATCCCCGGATTCATCGCGAGGTCGGTGATCAACAGGTCGGCGATCCCCTTGGAGAGGGGCGCGAGCTCGGCCGTGGCCGCACCGATCGCACTGTTGACGAACGGCAGGACCGCGACCGTCGGGCGCGTCTCGTGCTGGGCGACGAGGGGGGGCGCGAGGAGGGTGAATGCGATCAACCGAGAGAGGAACGAGCGCATGCAGGACTCCAGAGAGGTTCAGGTGTGCACGGTCAGGCCTTCCCCGGCGGCGATGACCTCGAGGGAGGCCCCCGCCCGCCGCACCAGCTCAAGACACTCCGCCACACATCGATCGAGCGCGCCGTCCGTGCGCTCCGGATCGTGATGGAAGAGGACCAGCGTCCGCACGTCGGCGGCGAGCGCCAGCGCCACGGCCTCCTGGTGGGTCGAGTGCCCCCACCCCGCACGGGACGCATACTCCTCGGGGGTGTACATCGCATCGTGGATGAGCACCGATGCCCCGCGGACGAACGCCGTCAACCGGTCCCGCCACGGTCCCGCCGACCCGTAGCGTGGGTGCGGCGCCAACTCATTGTCAGGGACGTACACCAGCCCCCCGGTGTCACCCACGCGATCGGCGAAGCGGTATCCCAGCGCCCCGCCGGGATGCTGCAGGGCGAACGCCGTGACCTCATACCCCGTGCCGCGCGTGGGGGTGCCCTCCACGATGGAGCGGAACTCGATCGTGGCCGCCAAGGCCTCGAACGAGACCGGGAAGACGACGGGGGACATCTGGTCGCGGACCACCTGGTCGACGCTTCGCTCTAGGGACGCGGATCCCCAGATCCGCAACCGGTTCCCCCGCCCGAAGAGGGGGGCAAAGAAGGGGATCCCCTGGATGTGATCCCAGTGCGCGTGGGTGAGGAAGAGGTCCGCCTCGATGGGTGCACCGTCTGCCCGCTCCAGGAGGGCGCGTCCGAGCGCCCGGATCCCAGTGCCGGCATCGAGGATGATGAGATGTCCATCGCTGGTCCGCACCTCGACACAGGGGGTGTTCCCCCCGTACCGCACGGTGTGCGGGCCCGGGGTCGGGATCGAGCCCCGGGTCCCCCAGAAGGTCGCGCGCACGCTCATCCGTCCACTCGGGCCATGCTGCAAGATGGCGCCCGGGCAGGCCCCTCGCGAGGCCACCAGCTCACCCCATGGGGGTGAGGCACCTCACATGCCCGGGTCGCTCACGGGATGGCGCGTCAGGTGCGCACGGTAATCCGGCGCTTCAGCGCCTCACGGTCGAGGAGGCGGATCCGCCGGCGCTCGGTGGAGATCCACCCTGCCTCGACGAAGTCGCGGAGCGTGCGGGAGATCGTCTCTCGGCTCGCGCCGACCAGGTGCGCGATGGTCTGGTGCGTGAGTGGCCGGTCGATGAGCTGGCCGTCCCCTTCCGCGGCGTGCTCCAGCAGGAGGCGTGCGATCCGTCCGGGCACATCCAGCAACACCAGCGCGCCGATCTTCTCGTCCGCCCGACGGAGGCGCCGCGAGAGTTCCAGCAGCAGGGCCCACGCCACCGCCGGATTCTGCTCCACCCGCTGACGGAAATCCTCACGCCGAAGCACGTACAGGCTCGCGGGTTCCATCGCGATCACATGGGCCGACCGCGGCTGGCCGTCGATCAGCGCGAGCTCGCCGAAGTGCTCCCCTACGCCGAGGATCCCGAGGATCACCTCGCGCCCATCGGAGGCCATAAGGACGACCTTGACCCGCCCGGACCTTACCAGAAAGAAGGCGTCCCCGGGGTCGTCCTCAAAGAGGATCACGCTCCCCTTGGCGTAGTCCCGGGCCCGGACGAGCTGGGCGAAGATCGCGAGCTCCTCGGCGGAGAGGGAGCGGAAGAGTGGGACGGACGCCAGGAATTCGGCGGTGGCGAGGGGCACGGGAGGGCGTGGTGAGGGTCGAGGCGAAGTCTGGGGGTGGGCGGGGCCCGTGTCAAACGTCCAACCCATTGTCGGCTTGCATCTTATGGGATTCCGAGGGTATCTTTAGAGGCTCGGTTCGACCACGACCGAACCTGACCTTTTCCTTGGTACGACGTCCATGAAGCCCGAGATCCATCCGACCTACGCGACGGCCACGGTGATCTGCGCCTGCGGCAACACCTTCCAGACGCGGTCGACCCACGCCAAGATCAACACCGACATCTGCGCGGCCTGCCATCCCTTCTTCACCGGGAAGCAGAAGCTCATCGACACCGCCGGCCGAGTCGAGCGCTTCCGTCAGAAGTACGGCAAGGCGAGCGCCTGAGTCTCCGCGACCGGCTCGCCGACGCGCTGCGGCGCGCCGCCGAGGTCGAGCGCGATCTCCTCGATCCCCAGACCGTTCGCGATGCCCGCTTGATGGCATCGCTCGGTCGGGAGCATCAGCGCCTCGGCCAGGTCGTCGCGCGTGCGGAATCGTTAGAGAAGATGGAGTCCGAGCTCGCGCAGGCGCGCGAGCTCGTGGCATGTGAGGACCCCGAGCTCGCCGCCGAGGCGCGTCATGAGGTCGAGCAGCTGACGGCGGCGATCGCCGCCCACGAGGAGGCGCTCAAGCCCCTCCTCATCCCGCCCGATCCCCTCCACGATCGCAACGCCATCGTCGAGATCCGGGCGGGAACCGGTGGGGATGAGGCCGCGCTCTTCGCCGCCGACCTCCACCGCATGTACACCCGCTTCATCGAGCGCCATGGGGGGTGGACGATCGAGACGATCTCCGTCTCCGATGCCACGCTCGGCGGGCTCAAGGAAGTGATCTTCAAGGTCTCGGGCCCTGGGGCGTTCGGTGAGCTCCGCTTCGAGTCGGGCGTCCATCGCGTGCAGCGCGTCCCCGCCACCGAAGCCGCCGGCCGCATCCACACCTCGGCCGCGACCGTCGCCGTCCTTCCCGAAGCCGATGAGATCGATCTCACGATCGAGGACAAGGACCTCCGCATCGACGTCTTCCGCTCGTCGGGGCCCGGTGGGCAGAGCGTGAACACCACCGACTCCGCGGTGCGCATCACGCATCTCCCGAGCGGGCTCGTGGTGAGTCAGCAGGATCAGAAGTCGCAGCTGCAGAACAAGCTCAGGGCGATGGAGGTCCTGCGCTCGCGTCTCCTCGATCTCAAGCTCGCCGAGCAGGAGGCGGAGCGCTCGCGGATGCGGAAGAGCCAGGTCTCCACCGGCGATCGCTCGGCCAAGATCCGTACCTACAACTATCCGCAGAGCCGCGTGACCGATCACCGGATCGGGTTCACCACGCATGATCTGGCCGGGGTGATGAACGGGGCGTTGCAGCCGTTGATGGAGGCGTTGCGTCTCGCTGACCTGGAGGAGCGCCTCGCGGGAGAAGGGGCGTGACGGTCGGCGAGCTCGTCGATCGGATCGCGGAGGCGTTGGTCGCCCCGGGGGTCCCCCCGGCCCGCGCCGAGGCACGTGACCTGGTCGCGGCGGTGCTCGATCAGCCGCGCTTCTGGCCCTCGGCGCACCGCGAGGAGGCGCTCGATGCGGCGACGGTCGCGCGGATCGAGGAGGTGGTCGCGCGGCGACGTGAGGGGATGCCCCTCCCGTACGCGGTGGGGCGCGCCCCCTTCCGGCATCTCACCCTCGCGGTCGACCGCCGGGTGCTGATCCCGCGGCCGGAGACCGAACTCCTCGTGGACCTCGTCCTCGCCGCGCAGCAGGGGGGGCGAGGACGCGTGGTCGACGTGGGGACGGGCTCAGGGGCGATCGCCCTCGCCCTCGCCGCGGAGGGGGCCTTCGACGAGGTGCATGCCATCGATCGGTCGGCAGAGGCGCTCGCGGTGGCGCAGGCGAACCTCGCCGCGATCCCCGAGGATCGGCGTGACCGGCTCCGGTGGCATGAGGGGGATCTGCTGGCCCCGGTGATGGACCAGCGCGTCGACGTGGTCGTCTCGAACCCACCCTATATTTCCCTGTCGGAGGCATCGGCGTTGCCGGTGCTCGTGCGCGACTGGGAGCCGCATCTGGCGCTCTTCGCGGCGGACGACGGGATGGCCCTGATCCGCGCCCTGGTGCCGCAGGCGGCGGAGGTCTTGGTGCCCGGTGGGTTGCTGGCGATGGAGATCGACGCGCGGCGGGCGACGCTCGCGCGCGAGGCGGTGGAGGGCGACCCCCGATTCGCGGCGGTCGAGGTACGGATGGATCTCACCGGGCGCCCGCGCTTCGTGGTCGCCCGCCGACAGGAGCGGTGATGCTGAGCGAAAAGGCGAGTGACCTCGGGCGATTGATCGGCCAGAGCCCCGAATATCAGGCGGTGAAGCGCGCGAACGAGTCGCTCCAGGAGGACAAGGCGCTGCTGGGCGCGCTCCAGCGGATGGATCAGCTCCGCACCGACGCGCAGCGGATGCTGCAGCAGGGGGAGCAGCCCACCACCGAGATGGAGCAGGAACTCGATCGGCTCCTCACGACCGTGCAGGGGAGCATGCTCTATCAGCGCGTCCTCACCGCGAACGAGAACTTCGACAAGGTGATGGTGCAGGTGAACCAGTGGATCCTCGAGGGGATCAAGAAGGGCGCCACCAGCTCGATCATCACCCTCGGGTGACCTCGGTGGGGCGCGGACAGCTCATCGTCTTCGAAGGGGGCGAGGGGGCGGGGAAGTCGACCCAGCTCCGTCGGCTCGCCACCGCGCTCGGCACCGCGCAGGTGCCGCATCGCACCTTCCGCGAGCCCGGGGGCACCCCGCTCGGCGATCGCATCCGTGAGCTGCTGCTCCATGCCGATCATGCGGTGACCCCGCGCGCCGAGGCCGCGCTCTTCGTCGCCTCCCGCGCGCAGCTCGTCGCCTCGGAGCTCCACCCGGCGCTCGCGCGTGGCGAGATCGTCCTCCTCGATCGGTTCCTCCTCTCGACCTACGCCTATCAGATCCATGGGCGCGGGTTGCCGGAGGAACCGGTGCGGGCCGCCAACGCGCTGGCGACCGATGGACTCGTCCCCGATCTCACCCTGCTCTTCATGATGGATCCGGCGACGGGGTTGGCGCGCGCCGGCGCACGCGGGGCGACCGATCGCATCGAGCGGAGCGAGGCCGCGTTTCATGCGCGCGTCGCCTCCGCCTTCACGATGTTCAGCACCGCCGCGTGGCAAGCGACGCATCCCGAGTGCGGGCCGATCGTCGCGATCGACGGCACCGGTGACGAGGCGATGGTGGCGGGGCGCATGCGTGAGGCCGTGATCGCCAGGTTCCCTGCGCTCGCCCACGCCCTCGGAGCACCGGCGTGAGTCGCTACCGTGGGCTGCTGCTGATCGGGCTCGTCTGTGCCGGGCTCTGGGGTGCCGGGCGCTTCCTGCAAGAGGCGGTGAGTGGGCGCGACACCTCAGCGCGCGACGGGGCGCGCCTCCTCGATCAGGTGATGCAGCGCGTCCGCCTCTCGTATGTCGACGAGGTGGCGGAGGATCGACTCTGGCAGCTCGCGATGCAGGGGCTCATCGGCGAGCTCGGGGATCCCAACTCGGCGTATCTCCCGCCGGAGCGTCGCGCGCGTCTCGAACAGGCGGTGACGAACTCCTATCCCGGGGTCGGGCTCCAGGTCGATCTCCTCGAGGGATGGGTGACGGTGGTCATGGCCCGACCCGGCTCGCCGGCCGAACGGTCGGGGCTCGTCGCCGGGGATCGCCTCACGGCCATCGATGGACGGTCCACCCAGGGGTGGACGATCGCCGAGGCGGGGAATGCGTTGCGCGGCCCGGCCGGCACCTCGGTCCGTGTGCAGGTGGACCGAGGCGGCGCCGCGTCGATGACCGTGACCCTCGAGCGCGCGGAGATCCGCGTGAGCACGGTCGCGCGTGCCATGGTGCTGGAGGGTGGGCTCGGCTATCTCGCGCTCACCGCCTTCAGCGACTCCACCGACCGCGAGCTCGTGCGCACGGTCGACTCGCTGCGAACGGCCGGCGCGCGTGCGCTGATCCTCGACCTCCGAGGGAATCCCGGTGGGCTGCTCCTCCAGGGGGTACGCGTCGCCGATCTCTTCCTCGATCCCATGCAGCGGATCGTCCAGATCACGGGTCGGTCGGCCGGGGTGAGCGCGACCTATGTGGATTCCACCGCCCAAAAGTGGCCCGATCTCCCGATGACCGTGCTGGTGAATCCGCTCACGGCGAGTGCCGCGGAGATCGTGGCGGGGGCGCTACAGGATCATGACCGTGCCCTCGTGCTCGGCCTCCCGACCTACGGCAAGGGCAGCGCCCAGGCGATCTACGAACTCGAGGATGGGGCGGCGCTCTCGCTCACGAACGCCCGATGGGTCACGCCGATCGGGCGAAGCATCCAGTATGCCTCGGTGGATGAGGCACGACTCGCGGAGGCGGACACGGCGCGTCCGCGGTTCCGGACCGATGCGGGACGCACGATCCTCGGCGGGGGCGGGATCGTCCCTGATGTCACGATGGGTGACACCGCCGCGCTCGGCGCCGAGCGTCGATTCCTCGCCACGCTCGGCACGCAGGGGGGCGCCTGGCGCACCGTGGTGCGCGCGGTCGCGGCCCAGCTCGTACGGGAAGGTGCCGCGCGTGATTCGCTCGTGCGTGGGGTGCCGGCGTGGCGCGAGCGCGTGATCGCTGCCGGACGTCGCGCGGGGCTCACGATCGCCCCCGATCTCGTCGACGAGGCGAGCGCGTGGATCGATCGCATGATCGCCTCGGAGGTCGTGCGGGCGGCGTTCGGGGCGCCGTACGGGATGCGCTGGGCGGTGCGGAGCGATCCCCTCGTACAGCGCGCGACGACCGCCCTGCGGCGTGCCCGTGCCATCGGCGACGTCTTCGCCGCCGAGTGACTCAGCGGGGCGGGACCATCCCACCCATCAGCGCCGCCTGATCCACCACGCGGACCCCCGGCGGTGGGGTGAAGACGAAGGCATCGGAGGGGAGACGACCCCCGCGACGGATCCGTGAGAGCGTGATGCGCCGGAGGAGTCCGCTCGGTTCCTGGAATTCGGCGACGGCGATCTCCGCGGTGCGCGGATCGAGCCAGAGCTCCGCCCGTGTGAAGGGAGCGGTGCTCGTGGGCAGCAAGGAGACACGCGTGAGACGTCGACCCTCGGCGGTCGTGTCCCCGAGGCCGGTGATCACAGCGCGCGCCGCGGGATTGCGGAGCAGGGTGCCGATGAGGTCCAGCCCGGCACCGGCGACCGCCGGGAGCTTCAGCACCTGCCCCTTCATCGTGCTCGGGAGATAGAGCCAGATCGCACGGCCGTCAGCGACGATGCGATCCTCGGCGGGCTCCGAGAAGCGAAAGGCGAAGCGCGTCGGGCCCTGCTGGAAGAACTCCCCGCGCGAGACGAGCATCGTGCCGGCGCGCGGATTGGTGAGGACCTGCATGAGGTCGGCACGCATCGGCTCCGCCCGGCGCGCCGTCGCGGCGGCGCGTTCGACGAGCCCGCGGGCCACCGAGTCGCGAGCAGTGGGTGATTGGGCGAGCGCTGGCGCCCCGAGGAGCAGGGTCAGCGCCAGCGCCAGCGCGCGGATCACGCGGCGCGTGTCCGGAGCGTCGCGAGGTCTCGGCCGAGGACCGAGGCGATCCCGCGCAGCTGCCGCATCGTCTCCTCGAACTGCGCGGGGGTCTGTGACTGGGCGCCATCCGACATCGCGCGATCGGGCTCGGGGTGCACCTCGATGATCAGGCCGTCCGCGCCGGCGGCCAGCGCCGCGCGCGCCATCGGGAGGACGAGGTCGCGGCGACCGGTCCCATGGCTCGGATCGGCGATGATCGGCAGATGCGAGACCTGATGCACCACCGGGATCGCGGTGAGGTCGAAGAGATGCCGGACCGTTGCGTCGAAGCTGCGGAGCCCGCGCTCGCAGAGGATCACCTGCGGGTTCCCCTCGGCGAGGATGTACTCGGCAGAGAGGAGGAGGTCGGCGATGGTGGCGGCGGCGCCACGCTTGAGGAGGACCGGCTTGCCGAGGCGACCCACCGCCTTGAGGAGCGCGTAGTTCTGCATGTTCCGTGCGCCGATCTGGATGCAGTCGGCGATCTCGGCGACCTGCTTCGCCCCTTCTTCATCCATCGCCTCGGTGACGATGGCGAGTCCCGTCTCGCGCTTGGCGAGGGCGAGGAGTCTGAGCCCCTCGACCCCGAGCCCTTGAAAGGAATAGGGGGAGGAGCGTGGCTTGAACGCCCCACCGCGCAGCGCCACGGCGCCGGCGGCACGGACGGCGTGCGCCGCGGCCACGATCTGTGCCTCGGATTCGACGGAGCAGGGACCGGCGATCACCGGGACGGGGCCCTCGCCGCCGACGCTCACGCCTGGGGCGATGGTGACGATCGTCGATTCGGGATGGGCCGAGCGCGCCGCCTTCCGGTAGGGCTGCTCGACCTGCATCACCTCGGCGACGCCGGCAAGCCCCTTGAGCGCCGCGCTCACCGCGCGCCCTTCGACGCCCATCACGGCGATCGCCGTCTGGGCGGTGCCGGGCATCACCTGCGGGGTGAGGCCGCGCTCACGCACGAGGTCGGCGACGCGCGCGACGTCGTCGGTCGAGGCCTCAGGGCGCATCACGACGAGCAGCATCGGTCGCGCCTCAGGCCACCGGGGCCGCGTCCGCGGGCTCCGCGGCGTCGACCGCGGGGCCACGCATCCGCACGCTCACCAGCGACGATACCCCGGGCTCTTGCATCGTCACGCCGTAGACCGCGTCGGCGGCCTCCGTCGTGGTGCGCGGGTTGTGCGTGATCACGATGAACTGCGTCCGCTGCTTGAACTGGTTCAACATCTTGACGAAGCGCCCGATGTTCTGGTCGTCGAGCGGGGCGTCGACTTCGTCGAGCAGGCAGAACGGACTCGGCTTCGTGAGGAAGATGCCGAAGAGCAGGGAGAGGGCCACGAGGGCGCGTTCCCCGCTCGAGAGGAGGTGGATGCGTTGCGTGCGCTTCCCGCGCGGGCTCGCGTGGATCTCGATGTCGCAGTCGAGCGGGGCATCGGGATTCTCGAGGCGCAGGTCGCACTCGCCCCCGCCGAAGAGGGTCATGAAGATCTCGCGGAAGTGCGTGCGCACCTCGGCGAAGGTCGTCAGGAACATCTCGCGGGCGGTGACGTCGATCTCCTTGATCGCTGCATGCAGCTTGGCCTGCGCCTCCGTGAGGTCGGCGCGCTGTGTGGTGAGGAACTCGAGGCGGCGGGTCTCCTCCTCATGCTCCTCGATGGCGAGCGGGTTCACCGGACCGAGCTGTTCGAGCTGACGGCGCAGCTCATCGGCTTCGACGCGGAGCGGCTCGTCCTCGAGCTCCACCGCCTCATAGCTCGCGAGGAGCTCCTCCAGCGGACGACGCCATTCGGTCTCGAGCCGCTCCTTGATGGCGGCACGCTTGCCCGAGAGCTCGGCGAAGCGGAGCTCCGCGAGGTGGAGCGCCTGCGCCCCCTCCTCGGCGTCGCGCCGCGCCTGCGTCAGCGCGAGCTCCGCGTCCGCGAGCGTCGTGTCGGCGAGGCGCACCCCCTCCTCGGCGGCGGCGAGGGTCGCCTCCGCGTCCTGCAGGACCGCGCGGCGGCTCGCGATCTCGTGCTGCCAGACGGTCATCTGCTCCTCGAGCGCGCCGTCCTCCTGCCTGAGGGTCGCGAGCTCCTGCTCGAGCATCGCGAGGCGCTGCGCGGCGGTGTGGCGCTCGCGATCGATCCGCTCGCGTCGTTCGGTCGCCACCTGGCGACGCGCGTCGGCCTGGGCATGCGCCACCTGCTGCGCCGCGCGTCCCTCACGCGCCTCATCCTGCACGCGCTCGGCGGTGGTGAGCAGGGTGCGCGCGGCGGCCGCGGTCTGTTCCGCGACCACCAGGCGTTGCGCCAGTTCGTCCTGCGCGGCGATCCCAGCGGTCACGCGGTCGCCGAGCTCGGTGTGCCGGCCGGCGAGCTTCTCGGCGAGGGCCACGGCATCGGCGAGCTCACGCGCCGCGCGCTCGCGCACGCGATCCCGCTCGTTGCGCACCTGCGCGGCCTGCGCGGAGGCCTGCTGTGCGGCGGCGGTGGCATCGGCGGCCGCGGCCGCGGCCGCTTCCGCTTGGACGACCTCATCATGCACCTGCTGCGCGGCAGCCTGCACCGCGGCGCGACGGGTCTCGATGCTCCCGAGCTGCGTGCGAAGCTCCTCGAGCTCGGCGCGGCGACGGAGCGGGCCAGCGCCCGATTCCTTGGCGGGAAGCCACATCGCCCCCCGCGCATCGACGAAGGCGCTCCCGTCAGCGACGGCCTTCACATGCCCGAGGAGGGCACGCACCCAGCGACCCGCCGCGCCCTCGGAGCGCACGCGCGACCCGAGATCCTCGGGGTCGACATCGGCGGCCCCGGCGAGCGTATCGAGGGGGAGGAGCAGGAGCGCCCCCGGATTGGTCTCCGCATGCCAGCGGCGGATCGCTTCCGCGGCCGCGCGGTCGCGCACCACGACGGCGTGCACGGTGGGGCCCAGGAAGCGTTCGACCTGCGCCGCGACCGCGGTGTCGGCGCCGATGAAGTCGGAGAGGGGACCGAGGATCGCCTCGCTCCCGAATCGCTCCCGCTCGCGCAGGACTTTGGCGGCGGCGGGGGCGAGCCCCACGCGCTCGCGCTCCAATCCCTCGAGGGCGGCGAGGCGCCCGGTGAGGGCGGTATGCTCCTCCTCCACGCGCCGCACGTCGGCGCGGGCCGCGGTCTCACGGTCCCGCGCGGTGCGCGCGGTGGCGCGCGCCTGGTCGAGCGCGTTCTCGGCGAGAGCGGCCTGTTCGCGCGCGCCGGCGAGCACGTCGTCCGCGGCCTGCAGCTCACGATCGGCCAGCGCGAGGCGGGCGCTCAGCGCCTCATGTTCGGCGCGGAGCGCCTCCGTGCGCTGGGCGACCTCGGCGAGCTCGCGCTCCGCCGTCTCGCGCTCGAGCTCGAGGCGCCGCACCTGCTCGCGCAGCCCCTGGACCGCGCGGTCGGCCTCGTCGGCCGCGGTGCGCGCCGCCGTCACCCCGGCGCGGCTCTGCTCCTCGGCCGCCATCCGCTCCTGCAAAACCGCGGAGGCGGCGGTGAGCGCCTCCGCGCACTGCGTCTCGTCGGCCTGCGCGGCCTCGAACTCCCCGCGCATCCGATCCCCGAAGGCGACGCCCTCGTCGCGCTCCTGGACGGTGCGCTCGCGGCGCGAGAGGGCGTTGCGATGGCGCTCCTCGGCGACGGCGAGCTGTTGCTGCAGTTCGAGCACCGCCTGTCGCGCGGTCGCGGCGACGGTGGCACGCTCCTGTCGCGTGGTCTCTGCCGCCGCGCGCGCGGCATGCGCGGCATCGCGCGCCGCTTCGGCCACGCGCACCTGCTCCTGCGTCGCCGGCACGCCATCACGCAAGTCGCCCAGGCGCGACTCGATCCCAGCGAGCTCCTCATGCCAGGCGCTCATCTCGCGCGAGGCGAGGGTGAGCTCCACGGCGAAGCGCCGCGTGGTGATCTCGGCGTGGCGCTCCGCGCGCTTCCGCTGGCGGAGCAGGGACCGCACCTGTGTCTGCACCTCGCCCATCAGGTCGTCGATGCGCGTGAGGTCGTTGGACGTCGCCTCGAGCTGCCGCTCCGTGCTGCGGCGGCGGTCGCGGTAGAGGCCCACCCCCGCCGCCTCCTCGAAGAGCTCGCGCCGATCGTCGGGGCGATCCGAGAGGAGGAGGTCGATCATCTTGCTCTCGATCACCACGCCGGTGTCGGCGCCGAGCCCGGTCCCGCGCAGGAGATCGTGGATGTCCCGCAGGCGGCAGGGGGCGCGATTCAGGAAGTAGTCGCTATCGCCCGAGCGGGAGAGGCGGCGGGTGATCACCACCTCCTTGAACGGCACGGGGAGGATCCCCTCCTCGTTCTCGAAGTGCAGCGAGACCTCGGCGATGTTCACGGCGCGGCGCGCCGACGACCCCTGGAAGATGACCTCCTCCATCTTGGCGCCGCGCAGCAGGCGCGCGCGCTGCTCGCCGAGCACCCAGCGCACGGCGTCGGAGACGTTGGACTTCCCGCACCCATTGGGGCCCACGATCGCCGTGGCGCCGCGGTCGAAGGTGAGGACCGTGGGGTCGGCGAACGACTTGAATCCGTGCAACTCGAGCTTGGTCAACCGCACTTAGAGCGTTCTCCCGAATCGGAAGACCACGACGGGGGGCACCCCGGCATCGCGAAGCGACACCGCGAGCACCGCCGCCTGGTCTGGAGTCTCGAAGGCACCCGCCAGGAGGCGGACCCGTCCATCGTCCTGCGCCAGCGCATAGGCCGCGATACCAAGGCGGGACCATCGCGCGAGCGCGGCGGGGACCTCGGTGACAGCCATCCCTTCTGCGAGCTGCAACGCATACGGCGCGCGCAGGACCCGCCCCGCCGCCGCGTCCACGGTGCCGTCGCGTCGCAAGGTCTCGAGGAAGCGCGCCGCCTCCGCCGGGTCCTGCCACGCACCGACGAGGGCGCGGTACCACGTCCGCCCATCCACATCGAGCTGGACCGGGGCGATCGTCGCGGCTGGCAGTGGGGAACCACCGCGCCGGACGAGAGAGGAATTTGCACCCGCCACGCTGTTCGCCGCTACGAGTTGGACGGTGAACGCCGCGGCGCCGATCGAGTCCTGAGGGTTGACAACGGCCCCGAGGGTGATGGTGTCGATCGGGATGTCGGCGCGGACGGCGGTGTCGGCCCAGGCGAGGGTGTCGGCCGTGGCCACGGTGGGGGCGGGCACGCGGAGCGCCTCGAGCAGCGCGCGACCGGGGCCGCGTGAGAGCCAGAGCGCCCCGAGGGTCGCCAGGGTCACGCCGCCGACGACCATCGCCGCGGTGCGCGGGCGACGGAGCGCGGCGATGGCCGCCGACCGCGGCGTCGGCGCGGTCGGCGGTGTCGGGGGGGCGACCGGGAGGACCACGCCCGCCTGGGCACGCTCCTCGAGCAGGGTACGCCCCGCTTCGCTCATCACGATCGGCGGGAGCTCCTCCGGACGATCGACCGTGGCCACAAGCGGCCACTGGCGCAGCAGCACCGGGGGGAGATCGACCGCGACCGCCCCATCGGTCATCCCGATCAACGCGTCGAGCCCATCGGTGCCGGCGAGGGCGACGATCAGCAGGAGCCCCTCCGTGCGTCGGAACCCCGCGATCAGTGGGCCCCATCGCGGGTGGCCGGCGAGCGCATAGGCGTCGAGCCGCGCCGCGCCCTGTGGGAGGATGAAGACCTGCGGGAGGTCCTCCAACGGCTGCGCGGTGTCCGACACGGGATCCCCATCGCGAAAGCACTCGCGGAGCCCCGGCACCTCACGCGGGACGGTGAGCGCCGGGATGCCACCGATCAGATCGGCGATGGCGACGGCCCGCTCCGCGCTCGCGACCGAGGCGATCCCGCGCGCGACGAGGGCGGTCACCTCCGGTTCGCGCCCGATGACCACGACGGCGCTCACCCCGGTCACCCGTTCCGCGACGCGTGCTCCCTCGGCCACCCAGGTCTCGGGGGGCAGGGGGGCTGGGATCACGGCGTCCCCTCGAAGACCCAGTAGGCGCGCCCGGAGAGCATCCCCGCCCGTTCCGCGACCTCACGCGAGAGATAGGGACCGAGGAGCACGCGGTAGATCGGCGCGCCCTCCCGGTCGCCGGTCACCACGCGGGCCGTCCGTCCCTCGACGGTGATCTCCCGAGCGACCTCGCGGGCGCGGGCCTGATCGATCAGCGTCGCGAAGGAGAGGGTCCATGTCGTGGATCCCGCTGGCGCCGAAGACGGGGGTATCGCCGCAGCCCCTTCGGCCGTCGCCTCCTCTGCGGCCACGGAATCAGGATCCTCGAACTCCACCGGGCGGTCGAGACTCGCCGCGCGCGGACGGAACCCGTTCCAGCGGAGGAGATGCCAGTGGTCCGCCGCGCCACCGGGGACGCGTCGCACCTCACGACCCGTGACGATGTCGAGGACGACGATCGCGCCATCGCGCGCGACCACCACCTGGCCCTGGGGGGTGACCGCCGGGAGATCGTCGCGCCACGCGCCGGCGAAGGTCGCCACGACGCGCATCGTCCCGATCGCGATCACCTGGATTCCCGCCGGCGCCTCGGTACGCGCCAGCAGATAGGCGCCGTCGGGGTCCATGCGGAGTGCCGTCGCGGGCCCCGGGAGCGAGACCCGCCCCTGTTCCTGTTCCGCGAAGCGATCGATCACGCGCAACGCATCGCGATCCGAGGCGAGGAAGAGGCGGTCGCCGCTCGGGGTGGCCTCCATCGCGGCCACCGGGTCGCCGAGTGGGATCGTGAGGGCCGGGGAGAGGTCGCGCGTGCGAAGGGCGATCAGCTCGCCCTCGGTGAGGACCCAGAGCCGGTCGCCCGTCGCGGTGCGGAGCACGCTGCGCGCTGCCGGGAGTTCGGTGCTGTCCGTGACGCGCGCCTCCGGCGGGATCAGCCGGCGGATCGCTGTCCCGCCAGCGCTCTCGGAGATGACGAGCAGCGCCCCATCGGGGAGGGGAATGAGATGACGCGCCGGCTCCGTGGGCGCCCAGGTCCAGGTGGCCACTGGCGTGACGCGCACCACGCGTCCCGCGCTGTCCTGTCCGAAGGCGGCCGTCCCCTCGCTGCGCACCTCGCCCTGCAAGGCTGATGTCCCCAAGCGCTCGGCCATGCCAAGGCGGAGGTCGATGCTGATGGCATGGCCAGCAGTGTCGAGTGCGATCACGAGGCCGCTGAAATCGTCGAAGCCGAGGACGGCGGAGAGCTTCGGGGCGGGGGCGCGCGAACGCCAGAGGACGCTATCCGCATCCGCGGTGTAGGCGGCGACGATCCCCCCATCGGCGGGGAGGCGCAGGAGGATGGCGTCCGGGCCCACGCCGCGCAGCACGGCGCTGGGCGTCGACGGCGCCGTCTCACAGCCGAGCGCCAGCGTCAGGGCCGCGAACACCCCCGCGACCAGGCGCAGGCGCCGATGCCTCAGGGGACGGCGAGGAGCGACCGAGCTCAGAACGATTGCCCGAGCGTCCAGAACCAGTACCCGTTGCGGAAGGTCCCGTCGCGCGGGATCGAGTAGTCCCACCGGATCAACGCGATGTTGAAGAGGTTCATCCGGATCCCGAAGCCGTAGCTGCTCAGGGGATACCGCTGCGTCGCGAAGTCGTAGTTCTCCGGACGGCGCAGTGAGACGGACTGGTCCTTGGACCACGCCATCCCCATGTCGTAGAAGAAGAGCCCGTCGACGGGCGGGAGCGAGATGGGGAGGAGGCCGAGCACGAAGCGGCGCACGAGCGGGAAGCGGAGCTCCACGTTCGCGAAGGCGACGCGACTCCCCAACAGCTGCGTCGCCCCACAGAGGTTCGGGTCGGACACCGAACTGGAACAGTCCCCGGCATAGAGTTCGCGGTCGTACCCACGGATGAAGTCCGGGCGCCCGATGAACTTCGGGAACTCCATTTCATCCCGACCCACCGAGAGATTCGCCGAGAACCGGGTGGCGACCGTCAGGAGGCTGAAGACCAACGGGTCATAGCGTCGCAGGTCGACGCCCAAATTGGTCCACTGCACGTTCCCCATCTGCTTCTCGGCCGAGAGCCGATAGCGATGCCCGTAGATCGCGCCCGCCGGCCCGAAGAGCGCATTGTCCTGCACCCAGGCGACGAAGGGGGAGACGTAGTTGAGCGAGCCGGCGCCGACGATCGAGTCGAGATAGAAGCCGGTGGAGAGTCCCAGGTTGAAGTCGATCCCCTGGCTGATGTACATCAGCGAGCGGTCGACGTTCTGGAAGGTCATCCCGTACTCGAACCGCGTGAACCGATTGAGGGGATAGATCCCGTTCGCGAAGGCGCTGCGCGCGATGAAGCGCGCGAGCACCTGCGTCTGCACCACCTGCGGGCCATTCCCGAACTGCTGGGAGGAGGCGAGGAAGAAGAAGGGCTGCTGCTGGACGCCGGCCTGATACTGGAAGCGCCCGGCGAGGTTGGTGTACTCGACGAAGAGCTGCGCCTCGGAGAGGCGGCCGTTCACGCCGCCCGCGAGGGCGAGCCGCTCGTTGCCGAGGAGGTCGGAGAGGATGATCGCCGTCCCCCCGTAGACGCCGCGCCCGAAGTTGTCCTGCGCATACCCGATCTGCGGCCGCATCACCGCCTCGGGACGCAGCTTCCCCTGATAGCGCTGGCTCGCAAAGGAGCTCGCCGAGGGGAGGTTCAGTGTCGCACTATCGAGCAGCGCGGCGACCGAGATCCCGCTGCGCTCCGTCGTCGGGAGCAGGGCGGTGGGGCGGAGTCCGCCGGTCCCACGATACAGGCTGCGGCTGCGTCGCGGGTCGCGCTGCGAGACGCGCGCGGCGGCGATGCTGTCCGCCATCCCCTGCGCGAGGGTCTTGAGCCGATCCTCGGCGGCGCGTTTGGTCGTATCGGTCGCCGGCGCGTCGACGGCGAGCACCGGCATCGGGGCGCGGTAGGGCTGCTTCCGGAGCTGGCGCGGGTTCACCACGCTCCAGATCGTGAAGTTCCCGTCATCCATGTACGTGAAGGCGAGCTTGTCCGCATCCCGGGCCCATGACATCGCCGGGCTATGCTCGGTGACGGAGAGGATCCCGCCGATGAAGCGCGTGAGCTGATAGTGCTCTTGGTCCCCGAGGTCATAGAGGAAGAGCTGCGGGATCCCCGTGCGATCGGAGATGAAGGCGACGGACGTGCCGTCCGGCGCCCACATTGGGTTGAGGTTCTTCCCGTCCTGCCCGGGGAGGGTGGTGATCGTCTCCGTCTCAAGATCGAAGAGGCTGATCCGCCAGGCGCCGAGGCGCAGCGAGGTGAGGTCGCTCTGGGGGCCGCGTTCGCTCGCGAAGACGATCTGCCGTCCGTCGGGCGACCACTGCGGCATCACATCGCCGTAGGGATCGTTCGTGAGCCGCACGAGGTTCTTCCCGTCGGCGTCGATCACGTAGAGATCGGAGAGCCCACCCTGCGCCCCGCTGAAGACGATCTTCCGCCCATCGGGGGACCAGGTGGGTCCCATCATCGCCTGGAGCGGCGTGTCGAGCCGACGCACGACCCGCTTCCGCTTGAGGTCGTACAGGTAGAGCACGTCCCGACCCTTCCGCTGGGCCGTGAAGGCGAAGAGGCGCCCATCCGGGGAGAACGATCCCTGCGAATAGAGATACCGGAGCTCCTCGAACTCGGGGTCGAGCGTGCTCTGCGTCAGGCGCGTGATGCGCTTGCCGGTCGTGGCGTCCGCGAGGAACAGGTCGAGGAAGACCTCGGCGCGGAGGAGGCTCCCCGTCGAGATGTAGGCGATCTGCTTGCCGTCTGGGGAGAGCGCGGGCGCCACGTAGACGGGGATCACGCCACCGGTGCGTCGTTCATTCAAGAGCGGCGACGCGGTGCGGCGTGGCCGCTCGAGCGACGCGACCTGCGGGAGATACTGCTGCTGCACCTCTTCCTTCCACTCATCGCCGAGATCCTCGAGCGAGAGCCCCGTGTAGCGACGGAAGGCGCGATCCACACCGAGACTCGGCGTCGCATGCATGATCTCCCCGATCACCTCGTCCCCCCACCGGCGCCCGACGTACTGCCAGAGGGATTCGCCGAAGCGATAGGGGAAGTACTGATCCGGGCGTTCGGTCATCGCCTCGACCGAGGGGACGTTCCCGTTCAGCGCGGCATCGCGCATCACCGCATCGGTGTACGGATGCGACGGGCCGATCGAGAGATACTCCGCCATCCCTTCCACGTACCAGAGCGGGGGATTCACCTGCGCGAGCGTCTCCATCCCGGCGCCGGCCTGTCCGCGCGCGAAGATGTCGTACTGGAAGACGTGCACCATCTCGTGCGTCAGCACATGCTCCGCCTCGCCGAGGTCCCCAGCGAAGAAGAACATGTTGCGCTGCCGGAGCGCGTCGGTGACGCCCCCGGTACCCTCGCCGAGGTCGCCCAGGACGTTGTTCTGTGCGAACTCGGCGCGAGAGCCGAAGATGATGATCGGCTTCCGTTCCTTGAATGAGTGATTGAGGATCCGCGAGAGGCGCGCGTACGAGCGCTCCGCCATCTGCCCGGTGAGGCGCGCCGCCTCGAGGAGCTCCGGGTAGTAGTGGATGTCGAAGTGCTCGGTCGTGAGCACCTGCCACTCGAAGGTCCGGAACTGGACGTGGTTCTGACCAAAGTATCCACCCTGCGCGCCGGCGGGACGCGTCAGCGTGGTGGCGAGGGTCAGCGCGAGGGCGAGGCGACGACCGAAGCGGCGCATCGAGACTCCGTCAGGCAGCGGGGAGGGAAACGGCCGGGGCATCGCCCCAGAGCCGCTCCAACTGATAGAACTGGCGCAGCGTGGGATGGAAGAGATGGACCACGAAGTCGACGTAGTCGAGGAGGACCCACCGGCCCTGCTCGAGCCCTTCGACGGACTGCACCCGAAGTCCCTCGGCCTTGAGGGCATCGACGACGCGTTGCGCGGAGGAGCGCACATGGGTATCGGAGGTGCCGCTGGCGACGAGGAAGTAGTCCGCCATGTCGGTCACGCCTCGCAGGTCGAGGCACACGACGTCCAGCGCCTTGGCGTCGCCGAGGGCGACGGCAGCGCGTTGGACGGCGCGGAGGACGTCAGCGGGAGCGGTGACCACAGGGGTAAGCTACCGAACCCGCTGACGCCGGAAAGGTTCCGCGGCGGATCAGCCCTTGATGACCCAGACCTTGATCTCGGGCTTGACGTCGGCGTGGAGCCGGATGGCGACCTTGTAGACGCCGAGCGCCTTGATGGGCTCGTGCAGGTCGATCATGCGCTTCTCGACCTCGGTGAAGCCCTGCGCCTCGAGCTGCTGCGCGATGTCGCCCGCCGTCACCGAGCCGAAGAGCTTGCCTTCCTCGCCGACCTTGGCGGAGAAGGTGAGGGAGACCTCGGCGAGGCGATCCGCGATCACCTGGGCGGCGTCGCGGCGCGCCTTCTCGGCGGCCTCGAGGCGCTCCTTCTCCTGGGCGATGCGCTTCTTGTTCCCCGGGGTTGCCTCATAGGCCACGCCTCGGGGGAGGAGGAAATTGCGGGCATAACCGGCGGAGACGTCCACGATGTCCCCGGGATGTCCGAGGTTGTCGACCGCCTGGCGAAGAATGACTTCCATGGTTCACTCCGAACGTTGGGATTCACGCCGCGTCGCGCGGCGCCAGTCGAACCAGGTGTCGCCGAGCCCGAGGGTCAGCGCCACCGCCCCGACCACCGGCCAGAAGAGGAGTGTCAGCAGCAGATACACCGCCGACATCCACCGGCCAGGCGCCAGGAACCACATCAGCACGCCGACGCCCCGCAGGACGTACAGTGCACCGAAGAACAGCGTCAGGTCGAGCCCCACGATGCGGAGCGGCCCCGGGACGGGGAACGCGAGCAGCGCGAGTCCAGCAACCATCCCCCAGACGAGGGCGTCCGGGAACCGCAGGGCGCGCAGCGTGGTGAGCGGGGGGCCGAGTCGCACCGTCGCGACCCGATGGTAGATGGCCCAGCTCAGGGCCATCGCGACCATCCCCTGCAGCGCCAGCATCGCGAGGAAGAGCTGGCGGGCGGGTCCCGGCACCAGACCGAGCTGCCGTTCCACCGTCCGACTCGACTCCTCCCAGGTGGGGGAGCCGGCCATCAGCTCCTGCCATTCGGGGGTGGCCGTCATCGCCTGCCACTCCCGCATGGCGCCCACCGCGCGCCGACCGATTTCCTCACTCACCAACGCGATCGCACCCGTCCACCCGCCCGGGACCATCGCGATGATCACCACCCCGACCCCCAGGGCCGCCGCGAGGGCCGCGAGGGCCTTCGGGAGGAGGGGGCCACGTCCAGGGATCACCGCGATGATCACGCCGAACGTCACCGCCAGGAGGACCGACCAGCCGACCACGAACTCGTCGTACGCCGTCCCTCGTTGACTCGCCCGCCAGAGGATCCAGCCGGCCACCGCCCCCCAGAGGAGCGCGAGCGAGCCCCGTCCCCCCTGTCGCCAC
>Ga0222713_10001071_pt1 | contig 31289 bp, 28 predicted proteins | sample C33_649DmetaG_FD_165061 | JGI IMG/M metagenome (GOLD analysis project Ga0222713, IMG submission 165061) | Estuarine water microbial communities from San Francisco Bay, California, United States - C33_649D | ecosystem: Environmental > Aquatic > Marine > Unclassified | place: USA: California... | reverse complement strand
AAAGTCAAATAAAAGAAGTTAAAAAAAAAAAAGACGAACAAAACAAAGAACAAAAAAACAAAAACCAATAATGATGATTGGTTGCTCCAAAAAAAATAATATTTTTTCATCTTTAGGTAATAAAGGTTGTTCAAAATGTGGAAAAAAATGTACTTGCTGTAAAATACAAAAAGGCGGATCAGGTTGTGGTTCGTGTGGATGCCCAATATCTCCTATGTCTTGGGACAAAATGAATAAGTTTGGCGGAAATAGTCTTAAAAGCGAACCTGTTTTAATTGATCCCGCTTCTAAATCAGGAGTATTTATACCAACTTTTGGTGTTGCTCAAAATGGCGGTACTTGTACCGAGTGTATGGGAATGAAAGGAGGTAGCAGTTTTTATAAACCAGCGGGACCTATGCCTGGACCAGTATCAGGGTCAGCTTGGAATACTTCTGTAAAAGAATGGCCAGGAATGAATGGTATAGGTGGAGATAGAAATTATTTAAATAGTTACGCAAGTAGTATTACAAAAGATCCTCAATTGCAAATGTCAATGTCAAATTCAGGTTATAAAACCGCAAATAGTATGTTAGGTGGTAGACATAGAAGACATAGAAAAACAAATAAACGCGGGGGTGGTTTTATTCCAACCGATTTATTGAATTTAGGAAGAAATGTTAATTATAGTATAAATTCGGCATATAATACATTTAAAGGATATAACCCTCCTGTAAATCATCTCCCATATAAAGATCAATTAACTGGTGCGTCAAATAAAGCAAATTTTATTTAAATAATAGGAATATATTTATTTTTTTTCTAAATATAATACATAAAAATGGCTTTTCCAAGTAAATTAAGTCAATTATGTACACCTTCATATATATATTTTTTAATTTCGGTTTTAGCAATTGCTATGTCGGCTGTTCAAAATATTGGAAACAATAAAAAATATAATTTAGGAATATTTTCTTGTCGTGTGCCAAGTTGCTTTGCTGTATTTATATTTAAGATTTTATACATCTTATTTTGGACTTGGGTATTAAATTTAATGTGCAAAGATGGTCATTCCAATATTGCTTGGTTTTTGGTTTTATTACCATTTATTATGTTATTTACAATAATGGGAAGTGTAATGGTTTATCAAAAGAAAAATGACAAGGAAGGATATTGTGATGGAAAATGTAAATGTAATAAGTAAAAACTTTGAAACTTTTAAACTATGAAAAACTTAAAAACTTATTAAGTAATATTTTATATACAATATATATAAAATATGAGCAAAATAGAATTAATTATGGCTTTATTATTATTTTTATTAATATTATTTTCAATGAATATGATTTTTGCGAATCCATTGAAAGAATTATTTAACAACAATATTAATAAAGAAATGAATAAAGTGATTAAACAAACCAATAAATTAAGTGATAATATTATATATCCAGGAATGATATATTCAGGAAGTGGATTTCTAGATGAAACATATTCTTACCCAAAAGGTGATGATCAACCTTTATTCTTTGGTTTCTCTCAAAAATAATATAATTATAATATATGAATGAATCAATAAAAGTAAAAAATGGCATACGTTATGATTTAAATGGATGGGTTTATGTTTCAATAAAAGGATCTCCTAAAGAACGAGGTTACGCATATGGAAAATTAATTAAAAATGATATGAAAGAAGTAAGACGTATATTAGATTTTGTCATTTATACAGATTACGGCGTAAAATGGGATTTTTTCATTGAAGCTGCTGAAAAATATTTTAGTCCAAAAATACAAGATAAATTTCCAGAATTTTATGAAGAAATGTTGGGGTTTGCTGAAGGGGCAAATATGAATGTTCATGAAGTTGTTGCTTGGAACAATTATTTTACATTGACCGAAGGTTGGTGGGCAAATATGCCTAAAGAGGAATCTATTGCTATCAGAGGAACTGCAGTGTCAAATGTTGGCGCTTCAAGAGAAGGCGGCGGAGCGCAGGAAAGATGCAGTGCTTTTATAGCGATTGGAGACTGGACATCAGATGGTAAAATCGTTTGCGCTCATAACAATTTTTCAAATTTTGTAGATGGGCAATTGGCGAAATATGTAGTTGATTTAAAACCAACAAAAGGAAATCGTATATTGATGATGGGATTTCCAGGGTGGATTTGGTCAGGAACTGATTTTTTTGTAACTTCTGCTGGAATATTGGGAACCGAAACAACAATAGGCGGATTTATTGCTTATCAAGACAATATTCCAATTTCTTGCCGTATTCGTAATGCTATGCAATATGGTCAAACGTTAGATGATTACGAGAAAATGTTATTGGACGGAAATTCTGGTGATTACGCTAACTCTTGGTTATTTGGAGATACAAACAAAAATGAAATAATGAGAATTGAATTAGGTTTGCGGTTTCATAAAACAGAACGCACAAAAAATGGTTTTTATATAGGATTTAATGCACCTTACGATTCAAGAATACGTAATTTTGAATGTGTTAATACGGGAATAGATGATATAAGAAGACATCAAGGGGCGCGTAAAGTACGTTTAGCGGACTTAATGGATGAGCACAAAGGTAAATTAAATATAGATATTGCTCAAAAAATAATAGCGGATCATTACGATGTATATTTAAACAAAGATAATCCGTGTTCGAGAACGTGCTGCGCTCATTATGAATTAGACGCGCGTGAATATATGTCAGACCAATCAAGACCCAAACCATTTCAACCGCGAGGTGCGCTGGATGGAAATGTTATAGATTCAACAATGGCAAAGAATATGTCGTTTTCATTACGATGGGGTAGTTCATGCGGTATTCCATTTGATGCGAATAATTTTTGTACAAAAAATAGAGTATGGGATTATTTACAACCGTATTTACATGATAGACCGCAACAAGAATGGACAACATTTAAAATAACAAATGTAAAATCAAATAAGAGTAAAACGGTTAAAAAACTGATTAATAAAAATAATAATAAAAATAAAAGTTATAGAAATAAATAAATTATTTATTTATCGATTTCATTATATAAAAATAATATAATTATAATATAAATGAGTTATAATGAAATAATGAGTGATAATGAAATAATGAGTGATAGAGATGATAGTGAGAGTGTGAGTGATAATGATATAGATGATAGTGAGAGTGTGAGTGATAAGCAAACAAAACCATCGCATAGAGAAATAATAGACAATAACATTGAGGTCAGTAATATTACAGTTGATGACAGTAATGATCTTCAATATTATCAACAAATATTATATAATTTATTTTTATTCAAAAACAATTTTAAAGAAAAAATAGATGCAAATGATATTTCTCTAAAATTAACGAATATATTAAAAGATTTGATGACAACTGATAATTTTTTAAGACTTGTTATAATATTTAGAGATACTGACATTTTAATTGATAATAGTGATAGTAATGATAATAATGTTTTAAATTTTTTAAGATATATAATGTCAATAAATGATAATAGTAGATATTATAATATTGATAAAGTACAAGATTTGATCAAAATTTTGAGTGATCTTGATAATAATAATCATCCTCAAGATAATGAAGAAATTAAACATAATTTTGATGAGGATGTTTCTAATATAATTAAAGACTATTATAAAATTATTGGTGAATTAAGTAAAATAGATACAAATACAAATACAAATATAGATATAAGAGATATTCAATTTAATACTGAGGTTGTGGATCCAATTGCACTGTTTAAGAAGGCAAATAGTATTGTTATTAAGAACGATCTGTTATTTATTATTACATTAATTAATATTGGAAAAGTAAAAATATATATATATATACAAATTTTGCGTTATTATATTTCTATATTTTTATCTCCAAGAATGTTGTCTCCAAATATTTTTGAAGAAATAAATAAAAAAAAGAAAAAAAATACATTAAACAAGACATCACCATATGAAACTCCTGGGTTTATAATTATTCCTCCTGATAAAATAATATTAGGTGTACAAAATACTATTTCTAATCAAACTGATAATATTGAATCAAATACTATTTCTAATCAAACTGATAATATTGAACCAAATACTATTTCTAATCAAACTGATAATATTGAACCAAATACTATTTTTAATAATAAAACTAATCCTAAAATAACACCCAGTGTATCTAAAAAACGCCCGACACCAAACGAAGACACAGGTTTCAGTTCCAGTAAACAACCTAGAACTACTGGTGATTTTACCAGTGCTCCTGATTCTGGCGCTGACCCTGATACAAATGATACAATCACATTTGTAAGACCTGACAAATTATTAAAGAAAGATGTTGAAGACCTATATATCAAAATGAGGGCGTTGTTTAATTTTGATAATGTATCATATAATGAAAATACGGAGGAAGACGATGAGAACTTAAAAGAAAATGTAAGAAATTTATATAATATACTTAATACAAAAGACAGTCTTAATAATAACTCCAAATATACATATACTTTTAATATAATTCAAGGAACTCCAGGTAAAATTCAAGTTAAACATAATTTATTTGGTGACTTATTTATGTTAAGAAGCGAAATTCCCCACGATTTTAAAAAAATTAAAAATAAAGAGTCATATAAAACAATAATAAATCTTTCAATACGCGAGTATATTTATAAAACTTATGATGATAAAGCCCTGATAAATAAAGTTGAAGAAATTTTAAAAGTTAATTTAAATGAAGCTCGTTCTGGTATATCAGTTTTAGAATTAATATATGCATCTGGAATACCTTTAATAAAACAACACAAAAGTCAACTTGATATCGAAGTCGGGCAAAATGAAAATGACTCTTGTATATTTCCATTGGTATTTAATGACCTAGATATACAAATTGTATCAGACGCAGATAGTCAAGCTAATAAATTTTTCAGTCAAATAAAAAATTTGTATCCAGCAAAAGAAACAAAATATCCTTTTTTAAGGTTTGATGCTGGATCAGCACCGACTTTTTATAGTTATAGAGATATGATTGAAAGACAAGAACAACTTGACTATTGGTATAATACTTCAGTAGAAGACTCAGATATAGTTGAACCACTAATAATTCAAGTATTTAATTTATTAAATAACTCATATTTAAATATATCATATGATAAAAATGATAAAGAATATTCAATTATATTTAATGATAATGAAATAAATAAATTAGTATACCCGTTAAAAAATATTATAAAAACACTTAATCAAAGTAAATTATTAAAAATAATCAACCAAGATGTAGCGGCAGAAAATGCTGAAGATGACGGAGTACCCCCCGCACAGCGTTCAGCTGCTTCAATCTCATCAGTTACATCTATTGTTAATACCGTATTGGATTATATTTATACGAATATACCAGGCAAAAAAAAATACAAAAACTCACAAAATTTTTTAGAAATACAAGTAAACCTTTATAAAGAATATATTAAAAATTTAGAACAAAATCAAAAGTATGACCCTACTGACGACAATGTCAATGGTATTAATATGTTAAATGCTATATATATATGTAACATTCTGTTAAATATTATTTCAATAAAAAGTTTGGGTGATTTAGTTCCATATTATGTCACTTTGATGCAAATAATGATTGAAAAGAAAAAAACCCCAACAGTAATTGACCCAACAGTAATTGACCCAACAGTAATTGACCCAACAGTAATTGACCCAACAGTCTCCAATTTTAATAGTGTTGTACAAAAACCAATCCATATAAATGACTATTTAGGCGTTTTAGGTTCAGGAGATTATAGTTTAATTCAATCTGCTCTAATTAATGTAAATTTTTTTATCAATGATGATAATGCCGAAGATATTGAATCAAAAAATTATTTTGATAATTCCGAAATTATTTCTTGCGTTCATATAAAAAATTCTGATATAACTTTGCCCATTACAAAAACATCAAAAAATATTTTCAGATTAATGAGTTGTTTAGCAAATATAAAAGGTTCTTGTCCATATATTGATATGTTTGATAAAGTAAAAACACAATTAATAGACCGAACATCACTTGTGAATTTTATGAATATCAAACAAAAGATTGACGAAATCCAAAATATTTTAAGTAATAACACTGATGATAGTAATTTAGACATTCAAAATATAATAAATAACATTACAAAAGAACAAAAATTAAAAACAGAATTAACAGTCAAAAAGGATTATCGTGAAAGACGAAATAATGATGTAAAAATAGAAATAAAAAAACGTCAATCATTATCTCAAGAGACTAATAAATTAGACGAACAAATCAGAAAATATGATAGACTCAAAAATAAACTAGAACAAAATATAACTGAACTAAAAGAACAAATAAATGTACACGACTACAAAATAAATAAACTAAATGAAAGTTTAATACCTGTTAATATCGTGGGTTATTATAATTATATAACTAAATTTAAACAAGATATATCATCTAAACTTATCGAACTACTACCACTACCACAATCACAATCAACAACAACAACAGATACATCACATCCGCAATATTGTCCACCGCTTATAACACCAACAGATGATATAAATATAATGTTGTTAAAGGCAAATATAACAAAAAGTGATAATTTTATTAATGAGTTTTATGCTTTTAATAAAATAATGGAACAGTTGGATGGAGAAATAAATAAAATTACTAATATACCAGAATTTTTCGAAAATTTGAAAAAAAATAGCATGCCTAAAATTGGTGAAGAAAGTGTAGACGTCCAAAATGTAGACGAAGACGAAAAAGCACCCCCAGCAATTAAACCATCAAATATAACCATGACAAAACCAAATATTTATTTTTTATGTAAATATATTATTGATAAATTAAATGATAAGGTTGCTCCACGTACAAGTACAAATAATATAGCATCAAGTTCAAGTTCAACTTCAACTTCAACTCCAACTTTAAGTACAAGTACAAGTATGGAGACGGATGAAAGTAGTGGAGGTAAACCAAATAAATCATCAAAGTTTAAGACAACAAAAAAACACAATAAAAAACAATATAAAAAGAAAACAAGAAAATATTAAATAACTTATTAATTATAATAATATAAAAAAATAACATTATATTATTATAATGGATTCAATTGCATGGAATTTGATTGATAAATATTTTAAGGATAATCCATATAATTTAGTAGCGCATCATTTAGACTCATATAATGATTTTTTCAGTAAAGGTATTTTTCAAATTTTTCGTGAAAATAACCCAATAAGATTTATAGAGCGTGAAACTGAAAGCGAAAGTGAAAATGACAGCAGTATTTTACAAGACGATAAGTCAAAAAAAATAAAAAACGCAAAATCAAAATCAATAAAAATCGGCGATAAAGAAAATCCAAATGAATGTCAAATATATCTCGGAGGAAAAGACGGAACTAAAATTTATTTTGGAAAACCAATTATTTATGATGAAGAAAATGGTAAACCATATCCTCATTATATGTATCCAAATAGTGCCAGGTTAAGAAATATGACATACGGGGTTACAATTCATTATGATATTGATGTAGATTATATATATTATAACCAAGGTGAAAAAGTGGAAGAAACAAAAACATATGAAAAAATATATTTAGGACGTTTTCCAATAATGCTTCATTCAAATTTATGTATTTTGAAAGGGTTATCAACTGAAGCGCGTTTTAATATGGGTGAATGTCGTAATGATTACGGCGGATATTTTATTATATCTGGAAAAGAAAAGGTTATTGTTAGTCAAGAAAAATTCGGAGACAATATGCTTTATGTAAGAAAATATAAAGAAGATGAATTATATAGTTTTTCGTGTGAAGTTCATTCTGTATCAGAGGATAGTTCCAAACCAATCAGATTTACATCTGCTAAAATTATTGCGCCCGATCTATCGTTTACTAACAATCAAATTGTCATTGATGTGCCAAATGTAAAAAAACCAATACCATTATTTATTCTTATGAGAGCATTAGGTGTTATATCAGATAAATCAATAATTGAATATTGTTTATTGGATTTAAAAACAAATTCAAATATGGTTGATTTATTTATTCCATCAATACATGATGCTCATAATATATTTACACAACAAATTGCTCTTGAATTTATTGCGAAATTTACAAAGAGACAAACAATAACATCCGTTCAAGATATACTAATGAACTATTTTTTGCCTCATATAGGTGAAGATAATTTTCTTAATAAAGCATATTTTATTGGATTCATGGTAAACAAATTATTGAGAGTTTTTATGGGCAAAGAAAAACCAACAGACAGAGATAATTTTAAATTTAAACGTGTTGAAACATCTGGTTCATTAATTTATGATTTATTTCGTGAATACTATTTAATTCAAAATCGTGATATATTTTTAAAGATTGATAAAGAATTTTATTATCACTCAGGTAAATATAGAAATTCTTTTGTTAGTTTAATCGAAGATAATGTAAAGGAGTTATTTAAAGAGAAAATAGTGGAGGATGGATTTAAAAAGGGTTTTAAGGGTAATTGGGGTGCTAATACAAATACAAAACGATTGGGACTTGTTCAAGATTTAAATAGATTATCTTGGTTCACACATATATCTCATTTAAGAAAAATTAATTTACCGCTTGATCCAACTGCTAAAATAGTTGGTCCCCATTTATTACATGGTACGCAATGGGGATTACTTGATCCGGTAGATACGCCTGATGGAGGTAATATTGGATTACATAAACATATGTCAATCAGTACAGCAATTACAAATGGATTTTCATCAACACCAATAATAAAATGGATCAGAGCAAATACACCTCTTAAATTATTGCCTGAATGTGATCCGAGTGCTCTTGTAAATACTACAAAAGTATTTGTAAATGGTAATTGGATTGGGGTGTTAGATAATCCGATACAAACAATAAATAATCTAAAACTATTTAGAAGAAATGGAATTATTCCTGTATATACAAGTATATCTTTTAGTTTTGAATCAAATATTATTTATATTTACACGGATGGTGGAAGATTAACGAGACCGATTTTTTACAGAGATCAAAAAATGAATGAAAATGGTTTAATAACATATGGTAAACTGTCGTATGAACACGGAAATATAAAGGATATAATCGAATCGCGAAAATACAATTGGAGTCAAATAATATCAGGGTTCGAGAAGAAAAATGATGAATTATTTAATTTCAGAAATAATATATTATATGATGTGAATTTATTATATCCGGGATACAATACATTAGATAAAATAATCGAATTTTTTGAAAGAAATAGAGCAATAGTGGATTATATTGATACCTCAGAAGAAGAAAGTTCATTAATAGCGATTCGACCGTCAGATTTTACGGGTTTACATAATTATTATACACATTGTGAAATTGAACCTTCACTAATATTCGGAGTTATGGGTAATTCAATTGTATATCCGGAATCAAATCAGTTTCCTCGTAATTGTTTTTCGTGCGGTCAAAGTAGACAAGCAGTATCTGTATATCATTCAAATGCGCAAATGCGTATGGATAAAATGGGTGTAATACTTAATTATGGTCAAACACCGTTAGTCAAATCGAGATATTTGGATTATATAAATCGTGAAGAGCAACCCTACGGGGTAAATGCTATTGTCGCAATTATGTCGTATACCGGGTATAATGTTGAAGACGCGATATTAATAAATGAAGGTTCTGTAAAAAGAGGGTTATTTCGAACAACATATTATACGACATATGAAGCGAGAGAAGAAAGTTCACGAGTGTCCGGATCAAATGTGAATACGATATTTTCAAATATTGAGAGTAAACCAAACGTGAAAGGTATAAAAGATGGTTTTGATTACAGTAAATTGGATAAATATGGTCTTGTAAAAGAAAATACATTAATTGATGATCGTATTGTTTTAATTGGTGAACTTACTTCTAGTGTAGACCAAAGAGGAACATATATAGATCATTCAAAAACAACCAAAAAAGGGCAATTAGGTTTTGTGGATAAATCGTTTATATCTGAAGGAGAAGAAGGATTTAGAATAGCAAAGGTAAGAATTCGCGAAGAACGTCTTCCGGCAATAGGTGATAAAATGGCGTCGCGTTGTGGACAAAAGGGTACAATCGGTCTAATAATTCCGGAGGAGGATATGCCGTTTACGGCAGACGGCGTAAGACCGGATCTCATTATTAATCCTCACGCAATACCTTCGCGTATGACAATAGGTCAATTGGTTGAATGTTTGTTAGGAAAAGCAGCGTGTGAATATGGCGGATTTGGAGATTGTACAGCATTTTCAACCAAGGGTGCTAATTATGATACATACGGGCATATGTTAACAACAATGGGATATCACAATAGCGGAAACCAATTATTATATAATGGATATACGGGTGAACAGATTTATTCGGAAATTTTTATTGGTCCAACCTATTATATGCGTTTAAAACACATGGTAAAGGATAAAATAAACTATCGCGCAACAGGTAAGCGTAATTTTTTAACAAGACAAACGAATCAAGGACGCGCAAATGATGGTGGATTAAAAATTGGTGAAATGGAACGTGATGGTATTATGGCAAACGGATTATCTTATTTTTTGAATGAATCTTATATGGTAAGAGGAGATCAATATTTTATGGGTATTTGTAATAAAACAGGGGCAATTGCTGTTTATAACCCAGAAACAAATTTATTTTTAAGTCCTTTGGCTGATGGACCTCTTGTATTTAATAAAAATATTGAAGGTCAAGAAGTGTTAAATGCTATTAGTAAATTCGGTCGTTCATTTAGTATTGTAAGAGTTCCTTTTGCTTTGAAACTGTTAATACAAGAATTACAGGTAATGAATATACAAATGAGAATTATAACTGAAGAAAATATTGATCAATTATTAAATTTATCTTATCAATCGAAAAATATTAATAAACTTCTTCATATTGATCACGGCGAAGATGGTGAGGTTAAAAGAGATGTTAAAGAAATTATTGAAAATTATAAAAAAACTCTTGAAGATAAATTAAAAATACAATCTAAAAATAATATAACTATTCAAAAGGCAGAACCGATTGAACCTCGTAATATTGAATATACACCCGAACAACCAATCCCAGAATTAATACCTGACCAGTCAAATTCAAGTCCGCAATATATGTCTGAACAGTCAAGTCCGCAATATATGTCTGAACAGTCAAATTCAAGTCAAGATTTATCAATTCGTTCTCCTGAAGAAAGTCCTCCGCCAAGTAAAGGCGGAGCAAACATTTTTAATGATGCATATATGAACGAAACATTTAATAATCTAAGCGGAGAGTTACAATCACAAATTTTACAAATACCAGTTGATCAGCGTGAAAATGTTATGAATGAAATAATGCGTAAAGGAGGAATGAGACAACATTCTTTGGAAATTCCTTCGGAAAACCCTTTAGAAAAACCTTTAAATAATGCTTTTAAAGCGTTGCCTCCGATGAATCAAGTAATTGCTTTACAAGGAGGGTATAGTTCAATGGCAAAAGAATTTAATAATTTAGCAAAACAAATACCTGATACTTTAGTTACAATAAATAAACCAATTCCGATTACTGAACAATTGGCTCAACAATTACCATTATTTGCGGTTGAACAAAAGGGAGGAACATCAACAGAAAGTAGTAATGATTCAAACGACAATAATAGTACAAGTAATAATACAAGTAATAGTAGTAGCAATGAAAGTAATAATGGTATTACAAAAATAATAAAAATGAACTAACAAAATTAATTAAAAAATATAATTTAAAATTGAAACAAAATAAAGTTAATATGATAGTATTATAATATATTAATGACAAGTCAAAATACAAGTAGTTTAATTTCTCAAATTTACAAATCAAGAATTGTTCTTCTTGAATTAATGAAAGCGCAAAATTATAATATAACTGAATATGATGGTTTCAGTATAAATGAAATTAATACAATGAAAATAAACAATCAATTGGATTTAATTTTATCAAAAAATCAATATGAAGAAAAGGTAGAAGAGGAAAATGAAATAAAAAGTGTAAATAATGAGAAAAAAATTTATATAAAATATTATTTAGGTAAATCACTGAGACCCAATAATTTACAAGAAATGATCGATGACTTATTTTATATTGAAGAAATACTAACAAAAAATGACACTTTGTTAGTTGTTGTTAAAGATGAAGTCAATGAAACATTATTAAATACATTAAGACATATTTGGGAATCAGAAAAAATATTTATAATTCTAATACCTTTACAACGTTTACAGTTTAATATTTTGGAGCATATATTAGTTCCACCGCATCGTATTTTAAATGAAGCGGAAAAAATTAAAATAAAAATAAGATATAATATAATCAATGATGAATTATTTCCTGAATTATCGCGATTTGATCCTGTTGCTAAAGCGATTGGAATAAGACCGGGTGAAGTATGTGAAATAACACGACCAAGTAAAACAGCAATATCATCGTTTTATTATAGAATTTGTAGATAATTATATATATAATAATATATAAATGGATCAACAAGGGCAGCGAGAGCAGCAATTTATAGGACAATCACAACAATTCAATGAACAAATAAATAACATAAAAACACAATTTTTTTCAGCATTGGATGATTTTACAAAATATTATGTTTATTTTAATAAAAATCCAGAAGTAAATGAATTTCAAAATTTTTACGCGAATAGTAAATCGCAACTACAAACAATAAGTAGACAATTATTTTCAACAACAAATAATATTGATAAAATGATTGAAGAATTAGACAATCAAGTGTCTTCAATATCAATAAAATTGAAAGGAGAAGAAGAATTATATAAGAAATTAATAGAACTGTCTGAAAATATTAATAATACACAAGATGGTTCTCAAATATTAATTGATGATTCAAAAAAAAAATACAATGATCAATACTATCAAAATATTCAAATATTCGTGGGAATGATAATTGGAATTATTTTGTTAGTTAAATTATTTAAAAAACCCATTCCAACAAAATAAAATATAATTCGTATATTGTATATTTTATTTTTAAGTATATTTATTATGTTTATGATGTTTAAGAAATATAATATTAATCCAGAATTGTCAAAATATATGAAAGAAGAAAATAATAAATGGTCAAAAATGTATTCAACAAAATCAATAAATCAAAATGAAATAGGTGGTCAATATGTTGATAATTTAGTGAAATACGAAAAGAATAATTTTAATAATTCATCTTTTTTTTGTATAATAGCAACATCATTTATAACATTTTTTGTGGCGAGATATAATTTTAAATACTAAATTCGAATACTTATTTAATATTGAATATTGAATATTGAATATTGAATATTGAATATTGAACATTTTTTCTTTGTATATATTATGGATGAAATAAATAATGATATAATTAAGTCAGCAGTGATAAAGGTTGAAGCATTACAAAAAGAATATGAAGTCATTCTTCAACAATATCAAGAATCGGGAAAAAATTTAATAAATATTCTACAAAATGGAAATTCCAATCCATGCGCAAATTATAGAAGAGACAGTACAGGGATTTCGCAAAAATGTTATGAAAAAATCTGGGGAGATCAAGGTTGTACTAATTTTGATTTGGTTGACGCAAATTCAACATGGCCAAAATCTCAAACACTTGATACATTAGTTAATGATAGTTTCTTATGGGCAACTTCAACAAGCGACACTCATCGTAAAGGTTGTTATGGAGATTCTAAAACATTTACAACTAACACTGAACCTATTTACCCCGATACGAATTTATTTACCGCATTAAAAGGTAGAACTTGGTGGGGAACAAGTGGATTAAAAGAAGGAACTGTTTCGACGCAACAAGAATGTGAAGATATGTGTGCGAATTCAAGTCAATGTTCAGGCGCAACATTTAATCCGGTAAAGCGTTATTGTTGGACAAGAAGCGGCGATTCAACAATAACAACGGGTAAAGATGATGATTACGCTTTAATAACATCGAAAAAAGAAATATTATCAACAATGAAATATTTAAATCAACGACTATTAGATTTAAACAATGAAATTACAAATGAACTTCGAAATATTAATCCAGAACTAAAACAACAATACGAAGAAAAGAAAACAATACAAGAACAATTAAATGTATCTTATGATAAACTTTTAGAACAAAATAATTCTCTTAAACAAGACTTGGAAGAACATTATTCTATTGAACAAGAAGAAAATAATCAAACATTATTTGTGAACAAAGAAAGTATATATTATAAATTATGGATTTTATTAGCTTTTATTGTTGTTTTTATAACAATAAAACAAATGATTGGAATGAGTATTTCATCCTCAAATAATTTAGTCAGTAATAGTATATATTCAACATAATAAATACAAAAACAATTAATTTTTCTATTTATTTATATTAGAGATGAATAATGATTTATTAAATATATCTTTAAAACAAGGTAAACAGTTTAATTCATATCAAACTAAAATAAAACAAAATATTGGTACAAGTAAAAGTAAGAAAAATACAAGTAGAAAAGAGGGATTTGTTAGTTTAGAACAAAATAAAAAGGTTACAAATGAAAATACAAATATGAATACAAATAAAAATGATATAAATGAACTAACAAAATTACAAACAAGATATAACGAACTTATGCAACAATATAGTGATATTCAACAAAAAATAAGTAACTCTTCTTTAGCTACAATTGATAGAGTTAGTTCAAATAATCCGTATTTAGGTAAAAACTTACAATTTACAGATGGAACTATAGTTTATGTAACAAATGAAGGTGTTGTTAAACCATATACCAGTGAAGAAATATTTAATGGAACAATTAATAAAAACGGATGTCCAAAAGAAATCGTTAAACTAACAATACCTTGGACATCTGAATATGTACAAGGTGCTAAACTTCCAACAAATCCAACATTAATAGTTGGGTCAAATATGATAATGGGTCAAAGTTGTGGTAACGAAGGAAAAAATGTATATGCGTCAAATATGATTAATAATCCAAGTAGTAAATATATTGGTTGTTATAATGATATACCACTTTCAACCAATGTAAATGTAGTTCCAATTATGAATTCTTCAAATTCGGTGAATGGATTTGCGAGTGGGTCGTCAAGTGTTTATTTAGGTGATCCAACTTCTGGCGCAGGTCCTTGGACCGTATTTGACCAAAATCCAAATACTTTTTGGCATTCAGAAGTAAGTTCGGCAACAAATTATAATTCGACGACTGGAATGTATGAAGGTTCAAATGGAGTAAATATTATAAATATTGGAATGGTGAGTGGTGAATTTATACAAATTAATATGCCTGGAGTAAACACAAGTACTGTTCAAAATACAACAGTCAATCAATATTCTTTAACTCCTCGTTCTGATTCGAAAACAAATATCACTACAAGAAGTCCAAATAGTTGGTATGTTATTGGTTTTAAAGATAGTCAGTGGACACAAGTTGATAGACAGGTGAACCAATCATTCACAAACACAATACCAAAAGTATATAATGTTGCATTTCCGGGTGCTTATGGCGCGTATATATTATTAATTGATAGAGTTGGTAATAATGATCAAACAAATAATCGTTATTGCGTTCAAGTTGCCGAATGGAATTTATTTACAAATTCAGAGGATAATTTGTCCGACGATAAACGCGCTATGACTTTAATAAACGGATATACAACGTTTGATAAATGTCAAGAATATGCGGCAAATAATGGTTATAATTTATTTGGATTACAAAATGTCCAAACAGACGGTACTGCATCTTGTGCGGTTTCAAATGATATAACAAGAACACAAATATATGGTGATGCAAGTGTTCAAACAACATCTATACCAATTTGGTCATCAAATACATCATCAAATTCTGGAGCAACTTGTACTGTAAGTGCTGATGGTCGTTTTATAATTAATGACAGTTCTGGTTTATTGTGGCAAACTTCTGAATCTCTTTCGGACTGTTGGTATGCCGGATATGTTAATCCAGATACTATACAAGGTAGTTGGGGAGGTAATTGTGTTGGTAAACCATTAAATATTGATTGTGGAAATCCTCATCCGACAAATAGTTATGGTACAACTGGTATTGTCAGAAACTTAAATACCATATTACAAAACCAAGCGTCAAAACATACTTCATGGGGATCAACGCCGCAAGCAAATTGGTCATTTAATCCAATGTCAGAATTTACAGGAGGTGATCCTGCTGTATGTTGCGCTAAATTAGTTGAATATTCTTATCAGTGTGGAGGAGGAGCATTTAAAAAAGGTCAAATATCAGGAGGGTCAAATATAAATTACGATTGTTCGGCAGAAGTTTCAAAGTGTACCTTTTTTTTATTTGTACAAAATGATGGAAATTTATGTTTATTTAGAGGAACTCCTGAGAATTTTATGGAAAATATATGGTGTTCTAAAACATCTGGTAAACAAAAAGAAGTTAATCCAAATTGGGTTTCATCAAAAGGTAAATATGGAAGAAGTTATTTGAATTTGAATGAAACATTAGGACCTGGCGAATGGATTGGTTCAGATGACGGTTCGCTTAAATTAATTATGCAAACAGATGGAAATCTTGTATTATATACATCTGATTCTGTACCAGGTTGTAAAGTAATAAACGATAAAACATATGGAGGTAAATCAGTCAATGCGGTTTATGAATTAGAAAGTCTCGGAAATAAAGCAACATTGGGTAATATTGGATATGTCGATTCTGACTCTAATATAAGACAATATCCTAGTTCAATGATAGAATTTACAAATGAATATCAAATATATCAACAAATGGATTTACCAGGAAATGACTTAACCAATTCGTCAGTATCAGATCAAAAAGGATGTCAAACAATGTGCGATAATAATTCAAATTGCGCTGCTTACGTCTATAATAGTAAATCTCAAATGTGTTTTTTAAAGAATAGCGCAACCGAAAATAAACAGCAATATAATGATGGTGTACTCGGTATTCGACATAAAAAACCAATAAATTCAAATAGTTGTAGTAATCAAATTATAAATATAGATACAATACAATACGATAATTATAAAAAGGGAGATGAAATGACAACTGATACACAATGTAGAAATTCAATAATATCGCAAGAAGAACAAAAAATGTATGATAATATAATATCACAATTAAATAAACTTGGTAACGATATTGTGTTGAAAATGGAAAAATTATATAATCAAAATAATAATAATTTTAAAGAGTTAAACATAAATTCTGAACAATTTAAGAAGGATCTAGAAAAATATAAACAAACAAATTTAAGAATACAAAAAAACATGAATGGATTACAAAATTTCCAAAGTAATAATATAGAAGGAATGCAAAATTTATCGAATTCTCTTGATTTTAATGATTTAAATGGAATGTTATCTGATTCGGATTTACGAGTATTACAAGAAAATTATAGATATATAATGTGGAGTATATTTGCTGTTGGTATACTAACAATAACAATAAATACAATGAAAAAATAGAAATTAAATAAATAATCTATCTATTTAATATAATGACAGATAATCCTAAAAATTTTGATAATTTACAAGAAAGAAATGAACAAGTATTAAACAATATATCTCAATTACAAAAACAAGAAAAAGATTTATATAATAGTTTAGATGATGTTAGTTTATCATCTGAACAAAAACGAATAATAATGGATAGAATTAATCAGATTTCTCAAATTAGAATGAATTTATATTCAAGTTTGAAAGATATGTTTTCTTCATATAAACAAAATGTTGATTTATCAACAACAACATTAGGGGAATCTATTGCTGCTGTTAATATATTAGAAGATGAATTAAACAATGCTAAAAGAAGAATGGGTTTAATTGATGAACAAACTAACAACAAACAACGTTTAGTGGAAATTAACACATATTATGGTAAAAGATATAGTGCTCATTCAAAATTGATGAAAACAATTGTATTAATATGTATACCAATAATAATTTTAGCGGTTTTAGCAAATAAAGGTATATTACCTGCCAAAATATATATGATTTTAAGTGTTATAATATTAGTTATTGGATGCTTATTGATAGGTTTACAATTAATTGATATATCAAACAGAGATGATATGAATTGGGATGAATATGATTGGTACTTTGATAAATCAAGTGCTCCAGAACCATCAGCAAGTTCAAGTACAAGTACAGAATCAAATCCTTGGAAAGCTCCTACAGTTACATGTGTTGGTACAGAATGTTGTTATGAAGGAAGTATTTATGATTATGACAAAAATATATGTGTTCCAAAAGATATTTATGAAGAACAAACAACTGAACCATTTAAAGTATATAAAAATAATATAACTCCTTTTGAGGCATCTTTATCAAATTTTTAATTCAAAAAAAAATATAATCATAATACAAGATGGAAAACTTATTTTCTGTAATGCAACAAACTTTAACTCAACCTGATAAAAATAGTTTATTGAAAAATCAGCAATTAAATCAAGAAACAATAAATAATTTAATTGAAAAAGCATCAGAAATGACATCAATTTGTGGTCCTTCTTGCCAAAAAACAAAGGTTTCACAAGAATTGGAGCAAAAATATTTAGATGCGCAAACAAATATGCAAACCGCTCCTGAAAATCTTGAAAGAGCAAGAAAAAATTATTATATATTTTCAAAAGGAAGAACTGAATATGATAATATAAATGAAAAAGAATTACAAATAAAGGCAACACAAATTTCTGAAACAATCGAGCAAAATTTTAATGATGGTGTTACAAACGCAAATACAATAAATACTTTATTAAATACTGCGTTGATCAATTCACAACATACGATAAGATTATTTGAAGACTTATCAGAAAGAAATAAAGTATTAAAATTAAAGGTAAAAGAAATACATGGAGATATACTAACAAATAGTCGAAAAACATATTATCAAACAGAAGCATTAGACAGACTTGAATTATGGTATAAATTTTTTTTAACAGTTTTTTATATTATAGTAATAATGTTGTGTTTGTCATTTGTATTTGCTCCTCATAATTTATCTGCGAAAAAATGTATTGTTATCAGTATATTAATTATATTTTATCCTTTATATATTAATTATATTGTTATATGGATTTGCGGTTTATGGAAATCATTGAAAAAAAGAATACCAAAAAATGTATATAATGATTTATAATAACTTTATCGATAATATATTTAATAAAACTATTTAAAGAAACATCACTAAAATTATATAATGAGCAACGAAGAAAAACAAATTGCTAACCTTAAAAAACAAAATGAAGGGATGGAAACTGCATTTAAAAATAAAAATATTCCATTTACAAAGTTATCAAATGAAAATATAATTTATGATACGGAGTTATTGCTATTAAAAGAATATAACAATTATTTAAAGGGAATTTCAGCAGCAAATAGACAACCATCTCAAGAAAAAATTAAAGTCAAAGAAAAAGAACAAGTAAAAGAACATAATAAAAGAGAAAATGACGATGAAAATGAGATTGTTAAAGAAGTTAAACCCGTTTTTTCTACTATAACTGACATGGATGATATTAAACGTGCTTTTTTTAATAAAGAATATGAAACATTTCATACGCTTGTAAACAATGTTTCATTTAAGTATTATAAAGCAACCTATAAATATGCCAATGATAATACAGGTTGTCCGTCATTTGTTGCTAAGAATTTATTGCGTGGATTTATTCAAAATCTTGATGATTATCGTAAGTATTTAATGGTTGGATTTAGATGTGTTTCCTATTCTGATTCGAATAATGTTACTCACTATGAATATCCGTCTTATTGGATTGTTAATTCAAATGATGAACTGAAGACAATATTAGGTTCATTATATGATGATTTTGAGTTCAATGAAATTACAAATGATATTGAAAAAGTTATTAATATGTTACATAAAATGCGAAAAAACGAAGATGAAATGGATAACGCATTAGTTGGAGAAGTTTATTTACATTGATAAATTATATATCAAAAAATATTAATAAAATAAAATTGAAATAATACTTATATGAAATATAAATATTATTAAATAAGCAAATAAAATATGTTCGCATTAGCAACAGATGTACTAAAGATTATAATGGAATTTCTTGATCCTGAAGAAATAAAGGAATTGTATGTAACTTGTAAGGATGCTAAAATAATGTTTGATGAACTAACAAAACACACAAATTTAATAATTACTTGTAATACAATAATTTTAGATAGAGAAGTAAAATGGTTTGAATTGAGAAATATTAAATTAAAATTATTAGAAACACATCGCATAAATATTTATGGAGATCACAATTGGTATAAAAATGGATTAAGACATAGAGATAATGATTTGCCAGCAACAATAACGAGTGAAGGAGATCTACATTGGTATCGAAATGGTCTATGTCATAGAGATAATGATTTACCTGCAGAAATATATGAAAGTGGATCTCAATACTGGTTTCGAAATGGTCTATGTCATAGAGATAATGATTTACCTGCTGTTATAAGATTTGACGGGACCCAATTTTGGTATAAAAATGGAAAAAACCATAGAGACAATGATTTGCCTGCGATAATACGAATTAATGGAGACCAACTTTGGTATAAAAATGGTATAAGATATATTCCAAATTAATCTGTATTTTATAAAAAATTGAAAATAATTTTATTTTTTATGTATTTAAATAAGTAATTATAAATGTTCGCATTAGCAACAGATGTACAAAAGATTATAATGGAATTTCTTGATCCTGAAGAAATAAAGGAATTATATGTAACTTGTAAGGATTCAAAAGTAATGTTTGATGAACTTACAAAACACACAAATTTTATTGTTATTTGTAAATTTGTATTATTGAATAAACAAATAAAATGGTTTAAATCAAGAAATATCAAATTAAAATTATTTGAAGAATATAAATATACTTACAGAAGAAGTATATGGTATAAAAATGGAGAATATCATAGAGATAATGATTTACCTGCAGTAATACAAGCAAATGGAGAACAAAGATGGTATCAATATGGTAAATTACATAGAGATAATGATTTACCAGCAATAATATATTATAATGGAGACCAATTTTGGTATAAAAATGGATTAAGTCACAGAGACAATGATTTGCCCGCGATAATACGAATTAATGGAGAACAATACTGGTTTAAAAATGATATTAAATATTATCCAAATTGATTTGTATTTTATAAAAAATTGAAAATAATTTTATTTTTTATGTATTTAAATAAGTAATTAAAAATGTTCACATTAGCAACGGATGTACAAAAGATTATTTTAGAATTTCTTAAACCTAAAGAAATAAAGGCATTATATGAAACTTGTAAGGATTCAAAAGTAATGTTTGATGAACTAACAAAACACACAAATTTTATTGTTATTTGTAAATTTGTATTATTGAATAAACAAATAAAATGGTTTAAATTAAGAAATATAAAATTAAAATTATTTGAAGAATATAAATGTACTTATGGAAGAAGTATATGGTATAAAAATGGAGAATATCATAGAGACAATGATTTACCTGCAATGATATTGGAAAATGGGGACCAAGGATGGTATAAAGATGGTAAATTACATAGAGAAAACGATTTACCGGCAATAATATGTGAAAATGGTGATCAAGGATGGTATAAAAATGGAAAAAAACATAGAGATAATGATTTACCTGCTATAATATACAATGATGGAGGTCAAATATGGTATCGAAATGGAGTAAATCATAGAGATAATGATTTACCGGCAATAATATTGGCAAATGGAGACCGATTTTGGTATAAAAATGGTATTAAATATTATCCAAACAAATAAATATTATAAAACAACTTAAAGAGAATAAAAAATTGAAATGATATTTATTTTTTTATGTATTTAAATAAGTAATTAAATATGTTTACATTAGCAACGGATGTACAAAAGATTATTATGGAATTTCTTGAACCACAAGAAATAAAAGAATTATATGAAACTTGTAATGATGCTAAAATAATGTTTGATGAACTAACAAAACATACGAATTTTATTGTTAGTTGTAAAAGAATTATGATTGACAAAGAATTGAAATGGTACAAATCAAAAAATATTAAATTAAAATTTGTTGAAAAATATTTTATACAACCGAATGGAGACCAATATTGGTTTAAAAATGGATTACTACATAGAGACAATGATTTCCCAGCATTAATATATAATAATGGAGACCAACATTGGTATCAAAATGAAGTAAGACATAGAGATAATGATTTGCCCGCTATAATTAAAGTAAATGGACATAAAATATGGTTAAAAAATGGATTAAGACACAGAGACAATGATTTGCCAGCAGAAATACAAGCAAATGGAGACCTATTTTGGTACAAAAATGGAAAACAACATAGAGATAATGATTTGCCAGCAGTAATATTTTTAGATGGATCTCAATTTTGGTATAATAATGGGATAAGACATAGAGACAATGATTTGCCAGCAATAATATGGTCTGATGGACACATATTTTGGTATCAAAATGGTATATGTTATATTCCTTGATATGTATTTTAAATTATTTTTTAAATGATATAAAAATAATTTGAAATATATATCAAGTATTATAATGAAATTAAATATGTTTTTATTAGCGACAGATGTACAAAAGATTATTATGGAATTTCTTGAACCACATGAAATAAAAGAATTATATGAAACTTGTAAAGATTCTAAAATAATGTTTGAAGAACTAACAACACATACAAACTTTATAATTGATTGTAAAACTCATATATTAAATAAAAATATAAAATGGTTTGAATTAAAAAAAATAAAATTTAAATTATTAGAAGAATATTATATATCTTGTGAGAACAAATTATGGTATAAAAATGGAAAAGCACATAGAGATAATGATTTGCCAGCAGTTATATGGAAAGACGGTGCACAATTTTGGTTTCAAAATGGTAAATGTCATAGAGATAATGATTTACCAGCAATAATATATTCAAATGAAAATAAATATTGGTATAAAGATGGAAATATACATAGAGACAATGATTTACCAGCAATAATATATGCGGTTAATGGTAATCAATATTGGTATAAAGATGGAAATATACATAGAGACAATGATTTACCAGCAATAATAACTTCAGATGGAGACCAATATTGGTATCAAAACGGATTACGACATAGAAATAACGATTTGCCAGCTATAACAAGCGAAAACGGAAACTTATTTTGGTATAAAAATGGTATATGTTATATTCCTTGATATGTATTTTATATTTTTTAAATGATATAAAAATAATTTGAAATATATATCAAGTATTATAATGAAATTAAATATGTTTTTATTAGCGACAGATGTACAAAAGATTATATTGGAGTTTCTCGAACCACAAGAAATAAAAGAAATATATGAAACTTGTAAGGATGCTAAAATAATGTTTGATGAACTAACAACACATACAAACTTTATTGTTGATTGTTATAGAATTATATCAGATGAAGAATTGAAATGGTATAAATTAAAAAATATTAAATTAAAATTATTAGAAAAATATGAAGTTGATATTTGTGGAAACCAAATGTGGTACAAAAATGGTAAACTTCATAGTGACAATGATTTGCCCGCATTTATTGCAAAAAATGGAGATCAATTTTGGTATAAAAATAATATATGTTATCGCGAAAATGATTTACCTTCAATAATAAGTTCAAAAGGAGACCAATACTGGTGTGATATAAACGGAAAATTACATAGAGACAATGATTTACCCTCAATAATAACTACAGATGGAGACCAATATTGGAGTGATATAAACGGAAAATTACATAGAGACAATGATTTACCTGCAGCAATACACACAAATGGAATTCAAGGTTGGTATAAAAATGGAAAAAAACACAGAGACAATGGTTTACCCGCATTAATAAATTTAAATGGAGACCAATATTGGTTTGAAAATGGTTTGGAAATAAAGCATAAATAATATATAAATAATTTTATTAAAGAATATTATATTTTTTATAAAAAATTGAAAATAATTTTAAAAACATATTTTAAGTATTCATATAAATATAAATATACAATAAATACTTAAAATATGTTTTCATTAGCAACCGATGTACAAAAGATTATTATAGAGTTTCTCGAACCACAAGAAATAAAAAATATATATGAAACTTGTAAGGATGCTAAAATAATGTTTGACGAACTAACAAAACATACAAACTTTGTAATTGATTGTAAAAGAATTATATTGGATGAAGAATTAAAATGGTATAAAGCAAAAAATATAAAATTAAAATTATTAGAAGAATATAAAAAAATATATGGGGTCCAATATTGGTTTAAAAATAATAAATTGCACAGAGACAATGATTTACCAGCAGTAATACGTTATAATAATAAAGAACAATACTGGTATAAAAATGGATTACAACATAGAGATAATGATTTACCGGCAATAATATTTAACAATGGACACCAAGTATGGTATAAAGATGGTTTAATACATAGAGAAAATGATTTACCAGCAATAATATGTGAAAATGGAGACCGAGAATGGTATAAAAAAGGAAAAAAACATAGAGATTTTGATTTGCCAGCAATAATATATATAAATGGTCACAGAGCTTGGTATATAAATGGACAACGATGTATAAAAAAATACAATAAATTATTTGTATAATATGTTAGTAATCATTTTAAATCGTATTGTTTTATCGTGTATTTTACTTATAAATAGTTGTTTTGTTTGAAATGTATTGTATGCGATTGTTTGTATAAATAATGTTTCATCAATATTTAATATAAATTTATCAGTAAATTCATCTATTTTTTTAATTTGTAACATAATCTATTTATACAAATAATATAATCTTTAATATATTTACATTATAAATATTATAACAAATTACAAAGTTTCAATATCACAATCCTCATTTTCTTCTTCTTTTATTTTTATATTATGCCATTTATTTGTTTTCGAATTTTTATTACCAAACTTTTTAACCATAATTTCCAATAATTCTGATAATTTTGGTGGTTTTCTTCCTCCGTAATTTGTTTGAAACCATTCTTTGAACGAGTTATTTAATGATGTTTGATTAACTCCGTATGTATTATCCATCTTGACTATTTTATCAATAATAAATCCTGAAATCGCGTCTTGACTTTGTCTATATTTATTTGATGCTGAAATAACCTCCGGACAATCAATAACTTCTCCTTCTGTTTCGCACGCTATTTTTACCAACATTGATATAAATACGGGAGCCCATTTCGTTAATTTCATTTTTAATCCCTTATCCTTTTTGAATACATATGGGGTATCATCAGTATGTGTTTCACCCTCTGATATAAATTTTGCCAAGAAATCAACTAATTTCATTCTTCTCCAAGTTCCATCATCATTACTTTTTATTTCAAACAACGCATTTGTACAAACGACTAAACTAAATTGCGGTATAAAGATTTCTGAATCGCAATATAGAGCTCTTCCCAAAAGTGGATCTCCACCTGTTAATTCTTTTAAAATACCTTCATTCATAACAGCCTCTTTTGAGTTTTCTTGCATAACAGCATATCTTACACCTTTTAATTGCATAACTTCCGGGGTTGCTCCACCAATAGAACTTCGTTTATCTGTTACTAATGTAATAGGAACAGTTCCTTTATAATCACCTAAACATTGTGACATTAAATCTGTTAATATAGATTTTCCATTTGAACCGGAACCTCTATAAATATTAAACGCATGTTCTTTTTTCACGCCAATTAACACGGATGCTAAATGGTTCCACATATATTTACACAATTCAGGCAGAGGAAATAATTGCTCCATAAATGTGATAATTTCATTTGCTATTTCTGAAGTTGTGTTAGAATCATATGGAACATATGGAATTCCTGTTGTTTTTGTAATATAATCTTGAGGATAACCATCTCTAAATATTTTATTATTAAAATCAAAAACACCATTTGTAAAACACAATAAATATGGATTTGAATCAATGTTTCTTGAAAAATCTTTATCAAAGAATATTTCCATTGCTTCTCTCATAATATTATTTTTATCATTTGTTTTCTTTAATTTAATACATATTTCTGCTATTTTTTTAATTTTTCTTTGGAATTTTTCGTGTTTTTCATTATTTGGTTCATAATGTTGCGATTGCGCTAAATATTCACTTTGTTTAGCAGAATATAATTCAAATAAATCTTTTGAAATTGCCATTCTTAAACGCTGACCTTCATCTTTTTCCCATCTATTTTTATTAAACACGTACCATTTTTTATTTGTAATACTGCTACATACATATTTGTCTTTAAAAAGATGATATAAAACCATAGCATAATCCCAATCTCCCGCTTCAAATATTGTGTCTTCAATATATTGATCTACTGTATTTTTTTTTACCTTTTCATATTCTTGATATACATCTTGTTTTGCCCAATACATAATTGACGCTCTTGTTATTCCATCATGTCTTTTTGTAAAATCGTTTTTCCATCTTTTATACTGATGTGGTATATCATCAAAATCAAAATCTGACGCTTTTGCTCTTAACATTATCCAAGACAGAAATAATCTTTCGTCTGTATTTTTCAAAGCAAACCCAACTTGCGTATTAATTAAATGTGATCCAGGTTTATAATATTTTTCTGGTAATATTTGTGTATATTCGTGAGTTTCTTTTATATATTGTTCATTTGTTTTTAGATTTGCCATAATATTATCAACTGCTTTTTTAAGTATATCTATATTTGTTATATCTGATAACTGTATATCACCTTCGTCCTCTTCTTCTAAAATTATATTGATTTTGCCTTTTGAACTATTTTTTTTTACTTTATTTTTTTTTATTTCTAATCTTTTATTATATTCATCTATTATTTTTGGATTCAAATCACATTTTAAATGATTATCATATTGTGCCGACAACAAATATAAATCTCTCGATAAATCAATATCAGTTATTGCTTTTGCTGTTGTCATCCAATTATTATCTCTTGTATCTAACTCGGCTTCCAAATAATAAGTTAATCTATATGAGTCATATCCGGGTTTTTGCGATCCATATAATTGCCAATTAGTACAACCTTCACTTATACCTTCGTCTAAAACTTCATTCCAGTCATTTGTTAAAGGTAATTCCCACACATCTCCTATTTGTGATATTATTTTATCACGTAAAATCATCTGTAATGTATGATCCATTTGAATACCAATAATCATATGTATTCCATCTTTTGTAATTTCTTTATCAACAACTCTATTTACATAAGGTTTTTCCATTATAAAAATCGGAAATGGTTTATTTTCTTCAAATATGAAAATTTCCTTAAGTTCTTCCAAATAAAGTGAAATCATATCTTGTATATGTTCTATGGTATGTATACGTTGTGTTACGCTAAAATCATAACGAAAATCGAAATCAACTAATATTGGTCCATTTGTTGATAATTGTTTTTCTGTTAAATATTCTTTTCTGTTTTTTACAAAAACGTGTTCATAATATAACCTGCGAAATGTTGCCAATTCATTGGGTTCTATTAAATATGATCCTCCATATACATTTAATTTTTGATCACCTATTCTTGTATGAGAAAAAGTCGTTTTTTCATTTGCGTTTTTTTTAGCATTATGCTTTGAAAGAAAGTCGGGTAAATCATTATAATGTGACGAGGATATCATAGTTTCCATTATTGATATATTATATTAAGATTTTTCTATTTCATTTTTTTATTTCATTTTTTTATTATAAATTAATATATATAAGGTTTTTTACAAAATTACACAGTATATTTATTACATTTTAAATTGATTTAAATACAAAATATGGTAATATAATATAATAATAATGAAAAAATCAACAAATATAATTACAAATGAAACTATAAGACGACTTTTGAAGGATGTAAAACAAATAATGAAACATCCTTTAACCGATAATGGAATATATTATATCCACGATGATACTGATATGACAAAAGGATATGCTATGATAATTGGACAAAAAGGTACTATTTACTATGGAGGATATTATATTTTTTCTTTTGATTTTCCTTTCGACTATCCTTTTTCTCCACCAAAAGTCACATTTATGACCAATGATGGACAAACTCGTTTTAATCCAAATTTATATATTTGTGGAAAAGTGTGTGTTTCAATTCTTAATACTTGGTCCGGAGAAAAATGGTCATCTTGTCAAACAATAAATAGTGTTTTACTCACATTATGTACGCTTTTAAATAATGAACCATTGTTAAATGAACCCGGACAAAATAGCAATAGTAAAGATTTTATTTCATATCATAAGTCTATTCAATATACTAACATAGATTACGCTATTTGTGATATTATTATTAATAATGAAACATATAATTATATATATAAATTATTTTACAATATCATGAAAGAACAGTTTATTATTAACTTCAATGAATTACTTACATTTGTACAATCTCAAAGTAAAGAAGAAACTTTAGAGCATGTTGATATTTATAATATGAACACTTATATCAATTATTCTGATTTAGAATCTAAACTAATTGAAACAAAGAATTTTATTGAAACAGAAACTAACACAGAAACTAAAACTATTTAATAAATAAAATTGAAATTTAAATATATATTATTATCATTATTATATTATAAGATGCACTTTTGTTTTCGATGTTCAAATATGTACTATATCAGCATTAGTCCCGATGATCCTAATAAACTTATTTATTATTGTAGAAATTGTGGAGATCAAAATTTAAATATTTCGGTGAATGATACAACTATTTCAAAAATACAATTAAAAAAATCACAACAAGAATTTAGTCATATAATAAATAAATATACAAAATTAGACCCTACACTTCCAAGAGTATCAAATATATTATGTCCAAATGGAGATTGTTCAACAAATAAAGAAGACAACCCGCGTGAAATTATTTATATTCGTTATGATGATACAAATATGAAATATGTTTATTTATGTTCAACATGTGATACTGTATGGAAAACAGAAGATCAATCGTAATTATTTTAAAAAGGTTTAAAAAGGTTTAAAAGTATTTTTAATTATTTAATAATTTTTTATATTTTTTTTATTTTTAAATAAAATTGAAATTATAAATATAAGACTATCTTATATTATAATAATATAATATGAGTTACTTTGAAGATGAAAAATCAGGATCTGAATCCGATGATGATAATAGTGATAGCAATAGCGATACATCTACTGTAGGTGGAGGAAACGATGTTGATGATGTTGATGTAGATGAAATTATCGACGATGTAGAAGATGTAGACGATGATATTGATATTGAAGAAATGAATAAAGATGATGCTGAATTAGAAGAAAAAGAAGAAAACGATAATGAACAACAAGATGAAGATGAGGATGATGACGAAGATACAGATGGAAAAAAAATCAAAACAGTTCCAACGAAAAATGTATATAAAAAACCAGTTGAATTATTTAATGAAGACGAAGATGAAGATGACGATGATGAAGACGGAGAACAATATTTACAAAAATTCGATCAATCCATAAACGATAATTACATTCTTAATTTTCATCCGGAAAGTATTTTACAAAATTATAATGAAATTTTATCAATGACAAATGTTGTAAGAAATAGTGATGGTATTATTATTGATGATTTACATAGAACTATACCTTATTTAACAAAATATGAAAAGGCGCGTATACTGGGACAAAGAGCAAAACAAATAAATTCTGGACACCATACATTTGTAAAAGTACCTGAAAATGTTATTGATGGTTATATTATTGCCGAAATGGAATTAAAACTAAAAAGAATACCATTTATTATTCGTAGACCTCTACCAAATGGTGGAAGCGAATATTGGAAGGTTCAAGATCTTGAAAATATTTCATTTTAATTATTGAGTTTTAGAAATAAAATATTGATATCAATATCTTTTATTTTTTTATTTGTTATATTTATTTTATTTATTTTATTTATTTTATTTATTTTATTTATGTTTTCATTATAGAGTAACGTATAATTATTTAATATTTTTTTGATATATTTAAAGTTTTTCATAATAAAATTTATTGTTACAAAATAAAAAAATATATATATTATATATAAATGAATGTTATACGGGTTGTTTGTACTGATTCAAATATAAAATACAAGGTTCAAGAATATTGTAATAATCGTGAAGATGATGATGGAGAATTACATGATGGAGAACAATTAATAAATGATTGGGACACAAGTCAAGTTACAAATATGTCAGGATTATTTGCTGATGAGAGTTTTTTTAATGAAGATATAAGTAGATGGGATGTATCTAATGTAACAAATATGTCGAATATGTTTAGAGAAGCAAATAGGTTTAATCAATCATTAAATACTTGGAATGTAGAAAATGTAATAGATATGTCGAATATGTTTACTGGAGCTTATAGGTTTAATCAAGAATTAAATGCTTGGAATGTGGCAAATGTTATTAATATGTCGAATATGTTTAAAGGAGCAAACGCATTTAATCAACAATTAAACGCGTGGATTTTAAATGATAATGTTTATTTGAAAGATTTTGTAAATAATGCATTTGATGTTAATAATTTACCTTTGAGATATAATGAATTAATTGGTAATCCACGACCGCAAAATCTGGCAGAAATTCTGACTAGAGCGCAAACAGAAGCAAGAGCAAGAGTACAAGCACAACTTCCAATAAGAGCACCACAAGCTCTGACAAGAGAACAAGTACGAGCTCGAGCAGAAGCGCAAGTTCGAGCGGAAACAGAAGTAGAAACACAAACTCTTACAAGTGCTAATTTTTTAATAAATCCAAATTTGTTAAATGGTGATGATGTGATGTCAACAGATACTTATAACTTAGGAGAGTATCTTAAAGAACCTCATAATGTTGCTTTTTATGTTAATAAAAATAAAATATTTTTATTTGATAAAGAAATAACATTACAAACATTTTATGAAAACCCAAATTTTACGACAAGAATAAATGGACATTTATGTATATCTTTACGTAAATGTGGAATCACGACAGGTGGTTTTTTTTTTAAATCAGTCTTTCATAAAATAATAAATACTCCTGATATAAAATGCGTATATGTAAATCTTAAACCATCAAAAGATTTTAGAGATATATATCCGGATCCAAGTATATACCAAATTCAAACAATTGATTTTGATTATTCAATCGTGTATGAAGAAGAAGAAATAAATTTAACTCATGACAGAGATGATACGGATGACAACAATGAGCGACCAAATAAAAACATTAAGAATGATGTTAAAGGTGGAAAAAGAAAATAAAAAAAAAATAGAAAATCAAAAAAAAATAGAAAATCAAAAAAA
>Ga0222713_10001069_pt1 | contig 31305 bp, 44 predicted proteins | sample C33_649DmetaG_FD_165061 | JGI IMG/M metagenome (GOLD analysis project Ga0222713, IMG submission 165061) | Estuarine water microbial communities from San Francisco Bay, California, United States - C33_649D | ecosystem: Environmental > Aquatic > Marine > Unclassified | place: USA: California... | reverse complement strand
AAAACAACTAAAAAAAACAAAGTAAAATGTCACTAAAAAAGTACATTCAGACAAAGTTCGACTACGATGTATCAGGATTGGCAGCGTATGTTGACGAGCAAAGAGAAGATCTTATCACAAGATCAGTTACTGAGGCTAAGACCTTAGGATATATCACAATTCAAGAAGGGATCAAAGGATCTCAAGAGATCAAGTTGATGGATGATTCTATCGTTTATCAAGCTGGTGATTGTGCGATGACTCCATCAGGAGATACAGTTTTCACTGATCGTGCTATTGCTGTTGAGACTCTTGGATATATGAAGTCATTCTGTCAGAAGGATCTTGCAGGATTCTGGACTCAGTTAGCTCTTAGACCAGGAGCATCTGCTGAGGATAAGTCACTTCCTTTTGAAGCTCAGATCACTAACTATCTATTGAGCCTTCATGCTCTTGAATTAGATAAGTTGATCTGGAGAGGAAATAAAGCAACAGGTACAAACAACCTTCAGTGGATGGATGGATTCTCAACTATCTTGACAGTTGCTGCGGGATGTGTTGATTTGAATGCTTCTGCTGTTGCAGCTATCGATTCAACGAATGCATATGATGTATTCTATGAGGCTTTCACTACAACTCCTGAGAATGTTGCTGAAGCTGGAGATTTCGTATGCTTCACTGGTCGTGAGAACTTCAACTACTTGATGAAGAATCTTGTTGACTTGAATTTCTTCCACTATTCTCCTGCACAGATCGCTACTATGGATGAAGTGATCGTACCAGGAACTGATATGAGAGTAGTAAAGGTTGCAGGATTGAATACAACTGATTTGATCTACACAGGAAAAGCATCTCACTTCGTATTTGGAACAGATCTTTCTTCTGACTTTGATAACTATGATCTATGGTATTCTCAGGATGATGATGTGATCTATGTACGTTCTAAGTTCAGAGCAGGTGTACAGGTACCATTCTTGAATCAGATCGGTGTTTGGACTGGAGCATAATAATTGAATCATAAACTCAGGGAGGTCTTAGGATCTCCCTTTTAAAAAAATAAAAAGAAATGGCTCTTTGTAACATGACAACGGGATACAATGACAGAACTTGTACCAATGGAAAAGGTGGTATCAAGTCAGTTTTGTTCTTCCCTGTAGGAAATATCTCCTCATCTACTATCACAGCAAATGAGGTGACTGCTTTAACTGTAACAGGAGAAGTATTCCTGTACAAATTAAAGTCTAATCTGTCAAGCTACACTGCACCAGTTCGAGTGAACAAAGAAAATGGAACACTTTGGTATGAGCAAACATTGAATATGATCCTTGCATCAGATTCAAAAGAGCTTAGATCAGAGATCCACTTGTTAGCTCAGAATGAAGTGTGTGCAATCGTAGAAAAAGCAGACGGTACTTATGTGGCTCTTGGATTCGGTGAAGGTCTACAAGTGAATGATGGATCAGAATATACTTCTGGAGTATTGAAGTCTGACCGATTAGGTCATTCAATCACTTTGGCAGGATTAGAAAATGATGAAGTTCCTGATGTAGATGCAACTGTATACGCTACATTGTTGACTCAGCAATCTCCGGCTATCTAATAGTTAATTGAAACCAATAAAAGAGAGGGAGGGGTATATCCCTTCCTTTTTTTTTTTAAATTAGCACTATGAAAATCAAACAGAATTTAATAGGTGCAAAAGTGAAAAGCACATTCCTTGACAAATGGGTAACTATTGAAGAGGGAAAAGAGGAGCTGTATGTGAGCATGGGACTCATGGATATTTTTGAGGATGAATCTCCAAAAATTAAAAAGAATGCTAAGAATAGAAAGAAATCAGACGAGCTCACTGATAGTGACAGTGACAGAGCTTCAGACATTGACAGCTCCCCATTGGCTATTTGAGTTCATTGATGAGCAATCTCAGCAGTCTGTGACTTGCATCCTGGAGAATATATCTCCAAGCACTTCCAGATATGATGAATTTCAGATCACTGATGGAGTGGATGTGACCTTCCCATATGCAGGATTCTATACATATCGCATATATGAGCAAACATCTGACAGCAATCTTGATCCAGCTCTTGCAGGATCTTTGTGTGAGGAGGGCAGAGCTCATATATTTGAAGTATTCCCTGCTGATAATGAATACGATCAACCAATAACAAATTATATATATGAATAAGATCAGCAGTATCTCATTCTCAAAGAGCTTCCAACAGCCTACTGAAGAGAAAGATCGTCAGAGAGGCTTCATGAAGTGGGGTAAAAAGAATGATTATCCTTTCTTCTTGATAGAGCTCCTTCAAGGATCTGCCTGGCATCAGGGGATCATTAAAAATAAAACCTATTACATCGCAGGAGGAGGTATTGAAACTGTATCAGGAGATGCATCTTCTTTCTTGAATAATAGCTTCAGTGACTTTGATATGAATGAAGTTGCTCAGAGGATGACTTTTGACTTTGAGCTTTTTGGAGCAATGGCAGTGATCGGCACCTGGAATAGAGAAGGATCAAGAGTGGTAAGATGGGAGCATATTGATATTGATTCAATCCGTATCAGTGAGGATGAGAGAAGATACTATGTATCTGATGACTGGTCAGCATTCCAACAGACTCCGGAAACTACTAACTTCAGAGAGTATCCTGCACTTGATGAGAAAAACAAATCAGGATCTTTCATTTTATACTATAAGGAGCCAGCAAAGCAGGCCAAAGGTGAGAAAGGAATCTATCCAAAGCCTCCATATGTAGGAGGTATTCCTGCCATTCAGACAGATGTTGATATATCTAAATTCCATATGTATGAGATACAGAATGGAATGAAGGCAGGAACATTGATAAACCTTGCTAATGGATATCCAGAGACAGCTGAAGAGGAAAGGAAGATCAAGGAACAGATCAAAGGCAGGACTCAATCTGTAGAGGATGCAGGAGAAATCATCATCACATTCTCAGATGGACCTGATCAAGCTCCTTCAGTATTGTCCCTCAATGGGAATAATCTCCCTGAAAGATATGCAATGACTGAGAAATCAGTTCAGCAGAATATCCTTGTATCACATTCAATCACAGCTCCTACTTTATTTGGTATCATCCAGGAGGGATCATTCAATGCAGCTGAGTCAGCTGACTTATTTGAGATCTTCAAGATGACGTATGTGAATGCAAGGCAAAAGCAGATTGAGTGGATGCTTAACTATATGAGTAAGCTATCTGGATCTATTGCAGTATTAAAGCTGGCAGATGTTAGAGCTATTGGATCAGCAGCTCCTGCTGAAGTTGCTCCTGCTCCTGTTGTTCAGAGTTCATGCTCATTCAGTTCCAATGATGATGAAATAGATATCTTCTCAGAATACGGAGAGCCTGCTCACAAATATCATGTATTGAGAACTAATATCATTGAATGGGATACTCCTGCTGAGGAGGTATTCAAAAATGAGAGCATGATGTTTGCAACTATTGGACAGATATCAGCAGGATTGACAGGACTTGATAAGTCAGTATTATCATTACTTCAAGAGGGTGAAGATGGTCCATCAATTGCGAAGGCCACAAATACAACTATTCAGCAAGTTGCTGAGTCTATTAATAAGCTGAGCAATCTTGATATCATTGTGAAGGGGGAGGTCACTGAGCTGGGAAAGTCATTGCTCAAGGAAGTTGAAACTCCTGCGGATAGATTTCAAGTGGTATATACTTATCAGGAAAGACCAGGAGTTCCTCCAGTGAAAACTACTTCAAGAGATTTCTGTCTGAGACTTCTTGGATTAAGCAGATTATATACTCGACAGGATATTGAGACAATTGGATCAAGAGTGAATAGAGATGTATGGAGATACAGAGGAGGATGGTATAATAATCCAAAGACTGGAGCAACTACTCCATACTGTAGACATATATGGGTACAGCAACTTGTAATAAAGAAATAATATGAACTATCTTATATCAGTAGAGAATTTAAAGAAGTTAGGACTGATCCATAACAATACAGATACTAAACTTCTTGCAGTAGCAATCAAGAGAAGTCAAGATATGCACGTTCAGCCGGCACTCGGCACTCCTTTATACAAGGCCCTTCTTTTGAGGGTGCAGAATAATGACTGGACTGATACTAACTATGTCACTCTAATGAATGAATATGTGCTCCCTTGTTTAGTGGCATTTGTTGACTACAGAGCATCTGTACTGCTTAATGAGAAGCTGACTAATAAAGCAGTTGGAAGGACTCAAGACGAATATCAGAATGCGAATACAGATGATGAGACTACAGCTCTGAGAGATCTATTGAGAAAGGATGCATACTTCTATAAGGAGAGATTGATTGGTCACTTGCAAGATGATCAAGGAACAAAGTATCCTGAGTATATTGAAGGATGTGAGGACCTTACTTGCAATGAGAATGTAGAGAAAGACAGAACAGGATACAAGCCAACAGGATGGATAATATAAAGAAGCCTTTTGTACCAACAAAAAAGCAACTTGATAAACTTAAAAAATATCTAAGTAAGCATGGAAAAGACTCTCAATCAGCTCATGAAAGAGCTGGAGATAATAGCTCAAGAGCACAGGCAAATAAATGAATTCTTTCAAGGTGACTTCCTTGATGCTATCTCCAGAGATTCTGCTCAATATCCTTTGATGGTTGCTACTCTTCAGCCTGGAGGAATGGCTGAGGGATATGTCAGAGTGAATGTGGTCCTGACTATTTGCGACAAGTATAATCAGCAGGAATATCGGCAGATGAATGAGGTGCATTCTGATTGCTTGAGCATCTGTAATGATATAAAGACTACAATGCTTCAGTATAGATGGACTGAATTCTCTGATCTACTTTCTGAGATTGCATCTGATCCATTCATCAACAGAGGGCAGGATATGGTCGCAGGATGGACCATGAATGTAGCTTTCACCATTTATGACAATGATGACTGGTGTGCTATCCCTTATGATGATTATGACTTTGAGAATGGATTCACTCCTACTCCTGGAGTAGATTGTGATCCTGCTTCATATGTGGTCCAATATGAGAATGGTGATCCTATCTCCAGCGGAAGCATAGCAAGTGGAGGGAGTGCATTGATAGAGGTGCCCAATTGCACTGCTCCTGTTGGAGCTACGATAATGAAGACAGGTCAAACGACCTCTTATAGGACAGGAGATGACGGAGATTTCGAAGCAGGAAGAGCTACAGACTTTTTCACTCTTGCATCAGTCAATCCTTTCAGCACTCTTGATAGATTCACAGATGAGCTTGGAGGTCAGACTTATGCGAATAACATCGTGATTGATTGGAGCACTTACAATGGTTCAAATGTTTTGGGATATCATAGGATTGTTCAAGGAGTAGGTGTGACAAATTGGAATAACGCAATAGATGGAGCTTTAGCTTTAAGCATAGGAACTTTTACAACAGGATGGAGACTTCCAAATATAAATGAAATGTGCAATATTCTAAATAGAGAAGCATCTCCTTGTACTGATTATGCTCCATTCAATCATCCATCTACTGCTTATTGGACTTCTACGACTACATCAAATGCTATTACTTCAGCTCTAAGGGTTGGCTCATTGGGAGGTAGTGCAACACAAACAACAAAAACAACTGCATCTTATTCTTATATTGGAGTCAGAACATTCACAGTAACAGGAACAACACTATCATAAAATGAAATATATATTCCCCCAATTTAAAGTTGAGATAGTTGATCCAGTGATCAGCATAGATCTCAATACAATCCATGACAAAGCAGTGGATAAACTTCTCGCTGTAGATGTGCTATTAACAACTGACTCTGCAAAGTTCGGAGTGAGAGCTGAAGATATGCCATATGCTGACAGCTGGGAGGATTCAGATATCCCTTCAATGGTTGATACTTGGATAAAGCAGTATGAACAAGCCTAATAAATTTCAAGAGCTCCAAGAACAGATTGACAATATCAATACTGGAGGAGGAGTAAGTGATGGAGATAAAGGTGATATCACAGTCAGCTCAAGTGGCTCAGTGTGGACCATTGACTCAGGAGCTGTAGATGATGGAAAGATTGCATCAGGAATCACTGCAAGCAAGATCACTGAAGATTCAACGCATAGATTCACAACGGATACAGAGAAGTCATCCTGGAATAGTAAACAGGATGCACTTGGATTTACTCCTGTGAATGAGACAAGGACTCTGACAATCAATGGCACTGCATATGATCTCAGTGCTGACAGATCATGGACTGTATCCTCAGCTCCAGCATCAGGAACTATGATTCTTTTGTATGCTGATGAGGTAGATGCTACAGGGAATGGATCTCAATTCAGTGTCAAAAGTTACACTGTACCGGCAAACACCTACTCATTGATCATGACTGAAGCTGAAGTATCATTCAATGGAGCTGCGAATGCTGATAATGAGTTGAGTTATAGACTAATGAACGGAACTACCATTAATCGAGAATTTAGATTAAAGCAAGATGCAACAGGATCAGGTGACACTTGGATACTTGGAGGATCATTGAAGTTCAGTGAAGCTATGACAGGAGGTGGAGTTGTAGATATAGATGTCGTAGGTATCAATGGATCAGGATATACTTGGAAAGTTCACTCATTTAGAGTGTTCGGTATAGTATAATTGTGAACACTTTTACATAATAAGTATAAATACTTAAAATGACAACATTCATCAAAACTATATTATTCTCAATCGTAGCATTCTTTGCTCCTGTAGGATTGATCATGATGACTATCATGCTTGCTGTATTTGCAGATACTATCACAGCAGTAGCATTGACAAAGAAAAAATTCAACTCCAGATCATTGAGAATAGGACTGATTTCAAAGATGATCAGCTATGAAGCTGCTGTACTTCTTTTCTTCCTGATTGACTATACTATGATCAACGATGCTATGTTGACAGTGTTTTCTGTTCCATATGTTCTGACTAAAATAGTAGGACTTTTCATCATTGGAATTGAAGTGATCAGCATGGATGAGAAGATCAGAGTAAGATATGGAGATGACAAAGGAGTGATTCAGAGATTCAAGAACTTTGTAAAGTCTATAAAGAAGATCAAAGACAGCATATGAGAATACTTCTGCTCTTGATATTCCTGAGCAGTTGCACAGCTCAATACCATCTGAGAAAATATCAGAATAAAGGAGGTATATGTGGCAGGGTAGATACTATCAGAGTCACATCATATGATACTATCAATCACAGATACTACTACAAGGATTCATTGATCCTGGTGAATGATAGAGTCATTCCAATGACCAGGCAGGAAGTCAGATATGAATATAAATTCAAGAGAGATACTATTCATCTGAAAGAGACTCAGATCAAATATCTATACAAACAACAGAAAGCAGAGATAAAAAAAGAGAAATCAAAGTCAACTCCTTTGAATTTATTCCTTATTTTATTGATTATGATTGCTGTGATTATTATATCCTTTAAATTGAGCAAATGAATATAATTGATAAGTATATCAAGTTTATCAAAAAATGGGAAGGAGCTCTCTCTGGAGATCTCAATGACTCGGCCTCATCTCATATGTGTCCTACTCCATTGAAAGGAAAGCACTATCACACCAACATGGGAGTGACTTATGCAGTATTTAAGGCTGAATTCGGTTCAGGTAATGATCACCGATTCCTTGATATGAATTCACAGGATTGGTTTAGGATATTCAAAAAGGGATACTGGGATACAATGAGAGCTGATGAATTTAACTCTGAGGAGGTCGCTGTGTTCGTTACAGGAATGTGCTGGGGTAGTGGCAAGAGACAAGCTACAAAGTCCCTCCAGCAGGCTATAATTAACTCAGGAGTGACTGTGGTAAAGGATGGACTACTCGGATCTAAAACAATAGCAGCTGCGAATTCAATAAATAGTTGTAAATTGTTCACAGAATTAACCAAAGAAAGAGAGAGATTCTTCAAAGCAATAGCTCAGCCAGGATCTAAGAATGCTAAATTCTTAAAGGGATGGCTTCGAAGATTGCAGGACTATAAGGATACTTTCTCGCCTTGTTAATATGCCAAGAAAAAAAACGTACAAAGCGGAAATGATCAAGGATCTCCTTGAGAAATTCCCAAAAGCATCAACGCAATCACTCGCAAAGATTCTCCATGAAAGTCATCCTCTTGACTTTACTTCTTTTGACAATGCAAGAAATCTGATAAGATTCCATAGAGGAGAGCTCAAGTCACAGCCTCCTACAAATGTGATAGCTGAAAGAACACAGGAAGAAAAAGAAGCAGCAAGAGCATGGAAAAAGATTCCAGAATCAGACTATAAGACTATTGATCCCTTCATAATTCCCACAGGGCAAAACAGAATCTTATTGCTCACTGATATCCATCTCCCATATCATGATGAGGAAGCTCTGAGCATAGCCCTTGAATGGGGATATGAGAGGAAGCCAAATGCAATCATATTGAATGGAGATACTATTGATATGTATCAAGCATCAAGATTCATAAAGGATAGAAGATTGAGAGATCTGGCAGGGGAGTTGGATATGACCAGAGACTTTCTCAGACAATTGAGAGAGCAGTTTGACTGCCCTGTATATTTCAAGATCGGGAATCATGAGGCCCGATGGGAGAACTATCTCAAGACAGTGGCTCCTGAGCTGTTAGGGATTGCAGACTTTGAGCTTGATAGTATCCTCAGATTTGGGGAAATAGGAATCACTCTGATCAAGGACAAGCAGATGATCAAAGCAGGCAAGCTCAATATCCTGCATGGTCATGAATTCGGTCATAGTGTATTCAGCCCTGTGAATGCTGCCAGAGGTCTCTATATGAGAGCAAAAGCATCATCAATCATAGGGCACCATCATCAGACATCAGAACATTCAGAGAAGGACCTCATGAATGAAGTAGTCACTACCTGGTCTGTCGGTTGTTTGTGCGGAATATCTCCGGAATACATGCCATATAATAAGTGGAATCATGGATTTGCATGGATTGAAACTCATCAGAATGGTGACTTTGAAGTAAAAAATCTAAGAATAATTAACGGTAAGGTAAGATAAAGCAACTTTTTTAGTATATTTACGTCTATTCATAAACTTTTTTGTCCGTAGTTAGGTGTGGAAGCCCTCCAGAAATGGGGGGTTTTTTTGTTTATTAACTTTTTATTGTTAATTATTTTAGTATAATTATTTGCACATATCAAAATAAAGAGTAATTTTGACAATGTATTAAAACATTTAACTATGAAAAAAGACGAAAAAATGGTAATTGAATCACTCATCGGATTGAGTGCAGTATTAATCTTTGTAATCTTCTGGCTATGCGTATGATGAATGATGTAGATACTATCAAGAAACTGCATGAAGCAGCTGAGGATCTCCTCCAGCTTTGGAGTGACAAGATTCAAGATATTGAGATGGTCAAAGGATTCAAGGAGCAATGGGTAGGGATTGGATCATTCCATAAAAGCCAAGAATGCGACAACGAAATTAAGCAAGCTGAGGATGCTATTGTTCAGATCAAGAGATCCTATTCTTTTATTATGAATCAAATTGTGCAAATATGCGAGAAGTAGATTGTTATTTTTGTGAAGGATCAGGATTCTTGGAGTATCAGGACTGTGATCAGCCAGCATCAATGTGCTGCGGAGGATGTTATAGAACTAATGAATGTGATGAATGCAATGGAACAGGAAAGAAATTTGAAGTCGATTGGGATTGCCAAGATGATTAAATGGTGGACCAGAAAGAGCCTCCATGATGACAAGGGAGGGAGTTTTAATCTTAACTTATATTTAGCGATATGTCAAGCGAAAGAGAAAGAAGAGAGCCCTGCTGGAAGATAACTTACAGATTCAAAGATCAGTTTGGATGGAAGATAGGATACATGATCATCCATGCAGACTCCAAAGAGGAAGCAATCAGGAAGGCTGACAAGTGGCCTCCATTAATTTTAAACGTAGATCTGATATGACTCCAGAAGAGAAAGCTCAGGATCTATTCTTCCATTTTTATCATATGCTCTATGAGGAGAATGCATCTGATGAAGAGGAGCAAGTGGTCGCAACTATCAGCAAACAAATGGCCGGAGCCATTGCATCAGAGATGATGAGGATGTGCATTGAAGATCTCCAGAAGTATAATCACTGGTGGAACGTAAAAAAACAAATTGAAAAAATATGACAATCAACGAAATAATAGAGCTCGCAGTTGAGCATGATCTATTGACAAGATCAAGAAAGAGAGATAAAGTATACAAGAGATTCTATATCTATTCACTACTATACAGAAAGAAGATGACTCTTGAAAGGATTGCAGAAGTATTCCAGGTGAATCATTCATCTGTGATATACGGAATCAAGCAGCACAATACATGGATCAAGAATAGAGACTGGATCTATCTGAATTATATCTCTGAGCTATTTGAGCAAGTGAATAGATTCTCAATAAAACATATCAAGGAGGATGAAGCTATGCTCAAGGTCCTGGATACTGAAGGAGATCTAATCACCTTGCAGATAAAGATGCACAGCACTGATCATGAAGGATTCATGAAGATATCAGGAATGATCAAAAAGGAACTATTAAGAGAAGCCATATGAGAGAGAAGCTCAGAAGAATGTCAGTGATAGTATATCTGCTCAAGATAAAGCCTCACACATACAATCAGCTACATTCAAGATTGAACTATATCATGATGAGTGAATATTCCAGGAGCACAATTGAGAAGGATGTATCAATGCTCAGAGAAGAGTTTGATTGTCCGATTGAAGTATCATTCAATAAGAAGGGAATCGTCATTCTGGAGGAGTATGATTTCATGAATTCAATCACTGAATGGGTGCAGATTTATGAGTGATTTAGGTACACTTTCTTTTCCCTTACTCCCTTTAGAGAAATTTTTTTTTTTTTTAGGGGGGTGGTCAAAAAATCGCTTTCAATCTGTCCAAGTGTACCAAAACTTCTGAAGCCCTTGAAAACATTGAGTTTTTTTAGGTACACATTTAGGTACACATTAGGTACACATTGAGCAAAAAATACACATTTTAAAGAAGTTGAAATAAAAAATATTATCTTTATAGGCTATGCTTGATAAAAAAGTAACAATTTTTAGGGATTTATTTCAGAGCAAAGAGATCCCTCATATCATTACTCTGGAGAAATGTATCCAGAGAATCAAAGAAGGAAAAAATAAGGAGCTGATTAAACAGATCAGAGATTCTAAAGACAAGGAGGAGAGATCAAGACTGAAGAAAAAACTTCCCTGCATTCTCTTTGCTGGAGAATTCAAGGAAAGATCAAAGGATGGACTTGACAATCACTCAGGTCTATGCGTTATTGACTTTGACAATTTTCAAAGCAGAACTACATTGAAATTCTTTTTCTCAGATCTTTGCTCTAATCCTCATGTTATTACAGCATTCATATCTCCATCAGGTGATGGGATCAAGGCAGTCATCAGAATTCCAGAATGTACGAAGGAAGAGCATGAGAAATACTTCAAAGCCTTTGCAAATGAATTCCAATATGATTATTTTGATAGATCGAATTGTGATGTATCAAGAGTATGCTTTGAATCATATGATCCTAATATCTACGTGAATGAAAATGCTGAGGTCTTTAATCCTGTATTGATAGATGAAGGATTCAGTCAATCGGAGAAAGCGGCCATCCTTCCAATCAGTGATAGTGATATTATCATTCAGAAAATCATGGAGTTCAATTGGTCTATCAACTTCACTGAAGGACAAAGGAATCAATATATCTTTGCTCTCGCTGGTGCCTTCTGTGAGTATGGAGTGAATCAGTATAGAGCTGAGGAGTATATCATTAATCATGTATTGACAGATCAGGACTTCACTGAAAGAGAAGCAAGAACAACGGTCAGGAATGCATACAAGCAAAGAGTTGCAAACAGCAAATTCTTTGAGGACTATCAGAAGATCACCAGGATCAAGAGAGATCTTCCAAAAGGAAAGGACCATATCAAGCAGACCTATCAGATCAATGATGATACATATGATCAGATTAAGGAATCAAAGGATGCGAATGACTTCTGGATCATTGAACAGACAAAGAATGGAAGCAAGATCAAGGTACTGACAAAGGAGTATAAGTTCTTTCTGGAGAGGAATGGATTTGCAAAATACTTCCCTTACAATACTCAGAAGCCTACATGGGTGCAGATCACTTCAAATAAGGTCCAGGAGACATCAGTGGAAAAGATCAAGGACTTTGTATTGAATTATCTTCTTGATAGAGGGGATGATGATGTATGGTCTTACTTTGCAAATTATCAGAATCTATTCTCTGAGCAGTTCCTGCTGATGCTTGATACTGTCAATCTGATGATTCTCAAGGATACAAAACATATCTCATATATTGCCTATGAGAATGGTATTGTGAAGATCACAAAAGATAAGATTGAGCTCATTGACTACATTGATATCAGTGGATATATTTGGAAGAGTCATATCATTCCAAGAGAATTCAAGAAAGTCAGGAGCCAGGAGAATGAGTATAAGAGATTTTTGAATAATATTGCAGGATCTCATATTGAATCATTTGAGTCAACAGTAGGATTCTTGATGACTAACTATAAGAATAAGATGAACAATCAAGCTGTGATCCTCAATGATCCAAAGATTGGAGACAATCCAGAAGGAGGAACAGGAAAAGGATTATTCATTCAAGGGATTAAACAAATCAGGAAGGTCAGCATATTAGATGGGAAGTCATTTGATGACAAGAAGAGCTTTCCTTATCAGACTGTATCTCCAGAGACTCAGATCCTGGTATTCGATGATGTTAAGAAAAACTTTGACTTTGAGACTAAGTTCAGTCTGGTCACTGAGGGGATGACATTGGAAAGAAAGAATAAGGATGCAATCAAGCTCACTGTAGAAGATTCTCCCAAGATGGTAATCAGTACTAACTATCCAATAAAAGGACAGGGCAACTCTCATGAGAGGAGGAGACATGAGCTGGTGATCAATGAATACTACGGAAGAGAGATGACTCCTTTTGATGAATTTGGTCATCAGCTTTTTGATGACTGGGATATGGAGCACTTTGAAAGGTTTGACAATTATATGGTCGGATGCATTCAGAAATATTTGCAGAATGGATTGATCCCTCAGATCGGAGTGAATCATGAAATGAGACAGCTCTTTGCTTCGACTTGTGCAGAGTTCATTGAATGGGCTGAGGATGAAAATCTTCCTGTCAATACAACACTATACAAGAATGATCTCTTTGATAGGATCACAGAAGAATATACAGATCTGAAGAGATGGATGTCAAAGAAAAAATTCTCTCAGTTCCTGGAGATCTATGGAATGCATAAAGGATATAAGATCCTGACCGGAAAGACCAACAATATCAGATGGATTGAATATTCATATCAGTCACCTTCAAAGGATGACATTGATTTTAAGCCAATAGATGAAGCACCTTTTTAAATTATATAAATATGAAACAGACAGCAGTAGAGTGGTTAGAAGAGAAGATGAAAACTTGGGGAGATTTACCAAGATGGATGAGAGATGACATCGTTGAACAATCCAAAGAAATGGAGAAAGAGCAGATAATTGAGGCTTGGTTTGATGGGACTATTGAATGGGATTTAGAGAAAGATGCCGAACAATACTACAAAGAAAAATTTAAATCAGAATAAATATGAAACAGACAGCAGTAGAATGGTTGGTTGAGCAATTAGCAAATAATGGAATATTACATTCCTCAGATATCAACCAAGCTAAAGCAATGGAGAAGGAAGAACTTAAAGACTTCTATTTCGGAGGTTGCTCAGAAATGTATGCAACTGAAAAAGGTTTTGAAAATTATTATTACGAAACGTATAAACAAAAACAAATATGAGAGCAGTACAAATTTTACAAATGATTCTGGAGAAGCATCCAGATCCACAAGGGAAGCAGTTCCTTCTATCCTATGATCTGATGATGGATCTGGGCAATGATCCACTGATCAAATTCAATGAAGAGAATACCATGTCATATACAGGTCATGATATATCAACTCACTACCTTCTCAAGCCTCAGACAGCAATGCTCCTGAGTGAAAGAGACTTCAATGCAACAGTGGAACAGTTAACTAAATTAATGCTAAACAATGAACAAGATCAGCAAAGCAATCCTTGAGGAGATTGAGAGAGATTATCTCATGGAGAAATATCCCAGCGTGCCATATACAGCACTGGCAAAAAGCAAATGGAATGATAAGACAGCAAATGGACTCACTCAATGCATAGTAAAGTTCCTGGATATGTCAGGACATCAGGCAGAGAGAATCAATACGATGGGAGTATATCGTGGTCCAAAGAAAGTCAGAGATGTTGATGGTATTACAAGGACCATAGGGAAAGGAAAATATACGAAATCAACAGGCACAAAAGGATCTGCTGATATCTCAGCTACAATCAATGGAAAGTCTGTGAAGATTGAGGTCAAGATAGGCAAGGATAGACAGTCAGAAGATCAGAAGATCTATCAAGAGAAGATTGAAAGAGCTGGAGGTCTTTATTTTATTGCGAAAGATTTCGATTCTTTTCTTGAATGGTATGATATTATTCAATAATTATTTTTATATTTGTAAAAATTAAACACCTTTTTATATGACAACGAGAGCAAAAAAGACAGAAGAAGAGGATCTTCCTGTGGTTGGAATCTACATGAAACTGTGGAAGGCCAAAAATCAAATGGGTAAAGTGATGAAGAATTCAACGAATCCCCATTTCAAGAAATCATATGCAGACCTCAATGCACTCCTGGAAGTGATAGAGCCTGTACTATTGGAGAATGGACTTCTCCTCCTTCAACCTATTCAAGAGAATAAAGTAGTAACTCAGATCATTGATATTGACTCTGGAGATAGGATTGAATCATTCATTGATCTTCCGGTATCTAACAATGCTCAGCAGCTCGGATCTGCTGTGACCTATTTCAGAAGGTATTCTCTTCAATCAATCATGTCAATGCAGGCAGTGGATGACGATGGCAATGAGGCCGCAAAGAGCAAGCCAACGATGCCAGCAGATAGATTCCAGAAAGGGATTGACAAGGTAGCAGCTGGAGAGATGACAGTGGATGCATTCAAGAAAGCCGTATCAAGCTATGAATTAACTGAAGTACAACAGAAAGCAATCCTACTGCTATGAAGTGGCACCCATCATCAATAGGAAAGATCATGACCAATGCCAGGAGCAAGTCAGAGATCTTATCAGAGACTGCAAAGAGCTATATCAAGTCAGTTGCAAAACAGGACTTCTTTGGATACAATGTGGACCTCAACAATAAGTATGTGATCAAAGGTCAGGAACAGGAGCAGGATTCTATCAATCTTCTCAATGCTGTGAGGATGACTTCATATGTGAAGAATGACAAGAGACTGATTAATGATATCATGACAGGAGAATGCGATATCTTGCTGGATGATCATATCATTGATATCAAGACATCATGGAGCCTGGAGACTTTCCCTGCACTTGCAGAGGATGGAATGAACAAGGACTATGAATGGCAGCTTCGAGCTTATATGTATCTCTATGACAGGCCAACAGCTGAGCTGATATATTGCATGGTCACTACTAATGATGATCTGCTCAGTCAATGGGATAACCTATCACTGCACAGAGTGGACCATATTGATCCTGACAAGAGAATCACTGTCATTCCTTTTGAACGTGATCAGGATCTGGAGAGTCAAATGATAGAGAAACTTGATGCAGCTTCTGAGCTGTATATGAATTACGTTAATCAATTAAACAATAAATAAATGGAGCAGAAAAACAACAGCGGAGCAATCTTCCGCAACAATTACAAGAGCAAAGATACTCATCCTGACTGGAGAGGAAAGGTGACTATTGATGGGAAAGAATGGGAGATATCTCTATGGTCCAAACATGGAGAGAAAGCAGGAGAATATTTCTCAGCTGCATTCGGGGAGCCATATGTGAAGAGTGAGATCCAATCAGCACCAGAGCCAAAGAAAGAATTCAAATCAAAACCTATAGCAGATGAGTTCGATGATGGTCTCCCTTTCTAAGGATGAGCAGCTCACTGACTGGATGAGAGCTGAGCTGAGAAAAAAGATAACAGGAAGATATAGAGTGATTCACTTTGCAGATGATTACAATGTGAGCTCTTATCAGCTGTATAGATTCATGAATGGAGAGTCTGTCAATATGGACTTTATAAATTCACTATTCTCATTGATATATGAAGGACTGGATATTCATTCTCATAGTAAACCTGGTATATAACGTTCCGCAGCTATACGAAGGGCGGGATTTTGAAAACGAAAATTTAATATGATGCAGAAAACTTTATTTGAAAACGATAAGTTGATTGAACCACTGAACCCCGCCTTTTGTATAGGTGCTGTTAGCCGAAGTACTTTGTTATTCGGGGATTGCTTAATTGAAAGCGATAAAATAGAAAGTGGTTCAGTTGATTTGATATTGACTGATTTGCCTTATGGAACGGTTAAAAATATTGCACAAGCAGAAGGAATAGAACACGGAATGAAAGGGAAATTAAATTGGGATGATACTATTGATAGTTTGAGGATATTTGAAATTGCAAATAGAATACTTCGTAAAAATGGTAAAATGATATTATTTGCTCAACAACCTTTTACAAATGAATTGATAAATAAGGCTATCCCAAATATTCCTTTTAGTTATTCTATGATTTGGGAAAAAGACCATTTTGCAAATGCTTTAACTGCTAAAAAATCACCTTTAAATTATTATGAAGATATACTTGTATTTAGTAAGAACAACCCAAAGCACGACTTTGAAGGTATGCACCCTTTAAGAAGTTACGCGAAAAACATAGTTGATTTTATTGGATTAAAACAAAGTGAAATACAGAATAAAATACAAACTGGAAAAATACATTTTTTAGGTGCTGAAAAATCAACACAATTTTCTTTATTACAAAATAAAGTTTATGATAAATTGATTAATATATTTAATATTGATAAGATGGAAGGATTTAAAAATTTTGAAGAACTTAAAGAAATAGATACTGAATACAGAACGAACTTATTAAAGCAAATGAATGACCAATATCCAAGCACTTTCAACCTATGGGAAGGAAACAAATATAAAAGCAATATATTAAAATATAAAAAAGATTATGATGGTTACCACCCAACTCAAAAACCTATATTACTTTTAGAAGATTTAATAAAAACTTTCAGTAATGAAAATGATTTAGTAGTTGACTTGACAATGGGCAGTGGCTCAGCTGGTGTAGCTTGTAAGAATACAAACAGAAACTTTATCGGAATAGAGAAAGATAAAAATTATTACAATATCGCTGTTCGGAGGTGTTCTTAGTATTGCAGCTAACGATAAGACAGGAGCAGTCAATTGATGGCTCTTGTTTTGTGTTATTATTTTTCAATATATTTGTCATGTGGAATTCTGGAAGAAACAAGCATATGATATGGCAAAGATCATCACCAACGGATCTCAGCTATCTTCGGACCTTGTTAGTCATGTATACATATTACTCTATCAGTTCACCATACCGGAAGATGAACTACCAAAAGCATTCTGGAGATATGCTCATAATCAATGGAACTGGAGAGAATCAGACTTCAACAAGAAATTTAAAACAACTGAAAAACTACTGGAGCTTCCAGACAATATCTTCAGAGAAGAGAATGACGATATATCAGAGATGCAGAATGTATTTCTTGACTACCTGGAACTGCCTCCTCAAAATGATTCGGAACTATTCTGCAAAGAGATAGTGAAGATGAGGATGATGGGGATGACATACAGAGACATCAAGAGAGAAACTAAAATCGAACTACGAATAATTTTTGAAGCAATACAACAATTCAAATATGATCTTTTTAATTACAATTATCAGCTTGATAGCTGTGGGAGCAGCAAGAGCAATGCAGACTTTTCCCCTGCCGAATTTTAAACCATTCAATTGCCAGAGCTGTCTGTCATTCTGGATAGCAGCATTCATCTTCATGATCGCTGATCCATATCTGATAGCAGCAGCTTTCATCAGTTATCTATTGTCAGACTTAATTCTAATCTATGAAAATAAGTAAGGAACTAAAATCTCAGATTGAGAGATACAATAAGACAAGATCATTTTCACTCGGACAGGAGCTGCTCTCTGAACTGGATGAACTATATCAAGCTCAGACTGAGAAGAAACTAAATAAGAGATGTGGCACTTGTGTGAGAGATGCAATGAGAAGGATCAGCAGCATTCAGCTAGAGCCACAAAAGAAAGTTGAGTTCTTAGGAGTGAAGCAGCCTTCATATGAGGAGATGACATTCAAGGAAGTAAAAGACATAGCAAGAGCAAAAGGTCAACATGGTAACTGGTCAAAGGATAAGATCATTCAATGGCTTCGTGAACAATAAAACATATATAATAGTAAAGTCATATTATATTCAATGAATAAGCATAGACAGGTAGATATTGAGGAGCTGCTTAATTTAGCAGATGAGTATTGTGATGAATGTATGAACAATACAAAGACTCATGTATCAGGATCTGGAAAGGAAGTGCAAGTACTTGATAGGAAAGTTCCTACAATGAAATACTGGTCTCTACATTGGATGAAGAAAAAAGGATTTGATATATTTACAAGGCAGTACATTTATGATATTATCAAGAATGAAGCTCATCCTTTATCTGACACCATGAAAAAAATACGTGAACACTTTGATGCAGTTGCTGAGGATGTGGTCGCTAATGAAGGGAAAGGAATCTTCTATGCTAAAAACAGATTAGGAATGCATGACCGTCAACAAATCGAACAGAGACAAGTTGACCGGTTTGACTTTGATGAATGACAACAATAAAAGGATATAAGCCTCACGACAATCAGAGACTGATCCACAATAGCATCAATAATGATTCATATAAGTATTATGCTCTGAACATCGGTAGACAGTTTGGAAAGACAATGCTTGGAATCAATCAGATGTTATTCTGGGCCATCAATCATCCAGGCTGCAATATTGCATGGGTGACTCCTGTATATAAACAGAGCAAGAAGGTCTTTGATGAGATGGAGAGAGTGACAAGGTCAGCAGATCTATTTGACTTCAACAGATCGGACCTAACGATCAAGGGATTTGATTCTCAGATCACATTCTTCTCAGGAGAGAGACCTGATAATATACGAGGGAATACCTTTGACTATCTCATAGTGGATGAGTTCGCTTTCTGTAGATCGGAGCTATGGGATGAAGTCCTATCAGCTACTGTCCTGGTCAAAGGAAAGAAAGTTCTTTTCATATCTACTCCCAAAGGGAAGAATCACTTTCACAGAATATCCCTTCAGCATAACTATGACAAGAGGTATAAGTATTTTCACTTCACTTCATTTGATAATCCTATGATTGATCATGCTGACCTTGAGGAGAGAAAGAGATCCCTTCCTGATCATGTATTCAAGCAGGAGTATCTCGCTGAGTTCATTGACAATGCATCAGGACTCTTCAAAGATGTCAGAGCAGGAATAGGTGACCATCAGCCAAAGGGCAAAGCATATGCTGGTCTGGATATCGGAAGAGCAGATGACTACACTGTACTGACCATACTGAATGAATCAGGTGAGATGATCTACGTCAATAGATGGAGACATGATGAATGGCACAAGATCATTGATAAGGTTGCAAAGCTCATCCAAGAATACAAAGCGACTACATTGATAGAAGTCAATAATCAAGGGGATGTATTCTACGAGATGCTGAGAGACAGATGCAGGAACTATATCCATCCATTCACTACGACAAGCAAGAGCAAGCCTATTCTTATTGAAGATCTCGCTGTGGCCTTTGAGCAGAATGATATAAAGATCAGAAGTGATCAATGGCTTATTGATGAGCTTGAGAATTTTACTTATATTTACAATCCCTCGACCAGGTCAGTACAGTACTCGGCTCCTGTGGGATTGCATGATGATGGGGTGATCAGTACAGCTCTGGCTTATCACTCATTGAAACATTATAGAGTTAAAGGTAAATATCATATCATACGATGAAAACAATAGAAGTATTAATCCCTCAATCAGTAAAGGAATGCACTCCTGATCAGTTGACTAAGTGGATGCTGATGATCCCTGTGATTGAAGCAGCAAAGGAAAACTTGACTAAGATGCTGGACTTCCAGGTGCAGCTCGTATCTGTATTCTCAGGACTATCTGTCAATCAAGTAAAGAAGGCCCATGTTGATGATGTGGTCAATCTAAGCATGAAGCTCCTTGATATGCTCAATGGATATGAATACCAGGAGCCACAGACTGAGCTGATCATTGAAGGAAAGAAGTATCTCTTTGAGAAGGACTTCGCTGGATATTCCACAGGACAGATCATTGACTTGAAGCTGATTGAAGATGTCAGTCAGAATCCATGTGAGGCACTTGCTATCTGTTATATTGAGGAGGATATGGAATACTGCCAGGAGGATGCAAGAGGGAAGATCATCAATCCCAATAAGAAGAGGGAGGAGCTATTCAAGAAGTCCTTTCCTGGAGATGAGTTTTTGAACTTCTTCGCTTTTTTTTTCCGCTCATTGGAGCAGCGGAAGCTCGCTATATGGGGGATCAAGATGGCCAGGATGAAGATAGAGAAGGAGAAGATTCATCAGGAGCTGTCAGAGACTCTGAATGGTTTACATGGACAAAGATAATCCATTCACTCAGCAAGGAGCTGAACAAGGATATTGATGAGATCACTGCCATGCCATATGTGAAGACTTTATTCTGGATGAACTACTTGAAATTAAAAACGGAACAAGATTACATATTATTAAAGCATGGCTGATAGTTTAGACTTTCTTGATTCATTAGGAGTGAGCACTGCTGACTTAGGTCAACCTGAGACAGCATATGAGAAGTTCATTCTCTCATTAGCGAATCAAGTTACTAAGGAGTTTAAAGAATACACTGAGAAGAATGTAAGCAACACTGGAGCACTGGCTCAAAGTATTGTCTACTTTCCAACAGGAGCACTGAGCTTTGAGATACAAGCAGATGACTATTTCAAATATCAGGATCAGGGAGTAAGTTCAATTGATGGAAATAAATATGATACTCCTTATTCTTTTACTTTACCTTATGTTACTAAGAATCATGCTAAAGCAATACAGCAATGGAAAGGATATGACCTAAGCCATGCGTATGCATCAGCCTATGTGACAAAACACAAATACGGAATCAAGCCAAGAAACATCATAGAGAATGTGATGACTGATGATGTATTGAATAGAATCAGCAATGATCTTGCAGAGGTCACTGGTTTAATGTTTGAAGTATCATTCACTAAGAATACAGAAAAATGGCAGTAACTATTGTACAAGAGCCTCAACTATTTTCACCGGCAAGCAATCCGCTGGTATTCACTTTCACAAGTGATCAGACTGCACAGGCTAACTTCAGCTATATCATTGAGCTGTATGTTAATGCTTCACTGCATTCTACTCATCAGGTATTCCCTGAGTCAAGCACAGCAGGGAAGTTTGATGCAAGTCAAGCATTGAGGTCTTTTGTATCAAGTGACCTCCCTGATCTTACAACGGTCCAGATGAACTACAGCAATGCAGTTGCAGAATATCAGATCTTGGTATATGAGAAATATGGCACTCCTCCAATTGTTCAAGCCAATGCAGCGAGCAGTACATTGAAAGCATTTAATGGAGCATTGAGACATCAGGACTGGATTCAGTTTGATTATACTCAGTATGATCCATCTCAGGTACAAGGATCTTTGTTCATGACTAACTTCCCAAGAAACAAGAGAGCTCTTGTGGGAATCAGAGACAATGTATTCCTGGCAGCATTCCAGACTGGAGCAACTCCTTCTGTTTTGTTCATTGAGCTATGGGATATCACAGGAGCATCTATTGTCACAGACTTCATTGCATTGACAGCTACTGATCTGATTCTATTGAATCTTAATCCTGATTTGATACAAGCTGAGACTTCTATTACAGGAGCCAACTTTGATGACTGCTACTATTATACTGTATATGTTGATTATGCAGGGGTGAGCAGCACTGAGACATTCACCTTCTATATTGACAGAGAATGTGAGAGATATGAGAGAAGGAGAATCCATTGGTTGAATAAGTATGGAGTATGGGATTCATTCACTTTCACATTAGTATCTCAAGAATCAACGAATGTCACAGCATCAACCTACTCCAGAGAGAAGGGAGTATGGAATGGCACTGCATATGAGTATCCATTGAATCAAGGTCAGAAGGTCACGTACAATAAATATGCTACAGATACAATGATCATCAATTCAGACTGGATTCATGAGTATGTTCAGAACTGGTTAGCAAGAGAGATCTATGAATCTCCAAGAGTATTGCTTGATCAGCCTTCTGGACTTGAGCCATTGAATGTGAACAATGCTAACTATACACTGAAGCAGAAGAGAAAGGATGGACTATTGCAGGAGCAATTGACTGTTGATAAAACATATACACATAACTCACAGCTTAACTGATGGAATTATATATCAATGATATATTAGTGGATCTGAATCAGAGAGTTCCATTTCCTTTGACCTTCAACATATCTGATATCAAGGATCTGACTGCAAGGAAAGGAAACAACTCAAAGACCATATCATTGCCAGGCACCAAGAACAACTATCAGTTGATGCTTGATGTATTCTCATTGACCAGCACTGACAGCGTGAATGGATATGAGACTTCAGTGATTAACTATGATCCAAGCATCAAGGCAACAGCAAGATATTATCACAATGGTCTATTGGAATTCAATGGAGTTTGTCAGTTGACTGAGTGCAGATATCTAAAGGGTACATGGACCTTTGACATCATCCTGATCTCTGAGACTATTGACTACATGAGCAGACTGGCAAAGATCAAAGTCAATGAGCTTGGATGGTCCGAATACACTCATCAGTTGATTGCTGCTAATCAGCAGAACTCATGGAATGGAGATATCATTGTGAACGGATCACCAAGCACCAACAAGTCAGGAGCTGATTGGTTAGGTTTTGGATATTACTATGGACTTATTGACTATGGTTTTGAAAGACCTAATCCAGATATCTTTGGAGTGGAGCACATCCCTCCTCAGTTCTTTGTCAGAGAGATATTGGATAAAGCGTTCACTTATGCAGGGATCAGCTGGTCAAGTGATTTCTTTGATACTCAAAGATTCAAGAGATTGCTCCTTGCATATCCTGGAGGACCATTCCCTACGATATCAGGTGTAGATGCTGCAAATGATTCAGTATATGCAGCTGAAGATAATAATGCAGGAGGATTCCTTATTGACAATACTCAGAGTGCAGTATTGAATCCATCAGAACCAGGAGAGCCCTCAGGATCTGCTTATTTCAATATACAGACTTTTGATGATGTAGATGCTACTCCATCAAGTGATCCATTAGGTCAAGCCATTTCAACAGCTCCCTTGAATATTGAATTTGCTACAGATGGCACGTACAATATCCACTACTATGGAGATCATACTGTGAACTTCAATTTCAGTGTACCTGGTGGATTGCCATATATAGTATATGGAGCATATGAATTGAGATTGATGATCTACAAGAATGGATCTCTGATCTCGAATGATCCTATATACAATGGATCATTGGATGGACTAACTGCAAATACTTCAATCAATTTCAGCTTTGACTATACAAGGACCTTGAATGTATTGATCAATGATACGATGAGCTTCAGACTTGATTTGTCATATGAAGCACAGATATCATCTGCACAGCTCGGAGTATATGCCAGCATCAATGCTCAGGTACTAAGCACAGGATCAAGTATTGATACTGAGAAGCAAAGTCAAACATTGACAGCAGGATCAACGATCAATCCAGGAACATTCCTTCCAAATATTGATTGTGCGACTTTCTTCAAGGGAATTGTAAATATGTTTAATCTTTATGTCAAGCCATCTGTTGAGGATTTGACTGTGATGGAGATTGAGCCTCTCTCTGATTTCTACAATGGATCAGATGAAGCAATTGACTGGACTTATCTTCTGGATGACAGCAAGGAGATGAAGGTGACTCCTACTATCAACTTTGCATCAAAGTCATATCTATTCAAATTCAAGGATGATGATGACTACTACAACAAGAGATACTTTGAGGATGAATTTAAGCAATACGGATCTCATGAGATCAATTCTCAGAATCAATTTGCAACTGACTCCACTACATATGAGCTTCCATTCTCACAGAAGGCACTTGTAAATATTCCAATGAATGATGTTGATTATACAGATATCATTGTTCCAAGATCATTCCAGATCAACTTCAATGAGGACTCATCTTCTCAGATTGTTCCAAAGAAGGGAGCTCCCTTTATTGTCTATCTTGGAGATATGCATACAGCAGACTGGAATCTCAGAGATGAGACTTCAGTATCAATACCATTGACTGAATATCCATACGTTGGTCACTTGGATTCAATAACATCTCCTTCATTTGATTTGAATTTCGGTGTACCTGATTATGTGTTCTACCAGGCAACTTCATATACTGCAAATAATCTTTATCTTTATCATGAGAGATTCATCAAGGAGATTGTAGGTAGATATGGAAAGCAATTGACAGGATACTTCATGCTTGATAGTCAGGATATCAACTCACTTGATTTCAAGAATCTTATCAACATCAATGGAGTGATCTATCGACTTCAGAAGGTCAATGACTATGACTCCGGAAAAGAGGAGAGTACAATGTGTGAACTAATTCGCATATTAGAAGGGGAGAGCATTAGTGGTAGATTTATTTCTCCTCCAGTATTGTGGCCAACGAACAGACCAGAAGTCATATATACTGAAGGAGGGTATATATTAGCAACAGAAGGAAATGAAGCCTTAACAATAGAATAAAATGAAAATATCAGATTTAAGTCAAATTTCAAAGAATCAAGTCACAGCTAATGACTTAATGCTCGTGAGTCAATTCAATGGTGTTGACTATACCAGCAGATATGTATCAGGGATTGATGCGACTATTAAAAATTATGGTAAGGATGTCAGCACAGATACATCAGGGAACTATACACTACAGATCACAGATGCAAATAGTGTGCTGATGATTGATCATCCTAACCAGAATGATGTGACTATTCCAAGAAATGGGACTGTTGCATTCCCTATCGGTACAGAGATCAAGATCATTCAGATCGGAGCTGGTCAGGTCCATGTCATAGCAGCTGGAGGAGTGACTTTCTATACCCCTGGACTCAAGGATAAATTGAGTGTTAAATATTCTACTGCTGTTCTTGTGAAGATCGATGTAGATACATGGTCCATCTTTGGAGATATAACAACGTAATTAATAACAAATAAATAAATAAACAATGGCAACTTATCAAGAAATTTTAACAGCGGCACAGGGCACATATGTCAACAATAGTACTGCTCCATACAATGCTCCTTTTGATGGAGTTTATGTGCTTGAAGATACTGTGATCAATAAGCTATCAGATACAGAAGGGAATTTAGTAGCTGACTATATTGTTGATCCATTGCTTGCAATTAAAGCAGGAGCATTTTTAAGACCTAAGAATGGTGCTCAATTTAACTCTATTCAATTAACTTCTGGATCTGTGATCTTAATTCTGTGATGATATGTACGGATTCGGATATAGATATTCTCCCAAGGGGATATATGTTCCTTCTGGTGGAGGAGGAGCACTTGATCCAGATGCTGAAGCATTCCTGACAGCAGCGACTATCACAGATCCTACTGAGATCAGTGCTGTGAATCAGTTGGTGATTGATATGAAGACAGCAGGGATATGGACCAAGATGAAAGCTGTCTATCCTTTTGTTGGTGGTACAGCCACTACTCACAAATGGAATCTTGTTAATCCAAGAGATTTAGATGCTGCATTCAGATTGACATTCTCAGGAGGGTGGACTCACTCAAGTACAGGAGCATTGCCTAATGGTACGAACGGATATGCTCAAACATATTTTAATATAGGCACTGATTTTACAAATGCAAATAGAGGCTCTGCTGGGGGTTATTGGAGAACAGTATTACCTAATATTAATTATTTCTTTGGGGTAAATGTTCCTGTTTTGGCAGTTAACTCAAGATTCTGGATTCGATCTGCTGGTGGTACTAAAGATCATCATGCAGGAGGTGCAACTCTTTTAAGAGAATCATCAGTAACAGATTATAGTGGATTTAGTGCAATGTCAAGAAGAGCGTCAAATGATATGTTTGCTATTAAAAGAGACGGCACATATATTACATTGACAACAAATGTAACAACAGCTTTCTCAAATGCTACCTTACCATTATCAGCAGTCAATCAATCTGGAACTATTACTGGGTTCCATAACTCAGAATTGGCTTATATGTATCTCTCTGATGATCTAACACAATCTGAAATGACAGACCTCAGATCAGCAGTGATTAATTTTCAAACAACATTAGGAAGAGCAGTATGATGGTAGGACTTTTGACAATAGAACAGAGGGATGAGATTGCAGGACAGCAGTATGCTCCTGATAGTTATTTCAATCCCATTCAAGACATTGATGACAATTGGGTGATATCTACTCAGGAGATGGATCAATGCGTGAATGAATTATATATGTGGGTAAAGGATTTACCATTGATTGAGTATGTTCCTAAGCCAGAACCAACAGAATAAAGATGGCAAATAAAGAAGCAGTTTTTTCTCTCAGGGTTGATACTGGGAACAGTGTCAAGGATGTTCAAGACTTTGATCAGAGTATCAATAAGCTGAACAAAGATATGCAGGATACTCAAAAGACTGCATCTCAATCTACAGGCACAGATACATTCTCCAAGAAATTGGATGAGATGGATAAGAAGCTCGCATCAGGTACTTTGACATTCAGAGAGATGTCAAAGCTCATGAAGGAGTATCAGACTGTTGCTGCTCAGGCAGGAACACAGACTCCAGTTGGTGATAGAGCTATCAAGGCAGCTGCATCTTTAAAGGATACATTGACTGACCTTCAAACAAGAACAAAGCTCCTATCATCTGACTACATTGCACTTGATACAGCAGTTGCTGGAATACAAACAGGTACAGCAGCCTTTCAAGGATTCCAATCCGTAGTTGCTTTGACAGGAGTAGAGAGTGAAGCTCTTGTTCAGACAATGGTCAAGCTGCAAGCTGCTCAGGGATTAGTGAATTCAGTGAATCAAATTGCTCTTGCATTGAATAAAGATGCTATTCTGGGGATTCAGGTCCGCACAGCATTGGAGAAAGTATATACGTTCGCTGTAGCTCAAACAACAGCAATGACTAATGCTTTCAATGGAGCACTCGGAAGGACTGTGATAGGTCAGAAGTTAGTTGCAGGAAGTTCACTTCTTGCTGCTGGTGCCATGAAGGTCTTGAATTTTGTGATGAGTTTGAATCCTGTCTTATTGATTGTCACTGGTATCGGTTTATTGGTTGGAGCTTTAGCATACTTCTTGAGTGGAACTGATGACGCTACTGCTGCCAATGAGAGATTGAATAAAAGTATTGATAAACAAAATGAAGCATTTGACAGAAATACGGAAAACTTAAAAAGGAATGCTACCAATAGGAGAAGGCTATTAGTGGCAAATGGAGCAGATGAGGAAGAACTGCACAAAGATACTTTGAAGAGATTAAAGGAGGAAGAAACTAACCGACAGAAACAGTTAAGGTTAACAGAAAAGCAACTTGAAAGAAGAAGAAAGAAGTTAAAGGATGCTTATGAAGAGGAAGACGAAGACTTAATAAAAAGCATTAAAAAACAAATTAAAGAAGACCGAAAGAAGTACAATCAACTTGTAGCAAATAGGAAAGAATATGATATCGCTGTAAAAGAAGAGAATAAGAGATATAATGATCTCACTGAAAAAGACGAGAAAGAAGAAGCAGATAAGCAAAAAGCCAGGCAGGAGAAATATGCTGCTGATAGAAAGTCCATACTTGATAAAATAAGACAGCAAGAACAAGAATATCATGACTCATTCCTATCCGATCAAGATAGAGAGATCATTGCAGTTCAAAGGAAGTATGATCAACTTGTTAAGGAAGCAAAAAAATACAAGCTCAATACTACTGAGCTTGAAAATTCCAGACTCAATGACATCAATGAAATCAATACAAAATATGAGGATCAGAGATTAAAGAATGAGGAAGAAACAGAGAAAGAGAGACTCGCTAAGATTGCAGAAAGAGAGCAAAAGAATCTTGAACTTTTGAAAGCATATCAGCAACTGGTACTTGATGAATATGCTAAGCAGTTGGTTGACTTTGAATATACTCAGGCAGAGCAGAGTAAGAAACTCTCTGAGGCCCTTGCAAATAATGTGATCACTGAACAGCAGTTCATGGATGCACAGCTGGAGCTTGAGAAGCAATATGCTGAGAAGGAGAAAGAGATCAATAAACAAAAGGAGAAAGATATCACTGAGGCCAAGATTGCAGAATTTGAAAAAAGAACTGAAGCAATGAATAACTATCTCAATGCTTCACTTGATTCATTGAATTCTATCAGTGACCTCAATAATTTAGTCAGTGAGATTGCTATTCAGCAGGCTGAAGGTGATGCTGAGAAACAGGAGAAACTTAGGAAGCAAGCATTCAACAGGGATAAAGCTCTTCAGCTTGGAGTAGCAACAGTACAAGGAATTCAAGCAGTACAGAATGCATTCACTACAGGATTGAAGTCACCTATCACAGCAGTGAATCCAGCTTATCCATATATCCAGGCAGCACTTGCAGGAGCAGTATCAGCAGCAAATATTGCAAAGATAGCAGCTTCAAAATATGGAGGAGGAGGATCTGTCTCTGCTGGAGGTGCGGCACCATCAACAGCAGGAGCATCCACTGGAGCAGCAGCAAGTACATTCACTGCAAATACCAATGCTCAGCAGACTGAGACAGCAGGACTGATCGGAGGTCAAGGTCAACAGGGAGGAGTGACTCAGGTTGTAGTTGTGGAAAGTGATATCACCAATGTGCAGAATAAAGTATCAGCACAGCAGGCACTTAGTACATACTAATCCATTGCTTATTATAATGAGTCAGGAAAGTATCTGAAGCTGAGAAACATCCATATCTTATCAATAGCTCCTTTGCAACTGCTTGGGAGCTTTTTATTTTTAGATTCTCTGCATGTGTGGTGACATGAGGATATACATTGAAGTACATTGACTTTATGAAGTGATTGTGGTCCTGATAGTTGATTCCTTCAAATAAGTCAAGGACCAGATCAGCATCCATCATCACAGGCTGATGACATTCATAGTTGATTATTGGATGATTATATTCTCGCAGAAATTCAATTGTATTTTTGCAGGCTTCCTGATATGTAGGAGCATGATCAGGATTAACATTGATTAAACCATTTGACAGGACTCTCTCAGGATTGAATTGATTCCCGATGAAGAAATCATCATTCATATAGATGAACTTTCCTTTGATACTTCTGCAATACGTTACTATCTTATCAGTGACATCTGATCCTCTATTCTTAAAATTCTTTTTGTGTGGTATATAGTTCACTCCATTGACAGGATCTCCAATGACAAATATATCAGCATCTGGATATAATTTCTTCACCCATTTAATGGACTGATATATCAGGAAGTCATCTCCTTTCTTTTTATATGGATAGACGAAGTACATTTTGTGAACAAAAATACATATTATAATACTATGTTGAAAGACCTTCCAATATATGAGATCATGATTGATCTCAATGATGAGGAGACTACTGTTGAATTCAATTCTCTGGTACATGATCCTGCTCATGAAATCTCTTTTCAAACATTCTCAAATTTAAAGAGATTCATTTTCAATGAGGAGGAGCAAGTGATCACTGGAGTAGCAATCTCAGCAGATACTCCTATCTACAGAATAGATCCTTCTGGTGAGGAGTATTATGTAGTATTCACAAAGCAAGCAATCAAAGATATCATTCATGACTATGCCAGGAGAGGGAACTTCAATAATGTCAATCTTGAGCACGATTCATCAAGAGTAGTTAACGGAATATATATGATCCACAGCTATCAAGTAGATGCTGAGAAAGGATTCACTGCTCCGGAAAGATTCAAGGATGTCAATGATGGCTCCTGGATAGTATCTTACAAAGTGACTGATCCAGAAGTATGGTCCAAAGCAAAAGCAGGGGAGTTCACAGGATTCTCAGTTGAGGGTGTATTCACTATGACCATGACTGATGAGACTCTTGAGGATCAGATGATGAGCAAGATATTTGAGGAGCTGAAGTCAGTGAAGGAGTATATCAACTTCTATAATGATTATCCAGAGGCTGTGAGCAACAATGCAAGGAAAGGACTTGAGCTGAATCAAAAGAATGGCAATCAATGTGCAACAAGAGTAGGAAAGCTCAGAGCTACTACTTTAGCCAACAGAGAGACAGTATCTGTAGATGTTATCAAGAGAATGTATTCCTATCTTTCAAGAGCTGAAGAATACTATAATCCTGATGATACATCTGCCTGTGGAACTATCTCCTATCTACTATGGGGAGGGCTTGCAGGGAAGAGATGGGCTGAGGCAAAATTGAAGGAATTGAATATTTTGTGAACAAGAAAACATATATAAAAAAACAAAGTAATATTATGAACGAAAATTTCAAAAAAGTGATTGAAGCTATCGCTGAAATGAAGTCAATGTTCGCAAAGACCTCTATGGAATTTGCAGAGGCTACATTGATGGATGGTACAGTGATCAGCTATGAGGGTGATCTTGCTGTGGGTACTGCTGTCTTTGTAGTAGCTGATGGGGAGCAGATCCCAGCTCCAGAGGGTACTCATGCTCTTGGTGGAGAATTAGAAGGTGTATCTATCGTAACGGATGCAGAAGGTATTATTGTTGAAGTCATTGATGAGAGAGCTCCTGCTGAAGAGGCTCCTGCTGAAGAGGTTGTTCAGGAAGCAACTTCAGAAGTTGTTGAGCAGTCTATGAGTGCTGAGGAAGTTGAGTCAATCGTTATGGCAAAGATGGAATCATTCACAAGTATCATCTCTGATCTTGGTGAAATGATCCAGACTATTGTTAATGATAATGATTCTCTTCGTCAAGAGATGAACAGCATGAAGGCAGATTTTGAATCATTCAAGTCAGCTCCTTCAAATGAAGTTACAGAGGGAGAAAAATTCTCTCGCCATAACAGCAATTTGACAAGTCGTCAATTGTTCCTTAGAAATCAATTAAAAAACAACTAAAAAAAACAAAGTAAAATGTCACTAAAAAAGTACATTCAGACAAAGTTCGACTACGATGTATCAGGATTGGCAGCGTATGTTGACGAGCAAAGAGAAGATCTTATCACAAGATCAGT
>Ga0222713_10001068_pt1 | contig 31307 bp, 37 predicted proteins | sample C33_649DmetaG_FD_165061 | JGI IMG/M metagenome (GOLD analysis project Ga0222713, IMG submission 165061) | Estuarine water microbial communities from San Francisco Bay, California, United States - C33_649D | ecosystem: Environmental > Aquatic > Marine > Unclassified | place: USA: California... | reverse complement strand
ATGTACCACTGCTCCCGCTGCTTCCACTGCTTCCAGAGCTTCCGCTTGATCCAGAAGTTCCATCTCTACCTGAACTTCCACTTGTTCCAGAAGTTCCGCTTGTACCAGAAGTGCCACTAGTGCCAGACGTTCCAGATGTACCACTGCTCCCGCTGCTTCCACTGCTTCCAGAGCTTCCGCTTGATCCAGAAGTTCCATCTCTACCTGAACTTCCACTTGTTCCAGAAGTTCCGCTTGTACCAGAAGTGCCGCTAGTGCCAGAAGTTCCAGATGTACCACTGCTCCCGCTGCTTCCACTGCTTCCAGAACTTCCACTTGATCCAGAAGTTCCGTCTCTACCTGAACTTCCGCTTGTTCCAGACGTTCCACTCGTTCCAGAAGTGCCGCTAGTGCCAGAAGTTCCGCTGCTTCCGCTTGAGCCAGAACTTCCAGATGATCCACTAGAACCAGAAGTTCCACTGCTTCCGCTGGAACCAGAAGTACCACTTGTTCCAGAAGTGCCACTTGTTCCAGAAGTACCGCTAGTTCCAGAACTACCACTTGATCCAGACGAACCTGAACTACCTGACGAACCACTTGATCCAGATGTTCCGCTAGTTCCACTAGTGCCAGAAGAACCGCTAGTACCAGAACTTCCCGATGGACCTCTTTCAACTATTTTAGTAGAAGAACCTTCGGGGGCAACAGATTGAATTAAAATATTATTATTATTACTACTGTCAACAACAGTAGAATTCGATCCGCCTCCAACGGTTACATTTATTTGATTAGAATTAGAGGAAGTATTGACATTAATAGACATTTTATAAATGTGTTACATCCGCTAAAACATCTAATCTAAATTCAAAAAGCGTACGATCTTGAATTCCTGTAGAATAGAAATGCACATCACCATATAAATTAATAGGTGGAAAATTTTTTGTTATGCTGGAAGGAATATCAAATTCTACTATTCCAGTTCCAATTACTCCAGTCACTATTGTAGGCACAAAAGTATACAATAAATTTCCATCAGGATGAGGACGGATTTGTCCTGTGCAACTAATATTACTAAAGTCCAAAGAATCAGACGTAACTGTTATCGTTTGCGTAGGAAATGTGTCGCCTCTTATGACTGTTAACTGAGTAGCCATTTGATAAATATTACACCATATATTAAATATAGAGACAAAAAAACCCAAGCTTGCGCTTGGGTTCGTGAGTTATTTAATATTACTTAACTACTGGAAGATCTGGATTCACTACTCCATTGCTAGACGCACCAGCAGCAGCCTTTGCACGATTTGCAAGCTCCTGATTGATAACGCGAAGATTAGCTTGAGCGACTTCGATCTTTCCTAGTTCATCGTAGGCAAATGCCTTTAGTTGAACATCAGTTACTGTTGATAGATTAATTTGATTCTGTTCCATAATTATGTACTGTAATGTATATTATATTTCACCGAGAATTTTTAAAGTCTTTTTATGCAAAGGATTATTAGGATCTAGTTGAACGCTAGGAGATTCAGCGGTCATAGAGATTGTTCCTCTTGCTACCGACTTGAATTCGCGCAACAACTTTTCTTTAATTTGCATTCTTGATCCACTAGCGAAAATACCAACTCGTTCACACAAATTTTGTAAATCTAAATTAGTCATATCGCTCAACTTCTCTTTAAAAACTTCTAAGTTATAAGTCCCAAAGGGATTAACTTTTTTTACACCTAAAATTTCTTCTAGCTCTTTTACTTTTTTAATATCTGGATCTTCCAGTGGCTCAGTTACTTTACCATCAGCTAGAATAAGATCATCCAAAGCTGATTTTGGGGCTTGATCTTTTTTAGACTTCTTATTGTCTTTTTTTATAAGCTTTTTAGCCATATATTATAATTTGTTATTGTTTAAATAATTCAATAAAAAAGGCGTTACCCTTTCGGATAACGCCAATTTCGTTTAACCGTATATATTAGACAATTAGACCGACCAACGCACGATTGTCGAGAACCATGCGTCCTTCTTCTAGACCACCATAATAACCAATCTTTCCTTGACGGAGAGTATATTGATCATCAGCAGTGAGATTGAATTCAGATCCAGTATCAGAATCGACGGCTACGGCACGGATTAGAGAATCACGGCTTCTGTCGATACCGACAATGATTTCTTCAGTAGCTCCATCAAAAGCTGTGGCAGTACCACTATAAGCTTGAATGCTATAGTGATCAGCGTAAGCTGTAGTACCAGCTACTGTATCAAAGATGGTGTTAAATCTCTTTCCAATTCCGAGTTCAAGAATTTCCATGATGCTAACACCATAGAATTCAGGTAGACCGGCTTGACTAAAGATTTGATCGCGAACTGCATCTGTAGCAACTACAGGAGCATTACCAGCTGTGTTAGAACCAACGGTAACGGGAGCGACTTTGGTGTTGATAGGGTTATAAGCCATACCACGAATTTCCTCAACAATTTCAGGAGAAACGATGAGGTCAGTCAATCCTCTGCGAGCGCCAGAAGGAGTACCACCGACGAATGAAGCGTTAATACGCTTGATCTTGGTGAACAACTTGTTCAAGTCGTTAAGAACGAAACGACCAGCAGCAGCAGTACGGAAAACGTGATAGTTATTAGCGGCAACAGGATCATTACCAGTAGAAGCTTGAGCTAGAGCGGTAAGAAGAAGATTAGCTGAAGTTCTTTCTTGCTTTAGCATAACTTCTTGAGCTACGCGAGTGAAAGTCTTACTAACTACATCTAGACGGCTCTTAGCAGCGTACTTCTTGTCGAAAGCGACAGCGCTGTCGAGTTTATAAGTAGCAACCTTTAGCTCTGAAGCTGTAGGTTGAACGATGTTCTGAGGAAGACCACCGGCAACAGATTGACTATAGACCTTGATATAATCTTCGTCAAAAATGTCGTAGTAGAGATCCAAAGGAATTGAAGGATTATCTTCAGCGTTGAATTGGAGGCTGGTGAAGAGATTAGAAACGGTAGGAGCGTTATTAATAACTTCAGCGAGGACGGGTCCAATGAACTGAGCTAAAGCAATTTGAGCTTCATAAGCAACCTCACGGTTGCGAGAAGCCATAGCCTTGATTAGTTCAACTTGTTCGTCTGTTCTTTTTAAAACGATTTTCATGTTATTTTATATTTAAAGATTAGAGTACAGAGGCGTTAGCACAATCGATTTGTACGATAACGTATTTACCAGTAGTTGTACCGGCGAAATAGTCGCTCTTACCATTTTGACTGGATCTGCTGCCAGTAGCCAATACTTTACCGATGATAGAATATTGACCAGTGAGAGGACCAGAAGTTGTTGGGGCCAATCCGGTAACCTTACCAGCATTAGCAGAGATAAGAAGGTGAGAATTGACAACCATATTAGCGTCAACCCAGTCAACAGCAGTATCATTCAAAGTGAAGATACCACGGGTGGCTACTGGAACAGCTTGTCCAGAGAGAACGGCTTGTAGCTCTTGTCTCTTTACAGGATTATAGAGGAGCTTTTCACCATTTTCATCAAAGGCGAGTGTTTGATTGAGCGTAATACCAAGAACAGGAGCGTCATTGGTAGCCGCAGTGAAGGTAAGAGGAACGCTAGGATACTGAGCGGCTCCAAGGAATGGATAGTCAGTCTTACCTAGATAAGCGTTGGTTCCGTAGGTAATTGGATCAAGATCCAAGTTACCAGCGTTTACCTTAACGAAAACACCAGCGGAACCATTACCATTGGTAGATGGATTATCATCGCAGGTGCTATTGGCGAACATATTGACAACGTCAAAGTCGCTATATTGTCTGAATGGATATAATCTTAGTGACATATATTTTTAGTATTTAATTGTTATGTTTTCTTTCGAAAAAGCTTTTGCGATTTTTTCTTTCCAAGAGGGTTGAGCCTCAGTGACTTCAATTTGACTAGAAATAACAGCAGTTTCTTCCTTAGCGTTTGCCAAGGCAGTTTCTACTTGTACGGTTTTTTCTGTCGCTTGAGCGACTGTTTGAGTATCCTTTAGTCTCTTAGCTAGTTCAGCTTCAAGTCTATCTTGGAAAGCTTTTTCTTGTTCAGTCTTGAAAGCTTTGCTCTTGTGTCTGTAAACTACAGAAAGCTTTTCTTTATAAGAAGCGAACGCTTCGTCTGAACTATCTAAAGAAGTAATATCTTTAGCTAAAATTGATCTATCAAGATCATCGAAATCAAATTCTTGATCTAGAATTCCCATTCTTGTATTGAAAAGTTCTTGACTATTCTTGGCGGCTACGGCGGACTCTAGTTCACCAAGCTTGGAAATTGTAGCGTTTAGATCTTCGCGCAACTTTTCGGTTTCGGCGATAGCCTTTAATTTAGCCTCTTCAGCAGCTTGAAGTTGAGACTTAAATTCGTCGTTCTTTGACTTAATGCTTTCGGCGATCTTGTGAGAAATATTAGCAACGGCCTCTTCATTAAAGTTGACGGTCTCTTGCTTTTCAGCAAGAACGGTCTTTAGTGCGGATAGTATTTGTTCTAGATCCATAGTATTTATTTTAGATGTATTTACAGTCGTTTTTTCTTCTTGTGAAAATATTTTCTTGTTTATTCGTAACAAATCTAATGAATTTACTTCAAAAGATTCTATTTCTTCAGCTTCGGTATCGTTTTTAATCATTTCGGAAGATCCATCATCAATAATTACTCCTTGAACATCTGCCGCAGGATTAGTTGTGAATCCTATTCCTAATGGATAAATGCGACCAGTGACTAAACGATAAACTGGAGTACCGTCATTCATTACTCCAGGACCATCAAAACCTCTTAAATATTTTTTAAATTCTTCTATTTGTTTTTTGTCTGTGATTATTTCTGCTTGGCTCAAATCAGCACTACCAACAGCAACCATATACTCATTAAATCCAATTTCCCAACTTGCGCTGATTCTTTGGAATAGATTTGATTCAGGATCATTCGATTCCATAAGAGCATCAGCAAAATTTCTATCAACAGTCTTATAAACGACAGCCGCCAAAGAAATATTGAATGGATCTAATTTCCCTTTTACATCTTCATCTGAAATAATCTTATTGGAGCCAATAGCAGAAAACGCCGAATTAACAATATGTCCTACTACTCTTTGCTTTTTATGCTCAATGTTGGTAGGCTTATGAATAAAATAGTTTTTAAATGCAATAGCGGTGTTAGTATCGATACCATCACCATTCTTGTTAAACTTGTTAACTAGTGCAGCATTGAAAGCTGCTCCAATTAAATCAACGTTTGTATCCAAGTTGACAGATGAAGGGATAAGACTTTTTAGAGAATCTAAAGAAGCTTTAGATACGAGAACATTGGTATCAAAATTTAGACTAGCAGTTACAAAATTCTCAAATGACGTTCTATATTTAAACATAATATATAAATTTACACTGAGTATTTAGTACTGTGATATAAAAGAGCGGCAGAATATGTTTCTAATTGATGTTCTGCGCCCAATTCTTGAATTCCTGGTAGTATGCTGACCTTATCTAAGATAGAAGGATCTTTAACAACTGTTTTTGCTACAGCTTCCCAAGTATTATTTTCGCAACCAATAATAATAGCTTCTGATAAACTCTCAGCTATCTTCTTTTGTTCTTCGTTTAGTTTCTTCTTTTTATATTTTGTTTTTAATTCGCTTTCGATGATTGAATATAAAACTTTTGTGCTTTCCATAGTTTTGGCAATGGCTTCTTTAGCGAATATTGATGAAGCTTTAGACCCCATTGGACGACCTCTCTCAGTTGGAGTTGTGGTTTTTTTCATTGGAGGTTTAGCCCCAACATTTGGAACTTCTGGCATCGCAGGAGGAATAACTGGAACTCCTCCAACGATGGGATTGTAAAAGCCTTTCTTGCGCTCTTCGACAAACTTGGTTTGTGCAGCAGCTAATTCTTCTTGAGTTGGATAAATACCTGTTTCGATAACTTTGAGACCTTCTTCTGGAGGAAGAATTCCAAGTTCCATCATGCGAGTTACAACGCGATTAAACTGAGTTTCATCCTTGATTGAAACTTCTTCAAATTTAGCAATAGGACACTTACCTTTAAATCCTAAATTTCTAAATATAAGTTCCATTTCGGGACGAAGAAAATCATTTAAGAATGCGCTTCTCGCTTCTTTTAATCTTTCAAAAAATACTTGTGCTTTTACTGTCGTATTTGCAAACTTTTCTGAACCAATAAGAATATTCTGAAGACCTTCTTTGATGTCTTCATTTACTATTTTATATTTTTCATAACCTAAAACTTTATTTAGATCAGGAATAACGAATTCTGCTTTTGTAGTATAATCAGCGATAAGAACACGACCTACAGATTCATTATTTAGCAAGCCTTGCATGGCTTTTATATTTTTATGATTGATGCCACCTTTGCTAGGCTCAGTACCCATCGTGATCAATAGAATAACATTCTCAATTGTGCGGCAAATAGCTTGGTCTATCTTCTTCATTTCCATCTTGAAGTTAATGTCGTCCAAAACGGCGAATCCAAAAGGAATAGCAAAAGGTTCGTAGTCTTGTTTCTTATAAAAAGAATAAATAACATCTGTAGGATTAAGCTGGATCTTCAAACCGTCTTGCGCCCATTGACCATTCTTTATTTTGCTTTGTGTCTCCTTATCCAGACTATTAAATACTTCTACGTCTCTATCATTTTTTGGGTTCTGCAATCTTTCTAGCTCATATTCGGAGAGAATCTTTTGATAAACAACCTTCTTCCAAGAACTTGTTCTATTTACTGTTACATAAAAAGGATTCAATAAAATATATTGAACAGGAATTATATTCTTTACATCGTAAGGAGTTGGATAATTATGAATTTCAACATTAGTTTCATAAGAGTCTCCATCATAATTAGCGTAAGTCTCTAATATACTTTGAAAATCATCGATAGTAAATTTAGCATTTACTTTGTAAAAGAAAACATTGCCGCTTCTATAATATTCGCGAAAATACTGATCTTTAACATTCCACATCTTTGTGTATTTCATCCATTTGGCAAAGAAATCGCGAGCCTTTTGACTTCCTCCTTCTAAATAAATTTCTGCATTAGCAAATTCGGACATGATGTCAACCGCATTTCTAAAAATAGCTACATTAGCATAAGCTTTTTGACACAATTCGATAGCGTCACGAATATTATATCCATTAACCGACATCTCGAAAGGCAATAAACCTTCACGAATGTTTGCGTATTTATAAATCTTTGGTCCTACATAAGCCAAGTTTCTTCTGAGAGAAGTATTACCATCTCCAGAGCCAGAAAAATTGTTTCTTTCATAACTGGCGGAACTTTCGTAAAAAGAATCGCCAACAAAGCTTGGTTCTGATTCGGTATTATCATTAATCAAATTTTCTAAATTACTAATACCATTTTCTTTTGCACCTTTAGAAAATCTGTTCCAGTAAGAAGACTTTTTATTGTAAGAGCGACTCATATTTATTTATTTTACACTTATAACTTTAAAAGTGACTTTGAAAGTTACTTTTACGCTATAAACATAGGAGTAAATGTTTCTGTATTATCTTCTACAGTAACAGTTCTCATATCAATTATAATCTTTGTCATCCAATTTCCTAATACTAATGCTGAATAACTATCTTTTCTTGGTTTATCTGGTCCTGATTTACGTTTTAGATTGGCAGGAAGATCAAAATTTTGCATACCTTGTGCAGAAGTAGTTATTTGTATAAGCGCACATTCTGTTTTTGTTAAAAGTATCATATCTGACAAATGTTCAACAAAATCAATCATTCTTGCGCCGACATCTGCTTTATCTAAATCAGAAACATTAGAGAATTTAAGATTTTCTATTCCTATTCTTTTATTTATTTGTGACTTATAATGATCATCCATAGCCCTACTTGCAAAATATATACGACGATGATCAAAATTAGCTTGTAACAATTCATTCGCTTGACGAATCCAAGCTGATGTTGGTTTTCTCATGAAAACTGTTTTATAATCTGTTTTATTATATTCTGATTTTGCGGCATATAGATTAGATTGGTATTCTTCTGGCCTTTCAAACTCTGTTGTTACGCATTTTAACTCAATCTTTTCATCTTTAAATAATTCACTTTCATTACAAGAATTCATGAACTGAACGCCACCATTATAGTCCATACATATAGCAACAACATTAAAGTTTTTGAGAAGATATAAGAAATACTTAATGTGATCTTTCAATGAGGCTCCAGCTAATGCATACGAATGCACTAACGTACCCATTTGTTTTTCGTAATTAACTTTTATTACCTGTATAGCAAAATCATCTGACGCTTCTGTTTCTGACCAAGAAGGGTCAACGGCTATTACATACTCATCTTCTGCGTTCCCCACTACTTCTACAGATGGAGCTTCTCCGTCTGGAACTGTACATAATGCCATTTTAGATATTTTAAAATATCCAGAACTATCATCTGTAAATTGAGCGCCAAATTCTCTTTGGAACTGTGATTCACTCATTGTTGCTTTCGCTTGATTGATTAGATTCTGATCGTACAACTGAACTGGCGCACAATCATAAGAAAATTGCATAACACAACGCTTAGAAGAATCAGTTGGTTTTGGATTATGTATTAAATTATCATACTGCTCGTATAATTTATAAAGATATTCAAATTTAAAAGACGCTGATGATAGAGCAATTAGTTTATTGTTGGGCCAAACATATCTATCTTCCTCCTTCATCTCACCCTTCTCAATCAATTGAGTTTCTAGATTATATAATTCTTCTCGCTGAGTTGGATTTTGAACTACGGACAAGAATGGTACAATAACTTCGTTATAAATACGTTCAGGCATCAATAGAAACTCGTCAATAATAATACGATGAAAACGAAAACCACGAAGTTTTTCACCATCGCCCAAAGGTAATGCGCGAATACGACTTTTACCTATTTCCATCAACCATTCATCATTATTTTTTGATACATGAGTAATACATTGTTTTAAAAGATAGGCTTCTGGCTTGGCGGCAATATCTTCTATCTTTTTAAATATCATTTTTGACTGACGAAAAGAACGAGACATAATACCTATCTCTATTCCTTGATTTAATATAGCATCTAGAATAGCAAAAATACCAGTAGTATAACTTTTACTCATGCCACGCGACCAAACTCCTAAAAAGTAATCACTTTCCAACATTGACTTGACAGCCATATGTTGAAATGGAAACAATTTAACTCCTGTAATTAAATCAGTAGTAAAAGTAATATTGTTTCTCAAGAATTGATAAAACAAAAGCTTCGCTTCACGTTCTTCCAAGAAGCCTTGCTTTTCAGAAAGCTCTTCATTAGAAATAAACTGATTTTTTCTTATTCTTTGGTTACCTGTTTCCCAACTCATGATCTAAAAAGTATTGTAAATCTACTTGCCATAAATCTTTTCCAAAATATAAAAGTTTTGGTATAATTTCGATTGATTTTTTTCGACTGCCCGTAAATACAAATTGCACATGTCTAGGATATTTATGCGTTAAATGGCGCATATTATGAAATACATATTCTAAATTTGTTTTCTTTTTATATTTTTTATGATTATTTATTATACTATCTATTGTAGACTCTATTACAATAAATAAATATCCCTCCAATTCAAAAGTTCTTTGAATTTCTCTTTCAAAACGATCAACTCCAGAAGCTAAAGTTCCTAAAAAGTCATTTTCGCTTTTTCTATCTACAAAAGTATAGTTATATTCTTGAGCGTTCATCAAATAGTCGCCAATAAATAATTTTTCAACCTTTACTTTAGGAAATTCTAAAGGATCTTGTTCGCGAGTATCGACAAGCATAGTTTCATTTTTTAAATAAACTGTATTAAAATCTTTTGGCAAAGTTTTATTAAAAATAGGTTCTTTATCCAATAATTTACAAACAGAATTATAAGATCCAAAATGTTTTTTATATAAATCAATGGTTGGTAAATTTAAAGATTTTAATTCATTATGAAACGGTGCAAAAAAATAATTCTTTACCTTCATTCTTTTTTGCAATATTTCAATATACTTTTGTTTTACTATTTCCTGATTCTCATTCTTTTCCCACATTAGAAATTCATCAAAATCAAGAAATTCTGTATTAAAATATTTAACTTTATTAATAAAAGGAATCGGTTTTTTATAATAAAGAGATAATCTTGGATAATATTTGCAATAATATTCTGCTTGATAAATTCCATGCTTTTTCAGATGAGCGTGAAAAGACTTATCATTAAAAAATGGTTCTTTACATATCTTGCACTCTGTCATATAGCATCTTCTTTTGTAATTCCTAAAATTCTAGCTTTCCATGCAGACATTGTTTCCAATCTATCAGCTTCTTCTTTGACAACTTTCTTTTGCATTTCCGCAATCTGAATCATCATCTTTCTTTCGTTTTCGTCTTGAAATAATTCTACTAAACTAAGTATCGAAGCGTTCTTTTGTTGATGAGATTCTATACGTTTAGATCGTTCGCCATTCAATTTCTGCAAAGACTTATCTATACGCTGGGCGCATTGATTATATTCTTCTGAAATAGTCTTCAAAACTTCAGTCAATCGCATTGTAAAATCTTTTTGTTCTTGAGTGTCGTTGAACATTTCATTTACTTTATTCTTTTTCATATCAATTTGTTTTAGATTGATATAATCCATGCAAACATTTATATATAAATTAGTTTCATCAATCGTAAGATCTGGCTTGTCCCAAACTGAACGCACAAACTCAGCTTCAAAAAGATCTTTATCATTAGAACTGCGATAAGAGTCGTAGTTTTGTACGAAGCGAGGACTACTTAAATAAGTTAGGAGCTTTTCTAAATATTTTCTATGCTGTAATGTTAATTTATCCTCAGATAAATCTTGTCCAGCCCACTTGTTTACTTTTTTGATGGCGGAAGATAAACTTCTAGGCACGACATATTTTTCATTAACCGCCGATTCACTTTCAACCAAATAATCTGGATGCTTTTCTTTAATGTATTTGTGTACTGCTCTGTATTGAGGCGTAATAAAAACATTTAGGTTAGATACTCCTGCTAATTCTTTAGAAAATAATAATTCTGTGATCTGTTTTGGAGTTATTCCTGTTCTGATATTACTGTCTATAAATTCTATGTGCGCCGCAGTAAGTGCTTCTGGGTCTGCTTTTGGTTTGGCTTTTTCTTTCTTGCTTATGGACCCAGAAGAGATCATATAATCTCTCACTAGCTTTGATTCTTTTGAGCGGCCATGCAAATCTTCTCTTTTAAATAAAAGATTAGCTATAACAATATAATCTGTTAGTCCTTCTTCTATTTTTTTATTGATAAATACTTGTTGTTCTTCAGATAAATCATTCATTGTTAAAAACGTCGTTATCTTTTATCAAATTTTTCGCTTTTAGATATAGCATTTTTTTTAAATTTTTAATCTGCTTGTATCCAGCCTTGCGACCCTTCTCATTGGTCTTGAATTTTAAAAATCTTGCTACTTCATCGTCAGTAAGACAGTCTATAAAAAACATTTTATAAACAAAAAACTGTTTATCGTTTAAATTTTCCTTCATTAAAGAATGAAGTTTCTTTTCGGCATTAGAAAAATTAACAGACTCATTTTCTGGTATAGAAATAAAATAATTTTGATGATTTTGCAAACTTACTGTCATTTTTAAATCGTAAGCATTCTTTTTTGTTTTTTCCCATTTAGCGTACAATGGGCATTCGTTGCATTGTTTTTGACTAGGAGTGAATCCACAAGCATTATCATCTCCAGCAGAAGTTGCTCCTTTATTAGTATTAAAAGAGCAGTTGACACAAGGTTTTACAAAACAACTATAAGAATTTCTGATTATATTTTTTATCTGATTTGAGACTATCCTATTAACCCAAGGCTCTATGGGTCGCTTTTGATCCCATAGATGCCATTTTTTATGTATATGAATCTTTATTATCTGCTCAATGTCTTCAAAGTCGAACCAAACAATTGCTTTTAACTTCCACTTGGCTTTTCTTTTTTTTATGACTTGATCTATGATTTCATACATTTCTTCAAAAGTTTTTTTGTTTTTATGCTTCATTTATTTCTTTGAAGTTCTTACTAGGAGCGCACTCTTTTAATGATTGTGACAAGTATTCTTCCTTAGTAAGCTTGCTGACATTGCCTCTCGGTCTAGAAAATTTTTCAGAAGATGGAGGAGAATGAATTATTTCACTTGCTAGAAACTTATTCTTCTCTGGTCTTTCGATTTCATATTCTAAACGTCTTGGCTTGACTACAGAAGTAGGCAAACCATCTTCGTCTACTTCTTTTTGTGTAGTTTGAATTTGTTTTCTAATCTGAGGTTGTTGAACATTCGTCATTAAAGCTGTTCCACAGCTAGAACAAAACTTCGATCCAACCCCATTTTTAAAACCACATTGGCTACAGTACATACACCAATATTATATCATTGTATATTAGTTTTATCTAATTTTTTAAAGACTGAAACTATATACTTTAGTATTTCACTACGCATAATATCTTCTTCATCGAATTGAAAACAATAAATTCCTCTGTCTTCGCTTTCTTTATTGTTAAAAAGATCGTAGACTCTCATGAAACCAGATTTGTTTCCAATGTCTGATTGCATAGCGTCACCGCAGATAAACATTTTGGTATTTTCTCCAATACGAGTAAGCAGTGTGACCAATTCTTTGCTGCTATAGTTTTGAGATTCGTCTGCAATAATTACTTTATCGTTCCAAGTCGCTCCTCTTAAGAAATTAATAGGCAAAGCCTCAATAAAACCATTTGTTTCTAAATACTTTGATTGAGACATAGGAAGTAGTTCATCCAATTTATCATAAAGAGGCATCATAAATGGATTAAACTTTTCGTCTACAGTCCCAGGAAGAGATCCTAACGCTCTTTCTCCAGATTCCGCTATTGTTCTTATATATTTCAATTCTGCTCTCGAATTCATATTCAAAATATGAAGCGCACAGTAGACGGCTAAAAAGGTTTTAGAAGAACCTGCTGGACCATTGATAAAAATAATTTTAGTATTCTTATCAAATGCTATCTGCGCGAAACTTTTTTGCTTATCTGTTAAATTGAAGTTTTTAATGTTTAATTTAACAGATCTAAAATGATTATCGGCAATAATTTCGTTTAGATCTTCTTTTTCTTTTTGAATTTTCTTCTTTTTGGTTGACATGTTATGAAAGGAGTTACACTATATTGTATGGTTTTTCACTGTTTGAGCGTTCCATATTCACCTACAAAAAAGGATATATCTTTGTGCGCGTTCGTTCAAAAGGTTTATAAATTTTGTGATGAAATGACCAAAAGAGGCCATACTGTTTATCATTATGGTCATGAAGATTCTAGCGTTAATTGCACAGAACATATTAATGTTACTAATAATGATATATTAAAAAAGAGTTATGGCAACTTAAATGATTGGAAGAATAAAGGTTTTGATCAAAACGTAAACACGGATGCTGTAAGAACCTTCAATAATAATTGTATATCAGAATTAAATAAAAGAATTAAATCAAATAAAGAATTTATATTATGCTGGTTTGGATTTGCTCATGAATCATGCGTAAAACATTTTTACAATAAAGCGATTGTAGTAGAACCAAGTATTGGTTATGATAGCATGTTTGCGCCAATCAAAATATTTGAAACGCATAGCCAAATGCATAAAATGCACGGCCATTCACACACATACATAGATTTAGGATCTGAATTTGTAGTTTATCCAGGTTTTGATCCAAATGATTTCTTATATAAAAAAGAAAAGTCAAACACAGCTTTATTTCTTGGTAGAATTACAGAAGAAAAAGGAGCTAAACTTGTATATGATATATGCAACGATTTAAAACAAGATATAATTTTTGCTGGCCCAAATATACTTGATTTAAAAGATACTAGATATTGTCAATTTGTTGGCTTTGTCGATCCAATCAAAAGAATGTATTTACTTAGTGATGCTAAATTTTTATTTGCGCCTTCTTTATTTATTGAACCATGTAATTGGACCGTTATTGAAGCTCAGTTTTCAGGAACTCCAACAATAACAACAAATTTTGGCGGATTTACTGAAACCGTATTGCAAGGAGAAACTGGACTAAGATGTTCCAGCATAAATGATATTGTTTATGCTGTTCAAAATATAGATAAATTTATTAATCCAGAAAATTGCTATAGAAACGCAATTTCAAAATTCACATTAGAGAAACAGTGTGATTACTATCAGTATATTTTTCATAACCTATCTTCAACTCAGATAAATTAGTATTGAAAAATTTCTTTTGAAAATTTTCTTTAGCTATATATCTTTGATAATTACAATAATCAACATACCGAGCAGTTACTTCATTATTTTTAGCTTTATCTACGGCTTCAAAAGTTAATTGATTGGCGTTTATCATATCTTTATATTCTTGTGAATATATCATTGATAACCATTTTTCACGCTCAAATTGATTTTGCAAATGCGACCAACAATTTAACCACGCTTGAACATTATTAGAAGATTTTTGTTTTTTAATCTCTAAAATACTTAAATAATCAAAAGCGTAAGCTTCGTCTACCAAAATAGTAATCATAAATTTATAATACAATTGTCTATTTTTGATTTAATGCTTTCAAATGATATTTTTTTTGTACATTCAAAATTCTTTTTTCTTGGACACCACAACCAATCAGAAGGATCAAATTTTTCTTCATTTAAACATCCATTACAAACAGAATCATTGTAAATTCTCGTTATATTTTTTGTGAATTCACACCAAGGTTTAGTAACGTTTGAAATTAACATGACATGTTTTCCTATGCCATGAGCCAACCATGATAATCCATTAGAAGTTCCTATATGAAATTCAGCATGATTGATATAATTAATACATTCTTTTAAATTTAAACCAGATCTATTTATCGCCTTTTTAGGTATCGGATTCATGCAAGATTTTATACCAAAAGAATAATCTCTATCAATACAAACAGCAGAAATATCATATTTAAATTTTAAATATTTAATTAGATCGTTCCAACCATCATTATTATTCCAATAACGGCCTTGATGAGTCGAATGCGTAGAGATTGTTATGTACTTTTGCTTTATTGGTCTGACTCCTGAATAATTATCAATCAAAGTATTTATTTCTTCGTACTCCATTTTAAGATCATCAGAAAATCCTTTCTGTAATGGGCGATCAAAATAAAAATTTATTGATTTTTGCTGTTCGTATTCAAAGTTTACTGGATTAAAACTTATGTTAGGATACGATTTTTCAAAAAGACAAACGAAAGAAGCATTAATAAAAAATCCTACTTCATCATTTGTTAATTTTTGATACTTATCTACTTGAGCCACCGCACCAATAGTATCTCCCAAAGATGAAGTGGTTAAAATAATTTTTGTTTTCACTTGCTATTTAAATCCTTTATACAAAGATCTATTTTTTCTTTCACCATGTCAAATGAAATCTCTCTAGAACATTCAAAATTTTTATCTCTAGGACACCACGCCCAATTTCCCTTATCGAAAGTCAAATTAGGATCGTTCCAACAGCTATTGCATACATTTTTATTGATTACTCTGTATGGAGTATAAAATTCAGAAACAGGATCTGAAAATCCAGATATCATAATAACTGGCTTTCCAACCGCCCAAGCTAACCAAGACAAACCCGATCCTAAACCAATAAAGAAATCGCAAAAATATAAATCATTAATTCTTTCGGATAATGGAATATCTCCTGTTTTATCTATAGAGTTTACAGGAATATAATTAATATATTCTCCGCAACCAATATTATTATTTTTATCTATAGATACTACATCATAACCTAAACTATTTAAATATTCTACAGTTCTTGTCCAGCCAGAAGGATTATTCCAAAACTTAGCTTGAGATGTAGAGAGAGATCCAATACAAACATACTTTCTCTTGAAATTATTCTTAAGATTTTGTGGCAAAGCGACTTTGGTTACAGATTCTTCGTGTTTGATATCTAATATTTTAGAAGCGATTTCTTGAAGGCTAAATTGATTCCATTTTGTGCCATTTATATCAAAACACCCAATAGAATAACATCCAGAAGTATCTATTGGTTTTTCCCAATAGTTATAAAAATTAATATTTTTATATTGAGATTCAAAAAGGTCTTTAAACGGAGTATAAAAATTAACTTGTTGTTGTTTTTGTTTTTGAAAAGAGTCTACAATTCCTGTCCAAGCTATCGCATCGCCCAAAGAAGATGATTCGTTTACAATTTCATATATATCATTTCGATAAGCCAACATATATCCTTTATCGATTGTTGAAGTATCTTTTTTATTAAAAGATAAATCAAATGTTTCTAATTTGTATCCGCAATTTAATAGTTTTTCCTTAATAGAATCTAATTTATTATTTTCATTTGCATGAAATTCTAAGATAATTTTATTTATATTGGTTAAGGTATCATTTTGCAAGTTTTTAAAAATCTCATATTCATATCCTTCAATATCCATTTTCAAAACATCTATTTTATTTAAATTATATTTAAAAATTAGAGCATCAAGACTTATGCATTTTACTTCTATATAATTTTTATCTGATATATCGGTTTCAGTTATGCGACTTAATGTAGTTAGACTTTCAACTAGAAACTTTTTATTCTTATTGTCTACAGAAATCGCTTTATTCTCGGCTATTACTCTTGTTTCGTTTTCAAATGTATTGTTTAGTATGGTAAAAGATGGAGACGGTTCTAAAGCTATAATTTTACTTACATTTTTAGATAAACAAAAATCTATAAAACTTCCACAGCTAGCCCCAATATCGACGACCACATCTTTTTCGCGAATATGTTTAGAATAGAAATTGTAATTATAAAAATCTATCTTTTGGGTAAAAAAGTTATCCAAAATATTTACTGAATCATCGTCATTATATAAGAATTTTCGGCATGAGCTTTTATTATAAAAGCTTTTATCGATTGGAACATCTATTTCAAAGAATAGTTTTTTATTTTTAAACGCCAAAACTTTCAAACCACTAAAAAAATTCAAATCTAAATCTCTTGTGGTGATCGGACTGGTAAAATAAGAGAAACCTTTTGCAAAAACAAAATCTTTATCAAAGAATGATGTAAAAGTCAAATTAGAACTTAAATCTTTAATTACAAAGTTAAGATTTTTAAATTCTTTTTTAGTAGGTTCAAAATGAAACATGTTGTTTCTTTTATTGTATAAAAAAGAAAAATCTTCGTTGTCGATATGTTCGCTACCTCTTATGATTACATAATCTAAACGCTTAATCTTGGGAAAATCTTTTTCTATGGACAATTGAAGCATGTCAAAATCGTCAAAAATTTCAAATCTTAATTTCTCTTCGGGCTTGTAATCACCATTCAAGCTAGAAAAATACAAAATCTGTGGATCTAAAGTTAAATCACTTTCATAAACATAAGAATTCTTTTGTGTATCGAATATTTTAACTTTTATTTTAATTTTTTTATCGCTAATGTTTTTGTATTCAATGCCTTTGTCGTCACCTACAAATCTAACGAATTCTATTTTTTTCATATTTGTGATTAAATCGTTTATATAACTAAAAGCTTTTTGAGAAGACTTTTTCCAAGAAAAATTATCTCTTATGATTTGTGATTCTATAATCGCTATGTCTTTATAATAAGAATAATTATTGTATATGTCAATCATCTTGTTCGACAAATCTTTAAAATCTGGAATATAATAATTTCCAACTATATCTTTATCAAATTGCCTTGCGTTATAATTGGACGCTGGTTCTTCGCCAAGTACATTGATCGAAACTCCAAGATTTTTTGCAAATTCTAGTTGTGCGCTACAGTTAGAATAGATTGACACTATTCCACAAGCCATAGATTCTATGAGAGGAAGGTTCCAACCTTCTGCGCGAGAACATGATAAGAAAACGTGAGAGCGTTGCAATATATATAAATAATCTTCTTTCGTTGTGAACGACAAAACTTTAATATTTTTACAATTTAAATTATAATGTTGTAATCTATTTTCTGTAGATCCCAGTCCATCGATGTCGAATGGATTATCTACCAATAACAAAAGTTCAACATTGTCGTTATTTTCAAAATTGTCTTTAAAAGACCTTATAATTTCCATGGTGCTTTTTCTAGCGTCCCATCTACCAATCAAGACAAAGGTAAACTTTTTAAATTTTTCTGAAATAGGAAAAAATACATTTTCATCAACACCCAAAGGAACAACTTTTAATTTATTTTCTGGAAAATTTTGATTGATTAAATTATCTTTTTGCCATTGAGAAGGAATCCATAACTGGTCAAAAGTTTTTAATTGATTTAAAAAGTTATCTGGAAATTTTGTTGTTTCGTACATCGTATAGGCAATTTTTGGGCCAACATAATCGTCGTAAAAATAAAAATGATTCAAACCTTCCATAACAAGGTTAACATTTGGCGCAAATTGTTTTTTATAATTATAGATTGGATAATCTGATCTTGAGTTGTCAGAATTATATAAAGTTTGTTTATGTAAAATTCTTTTGTGATGATCTTCTATATCTAAGTCGTGCGGATTTAGACTGTAGCCTTTCCAATTGTTACCAATTGTGTAATTTCTAACTTTTACTTCGCAAATTTCATTTAAGTTAGGCAACATTTCTTGACAAAATATATTTAAACCTCCAGTTCCAACAAAACTACAACTAACTTCTAACCTAACTTTCTTATGTGCAAATTCTTTTAAATGTTCAACTGCTGCATTAGCAGCATTTTCCCATGTAAAAGTTTCTCTAATATGTTTAGATTCTTTAATAGCTTTTTGCTTGTAAAAAGAATGGTTTAAGTACACATCCATCATCTTTTTTTCTAAATCTTCAAAATCAGGCTCATACCAATATCCCGGTGAGTTTTGATTTTTATTTTCTTCAAAATTCTTAGCTAAAACTAGTCCTTTTATATCAATTGGTATTCCTAAATTTTGTGCAAATTCAAGTTGCCCACTACAATTGGAATATATAGAAGGTGTGCCACAAGCCATTGCCTCAATAAGAGGTATATTCCATCCTTCTCCACGCGCACAAGAAAGAAAAACGTGTGCGTTTTGAATATATCGGATATAATCTTCTCTTGGAACAAAATCAACAACTTTTATGTTGGGCGCATACAGATTATTCGCTTTTAATCTTTCATGAGTATTTGCAAATCCATCATTATTAAAAGTATTGGCGACAGAAAGAATTAATTGAACTTTATTGTTGCCGCCGAAAACTTTTATAAAACTTTTTATGATTTCTTTCGTGCTTTTTCGATCTCCCCAAGATCCAAATAAAACAAATGTAAAAATATCATTAGATAATGGAGAAGTTATTGTTTGATAAACTGCTGGATCTACAGCTTCTCGCACTATTTTTACTTTATCTGCCGAAATGCCCTGATCAATGGTGATTTTTGCTTGCCATTCAGTAGGAACCCAAACTTGATCGCATTCTAATAATTTTGCAAAAAAATCTTCTGGATATAATGTGTTTTCCCAAACAACGTACCCAATTTTTGGGCCTTTGTAAGATTGATAAAAATAATAATGGTTTACGCTATTAAGAATAATGTTAATATCTGGAACATAAGATCCATCATAATTATAAATAGGAAAATCATTTAAATTTCTATCGGCATCAAAAAGACTTTGAGAAATAAGTATATTTTTATCTAAATCATTAACGTCTGTGCCATGAGGATTATTATTTTTTCCTTCGTATCCACTCCAATTAGGACCAATTGAAAAATTCCTTACTTTGGTTTGTACTTTTTTACTAAGTGCGCGAAAAAATCCTTTTGAATGAGCGTTGTAACCTGTATTTCCAACGTAACTCGCGTGACCTAAGATTTTCATTTATGAATTTGAGTGAATTTACTGAACAAAATGTTTCCAGATTCTGGTTCAGTTATTTTAATGTAAACATAATCTAGATTGGCGGCTACTTTTCCAACGCAAAAATGAAAGTATTTAAATATCTCAACATTGACAAAATCATATAATAAATTTCCACGTTTATCGTAGATAGTTAGATTAACAAGCTGAGAAAATTGCTTTTCGGGCATAAAATTTTTCCTACTTAACACAAGATCGTCTTTTTCATTTTGGGTTATATATAATTCATCATGGGCGAATACAGTTTTAAGATAATTTTCTTTTATATCTTTGAATTCTGGTATAGATTTTACTCTATGAAAGCAAAAAATATTATTTATATGTTTTGGCAAGATCTTGTGGGCCGAAAAACAATTAGATGCGCCGTATTCATTATATTTTTCTATATACAACTTATTTGTTTCTTCGATATCTACTGTCGGTAGGCTTTCTGTATAATTATACTTGGATAATAAAATATTAAAAGTGTCTTCGTCGTGCAAAGCGAATATCCCCGGTCTTGTATTCTTGTATTTTTCATATATTTCTGTAGCTTCTGAGAAAAAGTTATGATGATCAGAGTTGTAAACTATAACATTAGCTTTTCTTCTTGGATATACTGAAATAGGAATATTTAAAGCATCCGATAATACTTGTAGACCGTGTAAAGGTTTGCCGTCGCCAAAAAAGTTTGTATGAAATACGCTGTCGTATAAATTAAGATTAATTAAAGGATGATTTTTAAGCTTGGAAACATAATTTGCAATATGATCGGCGGTAACAGTTAAAAAACAATCAGTATCAATATATACAAAATTAGTATTCGGATATCTTTCGCAACTATCTTTTAGGCAGAATGGTTTTATATTCCTTAATAAATCAATATCTTGATTGTCGTCTTTATATATATAAAAAGGTACAGAAATAAACTGTTCTTTGTTCAGTTCTAAATCTCTTGTAACGTCCAAATCATAATTAAGACTATAAATAATACATTTGCGATTAGAAAACATACTTATTGTGTTCAACATTTGTTTCGCGACAGGCTCATATTTTTTATCAAAGTATATTACCCAATAAAAATCTTCTAATAATATTTTTTTGTTGTAGAAGAGGGTATCATCTTGTATTCCTAGATCTTTTTTGTAATAGAAGTGTGATAATAGAGATTCGCGATCTTGGATGTATAATTTTTTACCTTTTAAAACTGCTTCTCCAATGTATTTGCCGTTTTTGCGTGTGTTGGATAGTTCCGAGAAGCTTGTTATTTGTATTGATTGTTGAGATAATGCGTTGTTGAAATGATGTTCGTCTACTCCATGATATACTGGATCTTTTAAGAAAGTTTCGTAGTCGTTTATGTTTTTATAGAAGTTGTTGTAAAAAGGTATGTTTTTCCATATTGTAAATGGCCCCCGAACTCCTTTAAAATAAGTATCATCTCCAATAGATATTATATCTTTATCTAAAAAAGGAAGCAATAAATCATACATATCGCCAAACATACAATCAATATCATAAAATCCTATATAATCATAGTCGCAAAAATAGTGTTCAAAAAGGATTCCATACAAAGGTCTGTAATCACATATCTTTCGTCCCGAAGATATGTCTTCTGTAATATGCATTGACGTTTTGTCGGCGACAATGCGCTTTAATATCTTTTCGTTCATATAACAGATCTTTATATTGGATGAGTTTGAGCTTATGTTTTGATCTGTGAATATAAAGAAGTTTATGTTTTGGCTTTGATTTTTGCATGTTTTGAGATGGGTGTTGAAATAAGAAGGAAATGGCCCAAACCAAACTTGTATTAAGGCTATCTTTTTAGACATATTTTATTATATGTAAGGGCTGGATTTTTTTTTAGTTTTTTATATGCGCGATTCTTAAATATTGGCGATTTTTTTGGGAAAATGGGGGGGAGGGGGTACGGTGAAGTACGTTGTTTTATGATAAAATGAATTAGAGATTGAGGAAAATGTCCCCCTGCCTTTTCTAAAAAATTGTCAAGAGAAAAAATTTCAAAAAAACGGGGGAGTCTCTACCCCCTCCCCCTACCTTGGCACGGTTCGTGCTAGGTGTAGTGTGCAATTAAACCCTCCCCCTCCTAGCACGTTCTATGCCAACCTGCGTCCTCCAGGTCATCGAAAAAAAGTGAAAAAAAGTATCTGAAAGTCTTGACGCTCACCGAGTTTTCGCCCATAGTGTGTCCATGCAAAACGAGATTGCGATTCTGAAAGTGAGCAAGTTCAAGACTGTGGCTCTGGTTGGCGTGACGTACCGCAAGGCGGACGGCACGACTGGCGTGTCACACGGCAAGACAGAAGCCGAGGCTATCGCCAACATCAGCGTGACAGTTCCTGCGAAAGCTCTTGACTTCGCCCCGATGCCCAAGCGCAGCAGCAGCGGAAGCTACTTCCGCAACAACAACGGGGTGATGGTCGAGGTCTGAAAAAAGTTTAAAAAAGTCCTAGACAGAAAAGAGTTTCTACCCTACCTTAACACCATGACGAACGACTTCGCCAACATCAGCGCCGAGAGCAACCTGAGCGACTGCATCGCCCTCCGCATCGAAGACTTCACGGGACCGATCCCTGAGTCTTGGGGCGGTGAGCGCATGGAACTCACCGAGGCCGAGAAGGCCGAGGCGAACATCTGGTTCGACGAACGTCGCGACTCTTGGATGAATGAGCTTGTCGGCACTATCTAACAACACAACCGCAACACTAACCAACAACACTAACATGGAAAACAATATCAAAACTCTCACTCGCGACGAACAAACTCAAATCCGTATGTCTCTCAAAGTTAACATCGAAGAGCTTAAGAGAATGATCGAAGTGTCAAAGCGATACAAGATTGACTATACTACTATAGAACAGCAGGTTATTAGTAGTGAACAGGCTTTAGAGAAGTTGTATGGCGCTTCTAACATAATAATCACAAAGTAAAACAATAAGGCACAGCAAGAACCGTGCCAACCCCCCTTGGCACGGCATAGGCTACCCCCCCTCCCCCCCAGGGGGGGTAGCCCTATTGTAGCACACCCACGCGCCCGTGTCAAGCCTTTTTTCAAACTATTTTTGAGTACCTAGCGCCCACGCCCAGGCTGTACGAGTTACCGCCCATTGACTACCTAAAGATTTCCGAAAAAAACTGATCGAAAGATGTTGACCAGTCGCGAATCCGCCTGTAAGCTGTACGCATGAAGATTGAAATTGATTGGACGGACTTGGTGGACATCGAAGTGTGCGGCGGAACTTCAACGGTAGCTTACGTCACCAGCGCATTCAGCAAGGTGCTGAATCGGGAACTCACTGAAGATGAGTGTGAGTTTGTTACTAACAAGTTCGCTCGTGAGATGTACGAATTGGAGTTCAACAGGAAGTACTAAACAACAACAGTAGTAGAAATACTACTAAAACCTTTTTTATAAATAACATGACTCAAACTACTAAAGTTATTAGTTTTACCGATAAGAGCGGTATTCGTAAATATGTTCTTACTGTGTTCAAGGGCAAGAACGAAAACAACACGCCTATCGTTTATCCGAAGGGTTTGTCAGTTGGAGACTACACTAGATACTGGCTCGCAATACAAGAACAATATGGGCGTGTTTGTATTCGTACTGGGTATCGCTTGAATCAACTCTAAACAAATAGACAATACATGAATAACCTCAAAGACATTGACGCTAACGAAATCGCCACTATTCGCATTGCTTTGTTAGACAAGATTGATAACATTAAAACTTACATCAAGATGTCTAATAATTTACAACAACCCATTAGTGCTAAATACTGGGAAGAGTCACTAGATAAACATACAACACTGTTAAACAAGCTGTACTAATACAGCCGCCGCAGCACAAAGTGTGCCAACCCTCTTGGCACGATCTAGGCTACCCCCCCACCCCCCCCTGGGGGGGGTAGGGGGTATCCCCTTGGGATACCCCATTGTACCCTCGCACCGTTTGCGCCGTCAAGACATTTTTTGCAGAAAAAAGATGATTTTTCAGACGATTTTTCTTGCGCCCACACCGTTTTCGCCCTACTCTGTACGCATGAATTCGATGATTGACGCTCAGTCCGACACCGCCGCCCTCGCCACCGTCGCGCCCGAAGAGTTCTACACTGACGAGAACGGCCCCACCCACGAAGATTTCGTTGAACCCGTCTACGACGGTCCCGCCGACGACTCGCACATGTACCCCGACGACGTGGAGCAGGACGAACTCCCGTGGTGAAAGTCAAGTCCCGAAAGGGATTTTTTTTGACATGGGTTTTGCCCTCCCCCCTCCCCCCCTAGGGGGGCAGGGGGGTAGGGATACCCCCTTCGGGGGTATCCCCCATTGTAGCCTCGCCTCGCGCTCCTTGTCAAGCTTTTTTTCCAACTATTTTTTCCTTGACTTCCTTCGGCTTGTCAAGCCCAAAGTCCAGGTTTCTGCAAAAAAAAATATCCAAAAAATCGTTGACGTTCGGCGGCTCTCTGCTATTCTCTTTTCATGGTGATTGACTTCTCCCCCGAGATCAGCGCAGAGAATGACCTGCGCGACATGATCGCGCTCACGCCCGAAGAAACCGCCGAAGCCAACGCTTGGTTCGACATGGTTGAAGATCGTTGGTTGGATTCGATGGGCGAGGAATAAACAATACAACATTACAACAATATGACAAACGAAACGCTAAATCCAAGTCAAGTTTTTCAATTGAAAGAAGGATTGCTCCTTCGCATCAAACAGTTAGAAGAAAACATTGTTGCTTGTAAAGAACTCGGTCAAGATGAGTATGTTAAATATTGGGAGAAGTCTCTCAATGAAGCTAAGTTGGTTGAGAATATGTTTTTGATTCGTTACAACGTCACTCTCAAATAATATGACAATACAAGATATCTCACACGATCACCGTATCGTTGAAGCTATGTCTAAATACGGCGGCAGCTTTGCTAAAGCTATTGCTAAAGCGGCTCTACTAGCAGACGAGCATAACTACAATAAACTAAAACAAGCATTCCCCGAATTGTGGGAACGCTATGAGAGTTTCGTGTTTATAAATAAGGATAACTAAATAGCGCCGCAGCACGAACCGTGCCAACCCCTTGGCACGGCATAGGCTACCCCCCTCCCCCCCCAGGGGGGGGAGGGGGTATCCCCTTGGGATACCCCATTGTACTGTGGGCGGTTGGGGCGCGTCAAGCTTTTTTGTAGAAAAGTTTTTTCTTTTTTGTACGCTTTTTTCCTTGACTCCAGGCGAGTTGTCAAGCCGAAACGCCCAAAAAATATCTGAAAAAAAAATCGAAAAACCTGTTGACGGTGCGCGATCTTTCGCCTAGTCTTTAGACATGAAAAACGAGTACGAGATCATCAAGAAAGAAGTGACGGGTCGCCTGATTCTGGTCACCTACCGCATGGAAGGTGAAATCCTCAATCGGACTTCCCACGGTTACAGCATGGAAGAGGTTTACAGTAACATTAATAAGATCATCACACACAAGAAAAACTGGCTCAACAGAGAAAACTGGGTTGTTACTACTAAGAAACACAGCAATAGTGGTCGATACTTTGTAAACAATCGTGGTGTGATGGTTGAGGAATAAATAATATGCAAATCTATCTTGTTCACGGCTTAAATGAAGCTGGCGATGATTATGTAAAAATGGCTTTTGTCGATAAAGCCAAAGCCTATGAAATGGCTAAAAAGACCGCCGAAGAAACTAAACGGTTTAGTTACAGATTCGACGAGTTTGCTGTAGAAACCATTAAACTAGTACAATAAATAATAATATGAGTGCGCGTTATGATATTGCTGCAACTGTGTTAGATACGGCTGTGAGATACTATATGCCGCCGTCTGAGATCGCCGAATTAATAAATAATATCTTTAATAGTCTTGAGTGGGATAATGATTGTCCTTATACAATAGAAGATGTCATTGTTACTGCTAAAAGTATTGTCAATGATAAATATTCGTCTAGGGATAAAAAGGCTTATAGTAAATGGTTAGAACTTCATGGTGAATAAATAGCCGCCCACCTTGTACTAATACAAGGTTGGCACGGTATGGGCTACCCCCCCTCCCCCCCCAGGGGGGGTAGCCTCATTGTACCATGTCCAGGTCGCCGTGTCAAGCGCAAAAACGAAAAAAAATAAAAAAAATTTCTGAAAAAACCTGTTGACCACCCACAAAAATCCAGATACCTTTATCCCATGAAAAAGATCATCGTTGTTCTGCTTCTCTCGGTTTCGGCCCAAGCCGCAAACCTTGACGGTTTTTTCGCTGCACTTGCGAAGGTCGAGTCAAGCGGCAATGCGAAAGCAGTCAATAAAAAAGAAACTGCCCTTGGCATTTACCAGATTCGTCCCGGTTACTTCAAAGATGCGCGTGTCAAGGGAAATCACGAACAAGTTTTCAACCCTACCTTTGCGCGTAGTGTTTGCGAAGCCTACTTCAAGCGGTACGAACCCGCAGCACTTGCAAGCGGTGATTTTGAAACGCTCGCCCGATGCCACAACGGCGGTTGCGGTTGGCGCAAGAACAAGTCAGCGACCGATTCCTACTGGAAAAAAATCAAAAAAAATCTTTGACAGGCGCGAAAAATCCGATAGGATATTCCCAAGATGAAGCTGAAAGGCGCGAACAACGACGAAGTTGAAGTCGAGGATTCTTGGGAAGAGGAGTGTCCGCAGTGCGGCGACTTAAACGTCGAATGTTACTACATCCCAAATTGGGCGGCAACTCGTTGTTACGATTGTTTGGTTAATGAAGCAATTAAATTTAATTACGTTGTTGAATAATATGAAAGACAATTTTGATAAACTCTTTAATGTTGTTTTGGTTCTTACTGTTTTTAGTGTTATTCTCTCTGTGATCGTAGTGTGGAAGGCTGTGTCTATTCTGTAAAGATATGAAAGTTTCAGAGTTAATTGACAAACTAAAAAACTTGCCGCAAGATGCACAAGTTAAGATTTTGACTGATAGTGATGGGCTTGATTCAACGAATTTTTATTGTAATTTTCGGTATTGCAATATGGATGAAGATCATATCCACTTTGACGCTAAACGAAATCTTGTTCAATTAGGAGGTTGAATAAATATGACTGTTTCAGAATTGATTGACAGACTAAATAAAATCGAAAATAAAGATTTACCGATTTATCTGAGAAGCAAATATTCTGGCGATACCAACTATTGGCAAGAATATGAAATAAATCCCAATGGAATAGGTGAGATGGAAAATAAAGAAAACAAGATTGACAGAGTTGTGTTTTTGTACTAAGTTAATAGAATTGGAGATTGAATAAATATGTCACTCACTCATTTTACCAATAAAGCTTGGTTGGTTACTTGGGAGGTTGTTGGTCCCGGTTTGGGTTGTATGAGTTATGGCATTCATGGTATTTATAATAAAGAGAATCTAGCTAATGAAGCTGCGGTTCTTCTTAAAAAGAATCACAAATGGCGCGAGCCTCAGATTTTTAGTATAAAAGTGAAAGAGGTTAGTCTTAATGGTACTCACGAACTGTTTCAATACAATTACTAAATAAGCCGCCGATCTTGTACTAGTACAAGGTCGCGCACTGTTTATAAATAGCGCCCCCCTCCCCCCCTCCCCCCCCAGGGGGGGTAGTCTATTGTACCATGTCCACGCCCACGCTGTCAAGCTCTTTTTTGAACAATTTTTTTTGAAAAAAACTGTTGACCAGGAGCGATTTTTCAGATACATTTTCCCCAATGAAAACGCAACAGATGATCAACGAACTCGACAACATCACCTTCGGCAACTTCGGACGCGCTCGCTCGCTTTCCATCGCAGGACGCTCTTGCGTCATCTGTGGTGGACGCGCCGACACTTTCAAGGACGCTCTTTCCGAAAAGGAGTTCGGAATCAGCGGAATGTGTCAAGCCTGTCAAGACCAAGTTTTCTGCGAACCCGAAGAATAATTTCAAAAAATCCGTTGACAACCACCACCTTTTCCTGTAGCCTGTAGGCATGAAAATGAAAATTGAGATCGACATCAACGACATCGTGGCCCTCAAGGTCGCGCTTGGCAACTCGCATCGTCGCATCAACGAGTTGATGAACGACAAGCCCGACTGGCGCAAGCTGTACGAGTTCGACAAAGATTCTGTCGAAAAAGCGCAAAAAATCCTTGCCAAAGTCATCGCGAACAGCTAAGGTAGCTCCATGAAATACGAACTGATTCTCCAAACCGTAAGCTGCGACAGCTACTCGACCTTTCCCCATACTCGCGAAGGACTCACCGCCGCTTTCGAGCGTCTCGACCGTGAGCGTTTGAAAGACGGTTTCCAATCTGCGAAAATCGTTTCTGACCGTGACGGTGATGTTTTTGTTCTTGACCACAACCTTGTTTCCGCTTAACCTTAACCAGTAAAAAATATGATTCGAGAAATTCTTGCTCCCTTTGAACGTGTCACCTACGTCCGTGAAGACGGCAACCAAGCTGTCTACAAAGTCTTCCGCCCTACGAAGCACCTTTTTGTCAATAAGAAAAAGGACAACGGGCGCGTGGTTGGTTTCCGTGCGTGGAAGATGCCCGATTGCGGTGCCGACGAACGCATGGGTTGGCGGTCCTTCCGATTCGACCGAATTGCAAATCGGAAGTTGACTTTCATCTGATTTTCCCATAGGTTTGGGAAACGTGTGGCATGGTACGCAGGGAGATCCTGCGTCAAGGTTTTTTTTCAAGAAGTTTTTCGTTTGAGTTTGCTTCTTGGTTTTGTACCTTCATGAAACACCACACGATTTTTTCTCTTGACAATGCAAAAAAACTAGACTAAAATAGCCCTACCCCCCCTGGGGGGGGAGGGGGGTAGGAATACCCCCTTCGGGGGTATCCCCAAGTGTAACCTGCCTCCAGGTGCGTGTCAAGACATTTTTCAAAAAATTTTTTCGAAGAAAAGTGTTGACTTTCACCCTGTCAAGTGAAAAGATTGTGCCGATGAAAAACAATTGGATTCCCCGATCCCAACGGTGGACACTCGCCGAACGTCAAGAAAAAAAATTGCAAGCGAAAAATGCGCGTGAAATTCGCTGGATGTTTTGGCGCGAAAGTCAAGCTTTTCGTTTGCAAATCGAAAAAGAATTATCTGAAAAAATCCTTGCCAAACGTGCGGCCATCGAATAACTTGTCCCCATGCAAAACGAGATTGAGATGACGGTCAAGGAAGCGGTGGAGTTCGTGGGCGGGTTTTCTGCGCCCAGCAAAATGCCTTGTCAAGGCTTTTCAATTCCTGCGTGGCTTTGCAAAACCGGAATGAAATTGCGTAATGTTTCCGGTTCTATCTGTTCTAAATGCTATGCGTTGAAGGGGCGATATGTTTTCCCCAATGTTAAAAATGCATTGATGCGCCGATTTAACAAAATCAGTGACCCAATGTGGGTTGACGCAATGACCATTGCAATCAATGGCACAGAATCTTCTGGTTACTTTCGGTGGCACGATAGTGGTGACCTTCAATCTTTGGAGCATTTGACAAAGATTTGTCAGATTGCAAAGAATCTTCCCAATATTGAATTTTGGCTTCCGACTCGCGAATATTCAATCGTTGCTGAGTATGTTAAACAGAACGGCGCATTTCCTGACAATCTTACTGTGCGTTTGTCTGCATTGATGATCAATGGACAGCCTCCTTTTGCTATTGCAAATAGACTTGGTCTTGTGACAAGCGGTGTGTCTGATACTGGTTTCAATTGTCCTAGTCCGTCACAAGGCAATAAATGTTTGAATTGTCGCGCTTGCTGGAATAAATACGTTGCCAATGTTAACTACAAAACGCATTGATATGTTGTTTTATATCACAATTGCTTTGTTAGTGTTATTCATTGTGATTTTTAGTGTGAAAGAAGAATAATATGAAAAAGCATCGTTTAATTCGTTTAATAAAAGATCGCAGTTGTGTTATCACAGGAGTGCTTTTGCCAAAAAATACATTGATTTATGCAAATCATCTAGTCGATGATGTGTGGTCTATCACACTGGGCAAAGATAATAACATAGCGATTTCTGTTTTAGAATACGAGCATTTTGAGTTTGTAGAATAAGAACATAAACAAGGGTTTCTTCTGAGAAACCCTTGTTTATAAACAAGCCTTGGCACGGAAGGTGCTACCCCCCCCCTGGGGGGGAGGGGGGGAGGGGGGGGAGGGGGCGTTAACGTTATTTGCTTATTTATTATTTAACTATTTAGCTATTACTATTTAGTATTTAGTCGTCCAGGTTCAACTATTAAATAAAAAACCCCGCACATGGCGGGGTCGTTGTATTTATAGATCTTTTATTTCTTCTTTAGTTAATTCATTCTCGAAAGGAATCATGTCTTTATCTATTTCAAAACTTCCTTCAAGAAAATCACAATCTTCTGGCAGATTGCTGTCTTCTGCTATCTGCAATGCTTGTTGTAGATTATCTGCTTCAATATGATATTTACCAGTAACTTGCCAAGAGCAAGGAATGATATATGTTTTTTTCATATTACTTTTTAGTCTGTTTTCTGCAACCTGTGATTTCGTAACAACCCCAATCAATCTTATTTACTCCAAACTCATAATCGGCGGGAATAATTAGATAGTTTTTAAGAACGTATTCTTTAATCTTGCGTTGCGCATTGTTGTTGCTGCTGTAGACCTTGCCAACGATATCGGGCGCAAACTTTGTGGGCTTCACAGCCTTGGGCTTCTTTTTCGCATCTTTTTTTGCTTGCTTTTCTGCCTCTGCTGCCAGCACTCTCTTCTTGCTTTCGAGACCGAGCTTGGCGCGAAGCGCATTGCCCCGCAACTTCTGATACGGTTCAGGATCATCAGGATTGACATCATCGTCAGTCTTGAATCCACGGCGACGTTCCCAAGCCTTGAACTTCTCGTTGAAATCGGTGAACAGACCTGACGGCAGATTCGCGCCGCCAACATCCCACCATGCAAAGCTCTGCTTAATACTACCACGATATTGATCACTCATTTTGATTTGTAAATAAGATTATGAATAGTACGAAAACGACACACAAAAAAAGCAAACTCATTATTCTGGCGGCAACACTTGTTCAAACTCAATTCCAGATCCACTCAGATCCCGAATCAGTTCGCGACTAACACTATCAAGAGTTCGTCGTCCTGTCAAGCGATAGAAAACATCTTCTTGCTTCTTACAGATAAACTTTTCACGGCGCACACCGTAAATATCTTTGGCATAATACTTAATCGTCGTTTTCATTGTGTTTTTTCTTTCTTGAATACTTTTTTTTGTCTTTGTGTTTAACGGTAGATGGTGGTAGAGATTTTCGGACTGACTTCAACAGTTGAAGGAAAGATGGCAGCTTTTTCATACAGTTTTTTCCACATAACTTGTGTACCACATTTCTTGCAAGAATAGTTCTTGCCTTTCAATATGCGATTGTGAGTAACAGTAGATACATAAATAGTATCAG
>Ga0222713_10001066_pt1 | contig 31367 bp, 41 predicted proteins | sample C33_649DmetaG_FD_165061 | JGI IMG/M metagenome (GOLD analysis project Ga0222713, IMG submission 165061) | Estuarine water microbial communities from San Francisco Bay, California, United States - C33_649D | ecosystem: Environmental > Aquatic > Marine > Unclassified | place: USA: California... | reverse complement strand
AATAACATGTCACCACATGAAGAATTAGTTGCTCACGAAAAACTTTGTGCAGAAAGATATGACACAATACATCATAGATTAGACCGTATTGAACAAATGCTTTGGAAATTAATTTGGGGAATCATGGCTGGTTTTGGTGCTATTGCTGTAGCAGTAGTCATGAGTGTTCTACATGTTTAAGGAGACAATATGAACGCATTAATCGTAGTAGTAGTTAGTGTTGTAGTTTGGGAAGTATTACTTAGAAAATGGGTAATGCCTAAGTTAGACACAACTGTTCGAGTAAATAAAGTAAGACTTACAAATTTAGTAAATAAATTAAAATGGTGGAAATAAATGTTACAAGCAATCCTTCCATTAATAGGACCAGTATTAGATAGGATTATACCAGATAAAGCTGGTGCAGAAAAAGCTAAACAAGAAATTGAAAAAGCTTTAATTGATAATGCTAGTAAACTTAATCTAGCACAAGCAGAAATTAATAAAGTAGAAGCACAGCATAGGTCTGTATTTGTTGCAGGCTGGCGACCAATGATAGGTTGGTCATGTGCTATTGGTATCTTCTGGTTATTTGTTGGGCATCCCCTTGTAGTTTATGTAGACGGATTAGATGGTGTAACAAGCCCTATCCCTACAATAGACCATGACATTTTATTAGAGTTAACCTTTGCTATGTTAGGTATGGCAGGGTTAAGAACTTTTGAAAAGATGAAAGGAATAGCTAAGTAATGGCTACTAAACCTGTTAGTAAAAAGAAAATGCCATGCAATAAACCTAAGCGTACACCTGGGCATAAAACTAAATCACATATAGTTAAAGCATGTGCTAATGGTAAAGAAAAGATTATTAGATTTGGACAACAGGGTGTACAAGGTGCTGGCAAGAATCCATCATCAGCTAAAGATAAAGCTCGTAAAAAATCTTATTATGCAAGACATAATGCTCAAGACCCAAATCCAAGTAAACTAAGTGCTCGCTATTGGGCGCATAAGGTGAAGTGGTAATGAGTTTAGTAGAAAACATTAATAAACGTAGGAAAGCAAAAAAGTCCAGAAGTAAAAAAAATAGTACTATAAGTGCTAAAGCATATAAAGATATGCAAAACAACTGGGGTAAGAAACAAAAAAAGAAAACATAATGACTCAAATAAAATGGGAAAAAGGAAGTACTTGGTTAGGTCAAAACTTTAATAAAAAAATTAAAAAACCTAAAAATTTTAAAAGTCCTTTTCAACATGGATATTATGAAGGAGTAGAATCTGGATTAACAAATTCTAATAAAAGTTTTAAACCTCATGAAAAAATAACAGGTAAAAAACCTATTAGTAATTTATTTAAAAGTAAAGAATATAAAGAAGGTTTTAATAAAGGTAGAAAAGAAGCAGTAAAAGCTTTTCAAAAAAATGTAATTTATCCTGAATTAGAGCGTCAAGGTATTACTATTTTAGATTTAACTAGACGTAATGTAGGTAAATTAAAGTAAGTTTAAATGACACAGATTGACCAAATCAGAGAAGCAGCAGAAAATGACTTACTAACTTTTATAAGATTAGTAGCTCCGCATTTAATGCTGGGTGCTATACATGAAGACTTAATACAATGGTGGCAAAGGCAAGATGCTAAAGCTAATCAATTAGTATTACTTCCTCGTGGACATATGAAGTCTAAGTTAATAGCTTATAGAACTGCATGGTGGATTACTAAGCATCCTGAAACATCAATACTTTATGTATCTGCAACAGCAGACCTTGCTGAAAAACAATTGTATGCTATTAAAAATATTATAGATAGCCCTATCTATAGACGATACTGGGCAGAAATGATTAATCCAGAAGAAGGTAAACGTGAACGATGGGCTGTTGCTGAGATAGCAGTAGACCATCCAAGAAGAAAGGAAGAAGGTGTTCGAGACGCTACTGTTAAAGCCGTTGGTCTTACTTCTAATACTACTGGATTTCACGCTGATATTGTTGTTCTTGATGACATTGTTGTTCCTGGTAATGCGTATACGGAAGAAGGGCGAGATAAAGTTTCTTCGGCATATTCCCAACTCGCTTCTATTGAGAATCCTGGAGCTTTCGAGTGGGTGGTTGGTACCCGTTATCATCCTAGGGATATTTATGATACTATGGTTAACATGAAAGAATCTTTGTATGATGAAGATGGCGACCTAGAATCAGAAGAACCAGTATATGAATTGTTTCAAAGAGTCGTAGAAAAAGATGGTGAGTTTCTTTGGGCTAAACAAAAAAGAAAAGATGGTAAAGCTTTTGGATTTGATGCAAAAGAATTAGCAAGAATCAGAGCTAAGTATATTGACCAGACCCAGTTCTTTGCACAGTATTACAATGACCCTAATAGTAAAGAAACTGCAAATATATCTACAGATAACTTTCAATATTATGATAGAAGTGTATTACAAAATAAAGAAGGGGATTGGTATATACGAGATAGAAAGTTAAATGTTTATGCAGCAATTGACTTTGCATTCTCTTTACGTAAACAAGCAGATAGTACTGCATTAGTTATTGTAGGTGTAGACCATCAAGCTAATTATTACGTATTAGATATTGACAGATTTAAAACTGATAGGATTGTAGAATACTATGAACATATTCTACGAGCTTGGGAGAAGTGGGGTTTTAGAAAGATACGAGCAGAAATTACTGTAGCTCAACAAACTATTGTTAAAGAACTTAAAGACAGTTATCTTAGACCTAATGGTATTCCATTAGTAATAGATGAGTTTAGACCTACAAGATACATGGGAGATAAACGACAACGTATTAATGCAATACTAGAACCTAAATATCACAATCAACAGATGTGGCATTACAAAGGGGGCAATTGTCAACCTCTTGAAGAAGAACTAACTATGACACATCCACCTCATGATGATATTAAAGATGCAATGGCTAATGCTATTTCAATATCTTTAGTACCAAAACTCAGAAACAATATTAGTTATTTAAGTAAAAACGTTATGACACACTCCAGATTTGGTGGAGTAACATTCTAAGGAATACATATGGCAGGCAGAGTCGCACAATTTGAAAAAGCTATAGATGCAGATACAATGGCAAGAAACCTTGCTGAGCTGTACAATCAATGGTGGATTCAAAGAGAAAGTAAAGAAGCAGAATGGAGAGAACTCCGTAGCTATATCTTTGCTACTGATACTTCAACTACTTCTAATTCTAAACTCCCTTGGAAAAATAAAACTACCCTACCTAAGTTAACTCAAATTAGAGATAACTTACATGCTAATTACATGGATGCTTTATTTCCTAATGATGACTGGATGAAGTGGGAAGGTGCTACACTAGAAGATAGTTATGCTGCAAAACGTAGAGCTATTGAAGCTTACCTTAAAACTAAACTAAAAGAATCAGGGTTTAGAGAAACAGTATCAAAATTAGTTTATGATTATATTGACTATGGTAATGCTTTTGCAGAAGTACAATATGTAAATGAAGACCATATTGACCCTGTAACTAAAGAAACTATTACAACTTACAATGGTCCTAAGTTAAATAGAATATCACCATTTGATATTGTATTTAATCCTACTGCTCCTTCATTTGATAAGTCTCCTAAGTTTACACGCTATGTTAAATCTGTAGGTGAACTAATGATTGATATGGAAGAAAGACCAGACTTAGGTTATGACCAAAAAGCTGTAGATAGAGCTCTTGATATTAGAAATAGTTTATCACAGTTTAGACAAGAAGATATTAATAAGGCTAGTCCATACATATCAGAAGGTTTTGGTACACTACAAGAATACTATCAGTCAGGTTATGTAGAGTTACTAGAATTTGAAGGCGATTTTTATGATAGAATTGAAAAGAAATTATATAAAAACAAAATTATTACTATCATTGATAGAGCTTACATCTTACGAAATATTGATAACCCTAGTTACATTGGTCGTGATAATAAACATCATGTAGGTTGGAGAAAAAGAACAGACAATTTATATGCTATGGGTCCACTAGATAACCTTGTTGGATTACAATATCGTGTTGACCACCTTGAAAATCTTAAAGCAGATGCTTTAGACCTTACTATTCATCCTCCTCTTAAGATAACTGGTGATGTAGAACCATTTGAATGGGGTCCTGAACAAACTATTCACATACCAGAAGATGGTAATGTAGAGGCTATGCCTCCTAATGCTGCTGCTTTCCAAGTAAATAATGAAATTGCTGCAGTATTAAACATTATGGAAGAGATGGCAGGAGCTCCTAAAGAAGCTATGGGCTTTAGAAGTCCTGGTGAGAAGACTGCATTTGAAGTACAGCAGTTACAAAATGCTGCATCACGTATATTCCAAAATAAAATTAATCAATTTGAAGTAGAATTTCTAGAACCTATACTAAATACTATGCTAGAAACTGCTAAACGTAATATGAATCTTCCAGAACTAGCTAAAGTTATGGATGATGACTATGGTGTAATAGATTTTCTATCTGTTACTAAAGAAGATTTAACTGCTCGCGGTAAACTTAGACCTATTGGGGCTAGACATTATGCAACACGTGCTCAGTTAATGCAGAATATGTTAGGAGTCTTTAATAGTCCAGTGGGACAAATAATTGCTCCCCATATTTCTGCTAAAAAACTTGCAAATATGGTTGAAGAGTATATGGGTTTTGAGAAGTTTGACTTTATGAAAGATAATGCTGCATTATTTGAATTAGCTGAACAAGAAAAACTTAAGATGCAAATTCAACAAGACTTGCAAGAAACTCAAGTAGCTCCTACTGTTGATGAAAGAATGCTTGACCAACAGTTAGGTAACTAATTACTTGACATTTCGTTAATTATATGGTATAATAAATATATGGATTTGAAATCTGACAAAGGTAAAAGTCTAAGTAAACAAGAAACATTACAAGAGATTAAAAACTACTGTAACGAACAGATTAAATTAGCTCAACGAAAAGCAATGGATGAAGAAAACTTTAGTATGCCCTCATGGTCATACCATCAAGCATATCTCCAGGGCATTCAGAAAGCTTTTACAAAACTGTATAGTTTATTGCCTGACCAAGGAGATAACACATGACAGAAGAAACAACAAAAGAACAATCTGTTGAGTCAAATACCCAAGAAACTCAACAAGCAGATACCCAAACAAAACTATTTGAAATTCCGACAGAAGCTCAAGACTTAGTTGGTGAGGGTAAGAAGTATGCTAATGCAGTTGAAGCACTTAGGTCAGTTCCTCATGCTCAACAGCACATCAAAACCTTAGAGGAAGAGATGGCGCAGTTGAAAGAAGAACTAACTAAACGCAAAACTACACAAGAACTTCTTGATGAATTAAAGTCTGAAACTAGACAACCCGCAGAGAACACCACTCAAGGGGTTGAGTTAAACGAAGACGCTATTATGAGTTTGGTAAATCAAACACTCCAGCGTAATGAACAGACCAAGACTGCTAAACAAAATGCTGACTCTGTAGCTAAAAAATTTCAGAGTAAGTATGGGTCTGAAGCAGAAACTGTTTATAACAAACTTGCTGGTGAGTTAGGTATGTCAACTCAACAACTTAACAGTCTCGCTACTAGTTCACCTAGTGTAGTCTTACGACTAGCAGGGCTTACTGACTCAGCTCCATCTAATGTAGCTAAGTCTTCTGGTTCTGTAAATACTGAATCGTTAGCACAAACTAGACCAACAGGAGAGCTTTCAGCTCGTGTAGGTAAAGGTAAGTCTACTAAAGATTTAGTTAATGCTTGGAGAGCAGCTGGTGAGAAAATTAAACAACAAGCGTAGAGGATAAAAAATGTCACAATTGACAAGTAATACTAGTGCTTTTATTGAAGCACAACAGTATTCACAGTTTATTCTTGAAAACTTACATGACTATCTACTTCCTGAAGGTATGTGGAGAGATGTAACAGACTTCGGTTCAGGTACAACTTTAAACATCAAGACAGTAGGTACAGTAACAATTCAAGATGCAGCTGAGGATACTCCTCTCAACTATAGTCCTATCGACACAGGTACATTAAATCTTTCTATCACTGATTATGTTGGTGATGCATGGAAAGTTTCTGATGACCTCCGTGAAGATGGTTCTCAAGTTGATACTCTAATGGCTATGCGTGCTATGGAATCAACACGTGCTCTTGGTGAAAACCATGAAACACGTTTCCTAAGCGTAGCTAACGCTGCTCAAACAGCAGCAAACGTTAACTTAGTTAATGGTCGCCCACATCGTTGGGTAGCTGGTGGCTCAGGTGCAACAGACAGAATTATTGATTTATCTGATTTTGTTGCTATGAAGTTAGCATTCGACAAAGCAAACTCACCTGCGGGTGGTCGTATTGCAATTGTTGACCCAGTTGTGGAAGCAAGTTTAAATACTTTAGTTACACAAACTGCGTCTATTAATTACAATCCAATGTTCGAAGGCTTAGTAACAGAAGGATTTGCTCGTGACCATCGTTTCGTAAGAAACATTATGGGTTGGGATGTATATACTTCTAACTTCTTACCTAAGTTAACAGCAACAGAAGCTCTTAATGCTTCTGCTTATGGCTTAGCTAATGACACCGGTGAAGTTGGTGACATTGCAAACATTTTCATGTGCGTAGCAGATGATACATGTAAGCCAGTTATGCATGCTTGGAGACGAGCTCCTCAGACAGAAGGCTGGAGAGACAACGAAGAACGTGCAGACAAGTATCAAGTAACATCACGTTTTGGCTTAGGCGCACAACGTGTTGACACTCTTGGTGTTATCTTAACTCATCCATCTAACTATTAAGGAGAATAAAAATGGCTTATGAAAATACAGCTGGCATCAATGTCCTTAATCATTATGGACCAAGAGGCAAAGATGCAAAATGGGGTGGTCAGGCTAAATCAACAGGTCAAGTTAAACGTGCTGAATGGCAGTTTAGCTATGACGATTTACCTGTTTGGGGTGCAACTAATCTACAATTTGTGCTTCCTGCAAATGCAACTGTAATATCCGCTAAGTGGATTACAGGTACTGCATGGGCTGGTGGTACAAGTCTTAATGTAGGTTTATACACATCAGCAGGTGTTGCAATTGATGCTGACGGTCTTGATGCTGCTATTACACCTACTACTGCTGGTGCCGTTATTGACGGTAACGGAGCATTAGTTGGTGCTAGTATTGGTGCTAACCCTGGTGAACTAACAGTAGCTGCAACTGGCACATATACTGCTGGTACTGCAACAGTTATTGTTGAATATCACGTAGAAGTATAAGGATAGGGGTCTTCGGACCCCACTCCTTTTAAGGAATTTAAATGACAATACAACATAATGTAATTACAGACCCAGACATTCACGAACCTAAAGGTGTAGCTGCTGCTTCATCAGGTCAAATTTATGTAGCTAATGGTTCAGGTTCAGGTACATGGCAAGACAAAGATAAATGGCTTGGAGTATATACAGGTTTTGATGCAGTTGGTCCAGCTTACCAACATTCAACTACTACGTCAGATACAGTATTAAATAATACATGGACAACAGCATCTAATGATGGTTTTACTGTATTAACTTCGCCTAATACTAGACTTCGATATGATGGTACAGAAACTATAACAACATTTATTCAAGCATCGTTTGCTACTAAACAAGCATCAGGAGCAAATAAAGATGTTGAATGGTCATTATATAAAAATGGTGTAGCAATTGTAGGTTCAAGAGTTATAAGAACATTATCAACTGGTAGCTGGGGGTCTATAACTTTCTCTCCTGTCATAGCTTTAGCAACTAATGATTACATAGAATTATTTACAAAAGCAGATGGAGCATGTACTGTTGATTATGCTTCTATTCAATTAATGATACAAGGACATAGTTAATGGCTAAGATGACACTACTTGAAATGACTCAAGATATCTTATCTGATATGGATTCAGATGAAGTCAATAGCATTAATGATTCAGTAGAGTCTTTGCAAGTAGCCCAAATAATTAAAACTACTTATTTTAATATTGTTAATGGTAGGGACTATCCTCATTTTAATGAGCTGTTTCAATTAGATAGTGCTAATGATACTAGACCTACTCATATGAAAATACCAGACACAATTGAAAATGTTCTTTGGATTAAGTATAATATAAAAAAAACATTAGCAGCTAAAAATGAATATCGTGAAATTAAATACTTAACTCCAGAAGATTTTGTTAATCATGTAGATGTAAGAAATAGTACTGATTCTAAAATTACTGTAGTAGATAGTTTTCAAGGAATTAAACTTAATATATATAATGATAGAGCTCCTGAGTATTATACTTCTTTTGATGAAGAGTATGTAGTATTTGATAACTATATTAGAACAACAGATACACATTTACAACAAACTAAATCTCAAGCTTATGGTAAACGCGCTGTATCTTTTACGTTATCTGATAACTTTACTGCTGATTTACCTGTACAAATGTTTAGTTATTTTTTAGCAGAAGCTAAATCATCAGCTTTTATTACTCTTAAACAAATAGCTAATCAAAAAGCAGAACAAACTTCTGTATCTCAAAAACGTAGAATGAGTCAAGATGCTTGGAAACTAGAACGTGGTATTAAATACCCTAATTATGGTAGACCTACAATATCTAAAAAAGGTCCTAATTATTAATGAGTATGTTAACTAGCAATACTGGTGCTTTCATAGAAAGTCAGCAGTATGGTAAAAAGAAAAGGAAAAAAACTATGGCTTGTGGAAAAAAATATCATAACAAAAAGAAAACAACTCCAGTTAAAAGGAAAAAGTAATGGCTGACAAAAATAAAAAAGGATATAATTCTAAAGGAATTTTTGGACCAGAGGGTTTCTTTGGTCGTATTATAGACAAACAACAAGCTAAAATACGAGCTAAAAAAATTGAACAAAACAGAAAAAACTTACCAAAAAAGAAAACTGTTGCTGGATTTGATACTTATAAACCAACAGATACTACTGGAGGAATGTTTAAGAATAGAGAATCTATTGCACCTCAAGGAGCATTAAAGGTTACTCCTGGAAATATTGGAGGCTCTTCTTATAAAACTCCTAAAATTCCTGATATTCTTAAAGGAGTTGGTGGTCAAAAAATAGACCCTTATGCACAAAGTACTACTCCTAATGTTCCTAATAAACCAGATTTAAAAGTAGGTACAGGACCTGGAAATGCTTATTATCCTGGTACTCAAAAGTATAAAGATAATCAACGTAAGGAAACTGCAAAAAAAGCTAGAGATATTAAACAACCAAGACGTATTCATGAAGCAACACGTATGGCTCAATCATTATTAAAACGACCAACTAAATAAGGACCACTTATGAAAGTAATAAGAAGTTATAAAACAAAAGGTATTAAAGAATTACAAGCATACATTGAACCTGGAACATCACATTACAAATTACAATGGGATGGAGGAGGAGAACTACCTACTGAATTATCAGGTGTATATACATCTATAAATTTAGTAGATTCTGCTGTTCTTACTTTTGTTCATAACCAACCAGATAAAAAGGCTGACAAAGCACCTAAATCCTACGAGGGCTAGATGGCTCAAAAAACAGAAAAGTCATTTAGGTCTTTCATTAAAGGTCTTGTTACTGAAGCTAATGAATTAACCTTTCCTGAGTCTGCTTCTATTGATGAACAAAACTTTGTTCTTAACAGAGATGGTTCTCGTTCACGCAGACTTGGTGTAGACTTTGAAGAGTCTTATGTATTAAGAGCTACTGGACTTACAGCTGCTGACCTACGTGATGGTAAACAATCATTTCATGTATGGGAAAGTCCAGGAGGAGATACGACTGTATCTCTTGGATTAATTAGAGTTAAAAATAAAATATGGTTTGTTAATTTATTAGCAGCTACTCCAAGTGCAGCATTAAAAAATAGTGGTAGTCCTATTACTATTTCTGGTTTATCCAATGCAAATATTGAAACAGCTGTTATTAGTAATAAATGTGTTATAGCTTCAGAAGATTTATTACATCCTATTAAATTAACTTATAATCCAAGTACAGATACAGTTACTCAATCTCAATTAATTTTAAAAATTAGAGATTTATATGGTGTAGACGATAGTCTTGACGTAGATGAAAGACCCTCTAGTTTATCTAATACACATAAATATAATTTACGTAATCAAGGTTGGAGTCCTGAAGTAGTTTCTGTAGCAGCTGCAGGTAGCGCAGATGCAATTGATTATACTAAAACTAAACTTGGTGTGTATCCTTCTAATTCTGATGTATGGACACTAGGTAAAGTATCTAATCCAGGTTCAAGTGATTATGAAAGATATGACCCTGAAGTATTAGAAAGAAATTCTACATCTAAGTATCAAGTATCCAGAGGTTCATATGTTATTGATGCTTTTAATAGAGGAGCTTCTAGGCAAAGTGAGTCAGGAGTAACAGGATTACCTTCTGATTCTGAAAATGGTACTATTACTACTGTAGCCTCTTATGCACAACGAGTCTTTTATTCAGGTATAGTATCAAATCTTAATGGAGGAGATGCTAGGTCTCCTAATTATTCTGGTTATATTTTCTTTTCTAAAGTTGTAACTTCTGAAGATGACTTAATTAAGTGCTATCAAGAAGCTGACCCTACTGACCCAGGTATTAATGACATTATAGCTAATGATGGTGGTACTGTACATTTACCAGAAGTAACTAGGATTATTAAGATAGCCTCTACACAGGCTTCATTACTTGTATTTGCTGAAAATGGTGTGTATGAAGTATATGGAGACACTGGTGGATTTGTAGCAACTTCTTTCCAAGTATCTAAACTATCTACAAATGGTGTATTTAATCCTAAATCTATTGTTGATATTAATGGTAACTTTATTTATTGGTCTAAAGCTGGTATATATCAATTAAGTCCTGATAGTGCTTCTGGTCGTTTTAGAGCAGAGTCTGTTTCACTTAAAACAATACAAACATTATACTTAAATATACCTGATATTGGTAAAAATAATTGTAAAGGTTTTTATGATGAAAAAGAAAATCAAGTAAGATGGTTGTATAATGATAGTGCAAACTATAGTACAACTAATTATATTAATAATTATAATAAAGAATTAATATATGACCTTACATTACAAGCTTGGTATAAAAATACGTTTAGTACACTAGCAAGTAATAGCCCTTATGTAGCAGACTATATTCCTATTCCAGGATACTCTGTTACATCTACAGAAGAAACTGTATACACAGGAACAGATGAAGTATTAGTAACAGCAGGAGATACTGTAGTAATAGACTCAGACTTAGCTGTAAATAGAAGTAGTCAATTTAGTTATTTAACTATACGAGATACATCATTTACTATATCTAAATATAAAGATGATACGTTTAAAGATTGGGTTTCTTCAAATGCTGTTGGTATATCTTATTTAAGTTATCTTGTAACAGGTTGGGAATTATTTGGAAATTTTCTTAGAAAAAAACAAGTACCTTATATACAATTTTATTTTAAACGTACTGAGAATGGATATACAGCTGCAAGTGGAACTTTAGAATTAACTAAACCATCTTCATGTTTAGTACAAGCACAATGGAATTGGACAAATTCTGCTAATAGTGGCAAATGGGGAACACAATTTCAAGCATATAGATTACTTAGAAATTATATACCATCTGGTCCTACTGACCCTTTTGACTATGGTGAAGGTGTTATAGTAACTAAAAATAAACTTAGAGGTTCTGGTAAAACATTAAGTTTAAAAATAGAATCCGAAGCAGGTAAAGATATGCAGATACTAGGTTGGGGTTTACCAGTTACTATGAATGAAACTATCTAATGGTAATAATGTGGGAAGAAAAAAATAATGCTTTTATTGGAGTCTCTTATAGTAAAGAAATGAAAGCCTGGCAAATGCATGTAGACTGCAAAGAGTGGTCTCATAATAAATTTAAAAAATATTTAAAAGCAATAGATAAAGTAAAACAAAATCTTAAATCAAATGGTATTAATTATGTATTTGGTTTATGTGAAGGAGAAAAAGAACGTAAGTTCAATGAACTATTTGGAGCTGTAACAGTTCCTGACCATGTAGCTTTTGATGAAGATGGGAAACAAAACTACATAACAATCTTGGAGACATAGTATGGACATTAATAATTTAACACAACAACAAAAGGTAGAAGCTTTACAAGCTTTATATCATGATGTTGCTAGCATGGGTAGAGAAGGCGACACTACGCTTGCTCATATTAATCCCCAAGAGGCAGCATTACTTAAAGCTTTAGGAGGTTCTGGTACAATCAACCCTAATACAGGTTTACCTGAATATAAAAAAGCAGTTAAATCTGTAGTTAAACTAGTAACTAAAGTAGCACCTTATGTAGCAGCAGCTTATGGTGCGTATTCAGTGGCTGGAGGTTCTTCTTTATTTGCTACAAAAGTTGGAGGTAGTACAGTCTTACCACAAGCTATAAGTGCAGGTAAATTTATTAATCCTGCTTTAATTTCTGCACAAACAACTCAAGCTGGATTAAGTATAGGTAGTACGATTGCTTCAGGTATTTCAAAAGTTGGAAGTATGATTGCTGCAAATCCTTTTCAAGCAGGAAGTACGGCATTACAAGGTGTAGGTTATGTTCAACAACGTAAAGCTGTAAATGCTCAAGCAGAAGCTTTAGAAGGACAAGCACGTGCTGAAACTGAACAAAGAAAAATGCAACAACGTTATCAAGAAACACTAGCACGTAGACAAAGACTTGATTTACTTAGACAACAACGTATTATCTCAGGAGGTTACCAAGCTTCTGCTGCTGGTGCAGGATTAGGTGTAGGTACATCTGGATTACAAGGAGCTACTTCTTCTATACAAACACAAACAACTGCAAATATTGGAGCAATTGATTTTGGTGAAGGAGCAAGTCAAGCAATAAGTAACCAAGCTCAACTAGCTGCTGATTATGGTACAGATTATTACAAAGCTAGAGGACAAGAAAGTATGTGGACAGGAGTTAGTTCTTTAGGTGAAAGCATATTTAATAAAAGTGAATTTTTAAATAAACAAGTTTTTGATATTTAACCCAACTATATAATAAATTATATGTTACAAAATTTAATTAGACAAGACTTTTTAGATGCTGATGCAGAACTTCCTATTTATAATCCTAGTGAAAATAGATTACCTTTAACTAATCCTATAAATAAAAATGATGCTTTCTATGCAACAGCTCTTACTGAGTCAGAAAATCCATTACAAGACTATTATACTCGTATAGAAGAACTAGAAGCAACTGGAGATTCTATGGTTGTTAATGCTTTACGTTCTCAATATAAACAGAAAAAAGATTTAGATAGAGCTATGTTTATTGAGAATATGATAGCTGACCCTAGTTTTACTAAACAAGAAAAGAGTTATATTCTTGATAAACAATTAAGATTGAATGACCCTGCTCAAGCTAGTCTTAGGTCTATGTATCTTGAGACATTACAACAAAAAGAAATAGACGAAAATCCTGTAATAACTGATGAAGAGCTTGATGGACTTGCTTATAAAATTCATAATTATAAAACAAAAGAAGATTTTTTAGAAAGTCTTGGAATTGTTAATGATATTGTTACAGGTAAAACTCCAGTACCTGACCAAGAACTTAATAAAAAATTAGATGGTTCCCTGTTTGACCAGGTTATGGAGTCTATTTATGACCCTGTTGTAGCAGAACCTCTTGCATTATTTAATACTATTATTGTAGGACTTGCACCTTACCTTAGTGAGTTAGCTTATACAGGATTTCTTTATGCTACTGAGGAAGAAATACAATCAGTTACAGATGCAAGAACTAAAGCTAGAACAGTAATTAATGAATCTTGGGGTGAAGAGTTATATGATGCTTTTTTCTATGTAGCTAATGCTCTTGGTGTTGAACGTGAAGATATAGAAGAAGCTTGGGTTACTCAAGGATTTACTAAACTAGATGAAGGTTTAACATGGGCTGCTACTAAAATATCCCCTGATGATGTAGATAAAGCTAAAATTCCTTTAGAAATTCTTACAGCATTTGCTATTCCTATCTTTAGAAAAGGAACAAAATTATCTAAAGATGCCTATCTTAAAGTTACAGACCCAAATGCATATCAAGTAGTTAAACTATTAGAAGGTAAACCTGACTTTAAACCAGATGTACCTTTTATAGATGACCTATCTACTAGAACTGTAGAAGATTTAGGTATAACTATTCCTAAAAAGTCTCCTTTACTTGATGCTATTAATAGTAATAAGTCTACAGCTCAAGAGTTAAGTAAAATATTTATGGAAGACACAACAGGACAAGCTTCTAAAGCTATGAATATATCTGTTGAAAGTTTTGTTAACATGTTAATGATGCCTAAGTTTGTTCGTGATGCGTATCAAGGAGAAACCTTTGATGCTACTCCTGGATTTAAAGCTCTTAAATTAGAACAATCTGAAATAGCTAGAGACTTTGTACTTAATCCTTATTTTAAAGATTTTCAAAAACGATACTCTTGGATGGAAGAAAATGCTAATGTATATTCAGATATAGTTAGTGATATACCTATTGAAATGGCTCCTAGTCAAACTGTATTACCTATTGTAAGTAATGGTACACAGATTAAAATGTCATTAGCTTTTAATAAAGATGGTTTTGCTTACTCTAATATAGTAGAAGCTCATCAAGCAGGTCTTGCTCTTCAAGCTAAAGTAAAACGTCTTAATGAAGCTGAAGGTACAGATGGTGGTAAAGTATTTATGGAAGCCTTAGATGATGCTGGTAATCCTTTATACAAAGTACCTATTAAAGACGAACTACCTAGTATTTTAACAGATATTAAAATGTATGGAACAGCTAGGTATCAAATAAGATGGGAAAGAACAGGAGATTTCTTTGATGAAGTAAGACAATTAGCTGACGATTTTAATAAAACCCCTTGGGAACAAGACCCTAGTTTAGGTTGGATAGGTAGAGTAGCTACTAAAGGCAGAGAATTTATCTTTGATAACAAGGGTGCATTTAATTGGTTAGCTGTCTTTGGTAAGTCTGATAAAGCTTTAGAACGAAATTGGACAATGAGCCACCAGTTTGCAGAACGTGCAGCTAAAAGGCAACTAGAAGTATTGTCTACTTATATGTATGATAAGTCTTTACTTGGTGTAAAGTTAGCTACTAAAAGATTTAGGCAGGACCTTAAAACTTTAATGGAAGCTTCTAGAAATCAATCTGATTTATTTACTACTAATGAAATTTATAAACTATTAGACTATAGTCCTGACATTAGACATGTTCGTGGATTACAAGATACTCTTGCCTTGATGAGACAAATAGATAGATTTAGTTATCAACTATTAAATCAACGTGAAATTAACAGATATGTCACAGAAGGATTTAAAGATTATATAGATATAAATAGAATGGATGGTAACAAACAAAGAATAATGGTACAAGATGTCTTTCAATTTCCTATTGATAAAAATACAGGTAAAATTAATTTAGATACATTATGGGATGCTGAACATCAAACTGCATTTAAATGGAATGCACATGAAGCTAACAATCAAACAATAGCTGTTGAGCAATTTTTATATCAAAATGATTTACCAATAAGAAAAATAGTTAAATTAGCTAAACCTTTTAGAGATGAAACAGGAGCTATGTTTGATTATGCTATACTACCTAAAGGACAAAAGTTAACAGGAGTACCTGATTGGATTGTTCCTACTAAAACTGGACACTTTAGTAGAATATCAGAAGGTACATTCTTTGTTAAAGCTTATCCTAAACGTATAGTAAGAAATGGTAAAGTAACTATGGCACCTGTTGGTACGTTAGCTCGTGAGATTCCATTGTTAGAATCTAATGCTAATACTGTTGCTATGTTTAAAACTAAAACCGAAGCTAATGCTTGGATGAATAAAAATAGAGACCTTCTTCCAGAGATGGACTCTACTAAATATGATTTTGATGTAGTTAAAGCAGAAGAATTAACAGCACGTGATAATCTTGAAGTTCATTTAATTAGAGAAGCTGTTGCTAGACCTGCTAAAGCATCTAATGATAATATTTATAATCCTATATATGCTGACCCTTTAGAATCTTTTGTACTTACTACTCAACGACTAGGTACAGATGCATTTATGCAGCCTGTTCTTGAACAAATGCAAGTTGGTTGGCTTGAAGCTTACAAAGGTAAAGTTAGATTAGAACATGGTAGTGAAGTTTATCCTACTAAAGCTAGTGAAATTCAAATAAAACCTGGTAATGAACGTATATATAGACAAGCTGTAGCTGAGTGGGAACGTATGCATGCTATGGGTCAAGGACATAGTGGGCAAATGTGGGCTAGATATTTATCTATGATAGCTGATAAACTTGGTAGTGCTACAGATTCTCCAATGTTTTTACATGCTTCTAAATTTTTCCGTAGATGGGAACGTAATCCTAATGTAGTTCTTGATGCTCCTAGACGTTATGTTACTACATTTAAAATTACACTTGCGGCTTTGTGGAGAAACTTAACGCTACAACCTATTGGTATATTTGGTCCTATGATTGTAGGTCCTGATAGGTTAAATACTTTTGTAAATACTGTAGGTACACTACATGCTAAACTATTACAAACTAAAGGTATTGAAGGAAAATATGCTAAGTATAATCCAGAGTTATTTAAGTATGCTTATGAACAAGGAAGAATAGAAAAATCTTTAGGAGTTGATTCTTCTAAACTTACATTAAAAGACCATCAATATATTATTAAATACATTGAAGATGTAGGTCATGGTATTACTGGTGAACACTACTTTGCTAAAGGTATCTTTAGTCATAAAGTAGATACATTATCAGGAGGTACTACCTTTGGTAGACTAGCTAATAAAGCTTTATCAGCGTATGGTAAGTATGGTTTTGAAGCTGGTGAATATATGAACCGTGTTGGTATGTGGCATGCTGCTCGTTCACTATGGGTTAAGAATAATCCAGGTAAAAACTGGAGAAGTAAAACAGCTATGAATGAAATTACATTTGATGCTAATCAATTAGCTGGTTCTATGATTAAAGAGAATACATATGCTTTTCAACGTGTTCCTATTTTACAATACATTGGACAGTTTCAGGCATTTGGTATGAAAGCCTCTGAATCTATATGGAATAAAGGAGCTTCTCCTTATTCACCTACTCAACGTGGGGCTTTAGCTGCATATAACTTAGCTGTATTTGGAGTACGTGGAGGTTTAGTGTATGGTCTTGGAGAACTTATACTTGATAGTCTTAAAGCTTCTGGTAATGAAGATGTAGCTAAAATGTTAGATGATGTAGCATTAACTAGATTAATTATTAATAGAACAGCTGATGCTGTCTTCCCTACTTATGATGATAATGGTAATTTAATTACATCAACTGCTGATATAGCACAAGTATACTCACCTTTTGGTACTGAGGCTGGTGGTGTTTATCGTTCATTCTGGAAAACTTTAGCAACAATGCTAGGTGCTGACATACCTAATTATCAATTAGGACCGGCTACACGTACAGCAATACAAGCAATAGATACATTTAAGTTAATTGATTCTATGTTTACTGAACATGATAATATTGCATTTAATGATAAGTTACAATCTAGTTTAATACAGCTAGCTAGACTAACTTCAGGTGGTAGTTCGTTATGGAATACTTTTATGTATACTAAATTAAATGAAAAAATTAGTAGACTAGGACAAACTACAGGTACACCTGTGTCTAACTTTGATAAGTTTCTTACTGCCTTTTCAGTACCTAATGATAAAGATAGAATCTTTTTTGAAACTAAATTTGCTTTAAAAGATGAAGAAGAACGTATAGTTGAACTAGCTAAAAGCTGGTGGGAATCAGGTTTAATTCTTAATGGATATGACTTAACCTTTGGTGAAATAACAGAAGCTTTTAGAACTGCTAACTTTATTGCTGAATTCACAGATAATCAAAGAGAAATGTTTTGGGAAGAACTAATTAAATTAGATAGTCAATCTAAAAAATCTAGACTTAAATCATTATTTGATGACGTACTAGAACGTAGAAGAATACATGCTAATCCTAAATATTCTACTGAAGAAATACAAGCTATAAAAACTTTTATAGAATTAGCACCTAACTCTGAATACAGAGACACTTTAGAAATTTTATATAACGAACTACAAGATTTAAAAGAGGACTAACATGGCTAAATCAGATTTTGAAACTACTAAAATGGAAAAGCTATATCCTGGATTAACAGTACAACCTGGTGTTGTAGATAAATCTGGGGCTATAGACGATTCTTTGCTTACTACTTTAGCGGGTGGAGCTATGCTTGGGCTAGGTAATTATGAACAATTAGAAAAAAATAAAGTAACTAAAGAAGCTAATGCCCTTGCTTATGACCACTATCAAGAAGCTTTAGCTAATAGTCCTGATGGTAGAAACTTATTAATATCAGAGCGAACTGCTTTGCAAAATGAATTACCTGGTCTTGAAGGAGATGCTCGTGCTAAAATTTTAGATAGAGTTGATACTATTACTAGTACTCTTTCTAAAGGGGAAGCTCAAGGAATTTATAGTCCTTATGAAAGTATGATTAGAAACAAAACTCAAATTCAAAAATTAGTTAATGACAATATGTGGGCACAAGATGAAATTGTAAATAGGTATGCACAAACTACAAATCAATTAGGAACAAATGACCTTTACGCTTATCAAATTAAAGCTCAAGAAACTGCACAAAAAATAGCTTTAGAAGAATATAAACAAAAAGTAGAATTCACTGACCCATTTATTGAAGGTAGTGCTTATGATTTACCTAGAGATAAACTAGAAGTAGCTTATGATTTTTATAAAAGTAAATCAAGTAAGTATGACCGAGCTAAATTTTTATTAGAAAACTCTGAAGGCTTATCTAAAATAGAAACTTATGCTATATGGAAAGATGCAGGAGGTACAGCTAACATAAAAGAAATGCTACATACTGAAATTACTCAAGGAGTAAAAGCTATTCTTCTTGATAATACTAATTACCCTGATTACAATTTAAAAGTAGCTGCAGCTAGAGAATTAATTGCTGGATTTGAAACAGCTGTAGCAGAAATGTATGATGAATTGCCTCAAGATAAAGAAGATGTTAAATCTTTTAATACAACTATGAATGCTACTTTTGAATTATTACGTCAAGAAATGACAAGTGATTTAAGTTTAGAAGGTTTAGAAAAATATAAAAAAAATGTAGCTGCAATTGTTAAAACAGATTTAGATACTAAATTTATGATGCAGTTTGGAAACGCTGAGCTTGCTCAAAAAAGTTTAAATAGTCTTGCTGATACTTTATCTAAGTTAAGAGGAGCAGGAGCTTTAAGTGGAGACTTAGAAGAGGCTTTTAGAAAAGAATTACAAGTATATGCTAAGGCTATGTCTGAACCTAAAAATACTTCTTATTCAGCTACTGAAATTGATGTTATTAATGACCCTAATTGGGGTGTAGTAGTAGAACAATCTATTAGAAAAGCAGATACTTCTTCTCAGTCTGGTGATATTAATTTAGTTAGTGCTACATTAAATAATATACATGCTCAAAATTTTAATAGTAAATCAGCTACTAAATTAGACGGATATGACTTACAATTAACTGCTTTATCTCAATTAAAACCTGAAGTTTTCAAACATTTTTATAGTAATCCTGATTTTAAACCTGCTATTATAAAATCTTTAGGTGAATTTAGACAATATATTATGACTGTATTTCAAAGAGAAAGCCAAGATACTAACTACAATATTATATTAGATAGAAATACAGGGCGTTTAACTAGTCCTGATGCATTACCTCCAGAAATGCAAGGTAATCTTACCAGAACTAATTCATATATTAAAATTAGAGCTATGATGGAAGAGACTGACCCTATTAAAATTGCAGAACGGATATTAAAAGATGAACTTAATAATTTGGAGTATGTTCCTGATGCCAATTAATCTTGATTTTTTAGATACGTTTGATGTATTTAAATTGGGTAAAGAAGAGCCTAAGGTTACTTCACAAGAACAAGAAATAATTAACTATCATAACGATACTCTTAAACAAAACAAACAACTTATTAATGAAGACGGTTCTATAACTACAGTATATAGTATAGGTATTAAAACTCCTGACGGTAAATTTGTAGCTGTCCCTGGATATAACAGAGATTCAGGTAAAATAATGAATGAAGAAGAAGCTTATAACTTTTGGAAAAAAGATATAGAAGCTAACAAATTTCCAATATATAATACAGGAGATGAACTTAATAAACGTTCTCAAGAATTACATAAATTTATGGAAGAACCTAAAGCTACTAATTTACCTTACAATCCTAAAGATAAACAAGACCCTATAACTTTACCTGGAAAAGATAGTGCTGAAGATGATATAAAAACTTATATGGAATTTTTAAAAGAACATGAAGGTAAAAAATTAACAGCTTATAAACCTATTGAAACAGAAAAATATTATACAATAGGCTATGGTCATTATAGTGAAGATGTAAAAGAAGGTATGACTATTACAGAAGAAGAAGCAGATAAATATTTAGTAGATGATATTAATGTAAGACTACCAAAAATTAAAAAAGCTATACCAAAGTTTGATAATATGCCTTTAGAAGTACGTAAAAATATATTAGGTTCTTGGTTTAGAGGTAGTTTGTCTGGTTCACCTAAGACAATACGTTTAATTAATGAAGGTAAATTTGAAGAAGCTAGTAAAGAATTTTTAAATAATGATGAATATAAAAAATATAAATCTAAACCAGGCACAATGGATGGTGTAGTTAATCGTATGGAAGCTACATCTAAAGCTATAGCTTCACTATCGTTGTAGGTTTACCTTGTTTCTGTGAATATTTAATTGCGTATTCTGTACCGTTACTTTTAGTATCCCATATTGCTAGGACTTTATCAGCATTGTCTACTAACTGTTTAGTTCTAATAAAGAAATGTCTAGAATCAAACTCTGTTTTGTTATCTAGTAAATGGTAAGGTAAGAACTTAACTACGTCTAGATTGTGTGCGTCTGCGTAGTGCTTAGTCAGCTCGTCTACTCCTTTGGCATCACCCATAAGGAGAGTATAGTTCTTATCTTTGTAGACTGAAAGGTACTTGTCTATTATGTCGAGTACCTTTGGGTCTCTAATACTTCTACTTCCAATTACTGCTATCTTCATTTAAACCACGCAATCTGTAATCTTATAATAAATAAATCAATAAGTAAATAGTTTAATTCGTTATCATCTACAATTTGTTCTGTAAATTCAAATCCTAATTGAACTCCCATAATAGGGTATGCTGTAATTGCCATTAATCATGCTCCTGAATTTGATGTAAAATTTCAAAACTACCATTAGGTTGTTCTATAAAAAAGTGTTCTTGTAAATCTTTAGGTAATACTATGTAGTCTTTGTATAAACAACTACTATTATATGTAGGATAAACTTGCCTTACATATCGTTCAGCTGAAAAACAATCTTGAAAAGTACCTATATAATTTGGAGTACTTCCTAAATATATAACTAATATGTAAGCTAACATAATTTAAATTCCTAATTTTAGTTTGTCTATTCCTACAACTAAATCCTTTCTGATACATCTATATCCATTGTATTCTTTCTTACCTCTGTAAAAAGTTTCATAGTATTCACTAGCTTCTTTACAACTACTAAAGGTAGCTTCATACTTTTCAGAAGGACCAAAGTCTCCTACTAAACTTAATATTAATACAAACTCAGCTATCATAGTATCTCACATGAACCACTACTACAAGCTAGTTCTTGTGCTCCTACTGTATTGTCTTCTTTTTCTATAAAAGTTTTCCAATCTAATTCTTTAGGATTGTATTTATATAACTCATCATAAGATTCTTTATTACAATCTTGATAAGGAGCTTGTGCATATGTATGGTCTGAATGAGGTAGGAAAGATACACCACTAATCTCATCAAAGTGTTTCCATACCCATGCTCCTACCTCTACCCACTCGTCATCTTTAACTGATATGGTAACACTAGGTTTGTGTTCACACCAGTGACGTTGATATATTAACCAGTTTTCTAACTGTTCTATAGCTGTCTTATCATTACGGGTAATGGCACCCTTGGGTGCTTTCATTGCAAAACTAAACACTGCTGTTTCATTAGGGTGAAACTGCTCATCTTCTACTCTGATACCACTATCTTTCATAAAATTATAGATAGGGTCTTTCTTATCCATACGGATAGTTCTTATGTAGTAGTCGTTATGACGAGCATGGATACCGCTAGCAGCATCAACAAGCTGACTAACAGTACCACTCGGCTTAACACATGTAATACTTGTTGACGCTGGTATTCCAAGCGTTTCTGATATCTTTTCGTTAGTTTTACGAGCTTCATCTCTTAACCTTTCTAACATCTTTGGGTCTGGGTTTGATGTTAATTTGTTATCCATAATGCCAGTTAATGACACACCTAATAATCTTTCTTCTTCTGTATTCTTAACCCACTCTGCTGATAAGAATTGAAAGTTAGTAAGAGTAGACTGTATAGTACCTAGTATAGTAGCTAGTCTAACCTTACGTGCTAAATCTTTTTCTGTATCTTTCTCACGTACAACTACTTCAGTTAGATTACAGAATTGTTTATCACGTAAAATTATCTCACTGCAAGGATTAGTTCCATAAGATAATGATGGGTCACGTCTACCCCACTTGTTAGCTTGTGCTTGTGCTGCTAATCTATTAAAGATACCACGCTCACCTGATTTAGACTTGACTAAAGATAGCCACTCTTCCATAAATACTTCTGCATCTGGGGCTTCTGTATAAGCTACAGAGTTATTAGCTAGGGCTCTATAAGGATGGTCATTCCACCAGGCTCCCATCTTAGCTTCTCTCATACGTCTGTCTGTTAGATTAGATAAACTAATTAGTGCTGACCTACGGACACCACCTACTACAACTATCTGACCTATCATGCACATGATATCATGTACTTCTATACTGTTAAGCTTACGTCCTTTAGCTTCTTTAAATGTATCTGTTACAAATTGAAATAGTTTCTTAAGAGGGTCAGGACCAGAGGCTCTACCTCCAAAGGTTTTAAGTCTTGCGCCTGCTGGTCTGACTCTAGAAAAATTAAACTGAGGTATATCCCCTTCATATAAAGAAGATATTAGTTTCTTAAATGCTTTTGCCCAGCCTAGTTTGCTGTCCTCTACAACAATAACATCATCACATTCTTTTATATCTTTTGGAATCTCTGGTAGTTTATTAGTGTCTTGTCTTTCACATGAAAAACCTACACCAGTTCCATTCATAAGAATGTAGAGTGCCTCACTAAAGGCTCGCTTATTGTTGATAGCAAGGTAACTACAATTATAAGCTGCAATGTTATCCCGTTCACAAGCTTCTCCTGCTGTCATTAATAATCTCATTGACGGCATTACTTCTAGATTAAGTACTGCTTCTCTAATCTCTGGTAGTTCTTTACTTAAATCTGGAGCTTTTTCTTTTAAGTAATTAACTAATCTATCTACAGTTTCTTGCCATGTTTCTCGTCTATGTTGCTCTGGTAAGTATCTTGCGTATCTACTTTGATGAATTACTTCTTGGTAAATACTAGGTAATGTTGTCGTCATATATATCAAATTCCTTTTTATTATCGTTAACTAATTCTTCAAGCTCATCTATCTTGTCTTCTATCTTGTCTTGAAAATGATAGACAATATCTTCACTTGAGATATCTAATATTTCTAGGAGTGTAACTTCGTCTATCTCCTTTAAATTTTCACAAAGTTCTTTGAATGTCACTGCCATTACTTACTTCCTTTCCACAGCTTTGGCACAGAACATTACTTCTTTGTGTTTGTTTCATACCACAATGCTGACATGTTTTACTAAATATTTTGTCATAGTTATCTTCATACTCTTTAGTGTTAGCCTTAGAGTTAAACTTTGCTTTTTCAAATTGCGTCATTGGTTTAATTCTTTTAGTAATTCTAAGTAATGAATAGCTTTATTAATATCTTCAAGTCCATTTTTATTTTGCCATCTACATACATACTTAATAACGTTACCTTCAATATATCCTATGTTATTAGCATGTATAAACTCTACTGGTTGTATCTTAAAGTCTTTATAATGACTACCATTTACTTGTTTTTTTGTAGCTTGTACCATTATTATATCACACCTTTCGTCTTTTGTCAAGACTATATTGTTCTTTTAAGTACCTTAATGATACAGCCATCTCATCAAAGCTTCCATCTTTAACTTCATGTAACACATAGATACCTCTCCAGTGTTCATTTGTTTGATAGTTAAGATAAGATTCATCATGAAGATAACAACTACCAGCTATAATTGATGTCATTTCTGAGCCATCTGCTCTTCTTCCGTAGGCAATCTGTCTACCTTGTTGGTGTCCTGCGAAACATGACATATGTTTCTTTGTAAGCAAAGCATTTGCTGATGTGATTGGTCTTCCCATGACTCCAGAAGCAAAGTAATGTGAGTAAGCAATACCATTAATAGGAACAACACTAAGAAATGGATGTACTTCCCAACCGTATTCAACATAATTTAAATCTCCTATGCTAATTAGTTCTTCTAACTTCCTATCATTCTCTACTGCTCTATCAATTCTATCTTCATGATTGCCTAAAGTCAGTACCATTCTAGGAGTATACACTTTCTTTTTAGCTTTACGTTGTTTCTCTTGGAACTTCCACAATGGTGTTAGCAATGCTTCCATACCTTTATGTACTGCACGAACGTCAGCTTTATATGTTCTACCTTCAAAAGACTTTTTACCTACATCATAAGATGAGAGACTCGGCAAATCTGCAAAGTCTCCTATCTGTACAATAACATCAGGTTGTTTGTCTACTATATATTTTCCTATCCAAGTCAAGTAATCTAATTTAATCCCAGGTTTTACCTGAGTATCTGGAATGACTAGATGTTTCATTGCAATGTCTCCTTATGTAAATCAAACTCTAATTGTTCTGCTTCATTCTTTTCATCTAATACAGTTTTAATAATACCTTCCCGTATTAAATTCTTTATTGCATGGTCCAGTAAGAATTCGGCTTCTACAGAATCTACTGAGAAGTCGAAGTCGTATGAACCATCATCGTTTTTCTTTAAATTTTTTATAATCATTGAGCCAATCCTTACGGTAATCTAACCACAAGAAACCATTCTTTTCAGCCCACATAGCGTATGTAGTTTTACTTCGTTTAGTTATCTTATTGTCAGGGTTCATAAATAAAAATATAATGGTTACATGTGGGTTGTGTTCTTTGAACCATACCATTTTCTTTCTTGTATCTAAGTCTAGTTTACCCTTTGCTTCAATATAAATTAATCTTCTTCCTGTTCTAAAGTCAGGAGTATATGTCCTATGTATAGCAGGTTGAATATACTTATATGAATTAGACTCATATTTTGTACGAGGAAATTCCTTACGAAGTTCCTTCCACACCTGTACTTCAAACTTACTTTTAAAGTGTGGCATAGTGTACATCGTAAGGTTCATTAAAGTTTCTTAGAATCCATAAACAATTAGCATTCATAAGAAACTCTTCTTCATTTCCATAAGCATTTAATACTGTAGCTAGCATGTCTTTTTCTGATTGACAGTTAGCTAACAGTACCTCTGCTTTTTTATTACCAATTCCTTCTATGCCTCGGATGTTGTCTGACCTGTCCCCTTTTAAACATTGTTGGTAGAATAACCGTAGTCCTTCTAGTTCACTTATGTCTTGCCAGGTATCAGGTCTTGACCATCCTTTACCGTTTATTTCCCAGCTAAAATGTTTGCCAGGGATTTGTAGTAGGTCTTTGTCTAGGCTACAGATGATTGTATCTTCTGTTTGGTTAATGCCTAGTAAGTCGTCTGCTTCTAATCCATCTGTTGCTACTTCAGCATTGAGATGTTCCACTGCCCATATTCTTAAATCATCTAAGTGTTTAGGCTTAGGTGCTGTACGGTTAGCTTTGTATTCTGGATATATTTTCTTACGAAAATTTGTAGCTCCGGTTAGGTATGCTTTATAAGAATCAGAATTTGTTTTCTCAATTATCTGGTCAAACAAATCGCTAGCTCTCCATTGAGCTATACCAAATGGGTCTTCCTCTGCGCTAGCTGCGCAGCGAAAGCATACAATATCCATGTCAATTAAAGCTTGCATTATAATGGAATGTCGTCTTCAAACTCTGCAAAGCTAGAGTCAGCTGATTGCTGACCTAGCACAAAATTTTCATACTTCTTAGCTAAACCAATAACATCAATTTCTGTTATGGCTTTACCATGTGTTGCTAACGTAGCTACTGCATTAGCTAGAGAACTCTGTCGTACAATCATTACTTGTCGTAATGCTCGTTCTTCTTTGGTCTCATAATTACTACCAGTTACTCGTGTTGCTGGTCGTGCTGTTGCACTAGCTGTTTGTACAGCAGGAGCTGGTTGTTGCTCTCCTTCAGCTAGTACTCGTGTCCATTGCCAGTAGCCAGCTTCATCTTTCTCTGTTGCTACATTAACTATGTCACCCTTCTCCCATGTTTGTGCTGTTTTAAACACATCAGGATTACTAAATGACATTAGTTTTTTACTTTGTACTTTACCTTCATCATTCTTAAAGGTAACTTCAATAGACTGGTATTGTCTACCATTCCTTGTTGTTGCAGTACTTGGTTGTGATACATCTATAATATCTAATTGCATTCTACAATCTCCATGTTACCCCATGATTCACCGACTTGACACTCGACTCTCATGGGAAGGTTAAACTCGTGCCCAAATAATTTGTTAAAGTTTTTAGGCACATCTTCAAAACAGTCATTAACTATTTTAACTAAACTATTAGTATAACATACTTTATCATCATAGTCAAGTATAATAGAATCATGTACTGTGTTTACTAGTTTGACTCCTTGATGATTAGCGAGTCTATTTCTTAAACTAACTCTTGCAATGGACATAAGGTCAGCCCCTAGTCCCTGTACTGGATAGTTTAGAATTTTAGTACGGGGATATTTAACACCCCATTGTGTTACTTCAGGTTCATAGTAGTACTCCCTGCCTGTAGGCATTGTTAGTTTACGGTCTTTCTTTGCAAGAAACATTAACTTATCATGCCAAGCTTTTAATCCAGAATACTTAGCATAGAACTGGTCAATAATTTTTTGCCAGAAAGTTTCATTACCAGAAAAGTTAGGGTCATTAGCATAGCTGTACGCACTACCTCCATAGATTAATCTAAACACAAATGTCTTTGCTATTAATCTAGAGGGTAATCCAAACCTTGCTTGATTGTCTGAGTGCATATCAGTGCCATCCCATATTTCTTGGATAGCAATTTTATCTTGCGATAAATAGGTAGCACCTACCCATTCAAGTTGTTTAGCGTCAGCTTGCAGTAACATTATAAATCGCCTAAGTCTGCTATATTAATTTCAGGTAACGCATAAGGTTCATGGCTTAAATCTGCTTGACCATATGCAATAAGTCTACCTGATTCTTTTGCTGTAATTTCTACAGTAGATTCAAATGTATCAGGCTCATCTAGACTGATTGTAATAACTTCATTACCTTCAATGCTTGCTTGCCTGTGTCCTTGATAATTACCTGCAATATACATTAAAACAAAAACTAAAATTAAAGTTCCTATTAATAAAATAGTATTTTTATTTTGTTGTGTCATACTAATACCTCGATTTAAATAACGTTTTAATTTCACCATCAAAGTTTTGTAGATTAGGTCTACTACTTGATAGCCTACCTGTTCTTGCTACACATTGATTTAGTTGTCCATGTATCTCTCCTTTCTTCCAGTTGTTTTCATCAATGAGCTTTACTAATCCTTGATAGTAAGTTGACTTACGTTTCTCTAGTTCAGCTCGTGTTAGTATTGTATTCAATATTTCTTTAGCTTCTTGATTAGGTTTAAGACTGCGTAGTGTTCTTTCATCAGTACTAAACAATCCTTCTTTAGCTAACTCACTACCTTTTAAAGGTACCAGTCTTCGTGGGAGTCTGACTTCGTATTCTTCCCACTTAAGTTTCTCTTCACCCGCTCTAGCTCCAGTCTTATACCGTCCAGCAGCCACTTGATGACGAAGTTTAATAGCTCCACCATATAAGAAAGCACTAAGATGGTCAACGCTGTTGGGATTAAAAGAATCAAGATTATGATATTGATAAAGTTTTTTGTCCAGCTTGTCGATTTGTTCTTCAAGTTCATCTCCTAGTATGATTGATTTATCATAGTCATATAGTATACCATTAAACTCCATTTCTTGTAAGACTAATAAGTCTTGGTTGTGCAGACTTATTAATTTTTTAAGATGTGGTTTACTATTTAACTCTTCCATTTGTTTTATCATTACCTGTTCTGTAAGATTAACATCTTGAGTTAGGTAATCACGCAACAATTCTTCTGGAACTTGGGTAGTATCTATGCCATTGTTCCAGTACTGTTCTTTAACTGCGTCTAGTTTGCTCTCTAGTTTATAGTACTCAGCTACACTATTAAGACTAGGGTAAGTTTGTTGTTGACCAGTTAAAATAAAGTGCACTAGCTGACAGTCCCATACACGGGATGCGGTCAGGTTAATCCCATACCTAGCCAGCCAGTGCAAATCAAACTTAAGGTTGAACCCCACAAGCATATGACAACTATCCAGTTTCTCTTGGATAGCTAGGAGTAGTCTCTTGTAGGGTTCGGCTGAGAACTCTATATCGTATAGTTCTACCTGTTGGTTACTACCTAAACCAACATAACATAATTTATTTGTTGTATCAAAAGGATTACCTTTGTTACTAATTGTAGTTTCTACATCTAATACCATATGGTTCATCGTATATCCTCGTATCTTGCTATCTCAGGTTTAATTAGTATCTGTCCTTGTCCGTGTCTCATGTCAGGTAATGTATCTTCATCACCTGTTAGTTTGTTTTTTGTTATATTAAAGTATCTCATTCTACTTGTGTTGTCTTGTTCTTTACCTATGCCTAGTATCCAATCTGCTTCGCCTTGCTTTGCAGTTTTACTACTGTCTACCATATCCATGGTTAGCCACAGTTTGCCTTCAGCCTCACCTGAGGCTTGGCTGATGGCAATAACTGGGGCATATGCTTTAGCTATCTCACGTGCCCATTGATAGATTTGTTTTAATTCAAGGTCATTACGGTCAGCTTTGAATCCTTTAATCTTATCTATCTGGTCAAAGATAATCAAAGCTGGATTGCTTGCTTTAATTATTTCTTCTATACGTTTATAGTTACTAGAGTCTACTGTGTCTAGTAGTTTAATTCTATTACCTACTTCTTCTCTGTATATGCTATTGTTAGAAGCTTTTGTTTCACGTAACTGTTGTAATGTATGACCAAAGTATGCTTGGTATATTCTAAATGCTACTGCTTTACCATCTTCTTCGTTATTAAACCAGAGTATATCACCATCAGTTTGTTTAATCATGTGTGTAATTTCACTAGCTAAGAAGGTAGTCTTACCAGTCTCAGGTCTAGCAAATACAAAACCAAAGTTACCTTTACGTAAAGAACCTAAAGATTTATTAAGCCAGTCTAGTCTCCATCTTAACCCGGGATTCTGATGGTGTGCTTCAAACAATTCTTCTAAGTCCATGTTAACAAAAGAAGTATCTTCAGAGTCAGGTTCTTCGATGTCAAGTTCAGAAATCTTAGACATCAACGTATCCATATCAGCATTACCATCTTCAACATCAAGAGCAATACGAGCAACATCGCCAGCAAGTGCTCGTCTTTTATGTTCAATTAATAAATCTTTTAATGCTTCTATGTTTGTTAATTCTTGTTCATCTATTCTGTTTATTAATTCTTGTAATTCTTTTCTTTCTTGTTCTTGTAAATAATAATTACTATTATATTCTATTTCTAATTCTTGTTTTGTTATATTGTTTCTGTCATTATATTTATTATAATAACTATCTATACTGATAAATAATTTATAATGATTTATATAATTAACTTTGACATAATTAATATTAATATATTTATAATATTTATTATAATAGTTTTTATCTTCACAGAATAATTTTATTATTTGTTCTTCAACCAAGTGCTTATCTCCTGAGTATTATATTCTTTAGGGTCTTTATCTGTAATAATTACTTTAGCATTACATCCTAACCCTTTGAATCTATTCTTTATTTTAACTGCTTGTTTAGCTTTATCTCTGTCTAACCATATGTTAATTTGTTTATTCATACCGACATATTCTTTCTCGAAGTCGAAGGAAACGCTGCTCCCCAACAGCGGGGAGGAGCAGATGTTTTCGAGACGAGAAATCTTTATAGCCGACAGTATATCTTCAACTAATACAATTATTGTATCAGATTTTCCATAAATTGTCAATGGTTTTACACCATGACTTAAATATTTAGGACCAACAGAACGGAAACTTCTACCTTGCCAGTACGATAATGTATTAATTAATAATAATAATCGTTGACTTTCACACCATTGTATGTTATGTTTAGTTATCTCTGGCACAGTTATACCATACTTCATTAACCACTTGACACCTTCAAGTGGTATATCAGGTGTTGTATCTAACATACTGTAATCATTAGAACTATTCTGCTTTGGTCGCAGTCGCTCTCGTAAAGAATCTAAATCATCTTTACGTTTATAGTAGCCACATCCAAAGCAATATAAATGGTCATCGTATTCACCTAAGTTATCTTTACTACCACATTTAGGACATGGTATATGTTTTATAAACGAACTCATGATTATCCTTATTTACTTTTCTTTATTGTTATGTTATAATATATAGGTAAGATAAAAACTTACCCATCAAATCAGCCATCAAGATATTTCTATCTTGTCCTGATAGTTTGGAATTATTCACAAAGGAATATATTATGTGGACAACTCCATCAGCAACTGAAATGCGTTTCGGTTTTGAAGTTACTATGTACGTAATGAATAAGTAATTCATTCGTCATATACGCAGACTGGCTTCTGCTGCGAAGCAGAGCCAGCTTGCTTTATTCCTCATTCCAATCTACTTCATCATAATCTAAGTCTTCTATGTTGTCTGCTTCATCACGCAAATCATCACGCTCATCAGCATGTATATCTCTAGCTATTTCACTATAACAATTGTTACATAGGTCAAGATACTCACCAGTTACAGAAGACTTACGAGTAGATTCAAACTCAGACAGTGCTTTATTACATGCAATACATCTCATAAATATCCTTTCGTTTACGCATTTCACCACCGAGTGGTTCCATGCTTAACTCATACCTTATCATGACCAATCATTATTGTCAAGTATTTTAAGAGGAACATCATATGCAAACTTAGGATATCCATCATACCCATCATCAACCATAACATCACATGTACT
>Ga0222713_10001065_pt1 | contig 31392 bp, 22 predicted proteins | sample C33_649DmetaG_FD_165061 | JGI IMG/M metagenome (GOLD analysis project Ga0222713, IMG submission 165061) | Estuarine water microbial communities from San Francisco Bay, California, United States - C33_649D | ecosystem: Environmental > Aquatic > Marine > Unclassified | place: USA: California... | reverse complement strand
CACAGAGATGGGTTATTTTCGAACTTTGATTCACCCATGAAACGAATTGTACTCTTATTATTTTGGGCCGTATGGGCGCTTCCCAGCCTTCAGGCGCAACACTCTTTGGGCTTGGTAGTCGGTGATTTGAATACCCCATATGCCTATTCGCTGAACCCGGCATTGTCGCGCAGCAGTTTGGGCAATCGAGCATTTTTCAATTGGTGGGGCGGCGGATTTGCCGCTTCTTCAGGTTTTGAAATGGGAAATTTGGATCAAGATTGGATTCCTGGCGCATCTTCCAAGGCTTATTGGCGCCTGAATGCCATGAACGAAGTGTATGGGCCTTCTTTCTTTTTGCCTTTAGGGCCGCGTGCATCCTTTGGTTTTGGAGTAAAAGCGGTGGCGGGCACTTCGTTTACCGGGGTTTCCAAAGAATGGGCTCAAGCCCTGCGTTACGGCACTACTTCTGAGGGTATTTACGGTTTAAGCTCGCTGGACCAAGGTGCCTTTTCCATCAACTCTGATCAATACCAGGAATGGTTTTTCTCTTTCTCTGGCGAATCAGAAGCTTGGTCAGAAGGTTGGTCAGCCGCATCGCTTGCCGCTCGCCAAAAAGCTTATCGCTGGGGCATTACTCCTAAGTTCATCATAGGCATGGGTGCTGCCAGTTTACAAGGGGCTTCGTTGAAGTTGAAAGACATTCAAAATGACGCGTTGAATGAAGAAGGGTCAGCCATTGCCGAAGACGTCCGTTTGCGATTGTCATACAGCGATGATCCTGAGCAATCGGTCGCAACCGTAATGCAAGGTCCCTGGGGGCTGAATTTTCGCATTCCTTACGGGGCGGGTATGGGCCTGGATCTGGGATTTGTATACGAATACCGGCCTCGTGCGGCTCAAGATTTCAGTTCATTGAGTCCCTGTGATTGGGAAGAAAAACAACAATACGATTGGAAAATAGGGGCTTCGCTCACCGATCTGGGTTTGATATGGTACGATGGTTCTGTTTACGCGTTGAATCAACAGCAAAACGCAACCGTAAATTGGCAAAATCAAAGCAATCCCGGGTTTGAGCAGCGGGTCGGTTTTTTGGCCAATTCTTATTTTGTTCAAAACGGTTCGAGCCCAGATCCATCAGGTTTTGTGAGTTACACGCCGGCTGCCTTGAACGTGCAATTTGACAAGCGATTGGCGGCTTACCAGCATTGGCATTTGGGAGCCTACTGGACCCAAGACGTCAAGGCTGTGAATGCTTCTGGTATACACCGGGCTTCTTACTTTTCTGTAGTTCCCCGCAAGCAAACAGAGCGATGGGAATACGGTTTCCCTTTGAGCCTGACCCAGGGTTATTCAGAGTTGCAGCTCGGAGCTTATCTGCGCATCGGTCCTTTGACGCTTGGTTCAGACAACCTCGTGGGCTACCGCAATTGGCAAGCAGGAAAAGGTATGTCAGGAGCCAATTTCTATTTTGGAGTTCGCTCAAAAATTGGCGATTGCTCTCCTTGGTGGTCAGAGTCCTATGAGGAGCCCGTTTATCAGGATTCTCAGCGCAAAGAGCCTGTGTCCAAGTTGAGCGATACGGTTTACGTAGAGCGCGTGGTTACGGTTCGCGATACCATTTGGCAACTCAAAACCGATACGCTGCGCCTTCGCGATACGATTGTAAAAAGAGTGGAAAGCCCTGTTTCTCCCGTGGATCCTGCTGCTGACCGCGTCTTGGAAGACTGCCAGCAAAAATTGACGCAAGTACAAGCTGAACTCAATAAGCAGAATAAGCGCAATCAAGATTTGCAAGACGAAATGGCCCAGCAAAAGAAGCAGTGCCAAGAAGCACTGGTGCAAGAGGAAGACAAGCGTAAAAAAGCTGAATTGGCGCTGGAAGAGGCCAAGAATAAACTCAATGAAGTAGAACAAGAGCGCAATCGATTGGCTTATGAACTTGATCGTCTAAAAAATAGCGAAGGCAAATCTTGTCAAGAGCAAACACGCATGTTGGACAGCTTGTTGGCCATGGAACAAAAACGCAACCAGAATCTTACGGCTGAATTGTATAAAACCCGCAGCGAGCGCGACAAAGCAGTGGCTGATGCCCAAGCCTGTCAAAAGCAAAGCGAATCTTGCAACAAAACACTGGCTGAAGTCCAAGCCGAACGGGATCGTTTGAAAAAAGAGGTAGCCAATTTATCGGCTCAACTCGCCAATCCTACTGAGGATTGTACGCCCATTAAACAAAAGTTAGCCGAAACCGAAGCCAAGCTGAAGGCCGTAGAAGCGGATTTGCAGGCATCCAAATCCAAAGCGGCTGCTTGCGAATCAGAATTAGCGGTTGCTAAGAAAAAGGCCGCTGATCTGTCAGCTACTGTGTCGAATTTGGAGAAGCAAGTGGCCGATTTGAAAAATCAATTGGCCGCCGCATCTGGAGAAGATTGCAGTGCCTACAAGGCGAAAATTCAGAGTTTGGAAGCCCAGCTGGCAGCAGTAGAAGATTGCTCTCCTTACAAGAAAAAGGTCAGCGAATTGGAGGCTCAGTTGGCGGCAGTTGAAGATTGTGCTCCTTACAAGAAAAAGGCGGCTGATTTGGAGGCTAAGTTGGCACAATCGCAGTCTGATTTGGAGGCTCAAAAGAAAAAAGTGGCAGAATTGGAAGCCAAATTGGCCAATGGCGGCACGGGTGATGATGCTCAACAAATCAAAGCTGAATTGGAAGCGGCAAAGAAAAAGATCGCCAGCCTCGAAGCTGAAAATGCCAGTCTAAAATCAGAAAACGCACAGTTGGAAAGCGATTTGACTGCGGCCAAAAATCAGTACAACGCGGTGATGGCTGAATACGAAGTATGCAACAAGTCGGTTCAAGAATTGAAAACCAAATTGGCCAATTGCGAAAAACAATTGAAAGAGGAATCCAATAACGATAGTGATGCAGCGCTTCAAGAAGCCAAAGCCGAGATTGCCAAACTCAAGCAGACCCTGGCTCAAATGAATGCTGAGATTGCGTCTCAAAAAGAGACCATTGAGGCCTGCCAGAGCAACAATGCCGAATTGATGGATAAGCTCAAAGCCGCCCAGACCTTGAGTGAGAAATTGAAATCCCAGTTGCTCGAAGCCAACAAACAAATTCAGCAGCTTCAATCGCAGCTCGAGGAATGCAAAAAAGGGCAGGAGGCTATGCCACCTGCTGGTCCCGGAAGCGGTGGAAACTAATAAAAAAGGCCTCGTCATTCGGGGCCTTTTTCATTTCAATACTCCTTGAAAACGCAAGTTCAGACGCCGCCCGGTAAGATACTCGGGAACCCCATACCGGTTGTTGTTCAAATCCTTGACCCACGAATAGGCAATCACGTTGTTGATGTCTAGCAGATTGAATACATCCATCGATAGGAAACTCGAAGACAAGCCCAACCACTGATTCAACTTGCTATCGGCTTCAAGGGTTTTGCTCAAACCTAAATCGACACGGCGATATGGAGGTACGGCGTTGGGCGTGCTGCTGTAGCGGGCAGGACCATCAAGGTAGTAAGGCATGCCCGTTCCAATGATGATATTCAAATTGATGCGAACGCTTGGGTCACTGGGAAGTTCATCTTGAAAAACTGCTGCAAATTGCACGCGGCGGTCAGTGGGTCTGCGAAGCCAAGCAGAAAGGGTGTCTCGGCCAGTACTGGGGCTGATCCAACTCAACTGCTCCTTGCTTTGCATGATGCTCAAGGTGAACCAACTTTCCAAGCCTTCAATGAATTGACCGTTGATGCGGTTGTCCCAACCCCAGGCAAAGCCCTGGCCGCTATTGCTGGCGAAGTAGCGAATGCGCATGTTGTCATATAGGTAGGGAACAAGTTGGTTCAAGGTTTTGATATAAGCCTCAGAACTGAATTTAAAGGGACGGTTCCACAACAAGGTATACCGATCCATTCCCAGCAGACTATGCCAAGCTTCTTGGGCCTGAAGTTGGGTATTCAAGGCTCCATCAAAACCCCTCATTTCTCGGTAGAAGGGCGCTTGGTGATATGCCCCAAAGGCCAGTTTGATGACCACATCGGGTTTTTTGGTAGAATCGGGTCGGTTGCGGTTGTATGCTTGATTGGGCTCCCAGTTGAAATTCACGCGAGGCATGAACAAGGTTTGCTGGTTCAGGCTCCAATGCTGCACCCTGAAACCCGCGTTTAGCCAGATGTTTTGAGCCTTGGACAATCGCCAGCGGCCCTGCATGTAGGCACTCGAACGCAAGCTTTGAATGCTGTTGTTGGCTCTGACCAAAGGGTCAAGGAAGAGACTATCACGCAAATAGCCGAACTCAGATGTGTTGTAGCCTGCACTGTCGCTGTACATCCATTCAAAGAATCGATCATCGACCGATTCCCGGTTCAAGCGAATGCCGTATTTCCAACTGAAACGATCGGTGATTCGGCCAACCGTGCCCAGATGGCTCAGGTTGATGATTTGCGAGCGCAGCTGGTTCCTGCCATGGTCCAAATAGTAACCATAACCCAACGTTTTCAAGGGTTTTCCTAAGTTGGATGAGCCCAGGTCACGATCTAACTGATTCAAGAAATAGGCGCCTTCTACATCGAAGTATTCCTGTTCTTGAATGTGGGTCAGGCTGGCAATGAACTTGAACGATTGGCGAATGCTTGGCTTGTAATTGGCCGTAAATGCGCCCAATTGATATTGATAATCTAGGTTTTCGGCCCCGGCCATGTACACATCCAGTTGATACGCTTCGGTGACCGTTCCAAATTCGGTTTGACGACTCAAGGGCTTGAGCTCGAATCGGTTGGCAGCGGTATTGCCCAAAAATTGAAAATTCCAAAATGGGCTGGGTTTGTAGTCAATTTGAGCCTGAATGTCTCCAAATCGCATTCGATAGGTACCTTGGGTATTCAGTGATTTAGCCAACAGTGCATTGGAGAAAGTACGCCCGCCAATGATGGCCGCCCAGGGTCCTTTTTGGCCCTGAAAAGTGGCCGAATTCAGCATAGTGCCCATCAAAAACTGCCATTTACGGGCTTCGGGTTGTTTGTACGTGACGTCGAGAACCGAGCTCATTTTGTCTCCGTACTGGGGGTCGAATCCGCCGGCAGAGAATTTCAAGGAACCTACCAGGTCGGGGTTGATGAAGCTCAAGCCTTCCTGCTGGCCATTTTGAATGAGTTGGGGGCGGTAAATTTCAATGTCGTTGACGTAAATGAGGTTTTCATCGAAGTTTCCCCCGCGCACGCTGTATTGCGAGGACATTTCATTGTTGCTGCTAACCCCGCCCAAGGTCTTGAGCAAGGCTTCGAGCCCCCCGCTGCTGCTGACCGACAATTGAAAATCCCGCGGATTGATCTCGGCCATAAAAGGCGTCAACTGGCGCAAGGTAATTTCGACCGTGCGCATGTATTCCATGCCCATTCCTTCTTGAAGCGTATCCAATCGGGAAGAATGAAGGAATCGATGAGCCAGGATGCGCTGCCGGTCTTGCTCGGCATTTTTGTAAGCGAATACCAATAAGGGAGGAGCCTCAGCGATTTCGAACGAAATGAAGCCGACACTGTCGGTTTGCCCCAATATATGGCCCCATTCGTCTTCGAAAATGACCCCAATGAGTGGTTTGGGAGAGCCCTTTTGAAGGACCAAAGCAGAATAGGAATGAGTCGATTGACCCGTCAATGCGTGGCAGCCCAACAGGGCGAGGCAGAGCAGGAGCAAGCGATTCACTGAATAGGAAACGGCCCGAGGGCAGGCTTATTGTGTACGGCGCTTTAATTCGGCGATGGTTTCCACGGGATTGGCCGAACCAAAAACGGTGTTGCCGGCAACCAGAACATCAGCTCCTGCTTGGTGCAAGGCAGCGGCATTCTCTAAGGTAACACCGCCATCAATTTCAATTAAAGCATGCGCATTTTCCCGCTCAATCAGGGCTTTCAATGCCTTGATTTTATCATAGGTGCGTTCGATGAATTTTTGCCCGCCAAAACCTGGGTTTACGCTCATCAAACAAACCAAATCAGCGTCGGCGATGATGTCGCTGAGCACATCAACGGGCGTATGGGGGTTCAAGGCAATGCCTGCCTTCATGCCATGCGCTTTTATGGCTTGCAAACTGCGGTGCAAGTGGGTGCAAGCTTCATAGTGGACCGTCAGGGTTTGGGCTCCAGCCTGAGCAAAGTCAGCGATGTAGCGATCGGGGTCAACGATCATCAAGTGCACATCCAAATGTTTGGTGGCTACCTTCTGAAGGGATTTCAATACGGGGAATCCAAATGAAATGTTGGGAACAAAAACCCCATCCATGACATCGACATGGAACCAATCGGCTTGGCTTTGGTTGATCATTTGAAAATCGCGATCCAAATGGCCAAAATCAGCCGAAAGGATAGAAGGAGCAATTTTTGCAGGCATATAGCAAAGGTAGGTCAAAGCCCTTGCGCATGCACAACAGCTTGGACCAATCTCCAGGTTTCCTTGGCCTCTTTGGGGTCATGAACCCGCAAAATACCAGCACCCATTTGAAGGGCTAGAGCATGCAAGGCCGTGCTGCCGTTTAAGGCATGCTCTGGATTAGTGCCCAAGAGTTTGTATATCATGCTCTTACGCGATACTCCAACCAAAATGGGATAGGGCAGCTCAACCAATGCTGGTAATTGGGAGAATAATTGGTAGTTGTGATTCAGCGTTTTGCCAAATCCGAAGCCGGGATCCAGAACCAGAGGCCCCTCGAATCCTTTCAATCTGAGTGCTTGGGCTTTGTTGCTTAGGTATTGACTCACTTCCAACCCAACGTCCTGGTAATGCGGTGAATCTTGCATGTTGGCAATGCTGCCTTGTTTGTGCATGCCGATGTATCCCGTGCCGGGGTGTTCGAGCAACATAGGCCACATGCCTGGATCGTCTTCGCCGAACGAAATGTCATTCACCCAAGTGGCTCCGGCTAGCAATGCGTGCTTAGCGACTGAACTGCGAAAGGTATCGATGCTAATCGCTACGCTTGGACGTTCCTTGAGAATGCCTTCTATAATCGGAATTACGCGATCAACTTCTTCTTGGGCTGAAACCAAATCAGCCCCTGGTCTTGTGCTTTGCCCACCTATGTCCAAGGCATCGGCCCCTTCATCCAGCATGCTGAACCCCCTTTCGATGGCAGCTTCCTCGAAGTAGCGACTGCCTGAATAAAATGAATCAGGAGTGGCATTGAGAATGGCCAGAATCTGAAAGGGGGCTTTGCTAGGCATTATTTGACCGTTTCGTCGGGGTTGCCGACCATGTCTTCGGGTTTAACCCAAGCGTCGAATTGCTCATGAGTCAATAGACCCAACTCAATGGCCGCTTCGCGCAAAGTCTTGTCTTCCTTGTGAGCCTTCTTGGCAATTTTAGCCGCATTTTCATACCCGATGTGGGTGTTCAAAGCCGTAACCAACATCAAGCTTTGGTCAACCAATCTTTGAATGTTGGCCCGGTTGGGTTCAATGCCTTGGGCACAATTGGAGTCGAAACTCAAGCAAGCTTGACCCAGCAATCGCGCACTTTGCAACAAATTAGCGGCAATGACAGGTTTGAATACGTTCAGTTCGAAATGACCTTGAGTGCCTGCAAATGAAACTGCTACATCGTTGCCTAAAATTTGCGCGCAAACCATCGTCAAGGCTTCGGGTTGAGTGGGGTTCACCTTGCCCGGCATGATGGACGATCCTGGCTCGTTTTCAGGGATGAGAATTTCGCCAATGCCCGAGCGAGGACCGCTGCTCAGCATGCGAATGTCGTTGGCGATTTTAAAGGCGCTAACCGCCGCACGCTTGATGGCTCCATGCAGTTCTACCATGGCATCGTGAGCGGCCAAGGCTTCGAATTTATTGGCAGCAGTTACAAAGGGCAGACCGGTTTCTTTGGCGATCAATTGGGCAACCAATTCAGAATAACCTTTGGGGGTATTCAAACCCGTACCTACAGCAGTTCCACCCAGTGCCAATTCGGCGGCGGGTTTCAGAGCCTTGTTGATGGCATCAATGCCGTTTTCCAATTGAACCACATAGCCGCTAAATTCTTGACCCAAAGTCAAGGGGGTGGCATCCATGAAATGAGTTCGGCCAATTTTCACGATGTCCTTGAATTCCCTGGCTTTGTGCTTGAGGGTGGTTTTCAAGGCCTGCAAGCCGGGTAATGTATAATCAACCACTTGTTTGAATACGGCAATGCTCATGGCCGTAGGGAAGGTGTCGTTGCTGCTTTGGCTTTTGTTTACGTCGTCGTTGGGGTGCAAAACCTTTTTATCATCGGTCAAAGCACCACCGCTCAACACATGGGCGCGATTGGCAATGACCTCGTTGACGTTCATGTTGCTCTGGGTGCCGCTGCCGGTTTGCCAGATCACCAAGGGAAACTGATCGTTGAGTTTGCCTTCGAAGATTTCATCGCAGACTTGTGCGATGAGTTCCATTTTTTCTTTTGGCAACACGCCGAGCTCATGATTGGCTTGGGCGGCACACTTTTTCAATACCGCAAAAGCATGAATGATTTCCAGCGGCATGCTGGCTTCGGGTCCAATGCGAAAATTGTTTCGGCTGCGTTCGGTTTGGGCTCCCCAATAGGCGTTGGCAGGTACTTCTACCACACCCATGGTGTCGTGTTCAATGCGAAATTGGCTCATGGTTTCGCAAAAATACGCCGAATTGGGGAGCCCTGAAACCTATGGTTTGGCTTTCTGGATGCCATTTCCAACCAAAATCAAGGTGGAATAGCTGCGGGTTTGAGTGCGCACATGCAAGGTGTAGACCCCGGGTGCTAAATCATGCACCGGCAACTGCGTTTTGTTTTCATGGCTGGAGGATTCGGCAACCATGGCACCAGATATATTGTAGAGCTGAACGGCGATCATCGGTACATTGGATTCGACGTGCAATTGCTCGATGCATGGATTCGGGAAGGCTTTGATTGAAACTTGTTGGTCTCCTAACCATTCAATGCGCGTTTCGGGCGTCTGGTTCTGGGTTTGGTCGCAAGGAGCTTGCTGCGTGAAGGTCTTGATAATGGCCACCATTTGGTTGTTTAACAAATCACTGTTGTTCTCAACTCCCGTGGGTTTCAAATGACCGTTGCCAACCCCCGAATCGTCGTTGATGTATAGGTATTCGCCTCCCGTTGCAGCCGCTAGGTATTTCATGAGAAATTCAGTGCTTTGGTCGATGCCACTGGCCACAATGGGAACCAGTCGAATGCCTTTTTCGGCCGCTCTCCATGCGGCCAATCTCACGCGTTCAGCATCGGGTCCATCGTGCGGTGGGGCATCCAAAATCAAGAAGGCGATTCTCGCCAATGCATTAGGGCTCCAGCTCAATTCATCAATGGCTACCTCGAGGCCGTCGGCTACGGCTTCAGGGAAGTCGCCGCCACCTCCCGCTCCTTGTGCAAGCGTAAAGCTCAAGGCATCGTCGATTCGGTTGGTGAATGGATGCATGCGGGTGAGGTATTCATCGCCTCGATCTTTGTAGAACACTTGGCCGATTCGAACCGGGGAACAAGGTGCCAGGGCACTGGCTTGGGCCATGATGTCGGCGAGTTCAGCCTTTAAATAATTGATTTCATCACCCATGGACCCAGTGGCATCGACAATGAAAGCCAAATCCACTGGCATGAAAACCTCTGATTGTATGGGGGTTCGAAACGAATTCAATCCCTTTGTGGCGTGTCCCAAATGGGTCCAGGCCCCGTTTAACCATGCAAATACTTGCATTTTTTCGGTGATGGAATCAGCCATGAATGCATCAGCTTGAGAGCGGTAATTGGTTCTGGCTTTTCCATGCACTCGCCCCGATGCATCACGCAGTTCTATGGGTATATCGCTGTAGCTGTGGCTGGGTCCATTGATTTCAATGGTGATTCTATTGCCGATCAAATCCCAGCCCCAACGGGATTCATGGGCCCGAATGGCTTCTTGTTTGTGCAAGGTTTCGAATTCTTCCCAGTGGTCTAGGTCGCTCCATCTTCCTGCGGTTAGGACTCGGGCTGAACCGCTCGGACTGGATACAGCAGCAAGGCTCTCGGGTTCTGGAACGGCTCGGCTCAGGCTGGGTATGTCATCCATCATGGCTGCACGGCCGTAGGCTAATTTGCCTTTGACGTCATCGCTTTCTGCCGCATCGCCAAAATCCCATCTTATGCTGTTGGTTTCGCTGAGGTGATCGGCCAGAGCCGAGTGGCGTTGCAAGCGGTTTGGCTCTGAAAGGGCAATGGATTTAACCTGCGCTGAACCCCTGGCAAGTCCTTGCTGGGTGTACAAGTCGTAGGTTCCCGCTTTCAATCGGGAAAAAGAAAATTCTCCAAAGGGCCCCAAAGGGCAAGAATCCAAGCAGTTTTCGCTGCCACTGTCTTTGGCATAGAGCCAACGCGAATGCGGTGAAACGGAAGCAGGGGATTTTGAAACAGGGCTGTTTCCCAGAAGCGCAAGGGAAATCAAGGTGCCCAACCATGTTTGTGTATTCATACGTGGCCTTAATGCAGCATTGTGCAAAAAGGTAAACGCCCATGTTCGGCATTCAAGCAATTCGCCCATGAGCATGAATTATCTTTGCCCCGTCATTATGCCTACGAAAAAGATGAACGACGCCTTGAGCTACCATGCTGACGGTCGTCCTGGAAAGATTGAAGTCGTATCTACCAAGCCTACCCAAACGCAATTGGACTTGGCCTTGGCCTATTCTCCTGGTGTGGCAGAACCTTGCTTGGAGATTGCGGCCAATAAAGAAGATGTTTACAAGTACACGGCCAAAGGCAATTTGGTAGCTGTCATTAGCAACGGTACTGCCGTATTGGGCTTAGGTGATATTGGTCCCGAAGCTTCCAAACCTGTGATGGAAGGGAAGGGCGTGTTATTCAAAATATTCTCAGACATCGATGTATTTGATATCGAATTGGATTGCAAAGACGTCGATGAATTCGTTCGCACCGTAAAAGCCATGGAACCCACTTTTGGCGGGGTAAACCTGGAAGACATCAAAGCTCCAGAAAGTTTTGAAATCGAGGAGCGATTGAAAGCCGAGTTGAACATTCCCATCATGCACGACGATCAACATGGAACGGCCATCATTTCAGGAGCCGCTTTGTTGAATGCTCTGAAGATTGTCGACAAGTCCATAGACTCCGTGAAGTTGGTGGTAAACGGGGCTGGTGCCAGTGCCATTGCTTGCTCCAAATTGTTCATTGGCCTGGGAGTGAAAAATGAAAACATCGTCATGCTCGATTCCAAAGGAGTCATTCGCAAAGACCGTGGGAATCTCGATAAGTACAAGGCGCAATTCGCGACCGACCGCGATTTGCATGAACTCAACGATGCTTTAGTGGGTGCTGACGTTTTCGTCGGCTTGAGCAAGGGCAATATTTTGAGTCCTGAAATGATTTTGAGCATGGCCGCGAACCCCATTGTGTTTGCCATGGCCAATCCCGATCCTGAAATCAATTATGATATGGCCGTTTCTACCCGTTCTGACATTGTCATGGCTACGGGTCGCAGCGATTATCCCAACCAGGTGAACAACGTACTTGGATTCCCCTTTATTTTCAGAGGAGCCCTTGACGTTCGAGCCACCGCCATCAACGAAGAAATGAAGTTGGCGGCTGTTCGAGCCATTGCCGGTTTAGCGCATGAACCTGTGCCTGAAACCGTTATGATGGCTTATAACGACAATAGCTTGAGCTTTGGAAGGGAGTATTTGATTCCCAAGCCTATGGATCCTCGTTTGTTAACCACGGTGGCCCCCGCTGTGGCCAAAGCGGCTATGGAAAGTGGAGTGGCCCGTAAGCCCATCGAGGATTGGGATGCCTACAAAGCTGAATTGCGCCGCCGATTGGGAATGGACAGTGACTTTGCCGATCGATTGATGACCAAAGCCAAGAAATCACCCAAACGTGTGGTTTTCGCCGAAGCTGATAATGTTCAAATCCTCAGAGCCGCTCAAATTGGTGTGGCTGAAGGCATTTGTCAGCCCATTTTGATGGGAGTCGAGGAGAAAATTCGCGGTTTGATGGAGGAGAATAACATTGACATTCCCAGTGCCATCATTGTGGATCCCCGCATGGATGAAGCCAAGCGCCGGGCCTATGGAGCCAAACTGTTTGAAAAACGAGGACGCAGGGGCATGACTGAATTTGAAGCCGAATATGCCATGCGCAACCGCAACTATTTCGGATCCATGATGGTCGAGTTGGGTGAGGCCGATGCCTTTATTAGCGGTTTGACTCGCAATTATCCCATAGCCTTGAAGCCTGCCTTGGAATGCATAGGCATGGATGAAAGCAGCAACCGAGTTTCGGGCATGCACATCATGATGAGCAAGTCAGGCCCCTTGTTTTTCGCTGATACGACCGTGAACATTTCATACTCCGATGAGCAGTTGCATTGCATGATCATGAACGTGTACCAACGCGTGAAAGAGTTTCAAATTGAACCCAGAATTGCCTTGATTTCGTATTCGAATTTCGGTTCGAGCGGGGGAGAGAATCCGCAGCAGTTGCAACGGGTGTTGAAACGCATTCAGTTGGAGTATCCCGACATGAAAATTGATGGAGAAATGCAGCCTGTATATGCTATGAACGGCGATTTACGATTTAAAAACTACCCCTTCAATAAGCTTGGGAAAGAGGCTGCCAATACCTACATTTTCAGCCAATTGTCCTCAGGCAATTCAGCGTATCAACTGATGCGCGGCATGGGTGGAGTGAGTGCGATTGGACCTGTGTTGTTGGGATTCAAAAAGAGCGTTCATATTCTGCACCACAGCAGTTCGGTTCGTGAAATTGTGAACATGCTGGCCCTGGCGGTTACCGAAGCCCAAGACAAAGCTTAATGCATGGAATGCCGCTGGGTCGAATTCGGTAGCGAGGCTTATTTTCAAGCCTTAGCGCTGCGCGATGAAGTTCTGCGCAAGCCTCTGGGCCTGTCCTTTGATCCTGAAAGTCTGGCGCTAGAGAAGCACGATACCCATTTGGTGGGTCTCGTCCATGGCGTGGTGGTGGCTTGTTGCATTTTGACAGCAGCCGGACCTGATGCCAAAATGCGTCAAGTGGCTGTATCTTTTGAAAAACAAGGTCAAAAGCTGGGTCGATCCCTGGTGGAATTCTCTGAGCAGAAAGCCCGAGAGATGGGGTTTAAACGCATGGTATTGCATGCGAGAATGGGAGCAGTTCCTTTTTATCAACGGCTGGGGTATAGCATCGATTCTGAAGAATTCATAGAGGTTGGCATTCCTCATCGAAGCATGAGCAAATTGGTCGAAGGTTGACTCAGTCCTCTACGTGGACCTTATCTTTGTAGAGCATGCTAGACACCGTCGTAACCGTTGCGCAGTTCATCATGGCTTTGGGCCTGTTGGTGACCCTTCACGAATTGGGACATTACTTGGCCGCTCGCGCCTTTGGAATCAAGGTTGAAAAGTTCTACCTCTTTTTTGATGCATGGGGCTTCAAGCTCTTTTCATTCAAAAGAGGCGATACAGAATATGGCATTGGTTGGCTTCCCCTCGGCGGATACGTAAAAATCGCCGGAATGATCGACGAAAGCCTGGATAAGGACCAATTGGCCTCTGAACCTCAGTCTTGGGAATTTAGAAGCAAGCCCGCTTGGCAGCGTTTGATTGTCATGATCGGTGGGGTCGCCGTCAATTTGGTATTGGGCATCGCCATTATGATTGGCTTGACCTACAAACAAGGGGATCGATACCTGCCCATGTCGGCCATCAACGAAAAGGGTGGTGTATACGCCAACCCCATTGCTCGTACCTGGGATTTGCAAACCGGCGACAAGATTACAGCCATCAATGGCAAGCCATTGGAGCGTTTGAACGACGTCCTGGATGCCTCTTTCCTCATGGGGTCTGAGCGCAGCTTGACGGTTGATAGAAGCGGTCAGGTTCTGGAATTGGAGTTGCCCGCCAATGCCGAAGAGCAGTTGGGGGAACTGGCCCAAGGGCCATATGCTGAGTTGCCTTTGCTTTCGGCTCGATTGCCATTTACCGTGAAACAGGTGAGTGGCGGCACCGCAGCTGCCAAAGGAGGGTTGGAAGCGGGCGATCGAGTGTTTTCGATCGACGGTCAGGGAGTAGAAGATTTTTTCTCTTTCAAGGAGATCTTGATAGATAAAGCGGGAAGCACGGCTCAGTTTGAAATTGGAAAACCCGGTGATCCCGATTCGCTTCACCGCAAATCGTACATGACCATCAGCGAAGATGGAACCTTGGGTTTCATGCCCGAATTTGGCGATTTGAGCCGTTGGGAAAAGGTTCGTGACTTGGATTTGGGTAGCAGTGTTGCCATGGGTACTTCTAAGAGCTTCGCCTTGTTGGGGGCAAATGCCTCCGCTTTGGGCAAGGTTTTCAGCGGCAAGACAGACCCCAAAAAGACAGTAGCAGGGCCCGTGGGTATCGCACAGATGTACGGTTCCACTTTCGATTGGATCAATTTCTGGACCTTGACAGCCATGTTGAGTTTGGTGCTGGCTTTGATGAATATTTTGCCCATTCCAGCCCTTGATGGTGGTCATGTCATGTTCCTCTTGTATGAAATGATTGCCCGTCGACCCGTCAGCGAAAAGGTATTGTACATCGGTCAAGTGATCGGCATGGTGCTTTTGCTGAGTTTGATGGTCTTCATTTTCTGGGTTGATATTTCCAGAGCCCTTGGTTTTTAATGAACCCGTTTGAAACTTTTGGCTTAGAACCATCTTTTGCTCTTGATCTGCAAGCGCTTCGCAAGAAATACATTTCCTTGCAGCGCGAGGTCCATCCCGATGTTCAAGGCGGGTCAGATGAACAAAGCGAATGGCTGAATAAGCATTATGAGATCTTGAAAGATGATCTTCTGCGGGCCCGCTGCCTGCTGGAAATACACGGCAAACAGGAACGCGAATTTCCATTGCCCGCCGTTCAACTCATGGCCTGGATGGAAATGGGTGATTGGGTCGAAGAAAATCCAACCCAGGCTGAAAGCGAGTTTGAGGTTTTAGAGCAGCAGCTGTTGAATCAAAAAAACCGACTGATTCACGAAGCCAATTCTTCGTTTTCTGAGGCCAAATTGGAGGAATTGGCGCATTGGATTCAAGGGGAATCATACCGCCGACGCTTGCGTAAAATTCACCGCGGGGAGCGCGAATTGTAAGACCTTTGGCCCTATTTTCGAAGCATGGATAGTCAAACCGAACTGCTCAACCACGACCAGGTTTGCGCCATTGTGCGTCGAATCGCTTTCCAAGTCGCAGAATCGCACAGCCAAGAGCGGGAATTGGTATTGGTAGGATTGAATGAGCGTGGTTGGTTCATCGCCCAAATCATGCACCGTGAATTGGTTCAAGTATTGCCTCATCTCCAGATTCACATGCAGCAAGTTTCCAGTATAGGTGCTTTGAAATTAAATGATGAATACACCCATCAAGTACAAGGCAAGTGCGCAGTGATCGTAGACGATGTGATCAATTCAGGGCACAGCGTCATGGGCATACTATCTCTGTACCACCAAGCCGGCGCGCGCATCATTCAAACCGCTTTTCTAGCCGAGCGTGAATACCGAAGTTTCCCCGTAACGGCCAACTGGGTGGGTCGAAGCGTGGCCACCACCTTGCAAGACCATGTCTACTTTGACAACAGCAATCCTCAAGCCTTGAGGGTTTATTTAGCTAATTAATTATGAAGGTTCCATTTTTTGACCTCAAAAGACAATACGAACAACTCAAACCCGAGATTTGGCAGGCCATGAATCGAGTCATGGACCAAACGGCATTTTCTGGAGGTCCATTTGTAAGCCAATTGGAAACCGAATTGGCCGCGTTCAATGAAACGGGTTTTGCAGTGGGTGTTAACAACGGCACGAATGCCATTCAATTGGCGCTGTTGGCCTTGGGTATAGGCCCGGGAGATGAGGTTATCGTACCTGCCAATACCTTCATCGCTACGGCTTGGGGTGTCAGTTATGTGGGTGCGACTCCCGTATTTGCTGATTGCGACCCCATGACATGGAACTTGGACCCTGTCGATGCTGAGCGCAAAATCAGTCCCAAAACCAAAGCCATCATTGGGGTTCATTTATACGGTCAACCCTTTAACATAGATGCTTTATCGCGTTTGTGTAATGAGAAAGGCATCCATTTGATGGAAGACAATGCTCAAGCCATGGGCGCTACTTACAAAGGCCGCAAAGTTGGTCAATTTGGGGTGCTGTCGACCACCAGTTTTTACCCGGGTAAAAACTTGGGTGCTTATGGGGAAGGGGGTGCTGTTTTTGGGCATGACCCGGCTTTGGGTGAAACCATTCAGATGTTAAAAAACCACGGTTCTCGCGAACGTTATTACCACGAAGCTTTGGGCTTTAACATGCGCATGGAAGGCCTTCAAGCGGCTGTGCTTTCAGTGAAATTGCCTCATTTGCCCGCTTGGAACCAACGCCGGCAATTCATAGCAAAAGCCTATCGCCAGTTGAATCATCCAAGATTGCAATTCCAAGCACCTGAAACTCATGCCGAGTCGGTTTATCACTTGGCTGTAGTTATCCCCGATGACAAACAGGCTTTCCTCACTCACTTGGAAAACGAAGGAGTTGGATATGCCTTTCACTATCCTGTGCCTTGTCATTTGCAAAAAGCCTATGCACACTTGGGTTATCAAAAAGGCGATTTTCCGCATGCCGAACACCTGGCAGAAAATGGTGTTTCCTTGCCCATGTTCCCTGAAATGAGCGATGCAGAATTGGAGCGAGTGCTGGAGATTCTGAAGAAATTCTGACCTTCTAGGCAACAAAATGCCTCGGTTCGGGGTTAATTTCGTAGGATGCCTAGGATTTTGATTTTCATCACCTTGCTGTGTTCGTTGTTCCGATTAGGAGCGACGCACATTGCCGGCGGTGAAATGACCTATACATACCTAGGGAACAATCAGTATAAACTTCGGCTGGATATTTATATGGATTGCCTGAACGGCAGTGACCAGGCGATTCAGCAGGACTACACCGCGTACATCAGCATTTTCAACGGGGGCAACAATAAAATGCTCAGCGGCTACCCCAAAAGTGTGACTCGCTCAGGGCCTAAGCGCATCCAAAAAACCAACTACAACTGCATCAAAGTGGCTCCAAACGCATGCGTGGACCATTACTGGTATGAATTGACCGTGACCCTACCACCCAATGCAGGTGGTTATTATGTGTCTTATCAGCGCTGTTGCCGAAACGGTTCCGTATCCAACCTGAGTCAGCCTGGTAGCACAGGGGCTAATTTTTGGACGCACATTCCCGATGCGAATGATTTTGCCAATAAAGTGGGCAATACGTCGGCGGTTTTCAAAGAATTGCCCCCGAATTTTCTGTGTACCAATACACCGCTCAAGTTCGATCACTCAGCCACGGATGCCGATGGTGATAGCCTAACCTATGAATTGTATCAACCCTACAAAGGGGCTAGTTCTTCTGATCCGCAGCCGACCAATGCATTTCAGATGCAACAACCTCCGTTTTCGCAGGTGAACTTTTTATGGCCCACTTACAGTTACGACAATCCCATCAACGGCAATCCCCCAATGTCCATCGATACGTTTACGGGATTGCTCACCCTTACGCCTACACGGGCCGGGCAATACGTTGTGGGAATCAAAGTGAAAGAATACCGAAATGGGGTGCTCATAGGTGAAACCCTGCGCGACTATCAATTCAATGTTCAGGCCTGTGTGATTGATGTGGTCGCCGGTTATTTTGTGCCCAAGCTGGTCTGTGGATTGACCTATCAATTCCAAAATCAAAGTGCCGGTGCACAGCGATACCACTGGGATTTTGGCATAGATTCCTTGAGCAACGACACCTCGGCCTCTGGAAACCCTCAATACACGTTTCCCAAAGCGGGCAGTTATAAAGTCAAGCTCTTTGCCTACAAGAATACGTGTGTCGACAGCTTTGTGGCTCTGATCAATGTGGTAGATCCCATTCTGCCCAAATTACCCAAGGATACCATTCTTTGTGCCGGTAGTAAAATCATCATTCGCTCGGCAACCAAAGGTGATTCTTACCGCTGGAGTACCGGTTCCTACGATGATTCCTTGGTCATTACCCAACCCGGTCAATACTGGGTCAGGCAGTATATCAAATCGTGCTATTGGCACGATACGATTGTCATTGGTTCTGACACCGATCGCATCCAAGTAGTTGGAGATACGGTCTTCTGCACCTATGACCCCATTGTTCAAAATCTGCGGGCATCATGGCCTGCGGGTTCATCGGCATGGTCAAAAGGGCAATTGGAGTGGAGCACCAACCAATCGAGCCCCAGCATTCGGGTGACTCAACCGGGTTTTTACGTATTAAAAGGGACAACTGAAAACAAATGCGTGAGCACCGATACCGGTTTCATCTATCTGTTTCCTCCCGTTGAGGTCGACATTCGCGACACCTTATTTTGCCGGGAAACCAACATCGAGTTTGATTCCAAAAACCCTTCACCGGCCATCACAGAATGGAGTACAGGGGCCAAAGGTCGGTACTGGACCACCAACGGGACAGGCTCTTACTGGGTGCGGGTGACCATAGGTTTGTGCTTCGATCAAGATACCTTTCAACTGGGTTACCATCCCATAGAATTTCAAATGGGACCTGATTTGCGCTTCTGCTCGGGAATCGATACCACATTGACCGTGAATCAGAAGGGGCTGAGCAACGTAGTTTGGAACAATGAAATTCTGGGCCCCAATTTCCGATTGACGAAGCCGGGAAAAGTCAAGGCCGAGTGGGTCAACTCCCAAGGATGTTACGAGGCAGATTCCTTGATGGTGAGTCTTTTCCCATTGCCAGGGTTGAATCTGGGGTCTGACACGGTACTTTGTTTGTCAGAGAACCCCACCTTAGATGCCGGCCCGGGCATGGCGGTATACCGATGGAGTACGGGAGCCAGTACCCAACGCATTGTTGCGTACGATTCTGGACAATACGTGGTTTGGGTAAAGGACCAAGAGGGTTGCTGGAATTCTGACACCGTTTGGATTGATAAAAAGAAAGACCTTTTCCCGTCGGTTATTTACATGCCCACGGCTTTCACTCCGAACGGAGATGGTCGAAATGATTTTTACCCCATGAACCAATACAAGGTAAAAGGTAGTTTGTACAACGTGAAATTATACAACCGCTGGGGTGAAAAGCTCGCTGAGCTGAAAAGTCCTGACTTCAATTGGGATGGACGCATCAACGGGGAAGAAGCTCCGCAAGGTGTGTATGTGTACCTGGCTACTTGGATCGGTTGTGACAATGAACGACGTACTTTGATGGGTAATTTCACCCTGCTGAGATAACCATGACCCATAGAATTCGAATTACCAACGCCAAACTGGTCAACGAAGGCCAAATCATTGAAACTGAATTGCTGATTGAAAAGGGACGAATCTTGCAGATAAGCCCTTCGGTTTCCATCAATGGCCAGGTTGAAACCGTTGATTTGAATGGCGATTGGTTAATGCCCGGAGTCATCGATGATCAAGTTCATTTTCGGGAACCCGGCTTGACCCACAAAGCTCAAATTTTCACAGAAAGTCGAGCGGCGTTGCGAGGAGGGGTGACTTCGTACATGGAAATGCCGAATGTGGTTCCCCAGACCGTCGATTTGCAGCGTCTGGAAGAGAAATATGCCATAGGAGCCCGCGATTCGGCGGTCAATTATTCCTTTTATCTCGGGGCCACCAATGAAAATACCGAAGAGGTCAAGCGTGTCTCAACCGAAGATGTTTGCGGTGTAAAGGTGTTCATGGGTAGTTCTACGGGTGATATGTTGGTTGATAAACCGGCTGCATTGGCGTCTATCTTTGCCAATAGCCCCACTTTAGTGGCGGTGCACTGCGAGTGCGAACAGCGGGTGAAAGAACGCACACAAGGGGCTTTGCAGCAGTTTGGTCTAGAGATGCCCGCAGCTCAACATCCCATCATTCGTGATGATCTTGCTTGTTATTTGTCTTCTAGTCAGGCCGTTGAATTGGCTAAGCAACACGGTACACGCCTGCACATTCTGCACCTCACCTCGGCCTTGGAATTGGATCTGTTTCGCAACGACATTCCCCTTCGGGATAAGCGCATTACGGCCGAAGTTTGCGTGCACCACCTGCATTTTTCTGATGCTGACTATGGGCGTTTGGGTTTTTTGATCAAATGCAACCCGGCCATCAAGAAAGAATCAGATCGACTGGCCTTGTGGAAAGCATTGTTGGATGATCGACTGGATGTCATAGCCACCGATCATGCGCCGCATACCTGGGAAGAGAAAAATACGCTCGACTATACCAAAGCTCCCAGCGGGTTGCCCCTGGTTCAACACAGTTTGTTGTTGATGTTGGAACATGCCCATCAGGGTAACATTGCCCTAACACGGGTGGTTGAAAAAATGTCCCATGCGGTGGCAGACTGTTACCGAATGGTGGATCGGGGTTATGTTCGAGAAGGGTACTGGGCTGACTTGGTTCAGGTAAGCGCTCAACCCTCTCAAGTGGCCAAGGCAGATTTGGAATACAAATGTGCTTGGTCACCTTTGGAAAACCAGCGATTTTCCCACAGCATCGAGCGGGTATGGATCAACGGTGAATTAGGATATCGTTCAGGAGCGATAAACGACTCTGTAAGAGGCCAGCGCTTGAAGTTTGAAGCCCAACGTTAAATCAGCGAAATAACGCGTTTCGCTTGGCGTAAAACGCTTTGATGGGTATCTCCACGTGATCAGAAGCATCGACCCATTGGTAATCGATGCCCATTTCTAGGCAAAGTTGTTCCCACTGTGCAATTTCAGTTTGCAACTGCTGTCGATAAGCCTGTTGGAAGGATAGAGGGTTGAGCTTGATTTGCATCCCGGACTCCAAATCCACGAATCGAGTAGGGCGCGCGGTGGGTAAATTCAATTCTACCTCCATTTGTCCATGCTGTATGTGAAAAAGCACAACTTCACAGTGTTGGTGCCTGAGTTGGCCTAAAGCTTGGATGAATTGCTCTCGTTCTTGAGGTTGACTGGGGTCAAATTCCAAGTCAGAGCTAATCACCACCAAGGAGCGTCTGCCGCTCTGCTGCACCAATTCAGCCCAATTCAGAGGCCTAAAATGCGAGGCTACCGCAGGAGTCGGGGTCCATGAGTTCCAATATGTTTCAAGCAAGCCCATGAGCTTATGCCTGTGTTTGGCACTGGATCGAACATCGCTGATGGACATGTCTGATTGCCTCCACTCCACCAATCCAACCCCATCTCGGCCTTTTTGCAGGGCATGGGTAAGGCAGGCGTTGAGGAAAACAGAAAACCGAACCTTGGCCGCCTCTTTCTCAGGAAAATACATGCTGGGTGAAACATCCATCCAGAGCAAAGCTTTGAGGTTGGTTTCAGCATTGTAAACCTTGATGTACGGCTTTTCGGTTCGGGCCAAAAGCTTCCAGTCCAAATGCCGTATGCTTTCACCGGGAGAATAAGACTTGTGTTGGGCAAACTCAACCGAATATCCATGAAACGGGCTGTGGTAACGGCCAACAGAAGGACCCGACATGGCTTCTTTGACAAGCAATTCCAAGTCTTCGTAACCCGATACGTCTTCCAGTTTCACAGGGGCAAATTCATAAAAAAAGCCGGAACAATGCCCGGCTTTTTGCGATTTTTTTCAGTATTAACCCAATTGGGCTTCGATCTTGCTGGTGATGGCGGGCTTGGGAACAGCGCCTACGATTTTATCGACCACTTCACCACCTTTGAAAATCAACAAGGTAGGGATGGAGCGAACACCGTAATTACCGGCAATCTCAGGGTTTTCGTCTACGTTGAGCTTTCCAATTACGGCTTTGCCCTCGTATTCATTTGCTATTTCTTCAACAACAGGACCGATCATGCGGCAAGGACCGCACCATTCTGCCCAAAAATCAACCAAAACGGGCTTGTCTGAATTCAGAACGGTCTCCGTAAAATTGCTGCTTGTGAAAGTATGTGCCATAGTGGTTCAAAGGTACAACAAACCGCCATAATCTACTGTGACTTTGGTCTCATTTTCGCTTCAATACCCAATCCAAAAAGTGCATAATCATATCGCACAGGATCCTGAGGGTTGAGCTTTTTTAATTGGAGGGTCAGCTCCTCACAGGCTTTCCAATCACTCTGCTTTCGATTCAATAAGCCCAGTTGTTGGGCGCTTCGTTGCACATGCACATCCAAGGGTATGTGCAAGTGGGCCATCGAAATGTTGCGCCACAGCCCAAAATCCACTCCTGCATCGTCTCGGCGAACCATCCATCGTAAAAACATGTTCAACCGCTTGCAGGCGCTGCCCGACTGGGGGTTGGCTATGTGTTTTTGGGTACGAAAGCTGGGCTGAATTTGGGATTGATAGACCCGTTGGTGAAACGCAGTTAAACTGGACTTTGCCTCGAATTGACCCTCCACGAGAAAGGCCGTTTCCAGGCTCTTGTGCCGTTGGTAATGAAATCGTAAAAAGCCTATTAAATGATTGAGATCAGTACTGTTGAAGGTTCTGTGGACGAAATTCAACTCCCTGTCATTTGCATTCATGACAAACGAATACGGCTCCCTGTCAAACAACTGCATCAATCGATCGGCGCTTCGAATGATGCTCACACGCGAGCCCCAGGCCAGCAAAGCCGCAAACAATCCTGCAATCTCAATGTCTTGTTGCAATCGAAACTGATGCGGTATTTGAATGGGGTCATCGGCGATGAATTCCCAGCGGTTGTGTCGTAAAACACCACCCTCCAAGATGTCGTAGAGCTCCTGCTGGGTCATCAAGCCTTATCCAAGGCTTGAGCCAGATCCTGTATCAAATCGTCGATGTGTTCAATGCCCACACTGAGGCGAATCAAGCTGTCTTTGAGTCCATTGGCCATGCGCTGTTCACGGGGAATGCTCGCGTGGGTCATGGTAGCGGGATGCCCAATCAAACTCTCTACGCCGCCCAAGCTCTCAGCCAAGGCAAAATAGTGTGTGCTTTTTAGAACGGTTACCGCTTTGTTCAAGTCGTCATCTTTCAAAGTGAAGCTGATCATGCCGCCGAAGTCATGCATCTGTTTCTTCGCCACCTCGTGATTGGGGTGAGAGGGGAATCCAGGCCAATGCACTTCACCCACCTTGGGATGCTGCGCCAAAAATTCAGCTACGGCTTTGCCGTTTTCACAGTGGCGCTGCATGCGTATATGCAAGGTTTTGATGCCTCTCAATACCAAGAAACAATCTTGTGGACCCGGTGTAGCTCCACAGGTGTTTTGCAAAAAGGCCAGACGCTCATGCAATTCAGGTGAATCGGTAATCAATACGCCCATCACCACATCGCTGTGCCCATTGATGTACTTCGTGGCCGAATGCATGATCAAATCAGCACCCCAGTCCAGGGGGTTCTGCAAGTAGGGAGAACAAAAGGTATTGTCGACCACTACAATGGCATTCTGCTCATGGCCAAGGGCTGAGATCGTCTCAATGTCAATGATGCGCAACAAGGGGTTGGTCGGAGTCTCTATCCATACCATTTTGGTGTTGGCATTCATCTTGGACTTTACCTCATCGGGATTGGACATGTTTACAAAGTGAAACCGAATGCCAAGGGGCTCGAACACCTTGGTAAAAATGCGGTAGGTCCCACCGTATAAATCGTTGGTAGCGATTACCTCATCACCCGGTTTGAGCAATTTGATGCAAGCGTCAACCGCACCCATGCCGGTCGAAAAGCATAGACCGAATCGGGCCTTTTCCAAAGCAGCCAAGTTGTTTTGCAAGGCATGGCGGGTGGGGTTTTGCGTTCTGGCATACTCATAGCCTTTGTGATCGCCAGGACCGGCCTGCACATAAGTGCTGGTTTGGTAAATGGGCGTCATAATGGCCCCGGTGCTGGGGTCAGGCTCGATTCCTGCATGCAGGACCTTGGTTTCAATGTGTTTCGATGACATGGTCTTATTCAGATATGGTTTGCAGAACCGAGCTCAATATTTTGGGAAAATGCTCGTGTTCCAATTCGTGAATTTTGTTAGCTAAGCTCAATGCAGTCTCATCAGGGTCTATGGCGCATGAAAACTGTGCAATGACTGCTCCTTCGTCATAAGCTTCATTGACCCAGTGAAACGTAATCCCACTTTGGCTTTCTTTAGCGCTCAGTACCGCCTGGTGAACGTGATGACCAAACATGCCTTTGCCTCCAAATTTGGGGAGCAGAGCAGGGTGCAAGTTGATCGTCTTGAATTCGGTTAATATGTGCGCAGGGATGCGGCGAAGGAACCCAGCCAAAACTAGCAGTTGAGGTTGGTCTTGATGCAAATATTGCAACACTTTGCCTTCAGGGTTTAAGTCGCCATTTTCAAACAGGCGAACGGGAACTCCCCATTTTTGACAGCGGTCAATGACGCCTGCTTGGGCATTGTTGCAATATACTGCACTTACATGGACCTGATCAGGGTGCAGGGTGGCGATGATGTTTTCAGCATTGCTGCCACTGCCTGAGGCGAAAATGACGATGGATTTGGGCATTTAGGGTCGAATTATCAATCGCTGTCCCACGCGAATCACATCGTTGTGCAAGTGGTTCCATTGCTTAATTTGAGCGACACTTACACCGTATTTGCGCGATATGGAGCTCAGGGTCTGCCCAGAGCTCACCGTATGGTATTTGGCAATGGGCTTGGGAGTTTGAACGTTTTGAACCGTTTGAACGTCTGTGCTTGGAACCCATTGCGCATAGGCACAGGTGCTGTCCCAGCTTTCACACAGGTGCATGCTCAATTGATAGGGCATAATTAAACTCGAAGTATTGGCCTGTGGAGTATGAGCACCCAAAAGGTGGCGATTCAGAGCCAATAATTCTTCTGATTCGGCGCCGAGATATCCGGCTACTTTGGGAAGATACAAGGCCTGCTCAGTGGCAGTGCTAACCAGCACCTCACTGCGTTGGCTCAATGCGTGGTTCGAACGCTCGGTGAAATTCAATACGTAGGCTACGGCGATGAACTTGGGCACATAGCTTTGGGTTTCTTTGGGTAAATAGGGAGAAATTTCCCAGAAATTCGTTTTGCCACCGCTATAGCGAATCGCTTTCTTGACATTGCCAGCGCCGCAATTGTAGGAGGCAATGCTCATGAGCCAATCGTTGAACAAGCTTTGAGACTGCTCGAAATAAGTACAAGCTGTTTCGGTGGCTTCAATGATGCTTTTTCGGTGATCAATTTGCCCATCAATCTGCATGCCCATGCTTTTGCCGGTGTAGGGCATGAATTGCCACAGGCCAGTTGCGCCGCACCAAGAAACCGCATTGGGGTTCAAATTGCTCTCAATGATGCTGACGTATTTCAAATCGGTGGGCAAACCGTGTCGATCGAGAATGGTTTCGAAAATGGGAAAGTACAAAGCCATTCTTTGGTGAATGTTTTCCCAGTACTCATCTCCCAAGCGGCTGTAAAAATCAATGTATTTCTGAACGCTTTGCTGATACTCGTACGGAATGCTACTGGACAACCATTCCATGCGCTGTGCGAAGGGAATCTCAGCTTGATCGCTGATATCACGGCTAGCAAAATGCGGTGAATGCGAGGGGATTTCTTCGAGCAATTGCAGAGTGAGGCTGTCGATTCGAGTGAGGCTGTTTACCGTGTATGAAGGTGGAAGAGGAGCTTGCCCCCAAGCGGGAAATGCAAGCAAGCCCATGACCAAACCCAATGCCCTCAATTTCATCAGTCTTTTCTTAGCAAAAACAATGCCTTTTTGCTCTGTTCTTCAAAGATTTAACCATGAGGGGCTAAAGTCCAAAATCTTATATTTGTATTTCACCACAGTCAATGTGCATTACTTAGGTAACAAACTGTCTGTAAGTGAAATGAAAAGAACTTTTGTACCATGAATTCTCCTTTGATGCCCTCCCAAGCAGCCTTGCAACCCCAAGAAAAACGGAGCCCCGTTCAAGAAATGACTGCCGGCATGAGTTTGGGATTGCCCAAAGAAACCACTTTGCAAGAGAAGCGCATCGCCTTGGCCCCCTCGGCTGTGCGTTTTTTTACCGACAACGGCATACGGGTCATCATGGAAGCAGGAGCTGGCGATCACGCTCGTTTTTCAGATCGTCAATTTTCTGAAGCAGGTGCCGAAATCACTTCTGACAAGAAGTCGGTTTTTACCTGTGACACCTTGCTGAAAGTTGATTTTCCTACTCAGGCTGAAATTGATCTCATGAACAGTGGGCAATTGCTGATTTCGGCTTTGCAATGGAATCAGCTCGATGGGGCTTTGATCAAATCGCTGCAAGACAAGAAGGTAAATGCCATGGCTTACGAATTCCTGGAAGATGAATCGGGGGCCAAACCCATCATTCGCGCCATGAGTGAAATGGCGGGGCGGGCTTCGGTTATGATTGCCAGCGAAATGCTCAACTCTCAAAACGGGGGCAAAGGGGAATTGCTCGGCGGATTACCCGGTATCCCACCTACCCAAGTGGTGGTTTTGGGGGCTGGTGCCGTAGGAGAGTACGCAACCAAAACAGCCCTGGGATTGGGTGCCAACGTTTACCTATTTGACAACAATCCCTATCGCCTGCGCCGCATTCACAGTGCGGTAGGGCAATCGATTTTTTCCAGTACGCTGCATCCGCAAGCGCTGAAAAAGGCCATACAGTCTGCCGATGTGGTCATTGGAGCCCTGGCAGGGAAAGATTCGCGTTCACCCATGGTCGTCAGCGAGGAGATGGTCATGTCCATGAAAGAAGGAAGTGTCATTGTCGATGTGGCCATTGACAAAGGCGGCAACTTCGAAACCAGCGAATCGCGCAATCACAACAACCCGGTTTATGAAAAACACGGGGTCCTGCATTATTGCGTTCCCAATATGGGCAGTCGTTACAGCCGCACGGCATCGTATTCCTTGAGCAATGTGCTGGCACCCATGCTCGATGACATGCACAAAGAAGGGGGATTCAGCCACTTGTTGAGATCCAGGGCGAGCGTTCGAAAAGGCACCTATTTGTACCGTGGCAACGTGACCCACAAGCAATTGGCTGACCGTTTTGGGTTTCGCTATTCTGATTTAGACCTGCTGGTCGGTTTATACATGTAAGTTCTTCAGGTGATGCTGGGTAAGGGCTAGCCCCATAGATTCCGTATGGCTCCTGATGCGCTCGTAATGCGTGTCGGTGATGAAGATTTGGGGGATTCGACCGTTGCTGACCCAAGCAATCAGCGCATCGGCCCTTTGCTTGTCAATTTTCTCGAAAATATCGTCTAAGAGCAACAGCGGAGTCTGCTGCGTGTGCTTCTGGAAATAGGCGAATTGGGCCAGTTTGATGGCGATGACAGCGCTCTTGATTTGACCCTGAGATCCCAATCGCTTCAAAGAATGTCCATTGAGTTCCATGATCCAATCGTCTTTGTGAATCCCCACCGTGCTGCGCGATGCACGCAAATCGTCAGCGTGAGCCATTCGCAAAAAATCCAAGTAGGAGCCCGTTCCGTTCCATTGGGTTTGGTATTGCCAGCTGAGGTGTTCGCTCTGCTCAAATAAATGGCCCCAAACTTCTTGAAGCAGGGGTAGGAACTCCTGAGAAAATTCCCTTCTCAATTGAGCCAAAATCGATCCAGGCCCTGCTAACTTCTCATCGTAGGCCTCCAGCAATAGCGGATCCAAGCGACGACCTTCGTTGGCCTTGAGCAAGGCATTGCGTGTATCCAAGGCTTTTTTGTACTGACTCAGGGCTGTCAAATAAGCCGCTGATGTCTGACAAAGCGTGTAATCGACAAACCGACGGCGCTCTTCGCTGCCCTCATTCACCAAGGCGATGTCATAGGGAGTGATGAAAACGGTTTGCAAGAATCCAATGTGATCGACAAGGCGTTTGTATGCCTTTCCATTTCGCTTAATTGTTTTTTTGCGATTTGGGTCGAATTGAATCAGAATGTCGATTTCGTTGTCCAGCCAGCCGTGAATGCTGAAAAATTCTGACCCGTGTTTCACCAATTGGCTGTCAATGGAATTGAAAAAACTCTTGCCATTGGACAAAAAGAAGAGAGCGTCTAACACATTGGTTTTACCGCTTCCATTGTCACCGGTGATCGCATTGATTCCCGGTTGGAATTCCAGGCGCAAATCTTCGTGGTTTTTGAATCCAAAAAGTTGCAGGGTTCGCAAGAGCATGGGCAAAAATAAAGCCTTGGGATAACTCGTGCATGACTTGTGGACAGGAAACTTGATGCCCTGCTCTCAGTGGGCTAAACTTGTAGGTGATGCGCAGCCATTCATTCCCCCTCTTTGCCGCCTTATTGGCCGTGGTTTCCTGCCATTCAGGACCCCAAAGACCCGATCCCGAACCCTATGAATTCGATTGGGTGGGTTTCGATAGCCTAGCACAGCTCCAAGGGGCCATTGTAGACACTGAATACCGCCCCGATAGCAGTTTGTTTGGCAAACGCTATTACCTGGCCGACACGGCTAAAGTCATTCTTGAATTCAACCGGCAAGAGGAGCTTCAATCGATGCATTGGTTTAATGGGAAAGGTCAGGAACTTTGGCAGGAAAATTACTATCCCAGTGGGCAGCGCATGTCGCGTTTTTTAAAAGCCACCAATGCCGAAAATGGAACTTCCTATTTTCAGGGTTTGTACACATCGTACTACCTTGATGGCTCGGTGAAAGAGCGCGGCGAGTATCAGAACAATCAGTTGCTTTGGAATGTCCATTGGGAAACCGATGGCCGCCAAGGCGATACCCTCGTGTACGAATACCGCTAAAATGCCTCAGTTTTCCCATTTACACGTACACACGCAGTATTCCTTGCTGGATGGTGCTGCGAACATTCGCAAGTTAATTTCAAAGGCAAAAAACGATGAAATGAGAGCGGTGGCCATTACTGACCACGGCAACATGTTTGGTGCCTTTGAGTTTTACCAAGAGGCCAAGTCGCAGGGAATCATGCCCGTCATTGGCTGTGAATTTTATTTGGTAGAAGATCGGCACCAGAAAACCTTTTCTCAAGGTCAAAAAGACAAACGATACCACCAGTTGCTGTTGGCCAAAAACCAGCAAGGGTATGAAAATCTGGCCAAGCTCTGTTCCCTGGGTTACCTCGAAGGGTATTACAGCAAGTATCCCCGAATCGACAAGGCCTTGCTGAAGCAGTACAAAGAAGGACTTATTGCTACCTCGTGCTGCATTGGAGCCGAAATTCCACAAGCCATTTTATGGAAAGGAATAGAGGCTGCCGAAGAACTCTTCAAAGAGTGGCATGAGATGTTCGGCGATGATTTTTATGTGGAATTGCAGCGCCATCACTTGTGCAACCTGGATGGAACGGGAATTGACCAAGAAGATATCAATCAAACCCTGATTGGTTGGGCCCGCAAGTATCAGGTTCCCATCATCGCGACCAACGACTCCCATTACATCGAGAAAATCGATGCCAATGCCCACGACATTCTCTTGTGCATCAATACGGGTGAGTTTCAATCTACCCCGAAGGCCACGAATGAGGAAAGCGGCCGGGGATACCGTTTTGCCTTTCCCAACGACGAGTTCTTTTTCAAGACCCAGTCTGAGATGGAGCATTTGTTTTCAGACATTCCAGAGGCCTTGGACAACACCAATCGCTTATTGGATAGCATTGTAATGCCCCAACTGGCAAGGGACATTGTTTTGCCGAATTACGCGCTTCCCGAAGGGTTTGAGAATCAGAACCAATACCTGGAGCATTTGGCTAGGCAGGGGGCTCGCAAAAAATACGGAGGAGTCATTCCCCAAAACGTAGAGGAACGACTCCAATTCGAATTGGGAACCATCACCCAGAGCGGTTATGCAGGGTACTTTTTGATTGTTCAAGATTTTACCACGGCCGCGCGCGAAATGGGGGTTTGGGTGGGCCCTGGCCGAGGTTCAGCCGCCGGATCCTTGGTAGCCTATTGTTTGGGCATAACCAACGTGGATCCTGTCAAGTACGACTTGCTGTTTGAGCGTTTCTTGAATCCTGAACGGGTGAGCATGCCTGACGTTGATATCGATTTCGATGACGTAGGTCGTGACAAAGTCATTGATTATGTTGCCAAGAAATACGGGGAGCGCCGCATTGCCCAAATTGTCACTTATGGCACCATGGCCGCGAAAAGTGCCATACGAGATGTGGGAAGGGTATTGGAATATCCGCTGCCTGAAACCGACCGTCTGGCTAAACTCATACCGGGAAGTTTGGGTTTCAAGCATTTGCTGCACACCTCGCCCGAAGAATTGGCCAAAGACGACTCCAAGAACCTCAAGACCGAAGAAATCGAGCAAATACGCGAGTTGCAACGGGTGTATTCAGGCTCTGATACCGCGGCCCAGGTATTGAAAGATGCTGAAAAACTCGAAGGCAGCGTGCGCAACACCGGGGTTCACGCCTGTGGCATCATCATTGCCCCCAAAGACATTGACGAGGTGGTGCCTGTGGCCAGAAGCAAAGACTCCCCTTGGATGCAGGTTCAATACGACGTGAACCAGATTGAAAAGGCGGGCTTGCTCAAAATGGACTTTTTGGGATTGAGCACTTTGACCATTCTCAAGGATGCCATCGATTTGATCAAATCCAAACACGGGGTCGAAATTGTGTTGGACGACATTCCCCTTGATGACGCTAAAACATACGAGCTGTTTCAACGGGGAGAAACCAACGGCATCTTCCAGTTTGAAAGCCCTGGTATGCAGAAGTACATGCGCGAACTTCAGCCCACCCAATTTGGTGACTTGATCGCCATGAATGCCCTGTATCGCCCCGGTCCCCTGAAATACATTCCCGACTTCATCGATCGAAAACACGGCCGCAAACCCGTTGAGTTCGACCTGCCTGAAATGGAGGGGTACTTGAAGGAAACCTATGGCATTACGGTATACCAGGAGCAGGTCATGCTTTTGAGTCAGGTACTGGCCGGTTTTTCCAAAGGGAAGGCCGATGCCCTTCGAAAGGCCATGGGTAAAAAGAACAAGAGCATCATCGATGAATTGAAAACCGAATTCATGGAAGGAGCGACGGCGAAAGGTTATCCCGAGAAGGTGCTGGAGAAAATCTACTCAGACTGGGAAGAATTCGCCCAGTATGCCTTCAATAAATCGCATTCTACCTGCTACGCCGTTATCGCCTTTCATACGGCTTATTTGAAGACCCATTACCCCGCTGAATTCATGGCAGCAGTGCTGAAGAGCAACATGGGTGACATCAAAAAAATCACCTTTTACATGGAAGAAGCCCAGCGAATGGGCATCAAAGTTTTGGGGCCCGACCTGAACGAAAGCCGATCGGTTTTCACGGTGACTTCGAGTGGGGAGATTCGCTTTGGATTGAGTGCCGTAAAGGGAGTGGGTGAAGGCGCGGTTGAAGAAATATTGCAAGAACGCGATAAAAATGGCGAGTTCGCGTCCATCTTCGATTTGGTATCTCGCGTAAACCTGCGCAGTGTCAATAAGAAAAACTTGGA
>Ga0222713_10001064_pt1 | contig 31397 bp, 11 predicted proteins | sample C33_649DmetaG_FD_165061 | JGI IMG/M metagenome (GOLD analysis project Ga0222713, IMG submission 165061) | Estuarine water microbial communities from San Francisco Bay, California, United States - C33_649D | ecosystem: Environmental > Aquatic > Marine > Unclassified | place: USA: California... | reverse complement strand
AATCTTTATAATCAGATTTCCACTGATCCTCCCACGAACTAAATATACCAGATGCATTCTCCGGACTAAGGGTTCCCCCATTCACAAGATTTCCAATTTCAATTCCCTTCTTTCGAAACGCTAAGAACGCGGCGTTCTCAGGGCAACCCTTCCAATCCATGGACCCGTCAAGATCATCGTACGATGCCGATAACTCGGAATTGGGCATCCCTTCGTAGACGTACAAATCGAAGTAATGATCCCGATCAAAAATCAACGAATAAAATCCCGGGAGATTCCCCGATAATGAAATCTCAAATTTGCCATTTCTTACGGCAAAAGTGTCAACTACAAACCGCTGTTCACCAGAGAAGTAGCTGAGCATGACCTCATTTCCTGAAAGGCCAGAGACAAAACCTTTTAGGGTCTGTCCTTGGCCCGAAAGGGCCAAGGAACAGAACATCCAAAAAGCAATTACCCGTTTAGTGAACCACATGCAATTTGTCAATTGACATCACTTGGCCTTCACGGAACAATTCAACCTGGTACATCCCGGCAGCTACGTGGCTCAAGTCAAGTACAAGTTCCGCTTCTTGAGCCGAGACTTCACTTATGAGCTGTCCAAGTAGATTGGTCACACGTACCGTAAATCCAGCCTCTGGAACTTCAATACGAACCACTGAAGTCGTTGGGTTCGGGTACATTCGAGCAAGGCCCTTCCAAGGCATGTCTGGCATGCCAATTCCGGTCTGGTCGAGAATATTCGAACGCGCTGACTCGTACGAATTCGTCTTTCCGACAGCAGGAGCACATGCTCCGCCCGCAAAGATTGCACGCACGTTGTAGTACACATTAGGCGCTACCGGCGGATTCAAGTCCGAGAACGTCGTGGTCGCGCCCGACACACTTCCGATCTGTACCAAATTACCAGCTGATACCCAACGGAAGATGTCGTACGTCTGCACAGCTCGCCCCTCGTAGTCGGTCCAAGCCAAGTTCACCTCACCGCCAGAGCCAAAGCTAGACTGCAAGTGAATGGTCCGGTGCAAGTCTGACGTGTCGCTAACCGATCCGCATGAGTCAACTGCAACGATCTTGTAGCGATCCGGCTGCTGCTGCGGCACAGAGTTCACGTCAGTAAACACACTCATATTCAAGTACGGTACCGTACCTATTTGCGCGTACTGACCCGCAACGTTGGTTTCCTTGAAGATCTGGTACTCCATGGTGCGCTGACCCGGAGTCTTATTCCAAACCACCTGGTTCTTGCCGGTCAATGAGTCCACCGTCATCATACAGATCTCTTCAAAATTGTACGGCATCGGAGCCATGATTTCGTACGAAGCCGTATCCGCGCAACCGTTCATGTCCGTAACCGTAAGCAAGTAGGCTCCTTCATTCACGTTTAATAGATCTTCTATCGTGTCACCGTTACTCCAATCGAACGCGTACGGCATAATGCCCCCCGTCGTTGTCAATTGAACGGAACCGTCTCCGGCCTGCGGACACGAAACGTCTACGATGGTATCCAGCTGAAGGTTAATCGCATCGGGTTGAGCAATCGTGTCCACCAACGTAACCAAACAGCCGTTGGCGTCAATAATGGACATTGTGATTACTCCCGCTCCGAGATCAATTAGATTCGTTGAGGAACCAACCAATACAGATGAACGGGCACCAGTCACCTGGCCGTCGCAGTCCACACATGAAGCGAAACAAACCTTATTCAGCGTAGTGTCGTTAACCCCTACAGCGAGCACTCGGTGGAGGTCCGTGAGTCCCGGAGGATTTACACCGCACGAAGTCGGCACGAGTTCCGGCGACGCGCCGTTGTAGAACCGGTAGTACAATGGCGTTCCTACCTGACGCTCTACTGTGACGTAGTAAATGCTGTCATTATGGTAGGAAACCATCGGTACGTTATTAGACAATCCAACAATTCCCACAGAAGGTGAATTAATTGTGCTCGCTGAACGCAGGTCAAGTACCAGCGTAACACGTGTTACCCCAGAATCCACGCCTGTCGTAGACCAATCAAGCCAGTATGGAATGACGGAGCCGCTCGTGGTGATCGCCACGCTTCCTGATTGCTCGTCGTAACAAACTACATCTTGTGCTGTGCTCGATCCAATCAATGCCGTGGGCTCAAGAAGTACTACCGTTGCGCTATCCTGGCATCCGCGAAGATCCGTAACAACCACTTCGTACGTTCCGGCTACAAGGCTGTCCACATTGCTGGATGTCGCACCGTTGCTCCACAACCATTGGTACGGTGACGTACCTCCGGCGGTAGTAGTACTGATGCCTCCAGATGAATCCCCGAAGCAGCGAATGTTGTTTCCGCCAACGAAGACCGAAGACACCGTGTTAATCTGAAGCAACTGGGGTTCTGTAACAGTATAGCTCGTGCTATCGACGCAACCTTTCACATCAGTTACGATGAATGTATACGTTCCCGCCGCAAGGTTGGTAACGGTATCGTTACTTCCGACTGAAGTACCAAGTCCATTGACCCAATTCATCAGATAGCCTCCGTTGCCTCCTGCGACATTAACTGAAATCCAGCCATCTGTTGCCTGGAAGCATGACGCATTCCATGCGGAATCCAAAATCGTGTTCAGCAAGGCAGGTTGAGCAACAACGTGGGTATCCGAGATAAAGCAGCCCTTCGCGTCCGTCATGTTAAGTGTGTAGGTGCCGGCAACCAAGTTCATGGCTGTATCCATTGTTGACGTGAATTGCGGTCCAGACCAGCTGTACGCATATCCACCATTTCCACCCGAAACGGTCGGAACAATACTTCCGTCGTTACCACCGAAACAGCTTACGGGCTGCGTATTCGGTCCGGCAAAGCTCAAGGCCAGGGCCGCTGGTTCACCTACTGTGAATGAAGCCGTGTCCGAACAGCCGTGCTCGTCAGTAAATACCAGGGTATACATTCCGTCATTAAGACCGGCGATGTTTGATGTACTGTCTCCAGTACTCCAATTCCATGACATGGCCCCCGTTAGCGGAGTGACCGAAATGGCTCCCGTGCTGTCGCCAAAACATGCAACCGGAATGACGGAATCCTGAATCATCGGCTGAACAAAACGGTTCACGTAGACCGTATCCGATATTGCCGCACATCCAATACTGTCAAAGATTCGAACACCAACTGCGTAGTTGCCGATGGCCAATCCTTGCATCGAAACCAGCGTGGTAGCCGTTCCGCTCGGAATCAACGTAGAGTCATTGCTGAACCATGAGTACTTGGTGTAGCTCAACGGCGCCTGAACAGTAACTGACACCATTTCGTTGTAGCAATTGTCGACGTCACCACTAACCGTCAACGCATTATTCGGAATCGGACTTACCTCAATCCAAACGGAGTCCGTATGAACGCTACATCCGTTTTCGTCCATCACCGAAACATAGTAGTATCCAGTAGAATCCACTTTAAGTGTGCTTGTCGTGTCTCCCGTATTCCAAACGTAATTAAACTGAGTAGAGCCATTTGTAAAGGCCTCCGCGATAAGCAGATCTCCTTCACAGATAATGTCTGCCGAAATACGTCCTGCCGTATTAGCGAAACTGTTGGCTGTATCGATGATTGAAATTCCATCAATAGCCATTTCGCTTCGCGGACCGCCAACACCAGCCTTACCCACAATACGTAGGCGAATTGTTTGGCCTTTGTACGGGGTTAGATCTACGGTGTCTGACTTCCATCCAGAACCTTGGTGGCCCGTCTTAGTCCACAAAGGAATCCAATAGTTGGCAGCATCGTCGGTAGACTGAATTTCAATCCTGAGTGTACCCATGTTGTCTGAAGACGGATTCGCCGGATTGAACAATCCATTGTACATATGGTATCCAAAGGTTAAGTACGGTTTATTAGCGCCAACCATTTGTACGCACGGTGAAATCAAATGCGCCTCCTTGTTGTCGTCCGAATTGGCTCCAGCACGGTCGAGGTAGTAGTAGTTTCCGCTACTATCTGACGTTGTAAAGTCACCGTTTGGACCAGAGAACTGGGTATTGGTCGCGCCAGAATTAAACGTCCAATCTAGTTGGTCCGTCGCGGACTGCGTCCAGACGTAGAGCGAGTCTTCAAAGTTCTCCCCAAACGGCAGCAATACCGACTGAACGCAGGTATTGGCCTTGGCCGCCAACGAACCATCCGTTGCAGTAAGTGTCTTGCCGTTGAGCTTAACCACTACGGTCGGAGGCGTATTGACCGAAACCACTACCGTGTCTGACCCCGCACATCCATTAGCGCTTCGCGCTTCAAGGATGTAGGACCCCGACTCAAATACCGTGGTCGTCATTGAGGTGTCGCCATTACTCCACAAGTACGACGCTAGACCTGCACTTGGGGTTGACAGCACTACCGAATCTCCAGCACAAACTGCGCCTACGATGTTCGAAGTTGTCAAGACAGACGGAGTCGTATCAAGGGCCACGTAGAACGTATCCGAGTACATCACACAGCTTGATGCCGCATCGGTCGCTGCTAGAACTACTGAGGCCGGCGAAGTCAAGTTCAGCGCCAAGGCGGCCGTCGGACTTGCAACGCCATTCACGTACCACGTGTAGGTATCGTAATCGTCCGTGGTATTGAGCGTAGTAAAGTCACAAACACGAATCGTATCCAGAACCTCCACTTTGTCAATACCAAATCGAACCGTTGGACGCCAATTACTAGAGCCCATCTGCCAGTTCATCACAGGATCAGCACACGTGTTTGCACTGTAGCTGTAATTCGTAACCGTATTACCTGTTGCAACCTGATTAATACGAACACTGGCGGAATTCATTGAGTTTCCGATCGGAGTGTAGCACACTTCAACCAACAGGTTATCCACACCATTCCATGCAAATGAGCTGGTAAAATTGTGGGTATTCCATCCTTGAACTGGAGCGTATACAGGTATGGCAAATACCTCTTGTAGGCTTGTCGGGTTCTGCCAAGAGCCAAGTTGCTGCGCCGTAGTATGCGCCAACTTAATCTTGTACGCCTGGAAGGCGACACCTGCCGGATTCACCACATCAAATGCCAACGAATTGATGGTCGTGTTCTCTGTCAAGCCCGCGCCTTGGAGCTCACTTGCTGAAATCACAAATTGTGACTTTTTCAAGCTGTTGCCCTGAGCATTGTACGGACTAACATCATTGTTGACGGAACCAGAAACTGCAGTTGTATCACCACGCACGTACGACGTAACCTGCTGGAATTGCTGACCCATAGTCCGGTTCACATTCGAAGCATAGACGTTCGGTTCGTACACCACAAAAATCTTCGCCGTTCCTGTGGTTGAACAACCGTTGGAGTCCTCTACAAATACAGAGTACGTTTCAGAAACGTAGCTCGAGACTGTTTGAGTGTACTCCGTGTTGAGTCCGTCCGACTTATTCCATTCGTAAACGTTGTACCCTGATCCAGCGTTAAACACAACTTGATCGCCGATACACATCCGAACATCATTACCTCCGCTTACGGCTGTCCCGCCAGCTTTAATGATTTGTGACGTAATAACAAGGTTAGGTTGTGCATGTGCCGTGCCTACGGTGTCCGTCGTACTTACGGAACAACCTTTGTTGTCAGTTACCGTAACCGAGTACACGCCTGGGGAGAGGTTCGAAATGTTCTTCGTGTTCAACGTTCCGCCACCGTTTGGCAACAGCCATGTATAGGTGTAGAAGCCACTGCCCCCCACAACATTGATCGAAATCGATCCGGAATTCGTGCCTTGGCAGCCTTCATCTACTACCGTCTTGTTCAAGACGAGCGGACTGTCGCCTCGAACTTCCGCAGTATCAGTAAACGTTGCGTTAGTGACCACATCAGTTACCGTAACCCTATAAAGTCCGGTAAACAAGTTCGCAATGGTGTGTGACGCACCTGAACCTGTCGGATTGGAAATAATTCCACCCGAAAGTGCCGTCCAAGAGTAGGTGTACGCACCACTTCCGTTTTGCGGGAACGCGGTAACCTGACCTATACTCGTATTGCACGCATTGTTGTCGTTGATCACAAACGCCACACCGAACGAAGCAGCTGTGTCGCTTGATTCAATGGCCCCAAAGTCTGGATCAGAGCCAAACATATTCGGACGATTGTTTCCGAAAATGTCCATAGCCGGGAATGTTACACCCGTGAACGACGATAAACCGCGACCAATAGCTTGTGAGACCTTCGCAAGCGAGTAATCACCACCATTTGGATCCTTTAAGAACACCTGTTGGTTGGTATAGTTCGGCGAAGAACTTGAGTAAATAATTTGACTCGTATTCGGTGCTTGAACGGTGTTGCTCACACCACCACCAAGTTGACCGCTTACAATTTCAAAGAAACTCTGATTGTCTTGGATGTAGACAGTCTTGCCTCCCGTTCCTTGACCGCCAAGAATACTGTTATAAAGCTTAAGTGTAGATTGATTCTCAACCAATACCGCCAAATTCAGCACCGACGACTGCGATCCCAGCTTGTGTTTGTTGCTGTAAACCGTAGAATGGATTAGATGAACTTTTGAGTTGTTTACGCGCATTGCGCCGGCATAGTCAGCCTCGTTTTTCGCAAGAATTACGTTAACGAAGTTGAAGTCGGCATTATTGCTTTGAACCACAACACCACCCGCCTGCTGATCTGCTCGGTTCCCAATAACTTTTGAGTTGCTCAGCTGAACATCAGCTTCACCGCTCCAGCAACCAAAGTAAATACCACCACCTTGGTTTGTCGCATAGTTGTTGTAAACCTCAAATCTATCAAGCTCATAAACTTGACCTGTGTTTCCAAGTCCGTGCGAATAGTATAGACCACCACCATTAGATGCTTGGTTTCCAACTAATCGAACATTAGAATTCAAAAGGTCATTGTTGATGTACTGCAAGTGTAATCCGCCACCATCTTGGGTTGCAAAATTGTCTTTAATTAATACGTCTTTTAATTTAAGATCACACTCCCAAATACCGATGCCACCACCATTTTGGCCGGAACGGTTTTCTACAACGTGCATCTTGACAATTGACACATTTGACCAACGAGCAGAAATACCACCGCCACCGTTCCAACCTGAGTTAGCTAAACCATTGGTCACCGTAAATCCGTAAAGCTTTAACGTATCACTCGTGCCGCGGTTATTCATGTCGCTGATGTGGAATACCGGATTCAGATCCGAACCATCCACAATAGCATTACGAATGTGGTTGGTGTCGCCGTCCAACAGGTAACGTGACGCAATAGTCAAGCTTGGAGACATATTATTGAGAATCACGTTCTCATAATGGCGGCCATCTTCAAGAATAATTGTGTCACCGTCGCATGCGCGTCCTAAGGCTTCCGAAATTGTTTTTAAAGGATTAGAAGCCGTTCCAGATGCAGAATCGCTACCGCTCGTTGAAATGAAGTACGTATTCGATTCTTGTGATCCAATTACCACTGTATCATAGACAGCACACCCTGAACCGTCAATTACTTTAATGATAAAGGTTCCTGCCGGCATTCCGCTTCGGGTGTTAATCCAACCCGAATTATCAATCCACCATTCGCCATCGAATTGGCTGCCGTTTAAATTCAAGATGGATGATTTCTTCTTCCACCATTGATTTGGATTTGAATTATTAACTCCACCGGTAATGTTGCCCCAGGTAATAGACCCTGAGTTCGTACTAACACCTTCACAGACATCTTTAACTGAGGTCACTGTGAATTCAAGTGGGTTGTTCAAATTCAATGTTTTTACCAACGTATCCTGACGGTCAACAGCAATCAAGGTAACCTGGTAGATTCCTTTTACCGGTAGCGTCGGGTTAAGGCTAGATGAACTGAATCCTCCCGGACCAGACCATGTTAATTGGTAATTCGAGCTGTTTAATACCGTTGCCGTGGCTTGATATCCGCACGATGCAATCGACAGATCAAGTTCCCCTTGTGCAAGGGCGCTTTCGTACGCACCAGCGTCAGCATTACTTCCAGTAGGATTAGGTCGCGCTACACCCGCCAAATCAGCATTTGGCATGGGGTAGTTTTTGTTGAACACCGTTGACCCTGTTCTACCAATACCAATTGCTGGCGAACTCGGCATCAATCGATTGTTGGGGAACAGCTGAGGCGCAACGTTGAACGTACTTAAGGAATCTTGTGTGACCGTGATTCCGCTCGTTGATCCACCCAACGTTTGAATACCAAGTACTGAGGACTGGGAAACAAGCTGGTTTGCCGTTCCCGAATTGAACACAACGTGCCCTACGTCTTGACGAACAACCGAATTCAAGAATGCCACTTTGTTGTTCGTTCCTAAGAGGTTTACCAACCTCGGAGCACTTCCATTGCTCGTTGTAGTCCGAGCAGTAGCGTAGTTCCAAACCAATGTGTTATTGCCGCCACTAAGGATAAATGATCCCTCGTCGCCAATAATATTGGATGAGTAAAGTGAATTCTCAACTTCCAACTCCGTATTTTCAAGGTGCATACCTCGATCCTGAACATTGTTGACAATCCTTGAATTCGTGAACTTCAATTTCGAATTATTCAGGTAGGCCATCCGGTGACCGCTCTGACTCTGCGTGCCGTTGTTGACAATTCGGACATTGTCAAACTTGACATTGTCCGAGTACTGCACTTCAAATACCACAGCCGCATTACAACAGCCCTGCCCTTGGCCTTGGGTAGCCCCTGACATCTTCACATTCTCAACCAATACATTGTCGGAATTGTAGATGTTGAATTGAGACGACTTGTGCCAATCTCCAGAGTAATTCGTGACGTAGTTACGAATCGTAAAGCCCGAGATTTCAACACGCGAATTACCCTGTTCAATGATATTTACACCACCGGATGCCTGAATTGATGTATTCAGCGCTGAAGTGATCAAGCCTACCGTACCAGGCTCAATTATCGTCGTATGCATTGCGGCAGTGTCGCCCAAACGGTCGTAGTTAGACTGAAGTATCACCGAACGGTCAATCAATACCTTTTCAGCATAGGTGCCTGGCAATACATAAATCTTTTGTCCAGCCGAGCTTTGATTAATTGCATGCTGAATCGTTAAATACGGCTGCTGAAGCGTTCCCGGATTTTGATTATTACCTGTTTTTGCAACGAACTTGGGCTGGCTAATTAATAAACTATCCCTCCGCTCACAGCCCAAACTCATGGCGCTTAGCACATAATAGCCCGTGGAACTTACAACCAACGTGTCATTAGTTCCGAGAGAAGTTGATGATCCTGACAAATACCAATTCCAAGTAGCGCCTTGTGCAACACTGGCGCCCAATAGAATGCTATCGTTTCCGTACAAATCCGTAGTGCCAGAATGGTTTACTATCGCGGCAGCTGGGGTAGCATTAATGGTAATCGTGTGAGTTTGCGACTCCAGCGTGCACGAAGTTCCGTTGGGCTTGTTGAGCGTTCCTTCCACTTTGACCGCCATAGAAGAAGTAATTGTCAACGAACGTGATGTACCCACGACCGCATTATTGTTGGACGTGTTCTTCCAGGTGTACGAGTCAAATCCTTCCGGCGCAAATACAGTAACACTATCACAGAAAGCCTCGGAAAGAGATACTGTTCTTGACATTTCCGGGAATTCAATAATGAATTTTTGCTGGTCGGTTTGATATCCATAACGCTCCCATTGACCACCCCAGTTGAACTGTACCCTAATCTGTGTACCATTTCCATTATTTGCTTGGTTTTGGCCCCAATTAAAGTATGTAAATGGCTCTCCGGTAACCCATTTCCAAGTGCCGTTATCAAAGTAAGCACCGTTAAACGCTTCACCATACCAATCCGGATGTGATTGTATTAAGGCTGTAACGGCTGCTTGCTCTGCGGCATCATTAATGGTCCAAAGATGCCCACCAAATTGTTGAGCTATAAGTCTCGCCTGTGACCATGAAATACTGTTGCTGTATTTATAGATATAGTAATGATTTCCATTGAAACTACCCAAATATGCATAATCAGCACCTATAATGCCCCCAGTTTGTGCTGGTGGAGTCCCTGTCCGCAAAGTTGGAATTGGTGATACATTAACTTGAACTGTATCGCTGTTCCGACAGCCCGCGGTGTCCGTTACTGTTACCGACCAACTTCCACTAGTTCCAACAGTGTTCACTGACAAATTTGAACCGTCGTTCCATGAGTATGTATCCGTGATGTTCAGTGTAGTGGCAACAAGTGACACGACTTCACCCTCACAGATCGTAAGCGGTCCGCTGGCCGTGATTTGTGCCGTCGGCAGCGAGTTGCGGTATCCAAGAGTTAGCGTATCTACAAACACACATCCCTTAGCATCTGTTACCGAAATTCGGTACGTGCCCGAGCTTCGCTGCGTAGTCATGAAGTTTGCGCTGCGCTCTTGGGTACTATTGTCGTTCCAAGTGGCTACTCCGCCATCCTTGGTTAGCTGCTGAATGTCGTACTTGTAGGTGCCCCCAGTAAACGGACTTCCCCCTTGAATGCTAAACTTAAGCGTGCCATTATTGTCGCCAAAACAGTTTGCAAGGAGTGAATTATTCACAATGCTAAGCGCAGGTGCAGTAGCTATTACTGCCGTATCAATAAACACTGATGTGCCAACAGTGAGTGTCACTTGGTAGCTTCCAGACGTTAAATTGGAAATTGTCGTAGTTGACTGAGGGGTCCACGTCGCGTCACCCAACTTCACCCATGAAATTGAAGGGGCTCCTGTTGGTTGACCATTGATTTGAACCAGATTTACTGTTGCAGAGCCATTTGCATTCTGACAGACTCCATTTCCAACTGCGACGACATTAATTCCTGGAAGTCCAACACCCAATGGACTTTCAATAGCACCAATGTCGATTGATGACCCCGCCGGATTTGGTCTTGCGCCTCCAAAAACATCCTTAGACGTTGCGGTCAACGTAACCGGTGCAATATTTGGACTGACCGTGGTTATTCCCAAAGAATTTGATGCCAAACCGGCCCCAATTAATGAACTGAAACTCTTTAAGCTGTAATCCCCGTTTTCAGGGTCTGTGAAATACGGCACACTTGTTTTGATTCCTGTAAGCGACTTAACCAGTTGACCTCCGCATTGATCTTCGTAGATAGAAGAAGCTCCACCAACAATTACGCTCGAAGCGTCTGCCATTAGGTACTTTGTTCCACAGTTAGTGGCATAAAACGTGTGGCCAGCGGCTCCTCCAGAACGACCAATGATAGAGTTCAAAAGTCGAATGCGTGTATTATCTCCAAAGCCAATATTATTCTTTGACGCCTGTGATGAACCTGAGCCTGTGTTTCCGTAAATGGTAGAGTTGATGATCGAAATCCGATTGTCATCATAGCCACCGAAATGTATACCCGGATAATTCTGTGCTGCATTGTTTACTATCAACACGTTATCCAGAATAAACTGTGAGTTACTTCCGCTCTTCTGGAAATAACCACCACCAAATTCAGAATTTGCAACGTTATTCCGCACAATGACTCGTGACCATCTCTTGGTGCCCGAACTCCAAGGTGAAATAGTCGAACTATAGAATCCACCACGGGTTTGCGCCGTATTTCCTTCGATAATTACATCTGACATGATTAGGTTGGACTGATTCCATAATCCTCCACCTTCACTATTAGCTGTATTGTTTTTAAAACTTGTGCTTCGAATCCAAAGATCCCCAGTAAGGTTGGCGGTTAATCCACCTCCCGAATTATAGGCGGTATTTCCTTCTATAGTACAGTTTGCAACTACCGCGGTAAAGCCGTGGCCCATGAGTCCAATTGCTCCACCATCTTTCGCTGTGTTGTTCTTAAGAACTAATCGATTCAATTTAACTACCGAATTCCATACACTAACTGCACCGCCGTGGCCATACCACTGGTCAACATGAGGATTCTCCCCACCTTCAATGGTTAGACCAACAAGCTGGCTAGAATTTGTATCGGCAATATTAGAAGAATTGAATCCCCCGTAATAGAAGGTGGCATCTTCGGAATCTTGAAACTTTGTAGCCGAAATATGGCTTATGTTGCCGTCAATTATGTATTCAGATCCAATAATAATCGGTTTTGACACATAAATTGAATCTTCATTGTATATGCCATCTAAAATGATGATGGTGTCTAGGCTGCATGCTTCCGCTATTGCAGTACCTACTGTACGATATGGGCTCTGTCTCGTACCAGAATTATTATCGCTTCCGGATGTTGACACAAAGGCTGTCCTTTGATTCTTAGCTTGCAAAACAAAGGGGAATTCAACTGTGCAGCCTGCAGCATCAGATATTTCTAATGTATATGATCCTGCACCCAAACTACTACTGTTCCAGTACCACGTATTTCCCCAAACATCCCAATTTGGTCCCTGAATATAATTCTGTCCGATTCGAAGCCCCCATTTATGGCTTGGACTATTAACTCCCGTGTACGGCGTACCACCTTGTACATTGCGAATGTCAAGATAACCAGAATTAACCCCTGATGCCGTACAAACATCACGAGTTACAATAGTGGCCCGAAGAGGGTTTACTAATTGTACACTTTGATTCAAAGTATCCCCTCGATCTACAGAAATCACAGAAACATTGTAAATGCCTGTCTCTTGAACAGTCAGATTAGTATCTGTTGAAACAAAACCATTAGGTCCAGTCCAAGAAATCGCATAGTTAACGGAATTCAATACATTCAGAGCAATGTTATAACCACATTGAGTTACATCTAAGCCAAAAACTCCTTGAGATAGGTTTGACTCAATTGCTCCGGCATCCGGGAAACTACCAAGCGGATTTGGGCGACTTACTCCAAATAAATCAGCAGTCGGGGTTGGATAACTTGTCGAAGAAATCGTAACAGGACGTGCATGGCCAATAGCCTCTGAATAAGGTTGGAGCGCACCATTAGGGGCCACATAGCCCGAAGACCTCTTCACTCTAGATGAATCCAATGTGCCTGCTCCATTAACGATTCTGCCGTTTAAAACAGAATTCACAATATGGTATGTATTGTTTTGTTGAATTTCTACAATCCGATCCGCTCCAGCCTCAATCACAGAATTCAAAATCTTAACCACTGCATTAGTTGTAGAGTGGTTACGAATAAAGTACTGATTATTGTGAGTGTTTAAAATGTTATTCCAAGCCGAAACGTGATTAAGTGTGAGCTTACCGCCTGTGTGATGAATTCCAAACAACCCATGATCACCATTTTGGGGCTCTGAATTAGTGAAAATCGAATTAACAATATTCAATTCTGATCCATCCATAATAGAAATAGCATCATACTGCGATGCGTTTCCGACATACTTCACGCGATCCCAATTCGAGATTGAATTAAAGCGGAATACCACATCTCTTCGCTCGTCCCAAAACGTTGGTGAACCATTATTGACAAACCGAACATTAATTAAATCTGTTTTTCCGCCCCACTGTGCAAATGCAATCCCCTCATCGCAGCATTGACGTACGTTCTCCGTTATTAAGAGATTCTTAAAAATCGCACCTTCACCAAAGACATCTTGCATGAAGACCCCAGAACCGGGGTTGTTGCTATTGAATCCGTTCTTAATTGTAAATCCACTTACGACAGTTTTAGATTGGCCTGTGTAGTTATGCAAGTGAATTACTCTTCCTGCGGCCCCACCATTAATAATCGTCGTGAACATGGCAGAAGTATCACCCAAGCGATCGTAATTGGAAAGAATTTTAACCGCCTTATTTACAAGAACATTCTCATTATAAGTTCCAGGTAAAACATAAATTTTCGAACCTGCAGGAGCAATATTGATCGCGTGTTGAATCGTGGCAAACGGATTAGCAAGCGTGCCGTCCCCGGTTTGATTATTACCCGTAGTGGCGACAAAGAATGGTGCAGAGATTTCAACACTGTCGCGAGCCGAACATCCATTTAAAGTTACTTCGAGCACATGCCAGCCTACATTGTTGGTTATTATGGAGTCAGTAGTACCCAAAGAAACTCCATCTCTGAACCACTCTACGTTGGAACCCGCCGGCTTGATTACTTTAAGCTTAATAGAATTGGATCCCGTCAAATCGGTCGATCCACTTGCATTAATAATTGAAGCATTTGGTGTTTGATTAACAGAAACTTGTACACTAGACGTCCCGGCGTACTGCAAACTACTTCTAACTCCCTTAACTGTGTAGGTGCCGTTGGAACTCGCCCAAATCTCATTTCCTACTTTTCCGGGAACTACTACATTGTCAACTGACCAGATGTACGAATCAAATCCCTCTTCGGTCCATAACAAGAGGCTATCACAGGCAGTTTCTGAAGCACTAGCTAACGACGAATTGTCCTGGAATTCGATAAAATATTCACGCCAATCCGTTGTTCCATTAGAAGATCCGGTCCAGAAACCATTCCAACCAAACTCAATCAATCCAAAAAGCCTATTGGGGTCCGCATTTACATCCCAATTTGTATAAGTCACCGTATTACCGTAAACATCTTTCCATGGGTCAGATAGGCTAGCTCGCTGGACACCAATCCAACGTGCTCCACAGCAAGATATTTTTGACTTATAAAAAGTATTTATTAACGAATTCTCACTAGCGTTCTTAGGATACCAGAACTTACCTCCTAGCTGGGTCGCGATTGACCTAACCTGATTGAACGGATAACTGGAATTCGAATAATAGATGTGGCTAGTACCTATTAACCCCATGTAGGTATAATTCGGCAGTACTTGACCGGCAAACAGCGGCTTCGAACCTTTGTAAATCTTCGGTAAATCAAGCACCGCAACAGTCACGCTATCAACTACAGCACAACCATCTTCATTTATAGAAGTTAAAAAATATTCCCCTGAAGAAGCCACATTAACCGAATTCCCGGAGGCTCCAATCGACCAGATATTCAGATAAGATGGTTGAGCACTTAACGTTATGGCCGACCCCTGAACTACCGTGTCTGCACTAGCCGTTATTTGATTCGAATTGGGATTAAATATCACCTGCACAGTATCATAACTAAAGCAGAAATTTCCATCCATCAGTACGACACTGTACTGTCCAGGTGTTGAAACAGAACGGCTAGTTCCTGTCGAACCATTGTCCCATGAAAGCGCTTGGTAACCCGAATTATTTATCTGTAAATCAATTGTGTTTGAGCACCCAACAATCGTATCTAATTTCGATGGCAACGACATTTTAAATTTTGTCAAAGGCCGAAACTTAGAGGATTTATTTTGTACACCCGTGCTTCCGATTAAAGTAATACTCGAATTTGACTGAATAATTCGCGAAACATTGACCGAAGACTCTGAAAGTTTAAAAAGTGGATTTTGATCAGTTGAAATCAAAAAGTTATCAACCTCATAAGACATTTGAATGACTAAAGCTGACGTCCCATTCCACGTCAAATTATTTATGTTAAAACTAAATTCTCCTCCAGATGAGTTAACATTCTGCCAATAATTATCATAAACAACATCATTGTAGTTCAACGTAATCCAAGTGGTAGGCATTGAGTTCACCCACTTTGCTGAAATCTTGAAATCCCTCAGGCTACTTCCAGAAGAATATGCCTCAGCAACTTCAAAAGCAATTCGGTCAATGATGGAGTTCGCACTCAAACCCCTAGATTGTAAGTCGGCTACAGAATAGTAGTACTGCTGTACGTTGAACTTCCGGTAACGGCCCAACGGTGCAATCCAGTGGTGGATGTTCTTGTTTAAACCCCAGTTAATCGCATTTGGTGTCTTTCTATTCGTTGAATCCGATGCTTCACCGGTCACCCAGAATGACTGCGGATACGACGAGCTCACAATGTTTACTTGATCAGTCTCAATATTTAACAAACTTTGATTTGTACTTGCGCTATCACCGTTTGCCAATATTTCACGCAGAAAATAATATCCCTTATCCCTAGCATAAACATTGGTTCCAACGCCAATTTTAACCGCAGTTTGGTTGCCAGAAACACCGGTATAAAACCACTTAAGCGTTGACCCTGTATTTTGATTTACTGCAGCCAGTAATAGTGAGTCTCCACTACAAGCAATAATTGACGGTGAGCCATAAATATCTAACGCGTTGAACGCAGGAAAGGGTAATACTTCTAACGTATCTGAAATGCGCGTATCACCATTCTTGTCGCTTGCAGTAAAATAAAACGTTCCTACTCCATTGTCATTTTGATTGCCCGTATGAGATGAGTAAATTGCATAACTCAAATTATTGTTCCAAACTTGAAAACTGGAGGCGCCTCCAGTTGGGCTCGCGAGAGAAATTGGAACAAGTGTAACATTAGACCAATATGAATTATCAAAACTGAAGGATGCGTAGGCAAAGAATTCCTTCTTGCCCCTCTTAGACGCTTCTCCAGGAGTTTTCTTAAATCGCCCTATCAACCCATTTGCATCAAAAACCTGAATTACGGGATGGTGTGAATGTGGCGGGTTATCCTCCGCCACGCCGTAGGTTTCCCTAGCGCTCCAACCAAAATTTTCATCGGACACCATCAAGTAGCTAGTGCCAATTTTCACTAAATCCCGACCGTATCCATTGTCATTGTAACCATATTGCTTTAACCAAATCTCAGCACCTGTAGCTGAATTAATTCTTGCGGCAAACTGATCGACTGACTGGTTCTGTTTTTGAAAAAATCCGCTTACTAATACATCACCAGAAGCATCGATTTCAATGTCCGTAATTCCGGACCACTGAATGGTTACGGCACTTGGTGTGTAAACCCATTGCGAAGCGCCGGATGCATTAAACTTTTCGAGTATTCCAGTACTTTGAGAGATAGGATTATGTTGGCCCGATAGGTATAAGTTTCCTGAAGCATCTTTTTTGAGTCCAAAAACCTCGGAATTCTGAGCAAATTGTGAATTAAAATTCGCAACTAAATCTCCATTTAAGTCAAGTTTCCAAATACCCTTATAACTTTGTTGTGAGGCATAACTTGCAGATACATAGAAGTTTGACCCATCCTCAACGATTCCATAAAACTCCCAAATAACTCCACCTCCACCTTGAACCCATTGATCATATTCCTTTATTAAGGATACCACACCTAAAGAGTTCGTTTTCAACAATACTGCCCGACCACAAGCATTATTTTTACCTACCATAACAAGGTCTCCGTTCGCAAGTTCCGTAAGACCATTTATTGTGATATGTGGGTTCGTGCACGCCGTTGTGGCCAGCGTTTTATAATGTTTGGTCCAAATGGTATCTCCATTAAAGTCGAGCTTAGCAATGAATGCAAATTGTGCCGATTGGAATGTCCGCAATCCATACGCAAAAAGCGCATTAGACGACTTGTAAAGACCTTTAAAGTTCTCTTGCTGTACGGTTGGTGCTACAAACTTTGACCAAATAGTGTCTCCATTTACAGAATTGACTTTAGCTAAAAGTCCATTTCCATTTTGATTGGTAACATTGGAAAGAATGAAAACCGCATTGGAGGATGCATCATATTCCGCACCAACAATCTCGTGGTTTGAAATTGTCCGCGTTTCGATAAGGCGTTCATAACGCTGTGCTAGAACCGCTTGAGATGAAAATGCTGCGAGAAGTAGTAATCTTTTAACCATGGTTCGACTCTTAGTAGATAATAAAGTTGTCCTTCAGCGACTTTTCGTCGTTGTATACCTCAATCATGTAGAGGCCAGGAGCTAAGTTTTCGCGGTTGATGTCCACGTAGGTGTCGTTAAATGGAGCGCCTAAGCGAACCAATGTGCCGGTCGCGTCAAAAATTCGGTAGCGGTATTCGTCGAGATCCGGATTTTTAAAGACAACACGCGTGTTTTCTTTAAATGGATTCGGGTAAATAATCAAGTTATCCGTAGCAGCGAATTCAACCAAGTTTGATTCGGACTCGCTAAACGCGTTCGTCTTACCTGTTGGGGTACAAGGATCCGGATTTACAATAACAACTTTATAGAAGAGTAGTCCAGGAGGCGGAGCCAGATCGGTGTAGGTAAAGTTTGCCGACGATACATCTGCCAATTTCAGCATCGCTCGGGGAGAAGCTCCTCGGTAAATCTCATACTGTGAGAAATCTATGCCTTCGTAGCCGTCCCAAATGAGGTTAATTTCTCCAGAAATGCCCTCGTTCAGGGTGAGGTGCATGGTTTTGTGCTGGTCGGACAACTCTGACTCGTTTCCGCAACTGTCTACTACGGAGAGTTTGTAGCGCGAAGAGGTTACTCGAGAGTTAGAGTTAGCGTCTGAAAAAACACTGAGCTGGCCCGTAACCGGCACGGTGCCGATGTTGTCAAAGGTGTTGGTTACCGGATTTTGCTTGTAAACTCGGTATTCCAGCGTGCGAACGCCGTTGGTTTTGTTCCAAACGATTTGGTTGCGCCCAAGCGAGTCCACGGTTACCAAGCAGATTTCCTCTTCTTCAAAAGGCTTCCATACGGTAATATCCAGGGTGTCCGACCAGTTGTAGCAACCGTTTATGTCGCGCACTTGAAGGTAAAGAATCGTGTCTTGGTCTGAAATCGTCTGGGTTTGAGCTTGTACTCCATTGCTCCAGAAGTAGTTCTGGTAACCTGCGCCAGCGTCCACAATAAGAGAGTCCCCCAAGCAAAACTCCAATGAATTGCTCAGCGTAAATTGAATGTTGGGCAGCGGATTAATAGTCACACTAAGTGTGTCAGAATTGTACGTACAGCCATTGACATCAACCGCATTAAACCAAAAGACTTGGCTCGAATCCGTATCGACGAATTGGGTTGTGTCACCGGTGTTCCAATTGTAGGAGGTAAACCCAGCGGGTGCTTTTAACTGAATGGTGTCCGCTCCACATCCTGAAGCGCGACCTAAAAGAACCGCATTTGTAGTTAACGAACTTTGGCCCAAAGCAACATGAGCCCCAGAATTCGTTGCAATCCAAAGAGATCCGTTGGCCCATACTGCGTCTACCACCGTAGCGGTAGAAAGGGGCGCGGTTCCCGCGGCCGTGGAGTAGGTCGTCCAAGTAGCTCCCGCGACATCGTACGAATGCACCGCGTTTCCGTCAACTAAGGTGACCTTTCCGTCTCCAAACTGAACCTTTTTCACGTTGACACTTGACGGCGCCGCAATCGTAGTAAAGGTTGTGCCATCAAACTTTACGAGTCCTGAATTCTGCATTCCGATCCAAATATTCCCCGCAGTGTCCTGAGTTACGGACTTCACCGCCGTGGACGGAAGGGCTGGCGTAGTGTAGTTGGTAAACGTGGTGCCATTAAAAATACTTAGCCCACTTGAAGTCAGTAACGCAACGTCGCCATTAAACAACTGCTTGATGTCCAAAACGTTATTGCTGGCAATGGTGCTCGTTGTAGTCTTGTAAGTCGTCGATGTGCCATTGGAGTCAATGACCACGAGTCCGCGACCTCCAACGGTAGCATACCCTACAAATAATGACTTATTGTTGCCGGCTTCAATGACATAGGCCAAGTTGCTTGGCAGCACGGCACCAGCAGTGGTGTAATTCGTCCATGTTCCGTTTGAAAAGCGTCCGACACCTGATGATGTCGCTACACCGACCGAACCGTCAAGACCGACCGACATATCTTGAATTGAGTTTGCCGGCATTCCGCTATTCGCAGAAGTGAGTAATAATTGACCGTTGATTCCAGATTGAAAAATTCCGCCGCCGGACATGGACATCCAAACTCCGCCATCAGGAGTTACCGCCAAATTTTTAAGGTTGATGCTCGTAAGACCCGTATTTGCGGAATAGAACCTATTGAAGGTTGTTCCGTCCCAAATCATCAAACCGTCATTGCCGCACAAAGCGGTGAGGTTGCGGTCAACATCGTAGTAAACATCACGAAAAATGTTCGTCATGTTGGGGCCCATCGTTGGAGAATTAAAGCTGTAATACAGCGTCCAATTGGACATCGTTGCTTTTACAACAGTACTAAATCCGTAATCCGTAGCGATGAGCAAATTGCCGTTTGCGTCTTCGGTAATCGCATTAACTTGATCGGAACCTAAGCCAAGACTAGTGCTCGCTTGAGTATACTTTGTCCAAGTTGTGCCATCGTACTTCGTTAATCCTTGTTCCGTAGCGATAAAGAGTACTCCGCTCTGATCAACATAGATGTCGTTAATCTGGTTAGATCCAAGATTATTGCTCGTATTGGACGAATTGAAGACCGTCCACGTGTTCGTGGTGTAGTTAAATGCCGCTAAACCGTTTTTCGTTCCAATCCAGTAGGCCGTATCCGTAAGTGCAATCGCCGTAACATGATTTGCGGGCAGGTCTGAATTTGAAGTGGTAAAATTGAACCAGTTGATCCCCTCGAGAACACTTAATCCCTGGCGTGTTCCGATAAAAAGAAAGTCATTCGTGTCTTGTGCTATAGCCGTGATGGAGTCCGAAACAATATCCACGTAGTTCTGAGCGTAAAAATGCCAGTTGCCGTTGGAGCTCATCCGCTGGGTCAAACCTTGATCCGTACCTATAAATAGGCCTTCACCTAAATTCTTAATGGTCCCCGTCTTTGCCTGGGGAATCGGAATTTGATTAGGCTTCAATGTATTGATACGACTTCCGTCCCAATTCACCACACCAAAATCAGAGGTCACCCAAAGTGTTCCGTCCACCATTTCCATCTGGTACATCGTCCCCGGAGGCAATGATGTATTCGAAGAATTAAGTTGGGTCCAGCAATTTTGGGCCACAAGGGTATGGGCGGAAATTGCAAAGAATAGTAGGAAGCGATTCATAAGTACACGTTTAGGGATAATCAAAAATACCCGGTACGGCTTCCAAAAAGGGTTATTAACAATTCGAGTGCCCGAATGTTAATAGTAAAAGACCAAGAACGGTTATTTTCTAACCGATTGGTTGTCAGGTGTACCCAATGTGTACCCCCCTGAGTCCAATTCCCCCCAACTCCGCCACTTGATCCAGTCGCCAAGGTTGACGTAGGTCCCGCGGCCGTCCGGGAAGTCGGCCTTCACCGGATAGTGGCGGTGGCCAAAAATCCAGTAGTCGGCGGGTGCCGCCAAATGCTCCGCTTGGGCCCATAGATAAATGGCCTCGCGGGTGACGTCGGTCATGGCGTAGTCTTCGTGACCGGTTCGGGCACGGCTTCCGCGCGAGAGCCATGAAGCCAGGCCGATTCCGAGGTCGGGGTGGACCCAGCGGTACAGCGTTTGAAACGGTTTAAACGTAAATACCCGCTTTAAAAGCTTGTAGCCATTGTCGCCGGGACCAAGGCCGTCGCCGTGGCCAATGACCAGGTGTTTTCCGCCCCAAACATGGCGCACAGGTTCGTGAAAAACCTGAATACCAAATTCTTGTGTAAAATAGTCGCGCATCCACAAGTCGTGGTTTCCGGTAAAAAGAAAAACGGGAATCCCCGAATCCGACCAGTCCGCCAAGCGGCCCTGAAGGCGGGCAAAGCCCTTGGGTACGGCCCGGCGGTACTCAAACCAGAAATCAAAGACGTCCCCCACGAGGTAAAGTGCAGCGGCGCGGGGCTTTACTGAATCCATCCAAGCGACAAAGGCCTTTTCGCGTTCGGCGCTCGCTTGCGCGTCCGGCGCACCCAAGTGCAGGTCGCTGGCAAAAAACACCGACTTCCCTTCGGGCAACACAAATTCCGCGTGCGTGCGATCGACCATAGCGCAAACCTAGGTCAAAATCCGGCGATGTACCTTTAATGCACGAAACCCATTTGAAATGCTTGAAACGTTAAGCTCCTACCACCCCGTACTGCTCGCGTTCCTCGCGACCACCTTTACGTGGCTGGTTACCGCATCGGGCGCTGCCCTCGTTTTTCTCTTTAAGGAACTTCCCCGCAAAGTCCTCGACGGCATGCTCGGATTCACCGGCGGTGTCATGATTGCGGCAAGCTACTGGAGCCTTCTCGCGCCGTCCATCGAAATGTCCGAGGCCCAAGGCTACATCCCGTGGCTTCCTCCGGTGCTGGGCTTCCTAGCCGGAGCCTTGTTCCTTTTTGGGCTTGATAAGCTAGTTCCGCACCTGCACATCAATTTTGGGCCGTCCGAAATTGAAGGCGTCAAAACCGACTGGAAATCCACTACGCTCCTCGTGCTCGCCATCACCCTGCACAACATCCCCGAGGGGCTTGCCGTGGGTGTGGCCTTTGGTGCCTACGCGGCCGGTATTGACGGTGCTTCGCTCGGAGCCGCAGTGGCCCTTGCGATCGGAATCGGACTGCAGAACTTCCCTGAGGGTGTCGCGGTGGCCTTTCCGCTGCGCCGCCAAGGCGTTTCGCGCTTTCGAAGCTTTTGGTTTGGCCAGCTTTCGGCGATTGTCGAGCCCGTCGCGGGCGTGGTGGGCGCCGTCGCCGTCATGTACATGCAGCCCGTGCTTCCGTTTGCCCTCGCCTTTGCGGCCGGAGCCATGATCTACGTCGTAGTCGAAGAAGTAATTCCCGAAACCCAGCGCGACAAGTACACCGACATTGCGACCCTCGGCTTCATCGCCGGATTCGCGGTCATGATGTCCCTGGACGTCGCATTGGGCTAGCGCGCACTAACAGGTAACTGGTTGCAGGCCGCACCGCGGCGCACACCGCTTCGAGCCGAAGGCAATTAGGCGCGAAGCGCCTTTAGGCCCGAAGGGCCCGTTACAGCCCCAAGGCCTTAAACAAGTCGTTTCCGTTCGCCAGCACAAACAGGGCGAGCAGCAAGAAGAAGCCGATCATTTGGGCCACCTCCATCACGCGGGTGCTCGGCGCTCGGCCTGTGACCCACTCAATGATGGCAAACACGGCGTGGCCTCCGTCCAAAGCAGGAATCGGAAGCACGTTCAAAAACGCGAGGGCGAGGCTCAAAAAGGCGGTGAAGCCCCAAAAATGCTCCCAATCCCAGGTGCTCGGGTACTGCTTTAAGATGGTGAGAAAGCCACCGGCCTCCTTGTAGGCCCCCGTCTCGGGCTGGAACATCAACTTGATTTGGCGGGCATACGACGAGAGGGTTGAAACGGCACGGTTCCAACCGTACGGAAGCGCCGACAATCCGCTGTGGTAGTCCGTTTTCACCGGAAAAAACGAGGCCAAGTTGTCTTGGTAGTACACGCCAATTTTGCCCTCGTCGCTCACCGTGACGGGCAGGTCGAGGCGCTCGCCGGTACGGTCCACGGTGATGGTCACTTCTTGGCCGGCCAGGTCAGGAATGCGCTCGAGGTACTCGTCAAAGTAGGTCAGCGCCTCGCCGTTGAGGGCCACAAGGGCGTCTCCTTTTGCCATTCCGGCGTCCTCGGCGGGGCTACCCGCCGCAAATTCCTTGACCACGTAGGGAACCCGCGGAAACATCCAGGGGGTCTTCTCTTCAATGGCCTTCGCCACAAACGCTTGGGTAATGGGCAAATCCACGCGCTCGCCATCGCGGAGCACGGTAAGGCTAGATCCCGAACCGAGCAGCATTTCGACGCTGACTTCGTCGAAGCGCGCGATTTCGCGTCCGCCCACTGCGATTGGAACGTCGCCCGACCTCATGCCCATAGACTGGGCCACCTCAGTAGCCCACACGCCGCCCTTGAGGTCGGCCGTATCCACGTACTTTTCGCCGTAGTAGGCGCCCATTCCGGCATAAATCACGACTGCGACGATAAAGTTCACGGTGACTCCGCCCAAAATGATGATGAGGCGCTGCCAGGGCTTCTTGCTGCGGTACTCATAGGGCTTGGGATCTTCGGCCAGGCCTTCGGTGTCCATGGACTCGTCGACCATGCCGGCAATCTTGACGTATCCGCCGAGGGGCAGCCATCCTATTCCGACTTCGGTTCCGCGAATATTGGTTTTAAACAGCGAAAACCACGGGTTGAAAAAGAGGTAAAACTTCTCGACGCGAGTGCGAAAGGCGACGGCCGGAATAAAGTGGCCCAGCTCGTGGAGCACCACCAGCAGCGAGAGTCCGAGAATGAACTGCGAAATTTGAATCAACATAGCGGCGGCAAAGGTACAACCATCGTGCCTGCCGTACTTTTAGGGCATGCGTACGCACCACGTCGGAACCCAGCAGTTTAGCTTCCCCCACGGCCTTGAAGGCTGGACCATTCAGCACATTGAGGGCCGCGAGTTTCGCATTCAGCGCGGAACCGTCACCAAAACCACCTTTCTCGTGAGGTACGAGCCGGCCGCCAAGCGTTCCGCGTGGTGGATCGACGGCGACGTGCATGAGGTTCGGTCGCTTCGCCCCATTGACGCCCTGCTCGACGAGCTCGGAATGGCCGCCACGACCGCAAAAGGCCTTGACGTCCTAGTGGCTCCGATGCCCGGCCTTGTGCTGCGGGTAGATGCCACCGAAGGTTCCGAGGTCGAACAAGGCCAGACCCTACTCGTGCTCGAGGCTATGAAGATGGAAAACAACCTCAAGAGCCCGGCCGCCGGCCAAATTGCCGAGGTGTTCGTCACGGCGGGACAAGCGGTTGAGAAGGGCGCACCCCTGCTGCGCTTCGTGTAAAAAAGTAAAATCCGGTTATATCCGGATGCTTGGCGCAGGCCCCGTTCGGTTATAACCGGATTTCAAAAATTTTCTCAAGCAAAAAAAAACGGCTCCCCGAGGGGAGCCGCTTCATTTCTAGGCGTTTGACCTTAGAAGGCGTACTTGAGTGACGCGTTCCAGGTGCGGCCAAAACCAAACCATACAGCGTTCGTTGCGTCGATGCCGTTCCACGTAGCCGAAGTCTCGGTAGCGTGGATGTTGGTCATTGACTCGGCGATGTAGGTCGCGTCCAACAGGTTGTTGATGTTCACGCGGAAGCTCCAGCTGTCGCCAAGGCGGGCAGTGGCTCCGAGGTCAACGAGCATGTACGAAGGAAGCTTCAACGCACCGGCGTTGTCGTCTGACTTGAACGTGTTGTCGAGGATGTTGTAGTCTGCGTACAGGTTGTCGAAGTAGCGAAGTCCGAGGTCGAAGTTCAGCTTGCCTACGCGGTAGTCCGCGTTCAGTGCTGAAGTAAACTGGGCAGCATTACCCACTTTAACGCCATCCATGTATAGGGTGCCGGTTCCGATTTCGTTGTTGTTCGCGTCAAATAATGTTGCCGAGAAGTCCTTCGTGTAGCGCCAGTCGCCCATTGACAGCATACCCTGGAGCTTCAGCTTGCGTGAAGCGCGGTAGGTTCCTTCAACTTCGATACCGTTGTGCTGTACGTCAATGTTATTGAACTGAGCAGTTCCTTGGTCACCCTGTGAATTGAGCAATGCAGCAGAAGCAAAGCGATTGCCCCACGTCGTCGCATACGCATTCACGTTCACGGTAACCTTGTTGTTAATGTAGCCGTAGCCCAATTCCAAAGAATTGATCTTCTCGTTCTGAAGGTCTGGGTTGATCGTGTTGGCGAAGTTGGGGAACACAGCGTCAAACTGTGGCTGGCGTGAAATCATGCCGGCGTTGACAAACACGTTCATGTGCTCATTGACGTTGTAGTTCGCGCCCCCCTTGACATAGCCGCCAAGTTGGTTCTGCGTCTCTGAGATCGGCATGGCTGGCTGGTCAAAGAAGTCTTCGCGCTGGAAGGCTTGGTTTGATACCCCAGCTTGTACCACCGCGGTCAACTTGGTTGTAGCGTACTCGGCGAGGCCGTTCACACCCTGCCAACCTACGATACCGTTGTTGAAGTAGTCAATTTTTGGGCCGTCAATGCCGGTAGAATTGAATGGGGTCGGGTTTACCGTGGTGTTCACGATGGTTCCGAGCGAGTTCTTGTTACCCGTTGAGTAGTAGCCGTCAAGGCCCATCAAATCGGTCAGCACGCGGTAGTGGTAGCCCTTGTACGAACGAAGGTCTACACCGATCGACGTGCGAAGCTTGCCAATCTTGCCTTCGAGGTTTGAAATCACGCCGTACCAGTCGTGCGAGTTCATTGAAGCGCGGCGAATCATGACGGCGCGGTTGACGTTACTATCACGGAATCCGTTTGAACCGATCAACTGGCCTTGGAAGGCAGAAATTCCGCCCGTGTACGGGTTGGTGGTTGACTGGTTTTGCTCAACCGTCGCATCGTAGTCGATTTGACCGTCGGCGTTGCGGGTTCCGCGGCCGTTCACCAAGTAGTGCTGAGTGAGGTCGATGTTGAATGGGAAGTAGTCGATGGCCGCGTTGCGGAAGTTTCCACCACGTGAACCGGTACCGCCTCCGCGACCTGCTGAACCGTAAACAGACGTATTCAGCTTCCAGTTGCTGCTGATGTTCCAATCCCAGTTGAAGGTAGCCAAAGGCTTGTTGTAGAAGTTGCGGCGGATGTTCCACTCTTCTGACACACCGTCAACATTAGTTAAAAAGCCCGCGTCGGTGTTCCAACGGCGGTCGATTGCTTCGTCGCTCAAGTCGCCTGCAGTCAAACCAACGGGGTCAGCGCTAGCAGCGGTTCCGAAGTTCATGTAGTCGCGAATCGAAACAAACGAAGAACGCTGGTGGTGCCACTGTCCGGCGCCAATGAACGAAAGGTTCAAGGCGTGCTTCGAGCCCTTTGGCGCGTAGCCTACTGCGCCAAAGTACGTCCAGCCTTCGCCAGCCGTGCCGTACGCGTACCCGTTACCCACCCAGCGCGAAAGCAGAAAAGACGAAGCCCATCCGCTCTTGCTCTTGCCGGTGTTGATTACTGCTGAAGTTTTGAAGTAGCCATTGTTACCTACCATTTGCGAAACTGATCCGCCCTTGCTGAGCTCAGCCGCTTTGGTGAAGATGGATACCGTACCCCCCACTGAAGGCACTGCGAGGCGTGAAGCGCCAAGACCGCGCTGAATCTGGATCCCGCTTGCGACATCCGTAAGACCCTGCCAGTTGGACCAGTATACCCAACCGTTTTCCATGTCGTTGACTGGCTGACCGTTGATCAAGAACGAGGTGTTGCGCTGGTCAAATCCGCGCAAGTTCATACGCGAGTCCCCGTAACCACCACCTGAACGAGTTGCGTACACACCCGGAGTCCGGCTCATAATCTCAGGGAACTCAAGGTTTCCAATCTTCAGCGAAATTTCTGCTGGAGCAATCGTGGATACCGCAACAGGCGTTTCACGAGTTTTCGCGACGTCAATAACTCCCGAGGTTACGACTACTTCATCAAGTTGGTCGTACATCGAGGTGTCGACGGCATTCTGAGCGTGAACTGCTACCGAAGTAACGGCCACACTCATAAGGGTCATTAGTTTGTTCATCATGCGTTTTAATTATAAAGATGATAAGACAAAGTTAATCGCCTCAACCAATTAAAACATGTTAAACCTCCGTAACTAGTTTGTTTAATTAACTGACTGTCAACGTTAAATTCACGTTAAATCCAGTCCTCGAGATCGCGACGGTCTCGCTTCGTGGGCCGTCCAAGCCCTTGATTTCGTTGAAGTTTTTGCGACAAGACGAGGAGTTCTCGCTTCTCAACCTCTTCGGGAGAAGTGACCTCACGCATTAAGTTTTCAACAAGTGAGGCCCCTACACGGGTGCGCGGAAAGCCCAAAACCTCAAAGCTTCGCGTATATCCCGTGAACCGAAGAACAAGTACTTCGCCGGGCTTGACGTCGCGGCTGGCTTTGATCTCGGTTCCGCCAATACTCACCTGGCCCGAACGCAGCGCCTCAGCAGCGGTTGCGCGGGTTTTAAAGAGCCGAACCGCCCACAGGTAGACGTCGGCCCGCACGGTTTAGCCTACTTGAATGAGCTGCGAAAAGTCGGCGCGTCGGGCGCGAATAACCTCGGCAGAGAGGTCCATCATGCGCTCGGGGCCAAAGGCCTCTACGCAAAAGCTGGCCATGGTCGCGGCGTACATGAGTCCGCGCTTCATGCTGTCAAAGCTGTAGTCTCCCACGCTGTCGAGGTAGCCCACAAATCCGCCCGCAAACGTGTCGCCTGCACCCGTAGGGTCCACTACGTCGGCCAGCGGAAGCGCCGGGGCAAAGAAAATCTCTCCGTCGGCTCCAAACAGCAGTGCGCCGTGCTCGCCCTTCTTGAGAATGAGAATCTTGGGGCCCATTGCGCGGATGGCGCGGGCCGCCTTTACAAGATTGTGTTCGCCGCTGAGCTGGCGTGCCTCTTCGTCATTGACAGTCAGCACGTCCACCTTCTTAAGCATCTTGCGAAGGTCTTCGGGCGTGTTCTCGATCCACAGATTCATGGTGTCCATTACGACCAACTTGGGTCGGGTCGAAAGCTGTTCCACCACGCTCATCTGAATCGCTGGAACCAGATTGCCGAGCATCAGCACGTCGCAGTTCTTGGCGGAATCCGGAACTTTCGGATCAAAGTGCTCTAGAACGTTGAGCTGGGTGTCAAGCGTATCACGGCTGTTCATGTCCAGGTGGTACTTACCCTTCCAAAAAAAGGTCTTCTGACCGGGCATCACTTCAAGGCCCTCGGTGCGGACGTTGTGGCGGTTGAGCATGTCGATGTGGGCTTGCTCAAAGTCCTCGCCAACTACTGAAACCAGGTGGACAGGTTTAGTTAAGTAACTGGCGCTTAAACCAATGTATGTTGCGGATCCGCCAAGAATGCGCTCGCGAACGCCAAAGGGCGTTTCTAATCCGTCGTAGGCAACCGTGCCAATAACCAGTAGGCTCATGATTTGTAGGTTTTGCTGGCAAAGATACCGGCCCAAGGCCCTTGCTTGGTTGGTTATCGCGTCGTATTATTGCAGCCCTTTTTACAGGAAATTCCTCCTTAGCTCAGTTGGTTAGAGCATCTGACTGTTAATCAGAGGGTCGCTGGTTCAAGTCCAGCAGGAGGAGCACTGAAAATGAAGCACTTACATCGAAAGACGTAGGTGCTTTTTTCAATTCTAGCACACAATCTAGCACACAAATTCCGTCCAAAACGCCCGCAGCTCAGTCTCAATAGTGGGTAAGTTGGAAGATGTAGGGCTTCGTTAAATTTTCCAGCAGGCGTCGTTGTTTTCGGTTGTTACGCATTGGCGAAAGGCACTGCCCCCTCCTTGCTCGGGTATGATTTTCCTATTCAGACGAGGAGTGATGAATTCGAATTCGGACTCTCAATTCACCGGGTGCGCTTCCCGTTCCGGGAAACGTAATTCCTATTGGTAACTATTATACCTATCCAGCCAAATTTGTGAAAGTCCTTTATTTTCTTCTACCCCTATCCCATGATACAAGCAACGGTATACTTCAAATAATGCGTCTCGATTTCCCCACAAGCTGGCTTTCATATAGTAATTAAAAGCCTTCTCTGTACTTTTTTCAACCCCTTCGCCATTTTCATAACAAATCGCCATATCAAGACATGCCGCAGGATGATTTAAACGACATGCTACTTTAAGATATTCAACTGATTTGACGTAATCCTTTTCTACATATCTACCATGTAAATACCACGTCCCAATAGCATACACCGCTTCAGGATTACTCATAGAAGAAGCCCTCATTAACAAGTCAAATGCAGCCTCAAAATTCTTAGATTCAGCCATTGTTCGCGCTCGCGCAACTAATCTTTCTCCTTTCATATTTTCAATTTTACCTTGGCGGCCATGGACCTTTATGATTTGGCGGCCTCTTCCTTGGTGGTTTTGTCTCCACTTTAGACCCCTGACGATCTTGGGTTCGTCTTGAATTACCCTTCTCATGCTTTGCCCGTCTGGGTGATCGAAGATTTCATGATGCGCTCGCCCGCGTGCTCGTATACATAGTGGTGGATGCCCTGGGTGTTCTCAACACCACACAACCACTGCTCCTGACCCCAGTAATAGCTCGAATGATCCACACCGACCAGGTTACACGCAGTTGTAAGTTCAAACTTATTGCCCACTTTTCCTATATATCATACGCCCAAAGCAGCCAACGCAATGACGTTAACGCCATCCTTGCGGGTGTGAGTTATGCCCGTACCGGTGATGATATTGAGTGACGCTGGAAGTGCTCCGCGACTGGGGTCAATGGACTCTTGAAGATGGATGAGGTTTCTGGCTGCCTCGTCGAACTCACTGGTGCCAAGTTTGACTTCAAATGCACACCAGGTGCCATCATCCTTTTGCACAATAATGTCAATCTCACGCCCAGTCGCGTCACGGTAATGGTAAACCTTCGCGTCGTTGGCCTGTGCGTATACCCTGATATCATGCACCACCATGGACTCAAAGAGAAAGCCGGTATAATTCAAATCATCCATCAGAGCATCAGGCGAAGCTCCTAATGCAGCCGCAGCCAATGACACATCCGTGAAATGCCGTTTTGGCGAACTCCGAAGGGCGACGCTCGACCGCAAATGTGCGCGCCAGGCAGGCTGATCCTCAACCACCATGAGTCTTTCCAGAGCATCGAGGTAATCATAAAGTGTGGGGCGCGAAAGCTCAACCGCTTCGTAGGCTTTGATGTCTTTACCAAGTGTTCCCGAATCTGCGAGCGTTGCCGTATTTCGGGCCAATGAATTGAGCGTACTACGAACCTTGACGGGATCACGACGCATCTTGGAGACCGTGCTTAAATCAACTTCCGCAAGAAGTTCAATGTAAGCTTGGTTCACGTCCATGGCCTGGGTAGCCGTCCTATCTATGAGCGCTGGGAAACCACCCTTGACGATTTGTGTGGTTATCAGTTCAATATCAGTCTGAGAGGAGTCCCACTCCACCGCTTCCCCTTTGAGCAGCTGTCCAAGGGATACCGTTGCGCGCGAAAGACCCAACTCTTGCCACGACATGGTGCGCATATCCACAACTGTATACCTTCCTGATCCCGAATGCAACTTTGCACGCTCCTCTGGACTCGACGAGCCCGTTAGGATAAACTGACCCACCTTTTTGCGTGTATCCACCTCATGACGTACATGGTCCCAAATTTTTGGGATCACTTGCCATTCATCAATCAATCGGGGCGTCGCACCCTCAAGAAGTTTCTGCGGAGCGACATCCAAAGTCAAATGCACGCTTTCGTCCCGATCCGCATGAAGCACACTTTGTGAAACTTGGCTGGCCGTCTCCGTCTTTCCACAAGCCTTTGGGCCTCGAATAAGCACCGCCCCAGAGGCATCAAGCTTGCGTCGCAATTCCAAATCAGCAATTCTAGGTATATAGCTCATTGTATGGTTTTTACAGCACTAATATACAAAACACTTTACACTTTGAAGCAATTCTATTTTACACTTTGTGTGCTTTTTATTTTACACTTTGTGGAGATGTGGGGGGGGGCAGTAACGAACCAAACTCTAGGTCTAAGCCCGGATTTAGACATTACCAAACAACACCGATCAATGCGCAACTAAAAAAGACCCAAACGACCGTTGGCTGTTAATCAGAGGGTCGCTGGTTCAAGTCCAGCAGGAGGAGCAACTTAGAATTATAAAACCGTTATACTTTTATAGTGTAGCGGTTTTTTTATATTGTAATATGACTGTGAAACCCTTCCGTCGTGATTGGGAAGGTGCAATCGTAATACTTATTGGTCACATATAAAAAATACAGATTGTAAGTCGTCAGCATAAGTTGGACTGAAGTTACTAAATTTAATTGGACACTCGGTCCCGGCCGGGACCGAGTGTCGTAACACTTCAGTCAAATGAAAAAATCCCCAGGCAGGCCAAAGAATTCA
>Ga0222713_10001062_pt1 | contig 31416 bp, 44 predicted proteins | sample C33_649DmetaG_FD_165061 | JGI IMG/M metagenome (GOLD analysis project Ga0222713, IMG submission 165061) | Estuarine water microbial communities from San Francisco Bay, California, United States - C33_649D | ecosystem: Environmental > Aquatic > Marine > Unclassified | place: USA: California... | reverse complement strand
AAAAAATTATGAGGAAGAGGATGAAAACTCCAGCATGACGCTGGCAAATCGGTTGCGTTTAGCGTTTAAAGATCTAAATCCCGATACAATTTGTGGCAAATTTCCTTTGGCTGAACTTCCCCTCAAAAGACGCTTGCGTTGCGTGGCAGAATACCTAATTCGTTCTGGTGAATTTGATAAATTAAAAGACGAACATGGTAAGCTCATCAAAAAACGCGGCAATCTTGGCAAGATGGTTGTCATTTACCAGCCTTTGCCTAAACTGTTGGAATCATTGACACGTCAGGGATTAATTGAAAAATGAATCGACGCGAAAAACTTATTGCTTCCGTGATTGGTCCAGAGATGGACAAGACAAGCGCCAGGATGCTCTCGGCTACACTCAAGCTGATCCTTGGTGATATGGGCCAGCACTACTGCAAGATGTGGGAGGCAGAAGGCCCTGGCGTTATGGTATTTCAGCCAGAAGACAAAGAACGCTCCATGTTCTTTTGGACCCTGGAAGAGATTCATTCGGCACAAGAAAAGTGCGAAAACGAAAACAATGGAGATCTTGCGGAAAGTTTCAGGCGGATTCTAGAGGCAGCGCAGAAGATTGATCCAACAGAAAAAGCTGGATACGTCATCAATGACAAAGAAGGCATCCGTTATCTAGAAATTGATTACAACAAGGCATCAGAACAGAAATGAGCATTACATCCCCCGGATACAAAAAAGAAGATCTTGAACTGATTACCAATTACGATCTGGTATCTGCGGCACATGCTCTTCTTGATGGTATTCAACTTGATGTTGCAAGCTCAATTACGGCAAATTCTTTTGTAGAGGCAGAGCATTTCTACACGCCAACGCAAGATGGCTTGAATTGTCAGCAATGGTTTGGCCGTGTCTATCTATTTCCTCCTAGTGGTGCTTACTTCTGGGAGGCAAAGAACCAACGGTGGAAGATGACCAGGGCAACATCTAAGACTTTGCGTTCATCTCATGCTGTCTGGTTTGAGAAACTTTACAAATCCTGGCTTGCTGGAGAGATTGAGCAGGGTCTTTACTTTTCAAACTGTCCAGACATGTTCCGGTACGATCAGCGGATCTTTGATTTCCCGATTTGTATTTTAAAAACGGCACCTACTTTAAAGAAAAATACCAGCAGTGGAGTGTCAAGTCATAAAACCTGCACATCATTTTTAGTGTACCTTCAGCCCCAGGATCGCGTCGCGTCTGCGACTGAACGTTTCATCGATATTTACTCGGAAAAAGGTCGCATTCTCACTTGAATTCTGTATAGTGATATCGATTGAGTCATGTCATGAGCGTATTAGCTGACTGGGAAATTCGGGAGCTGGCCGAAAAAAAAGAGATGATTGCACCGTTTGTGGATCATTTGGTCAGCAAAGAAAATGGCCGTAAACTTCTCAGTTATGGTCTCAGCTCATACGGTTACGACATCAGGCTTTCTCCAGAACAGTGCTTGATTTTTGGTAAAGTTCAAGCTGGAGATTGCGATCCAAAGAACTTTGATCCTGATATCTTAAAGCCTGCGGATCTCTTAGAAGATGAGCGAGGGCAGTATTTCTTGTTGCCTCCGTATGGCTACTGCCTGGGCGTTGCACAAGAACGTCTTAAGCTTCCTGGTGATGTGACGGTTGTTGCAGTTGGCAAATCCACGTATGCGCGTTCGGGAATCCTAGTTAATATCACGCCAGCCGAAAGTGGTTGGGAAGGTTACCTGACGCTTGAAATCAGTAACTGCACAGGGCTTTTCAATCGCATCTACGCGAATGAAGGGATTACTCAACTGCTTTTCTATCGTGGTAATCCTTGCGAGGTAACGTACCAGGACCGGAAGGGAAAGTATCAAAACCAAAAAAGAGAAGTTGTATTTTCTCGCGCTTAACCAAAAGGTTTACCGAATTGTCCCTGCGGTTTATTTGCGTAGTTAGTTCCTCCTCCTCGACCAAAGCGTTCGCCAAGGTTGGGGAGGATTGTTCCAGCGTTGCTCAAAGCTGATCGTGGTGTTTTACCGCGAATTTGTGGGTCTTCAATATCTTTTCTTTGCTTAAAAGCTGCAGCACTTTTTGCTGCTTTTGTGAATCTAGCAACGCGTTCTTGTTGATTATTTAAAGAAGCTGCTGCAGATCTTTCTTCTGGATCTAAACGGCGCAAATCAGTATCGTACGCCTGTTCAGGACGAAGATCTGAAACCTCCGCTCCAGAGGTTCCACCGGACCTTTGCCCTGTTTCGTATAAAGGACTGTATATACTTGCCATGATAATATTGTAAATGAGATAACTTTATGTCTATATCAATGCATACCGCAGCCGGTTTCTTAGATAGCTTTGTTCAAGACGAGTTGAAGTGCCGTTGTTTGACGGAAGAAGATTTTGGTGCGCCGCTCGATAATGAAGAAAATGATGTACCCTTATATGATATGTACAACCGAGGGTTGACTTTATGCGAGCAAGGGCTGGAGCGGAATCCATTGAATCTCGAGGGGCAACGACCTGGAACGACTGGTTTGATCCCATCGATGGAACAGGGGTTAGCAATGGGGGCATCTCCAAAACCAAAGACACTGATTCTGGAATTGGAAGGACCGGAAGAGGAGGAGAAAATGCTGTCAGCCAAACGCCGGGGCCTGATGCGCTGATTGAATGTAAGGATGGTGTGTGCCCTGTACCCTGGGCAGTAAAAGAAGAAGCTCCGGTTATTGTTCCAGATACCGTTAACCACCCTTCTCATTACACCGATGGCGGCATCGAATGTATTGAAGCTTTAGAAGCACAACTGACCAACGATGAATATCGTGGTTATCTCAAAGGCAATATCGCTAAATATATTTGGCGCGAACGCATGAAAGGCTCCACCGAGTCGCTTAAGAAAGCGCAGTGGTACTTGGAGCGTTTAATTCAACTTGACGAAGCTCAAAACGGTTGAAGCTCGTCATCATCATCCTCGTCGTCGCAAATAAATGCGGCGGCGAGTTCTGCTAATTCTAGATCGGTGGGAATATCAAAGTCGATAGAAATGTTCTCGTCGGCCAAGATGTCCTTAATCGCAAACCATTCCATCAGCCGCTGATGGTATAAGTTCAGCAGTGCGGCATATAGCTGCTCCCATGTCATTTCTTGAGCTTCTAGTTCAGCCCTACGCATGGAGAACTGAAGTTCGAGAGGAAGCTCAAACTGCCGCGATTCCACCGACTTTTCCATGGCATCCACGATTTCTATTAGTTTATTCTACGACCAAGCATTAATCAATCCGTCCTGCTCCAGGAGGTCATCAATCCAGCTGGTGCGATCTAAATTAAAAGAATTTGCAAAGGATGTAAGAACATACGGATTGATCAGTGCCTCTAGATCTTTGATGGCATCAATCTCCTGCTGGGAGCCAGTGTAGTTCCTGAACGCCTTCAGGAGGATGTTGGGGGAGCACTCCTGGATTGGATTGATATCGTACAGAAAGAGGCTGATCTCTTCCTTGCGACGGTTCAGGAGACCTCCTGTTGCATTGCCCTCATGGTCAAAGATCCATTGCATCATGCAATCCACGACTGCTGACCATTCCTCGTTTTCAATGTCATCCAGAATCTCGCTGTAACGAAATGGTTCCCAGCCAACGGAATGAATAAAGGAAAGCAGCGCCTGGTTCATGTAGGAGTCAAGCTTTACATTCTCTTTCTCCAAGAGAGCATCGATGACTTCTAATTCATGGAGCAGGTACTCCAGTGCTTTTTGTTCTGTGCAGCAATGGTTCTTAAGTACAGGACTACCATCTGGGTAATACTGACTACCAAAACCAAAAGTAAAAGGCGCACCTCCGGTCGCGGGATCGGGGTACGCCTTCTCGTTAAAGCCTTCGTATTTACGAATTAGCTCAACGGCAGAACGATAATCCTTCATGGAGATATTTAACAATATCTCCAATCATACATAAATTATTTACCTTGACCACGAGACAATTTACGTCCATGGTTTGCTTTCGAATGTTTTCCATCGCCCTGTCTGGTCAGTTTAGGCTTGGACTCAATTTTGATAGATGCGCTTGATTTAGGTTTGGCCATGACAAGAATGAATTGTCCTTACCACTTTACCTTGTGCGACCAGTATCTGGCAGACATGATGTCAGGATTTGCATCTTGAGCATTATGCCTCGCATAATAAGACCGTTTTCTTGCTTTATCTTTTTCTGTTTTAGGGTTTTTACCCGCACCTTCTACACCCTGCTGGCCAAAACGGATGATTTTTTCTTTGCCGTCTTTACATGCTTTTACAACATGTGACTTTGTAGGGTGACCAGGGGTTTTCCTTGGTTTGTTGCATGCCATTTTGTCCTTGGCAAGCTTAGCGACAGACGCTGCTTTTTTCCTTTTATCTGACATCAATTAAATCCTTTAAATAAAGAAGTAAAATCTTTTAAAAATGAAGTTGCTGCAGCGCTTTTTTCCGGCAACTCTTCCTCTTCATCTTCAAATATTTTAAAATAAGAAGATTGTGAAGCGGCTTTTTGCTCCTCTTCTTCTGGGTCTTTAATAAAAGCTGCTCCACCAATACTACTATCATCTTCAAACAAACTACCAACAGTTACAAAAGCGGCAAACGGATTGTCCATATCTCCTAAAGAAGACTCTAAACCTTGTCCTGAGCTGAGTTTACTAATCACCTGTTGCTCTGTTCTGTCCACATCTGGAAAAAATTCATTATAAAAATCATCTTCTGTTCCGCCGTAACCAGCGTTTTTAAAAACATCATACAAAAATGTTGTTTCTCCTGTTTCTGTTTTTACATCTGTAGGTCTTTCAATGTAACTTACTCCTAGTGTTTTTTGGTTTAATTCTTCTTGGTTCTCGTTTAAATACTTGATACTTTCACGAATATTTTTTGCTTCTTCTGTTCTTAGTTGTTCAATTAAATATTCTTTAACTTGTTCAATAGTTGCGTCTGTGCCTTCCAAGCCAATTGATTGTAGTATTTTGTCCCACTCTTCTTTATTTTCTTCTGGGCTAACAGAACCTAAAACTGCATCTGCAAATTCTTCAGGTGTTACAAATTTCATGAAACCAGCGCCACCATAAAATTCTTTTCTTGCGGCCATCTCTACGCCAAAGTCTTTAATTTTTTGTGCCAGCTCATCGTATGGCAAGATGTCTTGTGCTGGATCTAAAAGAATAGACTTTCCTGTGCTTGGATCTTTTACCGCTCCAGTGCTTCCTTTTGCCTGATAATGCAATTTAGCAAAAACTTTTGGATCTGTTTTATATGTCCCTTCATAACCATAAATGTATGCTTGTGTTGCCCAATCAATCCCGTCGCTTCCTACAATTCCTTTTTTTGCATTTTCAAAATCTGCTGCAATTAGTTCTTTTTGGTATTGATATTGACCTAACTTTGTACTACCAACTTGCTTGGTATTGTTAGTAACCGGATCAAGGTAAAAAGCAGGATCAAATCTTGACATTGCTTTTTCTGACGATTGCATTAAATCTAAAAATGTTCTTGTTCTTAAATCAGCAATTTGTTTTATTTTATTAATTGTTGTTTGAGACTGAAAAACGTTTTGCTCTTCTTCTTTTACATCTAAGTAACTAACAAACTCATCCATTGATTTAGATTGATCAAATCGTGGCTTAAGATAATCATCAACAAAACTTTTAACAAAAGCTTGGTTTGACTCTTTATCGATATACATCATTATTTTTTTAAAATCTTCAATATCATTAACATTTAATACTCTTGTGCCTTCTTTATACTTTTCAGCAATTTCTAAATAAATAGGCTTGACGGAAGCTTTATCTTTGTTATAAATATCGATGTCTTCTTGTGCAATTTTTTGCAAACTTTTTAGTTCATCAGTGGAAAAAACCCGTCCTTCTATTTCGTAATTTTCATATTTTTTTAACAACGTTTCATCAAACCATTTTTGCCAGTTATAAATTGTTGAATTAGAACTTACTCCTGTAAGTTCACCGAGGTTTTTTTCTAGTTCTTTTTGGTATTCATTTCCAGCTCCTCTTAAATTAAGGATACCACCAATGCCACTGTCTCCGATAATTGAATTTGCCAGTGTTGTATTTATATTCATGATCTCGTTATATCCGGGTAGTTGAGACATCATTGACAAATTTGATTCAATTAGTTTTGCTTTTTTCAACTGATCAATACTCATTTTTAATACATCTTGCGCGAATGTTTCAAGCATATTTTCTTTTTTTAAATCTTCACCTGAGACAGTTTGAGCAAAAGTCTTTTCTAATAACGTATCAACATCTCCTTCATTGATTAAATTACCTTCCTCATCGTATTGAGGTGCTGCTATAACAATTTTTTGTTGTCCTAAAGGATCAGTAGTAATCCCAAGAACTTGATCACGATAAAGTTGTTTTTCATAATCAGTTAGTTTTTCTGTGTATTTGTAAGCTTCCGTTGTTTCTTCGGCAAGTGGAGAGTTCCCCCTAGCGCCAGCTGCTTTCCCTTGCGTTGTATAGTGCCAGTGCAAATAACTATCTTGTGTGTACCGCTTTGTGATGTCAAGATCAGGTATACTGATGCCACCTAAAGAAAGAGCTGATTGAGCTTTTTTCCATTCCTTCAGTGCGTTTGCTCCACTTGTTGTGGAAGATCCATAATAATTTGCATTAAATGCTCCAAAAGGAGGTTGGGCACCTTGTTTTTTGCCATCCCATGGACTAATTTTTGTTGTATAAGAAGCTTCAATTACATCAATACCAGCGTTCTTAATAAAATCATTTAATTCTGTTGAATCTAAAGTCTTACCAACACTGCTAACTAAAGCCGAATAGTTTCCAGAGCTTGCGTTATTAATTAAATTAACTAAAGAATCGTAAGTAGATTTTGCACCCGCACCAATGAGGTTTGGATTTGCAATGTAAGCAGATCCGCTAGCATTAAGTCCTATCTTGGCTCCAGGAAGAATTCGTGTTTCATTTTGGCCACTTTGTTCCCAGTGCTGTTGACCCCAGCCATCTGGTCCATTTACGGCAACAACTTTTCCATCCGCTTTCTGAAAGACGTTTGGAATATAACTATTTCCATACAGTTGCGAATGGCGTACTATATATTGATGGCTGTTCCAAAGAACGGTACCTAACCCATTAAAAGGAACTTCTCTATTTTCTTTTTGTCCATTGCTTTCGTAATGAGCTTTACCCCAAGCTGCTTTATCGTTGTTATAGGCTTTTCTTAAATCAGCGTTTGAGTTCCAGTAATTATCAAGATCTGATGGACCATCAGAAGGTTTCCATACAGAACTACCGCCTGTCCAGACGTAATGTTCCCAGTTTTTGTTGTTTTCCCTTGCGTTTTGAAAGTCTGTTAGTGTTCCAGCGAGTTCATGATATAGATTTTGACGCAGTGGATTAATGACACTGCGCCCTTGAGCATTAGTCGTATCTTGATTTTGTGCGTTGTATGCATCTACAAGATCCTTGTATGACCCAACGTAATCACCAAATACAGGCATTAGCACTCACCAAAAATAAAAATTGATTCTTGTTTGACCCAGCCTTCAATCCTACCAAGAGTTTCGGGAGAAAAGAAAGATTGTTTTTCAAACCAATTTTTCATATCCTCTGATCCTTTATGAGCATTGCAACGACGACAGCATGGGATTAAATTATGTCGATTAGAAGAACCAGACTTAAACCTGGGCACAATATGATCCAGGCTTGTTGCTGCTTCTCCACAATATCCGCACTTGTGGTTCCAGGCCTGATATATACTTTCTCTGAATCGTTTTTTTGCAAGTTTTGGTGTTAATTCAACTAGCAGGGCGAGGGGCTCGTGCTCGTTGCAAAACATGCTATTTAATTGCCGTTAATTCATTTTAATTTCCCCACACATTTTCTCAGACCAAGTAAAGAGATAAAATTTTAATTAAGGCTCTTGACACCCCCTTGACGCCGGATAAGGTATATGAGTAACCACTGCCACTCCAATGGCTAAGCATCCAGGCTGGGTCTCGGCCCAGCAAGCAGAAGAACTCCTGGGCATTGACCGCAAGACGCTCTTCAAGTACCGCGATGACGGCACTCTGAAGCTGGGTCCACACTTTGCTGCATTCCCTGGTACTTTCTCCAGGGACAGCTATCGCTGGAATGTTTCAGCTGTCAGGAAACACCTGCAAAAGCAGGGTATGATGCCTTCTGTTGCTTGAGCTGCCTATAGTGATTTTTGCGGAGTTTATGAGCAAGGACTAAATCAGTGATGTTGAGTTCAACATTCTGAAAAGCCATTGCTTCATAAAGGGACGAAGAAAGGGACAATAAGCAGCTCTGCAAATTGCGGGGCTGCTTTTCTTTTAGCTCAAACAAGAAAACCCACTGTGGATGAAGTGGGCGTACAAGTCGCTTTTTACCAAGAACAGATAGAGAGGTATCTGGTCCCCAGTCAATCCCACACAGCTCTTCTGGCTTTAAGCCATAAGTTGCGACCATACCATAAAGCCAGGCAACGTCTTTAGTTTTTCTGCTGGATGCTAAGCGGAAATACTCATCCACGATCCGCTGATCCAGGGGCGCTTGGTGAGTCATATCAGTATGAGCTGAGTACCCGCACCATATCGAACGATGGGGACAGCTCGCAAGGGGTAAAGGAAAGCTTAATAAGTCCCGTGAGACTTAATATAAGTATACATTATTGGTTAAGGAGTGTACTCTTTTCCATTTTTATCAAACATTGTGAAGTTTTGAATTTCAATGCGATCAGTTGCAAAGTTAAATAACCGCTGAAGCATTGGAAACATTATTGGTGATTGGCAGTTATACGGAGGAACGTCCATCTTTGATAGTGCATTTTTTGTTTGATTAAATTCTCTCAAACTTTCTTGTTCTTTCTGCGATTTAAAAACAATTTCTTGTTCCCATGCTGCCATGCTTCCTATACCCACTGGAAAATCAGATGGCTCAGAAGGAAATACTTCATCTTTAAATTTAAGTGCATAAATATGTTTGCAGTACCTAAGCTCGTCTAATAGCGGAGTCCAGGTGTCATCAATTGCTGTGATAGTAATTTGTTCAATAGAATCTTTATCTGTACTTTGTGTTATTGATGAATAATCGTTGTAGTTAGGCATGCCATCAGCGCTGGAACCAGCAACTGCAATATTAAATGTACTTCTTGTGTACGTGGAACCAAACTCTCTGTATACTCCTGGATTATCTCTTGTTGAACGTAAATCAACTACCGCACTATCTGTAACTTCATAATTTAACTCAAATCCTTCCGGCGAAAAAACTTGTAAAGATCTATTTTGATTTGCTCTTGTCATTGAATTATTGTCAAGAATGCCGTCTCGTTTTGTTAACTCAAAACGACCGGGTTTAATACTTGAAAGACCTGTGCGCGGAAACTGTTTCTTATTACTCTCACCAGCAGCAGATAAAAACGAATAATCTCGTCGAGTAAAATCTTGACAAGTACAGCTATATCTTGATCCAGTAATTAAGTATCGCCCAGGTGTAAAGCCTATGGGCGAAGGAGTAATAAAAACAGCATCTGGAGTTACCTGAACAGATCCTGCTTTCTTAAACGTTAGAACACCAGTGTTTTGGTTAATAGCAACAACAACAGCTTGCACGTAACCATAACGTTTTTGTGTAGATGGATCAATTGTATTTTTATCAATGATTTCTCCATCAACAGAAATAATACGATCTTCAAAGATCTCTGTGTTTGCTGGTTTTAAACCGTCAGGCTCTCCTGGTACGGGGATATAAAAAGGAGCCGGGAGCGGGTTGGATGTACTCCATGTACCAGCCAATTTTACATACCAATAATTTGCGTCTTCCGTAACTGATTCAATAAAAAGTTTTTGAGTACTGACTGGATCTGTTAACTTATCACAACGCACAGAACCCGCATAGCGCCATATAGCCCAATGCATTCCAAGTTCTTTACTTGTTGTCGGATATCCAATAAAAGCACCTGAGATTACAGGAGAAGGATTTCCACTTGTTGTGGAATTAGGAATTTCATATCGAAATGGATAGCTGTAATCATTATTGTGTGTTGTTGCTGTAGCTAGTTCATACCCTCTCCTCCAGCGGGACCAGGCAGATTCTCTGTTTACAGCATACAAAGAACCTCGAACTGAACCCTTGGAAAATTCTGTGGTTATAGGTTTGACCTGACGAGGGTCAAAACTACCTACATGTGTAAAATCACCAAAAGAGTTGCCACTCTTTTTGGCCATGATCAGAAGAAGCCGCCCTGAGCTGTGACGTGAGCACCAGGAGTGTAACCAGAGATGTTTGCTCCATCTGGGAACACACCAACGTAGATGCGATCACCACGCTCTAAATAAATGCCTTTGTTGCGTAATGGTGCGCTTGGCCCAAGACCATTAGTATTTCCTGCCTGGACGACAGGTGCCGCAAGTTGTGGCATTACATCAGAGCAATCAATGACTCCGCTATTTGCTGGAACAGTTTTTGCAAAAAGTAAACGGTAATCACCAGAGCCGGGGATTGGAGTGGTTGTACCACGCGTCTGGTAGAACACAAAGGTAACAGCTGGTTGATTGCCGTAAGCAACACCGTTATAAGTAAAACCGCTGGAAGTGCCGCCCGAATAAACGAGCGAAGTATTAACACCAGTAAGTGTTGAAGCGCCTGTATAGGTATAGTAACCGTAACCACTCGCAGCAGCGGTGCTTAAGACCCCAGTGGAAGCAATAAACACAATTTGACCACTGCTAAGAGATATAACAGTGCCAGAAGTTGTTGCATTAACCGTGTAATCAGGTGCTCGGTAAAAATCATTACGTGCAATTGTAATGGAATCAACTACACCTCCATTATTGTTGTCTTCACTTAATTCTGCATCCATATCCACCAGGATGGACGGAGCTTGTCCACCCTGAACGAATAAGGTGTTGGATGACGCACTACCAACCGTCTGAGTTGTGATTCGAACAGAATCAAAAAGCGGACGGTCAACCAGTAACGGCTGTTTATTTGTAGAAGTCGAAGACAATGTTCTATACCTTATTTTTTATTTATTATAATCCTGGCAATCGAGCACTGCCAGTTAATGCGGATAGATAAGGAGATACAGGTGTCAACGATTGAGCAGAAAAAACATCACGTTGCACAGGCGACATATTCTTCATTGCTAACTGCAAGACAGAATCTTGTAACCTTGGTGAATTTAAAAGCAAATCTCCAGTAAAAGCTGCAAGCAAATCCTGTGGATCAATAAGAGATTGTGCTGTTGTTTGCTGTGGTGTTTGATCTAAAGCCCCAAGCTTTTCATAAATTGCCCTGGCAGCTTGTTGACGAGCTTCTGTTTTAGGAATGCCAGCACGTTCATAGTCGGTTACGAAACGACGCGCAGCTTCTTCTGGCGATACAGCTCCACGGAGAGACTCGCCTGCTCGTTTTTCAGGACCAGCTAATTCATGGATAAGGAAATCAGCTTGTGCCTCGACACTACCTGGATCTAATCCTTTTTGTTTGGCAAAGTTAATTAAGTTTTTTTGTCTACCCGCAGTCCATTGACCTACGCCAAAACCGCCGACACCAAGAGGTGCGCCAACTTTCCCGCCTTCGTTGATACGTGGATTAAATCCAGACTCAAGTTGGAAATTACCAAGCGCACCTGCAATCTGTCCGCGAGTATAACCCGCAGCTTGCATGCGTTTAGCAATAAGAAGAGCGTTGGGATCTAATGACATGGCTGCATTAGTTTTGTTCTCCTACCCAATTTGAACTTGCCCTAAGACCGGGAACGAATACTGTTTGGAGTGCCAGAGTCGTGGCCAGGTATACAAGGGTACGTTTAACAAGATTTGGACAGAGAATCATCGGTTTAAAGCAACAACACTGGCCCCCATGAATCAAAGATTCGTGTCCAGCAGGTTGGGCTTACATGCTAAGCAATGCCAAGATTATTACTTACGTCCAGCAGCCGCCTGTTGAAGTAATTGTTTTTGATATGCCTCGATCAACTCAGGGGTAACTTCATCTCGCGTGAAGTCCATCAAAGGAGCACCTTCACCACCAATATAGTTAGGGCTCGCCGGGTTTAGGGACTGGTCGATCTGAGGAACCAGAGGGGATGGACCAAGTGTTGGCTCACCAATCTGTTGCCCTGGAGCAGAACCAGATTGGTAACCAAACGTATCACGCATTAAAGGATTAAATGCACCAACAGCACCCTTAGGTTGTGCCATTGGAGTATTACCATACTTTTGTTGCCAGATCTGCATGCCAATATCGCGTGCAGCGTTCATCTCCTCTTGAGTCTTGGCAGCAGCACGAGCTTTCTCATAACGCTGAAGCTCGGGATCTTGAGCAGTTAGCTGAGCAACACGAGCTTTTTCAGCTTCAAATGCACGTTCTGCAGCTGGAGGTAACTTAGGTGCGGCAGGCGGTTTTAATTGATCGCTTTGCAGAATACTTCCATATTGACCACCAACTTGACCAGGGGCACGCTTATAAATAAGATCTTGTCCACTCTGAGCAGGATACCAAGTTTGACCACCAACATTGATGGGCCCACTTCCAGCCGTTACCGGATTCCAGCCACCTCGAGCAATTAAACGTTCTTGTCCTTGTTGCGCTGTTGCATAAAGGCGAGGGATCTGACCAGCACCAACACCTGTTAATGCTTGAATCGCCCCCATAATTGGATTAGCTGGAAGGGCACCAGCTATACCCTTTCCTTGACGCAATTGATTAAGAACAGCTTGCTGTTCTTTAATTTGTTTTGCTCGTGCAGCAGAGCTGATAGATGCCCCTCGTTGTCCTGGCATAATTACCTCCAAACTTCATGTAAATAAAGACGAGAACCAACTGCTGTGTCGGCGGGACCAGGTAATGCCTGGATAAATTCAGCACCAGAGCGTTCGTAACGATACCTGGCTTGGAACGGATCCTTATAGTTCGGGACGTAAAGGATGTTTGCTAAACGGTTGGTTTCGTAGAGATAAATCTCATCCCAAACCTTGAGTGCCTCCTTGGCATTGCTGGAACGAATCGTACGATCCACGTCACCAGCAATACTTTCAAGGCGAGTAGAAGGTGAAGTGGCGACTTCAGTCTTCTTCTCTGCCGTATCACAACGACCAATCTGAATAATGATCTTGTCGTAGAAATACGAGTCTGGGACCGTATTCATGGCTTCTTCCAAACGAGCATAATCGCCCGCTGGCACGGAAACCGTGAAGTAGCCCAGGTGATACCGGACCCTGCTTTTGTCAAAATCAGACAGCTGCACAGTCTATTTCCGTTATGTTATCAATTATAAACGCTAGTTATCCGTAGATAATTTCATCTAGAGGGCCAGTGGAAGCCTGCATTAATAAAGAAGATGAACGCTGTGGAGACATTGCATCAGCAAGCAATGATTGCGTTAATGTTTCTTGTAATGTTTTCTTCTTTGGTTGCAGTGCATTAAGTAAAGCACCAAATAAAGAGGCAGTCTCATTTAACGTATTAACAGATCCAGGATTCTCAGAAGATACTGGCTGTGTTGCTGTTGGCATCACATCTGTTAACTTCCCTTCTGGGGTTTTGTATCGACCAGTGGCAAGCCATTCAAGCTGCTGGTCTGTCAGGTATTTCTTACCTTGGAGCGCCAGGTGCACATGTGTGTCGTGCCCTGGATCCCCAGGTCCCAAAGCCTCGTTAAATGCTCCTAACTGTTTTGCACGCCAACTTAACTCCCCTGTGCGTTGCTTCCAGGAGATAGGTTTCCCTCCTTCGTAAGCAGGAGCAACATCAGGACGCCAATCAGTAACATCAATTGCTAAACCTTTTGGATGATATCCAGTAGGAGAATGTCCCCCGCCAACACCACCAAAGGCTGGATTTTCACCTACACGTAAACCAAAACGTTGCAGGTATTTGCCAATATCAACAATTGATCTTTCGGCCATCTTATGTTTTATTTTTATTGTAAAACGGAAAAACCCCTGGTTTCCCAGGGGCTGTTAGTTATAGAAGCCTTGACTAAACGCGGACCAGGTCTGCTGCAAAAACAGCGTCCCAATCAACTCTTTTGATTTGTCGCAACTGCTCAAGATTATTAAATCTTTCACCCGATAGTGACATCTGAAGATCTTTTATCTCGCGAGCTGTCTTCAATCCGATACCCTTAATATGATCAGCGATCATTTGAGCGGTAGCTGTATTGATATTTAAACGGTTGTCAGGGGGGAAAGTGCGAGGCTCTTCCTGTGCTGCTTTATCTTTTACCTGAAGAGTTTTCACCTTCTTGGTAGCCTCTTCATCAGGCGTTAATTCAGTCTTGTAAGCAGTATAAAGGCGACCGTCCTGGTCTTCGACCATGAACCAATCGCCGTTATCCCATTCGCTTACAATCTTGACTCGTGCGCCTGTTTTTTTGTGCTGATAAAGCATTGCCGCAGTAGCTGACATAAGACCAGTGTATTACTGGTCTTAGTTTAACCTAATCAGCTAACGGTACGACCAAGAAGATACTCATCCATGTCCTCATATGCAGGAGCATCATCGGGCTGGATGTAGCACACTTCAACAAACAGATAGCCGGTGCGACCTGCAGCAGAATCTGCATCAGAGATGTAGATACCGCCGGAAGTGCTGGTATCGTTAGCAGCACCCTTGGCGAACACCTTCAGAGTTACTGCACCAGTGCTGGTGTAGTACAGGGTGCCACCAGACACACCAGCAGCGCCAGTAGCGGTGATGAAGGGGTTGGTACCAAAGGCTTGGCTGCCACCAGTGAAGAAGATCTTGGTAGCGGCGTCACCAGAGGTGGTGGAGGTCAGGTTGGCTTGGATAGGACCTTCGCCAATGCCGGAAGCAGCAGTAGGACCGCTGGAATCGCGACCGAAGGAAATCACGTTACCGGTAGCGGCATACACACCGCTAGCAGCACGGCCATCACCCCAGCCAGAACCAACGGAAATGGCGGCGCGGTACACATACACAGGACGAGCAGCTTCACCAGAGATCACCATGCCGGTGATGTCAGGGCGAGTGTCGTCTTGGCGGTAAGGGGACGGAACAATCACGTTACCGGTCACCAGAGGTGCACCAGAAGTCTGGGTCACCGCCACATAACCACGCTGCTGGAAATAACGATAACCAGGAACGGCCAGCACCGAAGTAGGGCCGCCCTTGGAAGCGTTATTAGTACCATCATCGTTGGTATCAATATTCTTGTACCAACCGTTCAGAGCTTCTACCCAGTTACCAGGGTAGATTTTTTTCGAAGATAAATAGGACATTTATTTTTCCCGTTGTTTTAAAACTAAGAATTATCAGATGCTGCCGTCATCAGACAGGAAGCTGAATGCGGTGGTCACGAAGTCCTTGTTCAAGATCTCGAAACCTGCATACAGTTGCCAAATCAGGATGATGAAGCGGCTGAAGTCGTCGTTGTTATTGATCAGCACCTGAGCGTTCGGGCCGCCGATACCAACGCCGATCGATTGAGGACCGAAGAAGTAACCTTGAGCAACTTCTTGGCTGCTGTAGGAAGGAGTATCGGTGAAGCTTGCGCTCACGTTCTTGGTCGGGAAGTTGGTCGACTCGAAGAACTTCACACCTTCGAACTGGACGCCAGTAGGCATCACGGGCTCACCGGCCAGGAAGTAACCTTGACCAGCTTGGGGACCCATGTAGAAGCTGGCGTTGTTAGGCATCATGGGGTTACCCATGTACATGCCTTGACCAGGATTACCAGCGTAGCGAGCGATCTCACGGAAGTCAGGATCACGACGCAGGTGCATCATGAAAGTAGGATCGCAGATGCAACGATACAGACCATCAGCGAAGGTCGGCACGTTGCGCTTACGCAGATCCTTCACCACTTCCAGCAGGTCGGTACGCACCTGGAACTGCTGCACTTGAGCGGCATACTCAGCGGCGGTGTAAGCAACGCGACCAGAGGAATCCTTGGTCTTGCCACCAGCGAAGTAGTAACCACCTTGGCTGCTAGAAGCGGCACCATTGGCTTCGGCTTTGGCGAGTTCATCAATGAACACGCGGTCGCGCCAACGACGATAGTCATCGAGCAGCGTCAGGCTACCGATGGACTGGTGGAACATGTTGAGGTTGCCCGTGTCCAGCAGAAGGCGCTGGGCCGTGATCAGGGTCTCACGAGCAATCTTGAAGGTCGATGGCTGGGTCGGATCGCCCGGATCAGCAGGACCAGTGTATTCCTTCAGCACAACAAGCACCTTCTCTTTGGTGATGTTGCGGCTGTTGGCGGTACCGATGGTCTGATCGGCAATACGCTCACGGCTGTCCTTAGTACCAGGGGTCCCCCAGAACTTATAGCGGTCGAGCTGCACCGTTTGGCCAGGCTGACGAGTGAAGTCGTGAACGACCACAGGCTCGACTGCCATTTCTGCGATATACGCAGGGTGGGGACGGTAAAGTTCCGCACCTAAAATCTTTGGAAAGTCGTTATCAATGAACACTTTGTTTTATCCTCCAGTGTCGCAGGAAGTGTTTTTATCGGGTGAAAGATTCAGACATTAATATGTCTTATCTAACACAAATTTTAGCAGCCGGTAATTTTATTTATTACACGTACTGCATCGTTGTTGCGTATGGAGTTACACCATATTTGGCATTTGCCGTATTGCTAGACCCAGGGGATTCTGGGTCAATGGCAATTCCTTGCTGGAATCCTGGTACACCAGCGGCACCAGGGATGGCACCGAGTGCTACACCGCCGAGACCAGCAGCAAGAGCACCAGCTGGGGCAGCGATAGCACCTAAGCCTTTCTTAAGTCCAGAATACATACCGGCTTCAGTGGCTTGAGGTAATCCTTGAATAGCACCGGCCATTCCGCCAAGCAAAGCAGCACGCTTGCTTTCCCCTGCCATCTGCGCACGCAACCTATTGATCTTTTCTGCTTCCGCAGCTTCAGCAGGGGATACCGTGCGAACAGATGTTTTGAGAGGTGGATAAATATTTTGAGATGCAGAAGTTAAATTTCGAACTGCGGCTTCTTTGCCGGTATTAACTAAACCTGCAACATCTTTTGCATATCTACCAGCCAGAGCACGTGCGCCAAGTAATCCAGCCGCTCCACCAAGGCCACCAGCTGCTGCAGCAAGTGCGGCAGATCCTGGATCTTCACCTTGAGAAAGGGCGTACCCACCCGTGGCTAAACCAGCGGCAATAGGTACACCGTATTTAAGAGGGCCACGCATGGCATCACTCCATCACAAACAGTTTGTTTGCAACAACTTGAGGCTGAGCTTGGTTCAGAAGACGCCAGGCTTGTGCCGGATCTACATCCATTTGCTGCTTGAAGCTGCCCCAGAAGTTTTCAGGCTGTTGGGGAGCAGAAGCTGCAGGGGGTGCAGGGAAGTTGCCATATGCAGCTTGAGCAGGAGCAGTGGGATAACCACGGGTCTCCAGCTGAGCTTCGTTTTCATACACAGGGTATGGACCTTCTGGACCAAAGAACTTCAGAGTGTAATCACTCAGAACATCCGGATTGGTCAGAATTTCGTTATAAGCCAGATTCTCGGTGTGCTCGTTAACAGCAAAATTGGCATAACCTTGAAGTAAATCTTGTGCTTGTTGGCCCCAGGCAACAGCACTATCGAGCATTCCTTCCAGGTTTAGAGCGTACTGGTTTAGAACCGCCGGAGCTTCCACCCCGAACGCGTCGATCACCTGACGGCTTTCCTGGCTCAGATCCAGGTAATCCGCGATTTCCGCCAAGGAAGGATTCGAGGAAGTTTGGGAATAGCTGGGCGATAAGTCCTGGTTGGTTGACCAAATCTGCGCTGCCGAGTTCAGCGTAGGCTGGGCGCTGGGAAGTCCGTAATTGGCCGGGGTATACGCTGTCGTCGGAGCTGATGGTTGCCCCTGGAACGGGGATTGAACTGGTGCGCTCAGCAGGTTCACCACTTTGTTGAACGCCGATTCCCATGGATTCCCCGCCGGTGCCTCCGGTTGGGATTGGGGGGCGTACTGAGTAGGGGCGGATTGGTAACTGATATTCGGCTGAGGTGTCGTTGCCTGGTAACCCTGGGCTGCCGCTTGGTACGCCACCGGAGCTGCTTGGTAATTGCTTGGTGCCGGTGCCACGTAGCTGCTCGGAGCCACCGCCGCTGGTACGGGGCTCGTCTGTGGGATCGATTGGACGGTAGCGTCCTGCATAACTCATCTCCTTTTGTAAGGCTTCTAAAGTTCGATACAGATATGGCGTTAAATCCAATCTTGGATCCGCAGCCATCGGAAGATCCGGTGCTTGCGGGTGAGGAGTCTGCATCATGCCCCCCACTAGTTTTGCGAATTGAGAGTATGCACCCTGCAACTCGTTCACCATCCTGAATGGGAACCCAGATAACATCTCGGCTCGTTCCTCATCCGTCTTAGACGGAAAGAGGTATTTCAGTGCTTCAATGCTATCAACACCTAATTCCTGAAGATTTCGAACAACAATGGAGTTGTTCAAAATGTCTTGCGTAGAATCTTCGTAAACAGGTCCCAACCACCTCCAGAGCATAGTGACATCACCATCTGGAATCAAACCCTGGACGCCGGGAGGTATTTGTTGTGCCTCCACACACGCCACCATAATTTGTTTGACTTGTTCGTTGTATTGCTTCAACGCATCTTCGTAGGACGCAACTTCTTCTGCTGGAGCTTCTTTGGAAGGAGAGATTGGTTTTTCAATTCTTGCGGCCTGAGCAAGACTGTCTTTAAATAACTGCTCTTCTTGATAAATAATCAATTCAAGGCAGCGGCAAATGCCGTGGGTGTAGATAGCGTTTGCTTTCTTTTTCGATGTTGCGGAAACGCGGCCAAAAAGAGATTTGTACTCAGTTGCGGTAACACCAGCAGAGATAGAAAGCTCATCAACACCACCAAGAGCAGTGCGAATCTCTTCTCGATACTGACGAGCAAAAGCATTTTGATCGCCCGTGATGGCATCTGGAACGATGTAGCCAACTCGGTCATTTGGTTCCAGGTTTGCAATGATGCGTGGCACGCGGAGCTGACCATCAACACCACGCATGATGGGATCTGCCTTGAAGCGTGACTGACTCAACGCACCAAGACCAGTGAAACCAGAGTTTGCAGCAATAGATGGACGCTGAACAGATGTATCACCACCTGCCTCCATCAGGTCACTCTTGGGACGTGAAGAGAGAAGAGTTGGATTACCAAAGAACTGAACGTTCTTACGCATGGTACGAACCATCTCATCATGAATGACGATGTGATTAGCCATACCATCAAACTCACCAACACCTTCGTTAGAGAAGCCCTTTGGATTGTTGAAGATCTCTACACAGGGAATAAAACCAAGCGTATTTTTAAACGTTTTTGTTTTACCAAGGGCTGAATAGTTAGTTGTCTCAAACGAAAGTTCACCTTCTGAATGAGTTTCTTCAATGGTGTCTGATTTGATTGCTAAACGGATGTAGCGTTTTGCACCTTGCTCAAATGCTGCGCCACCTGCTCCAAGAGTGGCGAGGTTAATACCATCTGTTGCGCCAAAGCCCTTGCGAACTTTGTAGCTGTAGATGATTACCACTTCATCCAGCTCACCATCAACGTTATAGAACGAGCGGTACTCGTGAGCACGGAAGTAGTAAAGACGATAGCTAAATTTAGTGGGACGAATGTAAAACAGCCCTTTACCATCGCAAAGGAAATATTCCCAAATTGAATCAAGCCTGGTGTCAAGCTTGTTGTACTTCAGGACCCGATCAATGAAATCTTTCCGTTGATTACCAAAGTTGTCCTGGGAAGGAAAAAATTCAACTCCTTGGCGGATACCAAAGAGTTTCATCTGGGCCACATGAGATGCAATGATGCCCGTATCAACGGTCATTGACCCATCTTTTTCAAGATAGGAATCGACCATCTCTTTGAGACGATACTTGGCATCCATTGACATGAGTTATCTCTCTTTTAGTTTTATGATAACAGATTTAAAAGCGACCCATTACGTTTCCTTGAACGCCATAACCAGGAGCTGCGTTTGGCATCCCAAGAGTACGCATAACATTCACATCAAAACCAAAGGTGGGAGTTTGATAGCCAATTCCTAACTGTCCAGTTTGATCTTGAACGTTATAATTGCCACCAAAACGAATAGATTGATTCTGATCTAAGTTAGCATTAACAGAGCCACGAAAATTTTTAACTTTTTCATTTTCAATATCAACACCAAATTTTACAGGAGGGCCCCCTTGTTGTTGCATCTCCTGCATTTGGCGTTGCATCTGCTCACTGTTCATTCCCATACCACCGCCCAAAGCTCCAGCGCCTGCCATTGCACCGACGTTTTGAGCCTGTGCGACAAGGCCACCCATATTCCCAATGGCTCCTGGGAATCCAGCAAACGGAAGTTGCGGACCTGGCCGATTTTGTTGTTCGTAGTATTTCTGCAAATCACCGGGACGACTATCCCACTCTTTTAATTTATTTAATTCTTCCTGCGACATTCCCTTGAACGGGCTGCGAGGCCCAATCTGAAAACTTGGGCTCCCAGCTAGAAAATTCCCTGGAGCACCGGGGACATTTGATTCACCAAAGTAACGCATTTTTATCTTACTTTTTTATTTATTCTACTCTTCTATTACTTCATACCCAGACGCATCATGGACTTTAGATAAAACAATCCCTTCGCCCTTAACGTCCCAATTTAAGATATCGCCTTCTTGCCAGCCCAGCTCTTCAATTACTTCATCTGGAAATGTAATATACAGTTCACCGTTTTCATCTTCTTCAACCTCAAGAATGTAGCTGTTCATTTTGACAAAAGCTTTTCCATAAGCTTATCAAGTTTATTGTTAATTTCGCGGAAATTATCGTGCATTTCTTGAATTTCCCTTAAGAAGTCAACTTTAAGAACGTACTCCATTGGCATGCGATTGATTTGATCTTCCAAAATGTCAATCCTACGTTTTTGGGAATTGGTGTAATCAAAAGCATGCTGGATCCGCTCTTGCTGTCGGTCCAGAATTTTATTGGCTACCCAAGAACCTCCTGTTACAGCCGAAACAATGGCAGTTAAACCAATTGCAAAATACTCTGGACCCACTGGACTACATGTTTTTTATTATTTTAAATTCAGTAATCAAGTTGCAAGTTTCCTTTTTTCATTAGACCATTAACAAGCCACACAAGAGCGTCAACGCAGTCATCGTGACCACTGACGCCAAAGTTAGTCAACTCCTCAAACATGGCAGTGAAATTGCGGTAACGATTAAAGATAATCTTGCGATCTTCAAACATACCCATGATGCCACGGAATCGAGCCAATTTATCGGCACGGAATCCTTTGACGGGATGCCAAAGAATGTTATACAGTCCTTCGTTATTTAAACAGATTCGTTTGAAGTCAGCCTCCAATGATGCCTGGTACTGCACGGCTTCTGACCACACGTCACACGTGGAGAACGTGGGAAAATAATTACCGTTGTCATCTTTGCCAATGATCGACCAATCATTCATCAGTTCCTTGAGAGCATCTAGTTTTTCAAGGTTGCCCATGACACGCATGCGCCGGTAATCAATGATGTGAATTCGATCTTCAATGCGTCCGCCAAGAACAAATACGGTGTAATCGTTTTTCTCTTTTGTGCCAGCAGACAGATCAACCCCAATCCCTAACGTGTCAAATTCTGTAGCAATCTCTGCTTTAACAATCAGCTCAGGCGCAAGCGATAGCTCGTTTTGCCTGATGATTTTATTCATGTACTGGAAAGAAAAAGCAATCGGTGCCTGCCGTTTCTTTTCTTTTAAATAATCCAGCGACCACATCTCGGGCCAATAAGACACTTCTTCTCCCGTTTTGGGGTTAGAATTAATTGCTGATAATACAATCTGCGACCAATTATTCTGTGCGTTAAAGGTCGTTGCGTGAATATCATCATGACGGAAGCGCGTTCCAAGACAGATGGCACGTGCGCCTTCAAACATAGTTGGAGCAATCACTGCGTTCCAGTTCTCCTGCATCTGTTTACGAATGTCAGGGTTTGCAATGTCCGCAGCAGATTTAATGGCGTCATCAATCATCACAAGGTGAGAACGCTTGGAGGTCACCGAACCTTTAAGACCTGCAGCGCAGAGTGTAAACTGCTCTTCACCAGTGGTATCAATGCCAGCGAACTTATGGTCAATGGACCAGTACTCGTTACTGGTTACGTTCTTTAAAAGACGTACGGTTGGAAAAACTTCTTGATATCGTTTGCTTTCAATGATTCGCTTGATGGTTGCTGATTTAGAGCGGGCAATGTCAACGGTATAAGAAAGATAAAGAATCTGCAATGGAAGCTTGGCAGCAGTATGGATGCCAATAGCCCAAGCGGTCAACAAACCCAACACTGTGCTTTTCGCAGATCCTCGTGGGGCAAGAAGATCAATGTTTGGACCAGCAATTTTAATTAAACAAGAACTATCTTCGTTGGTAACGAAATGACGATGCCAATCTTTGTGGTGCTCAGCGGGAGGCTTATCAGCTACATACTCGCAAAAGAATGCAAAATCTTCTCGTGCTTTCTGGAGAAGTTCTAAATTGCGTGGTTTCTTAATCTGTTGATTTTGTGCTGCAGCTTTAGCGTTACGGCGATGCGCAAGATAAAGATAAGAAGGCACAATAAATAAGCAGTTAATAAAATACTAACTTATTTTTGTTTTTTGGTTTTTTGATATTGACGCGCTTTATCTAAAGCTGCTTTTCTTTTCTCTTTATCTGTTGTTTTATCGTCACCCGTATTTTCTGATTTAAAGTGTGCCAGAATTTCCGGAGGCATCTTGTTAGACATTTTTATTTGGAAGCACCGTTTTATTGTTGAAACCAGCTAGCTGAATTTCTTGTGCACCTTGCACGTTTTGAGTGGGTTGACTAATAGAACGGCCCATTCGATTGCGTTGAATTTCTCGAACAATACCTGACAGTTTGCCCGCAAATTCAGAAGCGTCTACGTTGGCACCCATATGTTTAAAATTTATTTTTTATTCTAAATGTTTTATTCTTCTAACTGCATGCGAGCCCACACACTCATCGATGCTTCATGCAAAGGTGCCTCAATTGGATCATCTTTAAAAATAAACATGAGTTCACGAATGGCACGATCAGCACCAGCCATCAGTAATCCTTTGCGGTCTTTGGTTGAAGTGTATTGATCAATCTGTTGAATAGTTCCACGCAATTCTTTTTGCATTGATGCAATACGTGCCACGCCTGCATCACGTTTGACAATACCAGCTTCTACGTCATCACGGAGTTTCCTGATGTCTTCTCGCATCTCATCAATCTCGTACAGTAAAACTTTACGGTGATCGGGTTTGGGATAATGTTTGTTTACCCAAAGATCACATGCTGTAATACTGCCACGGTAGTCAAGAAACCGTGCGTAAAGAAAACATTCAATGACTGAATAATTTTCAGAGCAAAAAGAAGTAAAAGATTCCTGGGAAGCGGCGTCTAAATTATCAACCCAGGTATCAAAAACCTCAATATCGATAAGCTCGTTGGGCCTGGCGGTAATCTCGTGCTTCGTCACTTTCGGCAAAACGCTGGGCTTGTTCTGCGCCTGCACGTTGCTCTTGTGCGCCTCGACTGATGGTTTCACGTTCTTGTGCACCAGATTCCTTCATTTTTTGTATGGTAGAACCAACGGAAACGTCCTGGAAGAGTTTCACGGCAGATGCAGCTTTACGTGCTTTATCTTCATCGAACAAAAATCCATACGGATCAGAATCTAATTCTGTTCCTGTTCCAAGAAAATCAACTGCCATTGTTACACCGTTTCTTTATCTTGTGTTGGTTCTTTTTTGTCTTCTTCCCCGAAGGGAGATTTTTCTTTTACCTTTTGTTTTTCTACTCGATCTCTGGCGTAACGATAAGCTAACTCTGCAGCCTGCTTGTAGCGATTCAAGTCTGATTGAATGCTAGATTGATTTTGCTGGGCTGCAAATTTAGGATTCATTACAAAAGAATCAGAAGTTGCTCATCATAGAAGCCAGACCCTGGCTCATGATGTCACGACGACCTTCAACACTCTTCTGACGTTGTTGACGCATTTTAGAACCCTCTAGGCGTCCCAGGAGGTCTTCGAATTCAGTGATGTTAAAAGACTTGGCACCGTATTCGCCTTCAGCAGCCTGTTTTTTGAGGGCAGTTGCAGTTGCAGCATCAATTTCGCCCCTTGCAAGAGCACTATTGATACCTGCAATTGTCTCGGAGTAAGTCATAAATAGCTTTCAGAACTAACTTTAAGTATTTTAACGCAAATTATTCTAAAAACTAAACGCGCTAATCAATGCGTTTCGATAACCAGACCTTTCTCCAATTAATGCAATATCTTTTTGGCCTTTTTGACGTGTTTCTTCTTGTTTAACACCAAATTCTCCTCCAATTGTCGCAACGTCTTTTGCCGTTTGGCCACGGATACCTTCTACTTCTTTTAAACCAGCGTTAACAATTGCTTGCAAATCAAGATTGTTTCGTCCTTGGAGTTCAGTTACTTTGACCGCTTTAGCGTAGTCTTGATCAGCAATATATCTTTTAGCTTCTAAATCACGATCAGCCATATACCTGTTTGCGTCTGCTCCAACTTGAGCGACTTGAACGCTATAACCCCCTTGGATATTAGCCACATTAGACGCGGTAACACCACGGATTTGTTCAATTTCTTTTGAAATACTTCCGTCTAGCTGTCTTATGGTCATTTCAGCCAAAAGGTTATACTCGGGTATAGAGTAACTACCTGCTGGAATACCCTGGCCACCCACTGCGCTTATATAAGGCACCTGTGATGCAGAGGGGACTACTGAAGAAACCTGAGGAGTTAAGCTTTTTTGATACGCCTGCCTAGTTCCGGAATCAACACTAATATTTGGTGACTCTTTTGCGTAGTCAAAAGCTCTTTGAGCCGCTGCTGCGCCAAATTGGTTTACAAGTTTATTGTACTCTCCAGCGCCAAGGTTGGCCCCAACGTTTTTTAACGCTTGTATTGCTCCAGTGCCGGCCATTTTGGGATACTTTTTATTTTATGATTCTACTGCGTGTTAAGTTAAACCACCTAGCATCTGAGCGTACTCAGAAACACTCATACCCCCAGAAGAATTTGAATTTGTTGACGCTGGAGTAACAGATAACAGTGTCTTTAAGGCTCCAGAAACTTTTTCAGGATTAAAGACTACTTCTTTACTCTTATATTCAGGACTGGACAAGAGCGTCTCACCAAGGAACGCCTGGAAGTCTGCGCCTTTCGTGATACCTAAACCTTGCGCTGCGCTTACGTAATTTTTAAACTCTTGCTCTCCAATAGGACGACCAAGTAGCTGATCAAAGGCTAAGGCCGCTGCTGGTTTATAGCGGTCATAGTTTGCAGCTGATGCAAACCCCATGGGAGTACTGCCTAAAATGTCAGCTTGCTTATAAGCTTGTCTTGGTTTTACACCTGCGGAACGTGCAAGATCTAGATATGCGTAACGAGCTTCTGAAGGATCAAAAGAGCCTCTGTTGACTTGATTTAAAAAAGATTCAAATATGTAGGGTAAATCTTTGCGAGTTGCTTTTGTTTGTTTAAATACATCAGCAATCTCTCCACGTGTAATATCTTTAAAACTCCTTGGAACAATACGGCCGTATTTGTTAATCTGACCACCAAAATTACTACTTAAAGCATCGACTTTTTCAGTCAATTCTTTGATTGGATCAGTTGATCCATATCCATATCCATAACTGTATTGCGAAGCAGCATTATCCATTTTAATTACGCGTTAAGTTAAATAAAGTTTACTTTAAACAAACCTATTGAGAGGATCCAGGCCAAAGGAGCCTCCTGATTGTTGCTGCTTAAGCGCTGCCATTTCTTGAGCAAGTTGCAATCGCTGTTGTGCCATTGCATCGGGACTAAATGCCATAGCACCTGCCATCTTGGCGTCTTCAAAAGCTTTAGCTCGATCCAGGGGACCACCAACAAATAAATCGTGCTTCTTAGCCAAGGACTCCGCACCGAACCCGAGAAAAGGGGCTTCACGAGCAGCTGATTGAACAGCTTTAGCCTGAGCTTCTGAAGCAGCCGATGCTTTATCTGCAGCTTTTTTAGAGCCAGCAGCACCAAGGCCGCCACTGAGTGCGCTACTTCCTGCGCTAATTGCTAGAGCTGTTCCCGGATCCATACCCGTCCTTGGTAAAAAACTATTTGTAGTAGGTGCCAGATAACTGGTAGTCGGTACAGTACCTATTCCTGCCATTATTCTACCGCCAGGTTACGAAAGTAAACGCTTACCAGCGAATGGATTGCTTTGATAAACACCTGCAAGCAATGCTGGGGTATTTGCTTTAATTTGAAGAGCTGCAGCTGGATAAGATAAACGTGCAATAGATTCAAAGCCTTGCAGGATTTGACCAGGAATTGCACCAATCATTTTCATTTTAAATGCGTCTTGTGCTTCTTCTTTCCGTTGCTGCTTCATAAGTTCTACAGCTTTTAATTCACGGTCATAAGCCCGTTCATCTCTCATATCAAGATGACCAAATAAAGCTGCGGTATTCGGATCAATACCAGAAATAGTAGTGTAATTAAAGCCGCCTGTATAACCAGGGGTCATTTGAGATGGTCCGGAAGATACTAAAGTACCAAATGCGTCAGAAGAAGCGGCACCAAGTGGGTTGCCCGCTAAACGGAAACCAGCATATGAAATATCAGACATAATTAACCAATCCCAATAGAAGGTGCAGCAAGGGCTGTGACGTATGGGTTAGTAGCAATTGCTTGACGCATGAAAGCACCACGCTCACGTTGTGCTTCAATTGTTTGGTTAATTGCACCGCCAAGAATCATCTGCTGTTGATAAGCATTGTTTTGAGAATTAATCAATGCTTGAGCGCGGGTCAAGTCTGCATTCTGTTCTGCTTGCAGAATGGAGAAACCTGCCTGACGTGCACGCAGATCCTCATCGTTTAGTTTCTTGGTCAGATCAATCGTGGCACTAACGCGTGTCTGAAGAGCATTACGTTCTTGAGTCAGACCCAGCTCGCTTAACTGCTGCATGTACTTCATCTGTTGTGCAGAAGCATTCAGGGGCAGATCACCGAAAGGAGTTGGGATACTCACTGCTTGAGGAGTTTTCTCCAGGGCAGCTTTAGTTCCGCCAACTAAGGCACCACCTGCCATTGCACCAATGGTTGTGCCTACCGCACTACCGATAGGTCCAAGTGGAGCGCCAAGAACACCGCCAATGACGGCACCAGCAGAACTACCGGCGGCACCAGCAAGATCACCCTGCATCAAGGCAGGTACACCAGCAAGAACAGCACCACCACCAACAATGGCACGTTTAGGAATATTTTTAGCAACACCTAAAACTGCTTCGCCAGCAGAAGAAGCCACTTCACCAAGTTTTGCAAGTTTTGCTTTTGCAAATTCATTACCTGCAGCAGCTTGTTTTTTAAGCTGCTCAATTAAAGCTCGCTCAGCAAGAGCATTTGCTCCTGCAGTTGGATTGGTATATAAAGGACTAGATAATGGTTGGGTTGGCGTAGACCAAGGATCTGGATATGCCATTATTAAAACGCTTTTATATTTTAGATTCTATCAGTACCCAACACTCCGTACTCAGCCGTTGTTGGTAAAGAAGGACGATTGCCGGCAGCAATAATTTCGTTAATTACATTACCCGTCAAGATGCCGCCAAGGGATCCAGCGAGGCCTGCGAGGCCAAGGCGTGATGCTCTTGGTTGCTTACTTGCGCGAGAAGCTACGGCCAGCGCAGCAGAGCCGCCTGCAACACCCAATGCAGATGGGATTGTTATCGGATAACCAAGTAAACGTGCCTCTGGTACACCTTGTAAGTTTTCTGATGTTGCTTTTGCTACACCAAGGAATCCACGATCTTGGTAATAGCTACGCAAGAAATTACCATAACGTTCTGGCGTTAAATCGGGGATATCTTTTTTAGCTTCTTCGTACGCAAGTGGACGACCTGTGCGCCCCAAGAAGAAACGCTCAAATGCTTCCTGTACAGGTTGTTCAGTTTCACGACGATCTTCTGAGCCGACTGCTGCATACGTTTGGGCAAAACCTTCTGGCCTACCCATCTCACTAATATTTAATAGATCATATGCTCCAGATGCCGCAGCAGCTGGTGCTAACGCTGCAGTCATAACTAAGCCAGTTTTAAGTGGTCCTAATTTTGTTGCTGTTTCTTTTCCTAATGCTGCACTTCCGACCATATCTGCAATGGCATTTGGATGATTTGCACGCCACCAAAGTGTACGGGTTCCATCGTTTGTTAAGTCAGTTACAACACGTGCTGCGTATGCACCAAGAAATTGAACGGGGGTACCACGCATGGTGATACCTTCTTGAGCAATACCCTTTTTAAAACCTGGATCACCAACAGAAAGAGTCTTGGTGTCGTACTTTCTTTGTCGCTGTTCTGTTGTTTTAAATCCCTTGATAAAATCAGAAGCAAAACTCATTACATTAACCTCACACCTGCTTGATCTAAGGCTTGTTGCGCTCTTGCTGGAACAGGTAGCGCATACTGTGGTTGCGTCAAAGGATTAATGTATTGATTTAAGAATTCAATTCCTGCCGTTTGAAATTGTGTCCCAGGAGCTACAGCCTGTGGAACTTGAAGCTCATTAATAATTTGACGTTGCAACATCTGGTGATACAACGTTTGGTCTTGTGAACTAATCGTTGGTTCAACTGGCATGCCAGGCATTAAACCTGCGGATAGTCCAGCAGATAAAACAGAGCCACCTAAGTTTGCTATTGTTTCAACTCTTGAATACTCAGGAGCTGGAGTGTATTTGCCGTCTGGCGTACGAATAAAATTAGTGGTTGATTGTTTGGGTGGGCGCAATTTTCTGGCAAGTGCAGTTAATGGGTATGTAACGCCAAAATCAATCAATGCAGAACCAATACCGACGCCAGGGCCACCAGCAAGCGCACCAAAAGCACCGGCCATCGCGCTACCGGTTCCAACATTGGCAGCAATATCTTTATTCTTAGCAAAAAACTTGCCTAGCCCAGCTAATCTCACTTCATTGGCTTCGACTTAATTTAATTGTACAAGAGGTTATTATTTTTTCTTCTCTTCTTCTTTAAGGTTTGAATTTGAAGCTCCTGGAGGTGCTCCGAGACTACCTGTATTTTTTGATAATAATTGAGAAACCGATGCCTTACCAGTAGCTTCTGAATCAACTTGTTGTTGGGCTGCTGCCATCAGGAAGCCACGGGGATCAGGATCTGATGCACGAGGCATTGGATTTTTAATTTTTTTATCTGCAGAAATAGTTGGACTAAGCCTATAAGTTTCTGGCCATAGTTGATTAAAACCTGGTTGAGTCTCTGGACGTTGGGTTGTTAGAGCTCTACCATTTACAAAATCGTACTCAGTAGTACGATTAAAATTTGGCATGCCAGCAAAAACTTGGTATTGTTCTGCGGTTTCACCAATAAAATTAAGGCCTGGGTTTAATGACAACTTACGTGTCATCATTTTACGCAGCAAGTCAGATTGCGTAAAACGAGATGGGTTCCATGGGTATTGTCCCAAAGAAGCCGATGATTGGAACAGCTCGTCAAAATTAAGCTGTTTCTTTTTTACAAAAGGTTCTTTTGCGTAATCAATATATCGGCCTAGATCCAGGCGTGCATCTTTAGCCATTAATCTTCAGTTTTTTTCTTCTTATGTAATCCTACCAATGTTTGACGAAGCCGTGCTTGTTTCACCGTTTTTTCATCGTACTCATCAGGATTAGATAAAACGTTTTCTTGAAGTTGTGCAGATGTAATTCCTTTACGTTTGGCTTTGGCAGTGAAGGCACCTTCCTTCATTTGCATGCCTTGAATCCACTTTTTGTCTTTCTTTTTTTCTTCAGCCATGATTAGCGATTACGACGTTTACCAGCGCGACGACCCGCTTGAGCCATCAACTGTTGTGTGACCACTTCCAAATTAGAAGGAAGTGTTTCAGAAGAGAAGCGAGTTTCTTTAGGTTCAATTTTAGCAATCTGTTCCCTTAAAGCTTGCAATTCAGCCCCAGGACCTGTGGTGGCAGGAGAAAGACGTTGTTGTAATTCCCCTGGGCGACGAGGCATTAAAACACCAACGTTTGCAACACCAAGAGCTTCGTCGCCAAAGTCTTTCATCTGCTCGAAGTCAGTTTCACCTTCTCCCATGCGAGCCCAAGATTCCATGCTCTTAGGAGACTCACGAATGTCTAGGGATGGCGGACCAACATACTTACGAGTTAAAGCGGGTTCAACAACAGAGCCACCTGCAAAACCAAGTTGCTGTGCTTCTTCCCTGGAGAGAGGATAAACATCACCTGTTTTTTGGTTAACCGTTACAAAAGACTTGCGTGACGGACGGCTACCAGGGCGACCGATCACCCCTTCAATAAAATCAAATGCAGTTGGAGAATCTAAGACGGGTAAAGTAATTCCCTTTTGTTCTGCCAGCATGCGATTAGCAAGTGAACCAAGTTCCGCATAGTCAGTAGCACCAGTTGCAAAGCGCAGTCCATTCAAGAAACCAGCAAGTTCAGTTCGTTTGACTTGACCGGTTGCACTGACTGTTTCTCCTGTTTTGGCATCAAGAACTTGAAGCGGTGCTTGCACAATTGTCTCAGCAGCTTCGTATACGTCATTGGTAAATTTGCCATATTTACCTTCTCGTTCAATTTGACCAACCGGTGGAGCACCTTGTTTTAATGGACGCTTAACAGCCATCGGTTGAGTAGTAATGTACTCAAGTTGCTGGCCAGGAGAAACATACAGCTCAGCACCATTGACATCTTTGGCAACACCAATTTCGTTTAATTGACTTAAATCGGTGATACCAAACTCACCAAGGTTTCCATTTTCATCAACAACCTGGGTTTTGTTGACAAGTATTTTTGTACCAGCTTTAGTTGTATGTGGCGCATAGTACAAGTTGTAAACAGGTTCTTTAGCTGGAGGTTCAGCGACGCCACCAACTAAACGTCCTTTTTGAGATCCACGACCAAACTCGGGTGTCACATCAGGTTGTGCTTTCTGGCTTTGATTAAGCGCAGTTTGAAAATAAGAGGTTTCTTGTGCGTCAGCAATAAATTGATCTGCGGTATAAGGACCAACAATCTTTTGATGTGCTCGTACCAAGGCTCGGCCTGTTGCTTTGTATTGTTCAGCATCCAAACGATTTGCAATAGTTGGATTTGCTTCTGCAACAGCAATGGCTCTGTTTTTATCAACTAAAAACGGAACATCCAAATTCATCTGTTCACCGCGTTCAATTGCGTCTACTGTTTCTTTTGGAAGTACATCGCGATATAAAACGGTTTCGGTTGTTTTGACCAGATTGCCTTCTTCATTGCGTGTTTCAACATTACGCAGACGCACTGGCATGTCTAAGTCATAAGAATCAACCAGACGATTCCTGCGCGCTGGACGAGTAATGCTGGATTGACCGCCGGCGA
>Ga0222713_10001061_pt1 | contig 31425 bp, 43 predicted proteins | sample C33_649DmetaG_FD_165061 | JGI IMG/M metagenome (GOLD analysis project Ga0222713, IMG submission 165061) | Estuarine water microbial communities from San Francisco Bay, California, United States - C33_649D | ecosystem: Environmental > Aquatic > Marine > Unclassified | place: USA: California... | reverse complement strand
CCCATATTATGTTCGCGTCTATTGACATTTTATTATCACGATGTTATTATATGTTCATTAAGTTTTATTTACGGGAGAAGAGGTGAAACATTACAAGTTTTTAATTTAATAGCAAATTAAGTTATCCCCAAAATCCGTGGATAAACTTGTTGATAAATTGAAAATATTATCCACAAACCCGCGGAATAAGTGCGGTGTATTGATTTTAGAAAAAATAATAATAAAAAACCAAGGAGTATAAATTGAAAACGATTGCTAAAATCCAAATACTTGGAATTGTAGGCAAGGACCCAGAAGTTAAACCAACAAAATCAGGTTCAATGATTGCAACTTTCCCCGTCGCGACCATGGTCAAAAGAAAAGATCCAAATGGCGCGTACTTTGATTCAACATTGTGGCATAATTTAGTAGGCTTCGGTAAAGTTGCTGAGAATATAGAAAAAACCGTCACAAAAGGTTCTAAAATTTACGTTGACGGCACGATTGACTATCAGGAATATCAAGATACCAATGGAGCGCAAAAACTCTCTACAAAGGTTATAATCAATGATTACAGTGTTGTAAGTAAATCAGAGTATCAGCAATCAAAAGCGCACTCCGAATCATTTGGCAATAAAAAAGTTTCGAATAATTTATTTGAAACTGATTTAGACAGCGACATCCCATTTTAAAAAAAGGAAAAATTATGGATATTGCAATAAGCATTTTTAATAGTGTAGCTATAGTAGGAATTATATATTTAATTTTTTTAGTAATTAATAACGCTAAAAAACGTTTTTTAGATATTGATGAGCGTATTAAAATGCTTGAACAAGAGTATTTATCACTTTATAAAGAATGGAAAAATATGCAAGGGAAAAAAGATGTTTTGTTATGCAAGGGTAGTAAGAAGTAGAAATTATGAAAACGCCCCGGCTATGTTCCGGGATGCGTTAGCACATCGAAAAAAGTTATTTAAAATAGAAAATAAACGCACAAAATATTACTGTATAGTATTTGTGGATGATTCAAGACTTACGTTTAAATTGCAAGATGATGAATTTTTTTTAATGTCTTGGTTTTATTACGTGTAAAAACAGCCTTGATGGTGAGACCAAAGCTGTCAAGGCATAATTAGCTGAGTATACACTCATAACAAACTAAAACGGACGTATCGGTTTGTTGAATTAATTATAACATATTTCCAAATTTATTAAACTAATTAAAAGTTTTTCAGGAAATTGTTTTTATCTTTTTCCTAATTTTTTAAGCATTTCATTTAACGCCTTATTTCTCTTATCGACAGATATATTTCCTATTTTCTTAATTTCTTGAAAACATATTTCTTGCTTCTTAGTTGTTTTCAATTCATTAATTTTAAACAAAGAGCCAGTTATTGCATCTTGTAGCATTTTTTCGGCAATTTCCGCGCTCTCTGTTTTTCCAAAGTTATCGTTGATATGTTTTGCAAGTTTTTCCGCGATTTCCCAATGCTCAATCGGCGCGCTATCATTTCTATGAGAACACTTAACCGGACTATGTCTATTATATCGTTCGTTATTTTGTATTTGCATAACTACAGACTTTAACCAACTATTTGTTGGCATAGGAATGTCGAGTAGATATAAAATAAAATCTGCAACTTCAGGGAATGGCTTTGATACGCATTTATAACTATAAGTTTTTTTGATTATGTACTCACAATCTGTTATATTTTTTTCTTGTAGTCTTTGATAGAGCATGTCTTTCCAGGCATCAGCAATATCAGAGGCTTCATCACCTTTGAACATAAAGCCGCTTTCGGTGTGAATTGCTCGTAAGGTGTTGAATATATAATCAATAAACATTTGGTCTATTTTTTTATCCATTATTATTCCTTGTTTTTTTGTAAGTTGTGTAATGCGAAAGGGTTGCTTAGAGACAGCCTTTTCGTTTTATCTTTTTTAAAATAATCAATGCTAAAACTTTTCCAAGACGACATTAAAAACTTTTTGATGCATTCATTTACATCTAGCCCTTCAAATTTAATTTTTTGTAGTTCCTCAAGGATTATTTCTAAATGTGATTCGTGAATAGGTATATTTCTGGCTTTTAATTCCTCTAGGAACGCCTCTATTAAATTATCTTTAATTGCCAATCCGAATCTTAGGGATGTAGTTTTAAAACGCTTAAAATCGCTTATAATTGGCTCGATGTTATTTATTTGAACAGGCAAGTTATCTTTGGTTGATTGCAGTTGCTCGCACGCTTTCGCAATTATCTCATCTTGAGTCTTTACGCTACCCTCTTCCCATGGTCTGTAATTAATCCAAGTAGAAATGTGCGGAAGGTATTTTAACTCTCGATCTCCGAACTTTAAACTATAGTTATTTTTTAATAAATCAATCATAAGATCTAGTTTGTTATCCAGCTTATTAGCTTTCCATGCTGCATAGGCTTTCACTTTTTCGCCTCGCTTATTTGATTGCGCCCAAAAGGATTCAAATTGTTCCGAATAACTGTTTTTCTTCTTTGGCTCAATATATATATTATTATTTATAATATCTTTATTTATATATTCTTTATTTATAGGGGGGGTGTTTTCCATGACCCTGCTTTCCATGGTTGTGGATTCTATGGGTATGGTTATGCGTGCTTTTAGATAATAATCCCAAACTACAATTTGACCTTGTTCGTTTTTTACTGGCTGTAATTCTAACAATCCAATTGTTCTAAGCTTGGTAAAAATGCTATCAATTTTATTTATGCCCATATTAAAATGATTTCTTAATTGTTGCTTAGATATACTCCACTCCTCTGGCTTGCTCGCTAAATAACAATATACACCTAAAATTTCAGCGTCCTTTATTGCATTAATGGTTTCGTTGAGTAATTGCGTAAACCCTAAATCTTCTTTAAAAAGTTTTGGTTGTAATTTTTCCACTTTTTTACCTCTTTTACATCTTGAAGTTACATCTTGAGTTACATCTATTTGATTATATGTGAAATTATTTTTGTTGTTTTTTTTATCATTCATGATATAATTTGTCCTGTTGTTTTTTATTGTTGAACAAGTCCAACTAAGCTATAAATGTTTGCCCGATTGCAGTCGGGCGTACATGGATTTTATCGCTACTTAAATCAAATCTTTGTCATGTAAATCACGACCAATTCGAGCTACTTCAATGGCGATCAATTGTAATGCTTTGGGATAAAGCACATCCTCTCTATCTAAGTACACATGCGCAAAGTCACGAATTTGACCCAATACTAATGGGCATAAAATTATTTGAATCTTATGTTCTAAATCTTCGATTTGTTTTAAAGTTATAATTTTCATGGGTGCTCGTTCTCTATGATATTTGTATTAATAACCGCATTCACAATTTCATCTTGCAAATAAGTCCCATCAAATTTCCCATTCACTTTAATTTCCAATTTTTCCGCAGTAGTTATTTTATGCAATATTAAAGCCGTTGTTGAAAACATAAAAGCCGTTAAACTTATCATTAAAACCAATAAGCATATCTTAAGCATTTCATTGAGACTCATTTTTTAATTCCTTTTGTATTATGATAACAATATCTTCCGCAAGTGGAATAAGCAGTTTATCGATATCATAACTGCTTAAACCAATCTGCATAGCGTTAACTTTTATTGCATTTTGTATCCGTTCCTCTAGCTCGCTCAACATCGACTCCCGTTAGTGTGTTAATCGTCAAATTTGCCCTATCGGATTTGTGTATATCTGCTTTTAATACCCCCCTGGTTATTTTTTCAAATTTTTGTTGATACTTCCATGGAATCACACCTTTGATTCTCCAATTCCTGATGCTACCCCAAGAAATTCCGCATTCGCGAACAACGTCCGCCCATGATCGACCGTAAAATTCCCATAAATCTTCCATTTTCATATTGCACCTCAAAAAATTAATAAAGTTAGTGTTTTTTATATAATAACGTGATATTATTTTTTTGTCAAAAATAAGGAGTAAAAACAATGACATACAAAGGCATGGTAGAAATAACAAATGATGAATATCATTCCAGTATCGGATATTCAAAAAGCGCGCTAATTACTTATCGGGACTCACCGAATAAATTTTATAAAGAATACATTCTTAAGCAAAAAGAATTAAAAGAATCGGACGATTTCTTATTGGGGCAGTTAGTTCATATGCTATTACTTGAATTTGATAAAGTAGAAGAAACTTATCACCTTTATGCGCATATCAATAGATCTACAAAAGACGGCAAAGCGCAAGCAAAAGAACTTGAAGAAATAGAAAAAAGCGGAAAAATTTTAGTTAAAACTGAGATTATGCAAAAAGCATTAGAGCTTGTAGAAGCGGTTCGAAAAAACTCGATTGCGTGTTCTATTATTGATGGATCTGAAGTTGAAAAGTCAATTTATTGGCAAGACGAATCAGGAATCACTTTTAAATCACGCCCAGATATAATTAAAGATACAATTGTAGCAGATTTAAAAACTTGTAAAGATGTTAGTGAGAAAGGTTTTCAACGGTCTTGCATTGACTACGGTTATTACTTGCAAGCAGCTATGGCAAAATTAGCATTAGAATCAATTCAACGTCAATTTGTTAGATTTGTTTTTATATGCGTAGATAAAATTACACATGACGTTGTTGTGTATGTTTTAGATGAACAAGCTATAGAATACGGTTTAAATCAATTTAAATTTTTATCTGGGAAGTTAGAACAGGATTTAGCTGAAAACGACTGGCTTAAACCTAGAATTAAAACATTATCAGTACCACGTTGGGCGGAATGGGAGCAAATTTAATGGAACATTTTAGAGTTATAACAAGCAAAGAGCACGAACATGCGAAAGAAATTTTTGTTAATACTGTAACACAGTTCAAAAATGATTTGATTTATTTGCAAGGTTGTTTGGCAATCATGAAAATTGAACATGAAAAAACACGCTTTATTTCTGTCGAAAGCTTGGACTATTTATTAGAACATTTGTTTCAAATGCAAGAAATGTTAAATGATTTTAATGTGAGATTAATTGATGCACAGAATTTTTGATAAAGTCATAACAGAAGCTCATTTGCATCCAGCATATAAAGCTTTAATTAAAAGCATAAGACAAATTGTTCCCGGATTAAATGCAGAGCGAGAAAGAATATTCTTGCTTTCATATGCCGCAGGATACACACAAGCAATCGAGGACGTAAACAATGAACGACTTAAAAAACATTAAAACATACTCGCCTGAATACACTAATGGCGAATTTGGACTAGGATTTGAAAATGGCTCTACTGTACAACAACAACGAAACGATTTACATGGAACCAGTGAAGCAAGAGCAGTTGCTGAAGTACAAGCACAATATGTTATTGCTAAAAAGTTTCCACGAAATCAGCATGAAAGCTACAGGCAAATCATGGAAACTTGCCGAAGACCTTTTTTGGCTGAACAAGCGATGTATGCTTACCCAAAAGGCGGACAATTAGTCACTGGCGCATCAATCAGGCTCGCTGAGGCCATGGCAAGCGCATGGGGCAACCTAGACTGCGGAGTACGAGAGATATCTCAGGCTAATGGCGTTAGTGTTGCTGAGGCATACGCAATTGACTTGCAGACTAATACACGAGTAACAAAAGTCTTTCATGTTCCTCACAGTCGAGACACAAAAAAAGGTAAGCAAAAACTTACAGATTCACGTGACATTTACGAGTTAGTCGCAAATCAAGGCGCAAGACGTTTAAGAGCATGTATTCTAGCAATTATCCCCGGGGACGTCATTGAAGCAGCCGTAGAACAATGTAAACGCACGCTGGAGACGAGTGAAATTCCGATGACTGAGCAAATTAAACGTTTAGTTGTTGCATTTGATGAAATTGGGGTTAAAGTAGAGCATTTAGAAGCGAGATTGGGGCATAACCTGGATGCTACTATACCGCAAGAGCTTGTAACGTTAAGATCTATTTATAAGTCTATTAAAGACGGAATGGCAGGGCGTGAAGATTTTTTTGATGCGTTTAAAAAGCCAGAAAAAAAAGCTGACGAAGAAATTAAAAAAGAACTTGAAAATTTATTAAAATAAGCGAGGTTATGTGGCTAAATTGTTTTTTTATTATAGCGCAATGAATGCAGGAAAAAGCACTAATTTAATTCAATCGGCGCATAACTATGAAGAGCGAGGGATGAAAGTTTTAACACTGATTCCCTCGGTGGTCGGCAAAACACAACTTGAATCACGGATAGGTTTAACAAGAGATGCAATAGTATTCGAAGGCGATGCATTGGATGCAACACTTTTTGATGGTGTCTCAGCTGTTTTTGTTGATGAATCACAATTTCTTAGCAAAAAACAAATTATTTTTCTAGCTGGCGTAGTTGATACATTTGATATCCCTGTACTATGTTATGGATTGCGCACTGATTTTATGGGTGAACCATTCGAGGGCAGCAAATATTTGTTGTCACTAGCAGATGATATTATTGAGATCAAAACAATATGTGAGTGTAGTAAAAAAGCAACAATGAATATTCGTATTGATGCTGATGGTAAACGAATCGATGCTGGCGACCAGGTTCAAATCGGCCGTGAAGAATCGTATATTTCTGTTTGTCGGGCTGATTTTTTCAAGCCAAAATAAAACCCAGCATAACTGGGTTCATCTTTCTTTTTTTATGTCATTACTTTGTATAAACCATTAATCCAAAGCCCAATTAATCATTTTGCCATTTAAGTAGGATATGGTAATCTTTCTAATTAACCCAGCGTGACATTCAGATATTAAAAACTTGTAATGTTTCACCTCTTCTCCCGTAAATAAAACTTAATGAACATATAATAACATCGTGATAATAAAATGTCAATAGACGCGAACATAATATGGGGATGGGGGATTTCTTCCTGATAAACCAAAACCTAGGAATTCTGGGCTGGCCACGGGGGGCTTTCGGGTTTTCGCTGGGGGGAGTGAGTCCGGTGTATCATAAGTCTGACAGGTTGCTGACCAGCTCCCTTTGGCGTTGCAGTAATTATGAGCACTAATAGTTACTCGGAGAAAATTCCCCCCCTCCCTTCACCTCTACCCTAGAATCCTGTTTCGTACTGTACAGGCTGCATTGGGATATCGTACAATCTCCGGTAGTTGATAGAAAGATATCGGAGTGAATCGATTATGTGGCTTGCCCAGTTGTGTAGCGGCTTCTGAGCGAAACATGCATTAGCTTCGTCATATTCTCTTTGGTACTCTCGTAATGCGCGTATGCCAATATTGCATTCTGTAGAATTGATTTTAATCTTTGGCAATACATACCTTAAAGCTTCAATGCCATCCTCTAAACTAAGTTTTGGTGTTATTTGGAAAAACCAACCAGCTTTTCTAGCTTGCATTAAACGTGATTCTGCCTGCTCCCAGCCTTGATGTTTCTGTGAAATGTCGTGCGGGCCAAAATGGTTACCCCAAGCACACCCCCATTGTTTTCGCAAATTATCAGCCCAATCAAGAAAATGTTTAAGGCCGTAACCAGTATCGTGCACTAAACCTAAAAGATGAATATAACTTCCTTCAACTTGGAATAGCCATCCAGCGGTTGCATCTGTTCCGCCCAAATCCCACACTGTGTGCAATGGTAGGTTTGGATTAGCTTTTAATGGTAATATGCGCCCCTGAATATCCATATCATGCATTTCACGTGTAAAGTACGCCCCTTGATTTCCTGTTGTAAAATCACAATAAAACTCTTGCGCAATCATTTCATCAGACATGCCGCGTTTTTTAATATCTTCAATATCCTCAAGCGTTATGATAGGACTACCATCTGACTTTGTTGTTTTATCAATGCCTAAATGCTCAATATGATATTTTGGATTATCTTTAACGGTTTCAAACAGCTCCCAAAGATGATTTTTTCCTCTAGGCGTACTTTGAATGATTTCAATCCCTTTATTTTGCACTATAATTGGATTAAGATATTGTCTTGCATTCGGGTTATGCAAAGCAAATTCTGAGTAAATAATCGTAACTGGGTTGGTCCCAATAAGCCCAGTTAGATTGTTGCTCCCAGCCAAAACAAGACGACTCCCATTAATTAATCTAATTTCCATGCGCGCATCATTTTTATATTCGATTAAACACTCAGGAATATTGTTAAGAAACGGCTTTCCATCGAAATCCATTCCGGACCAAATAACACTTCGCGCCTGCTGGAGAAGGGGGAATAAATAAACATGCGTTCCAACCCTCTGTAATGCCCTTAAAATCCACATTTGCAAACAGGCAATATCTTTCCCTGCCCTGCGGTGAATAATCGCTAGAACATGCTTATTTTCGACTATAGCCTGAAACATTCTATGTTGATGCGGATATGGCTGTATTGTAGGAATGCGAAGATACATTATGCTAAACTCATATAATCATTAAGGAGTTTTATGCCTTCATCGACGCCAATAACCATCCTAGCCATATATCCATTTTCTTGCATTTGACTAATAAAATCTAATTGTCTTTGCACATGTTCTTTTTGTGATGCAGTAATTTTCCATCCGTCTTTTTTAATTTCCATCCAAAGTCCGGCATAATATGATGTAGGTAGGGCAAAAAATAAATCACTAGCACCAGAACGCAGCCCAAGGCGAGGCAAAATCCTATTAGTGGACCTACTTCGTTGACCTTCATTATGAATCTTGATAACAGATGCATATAATTTTGGATAGGCTAGTTTACAATAGTCTAATATAGCCATTTGGGTTTTGTCTTCTGGTTTAAGATGAAATTTTTTTGTGGTTGTTGTGGTCCGTAATTGCACAATAATTATCCTTGTTAAAATGAGAATAGCCGCCCAATCTTACGGCAAGCCAAAAAACATAGGCTACGACTGGATTAACTCTATTGTCAATTAATGCGGAATAAAAAATATCATCAATTTTACTTCTTGTCAGATTGTTTGGGCATGTATATTGATAATCATGAAGAATAGATGGAGCAATGTTTTTGTAATCATAAGGTGATTGTATAGACCAAAATATTCTTGGAATGCTGGCAAAATCAGTCTGAAATCCAGACGGTATTATAATTACTTTATTATCAACTTGTACTTTAAAGTTTTTGGAAACAATAAATATTTTATTTTCTAAAGGTATTATATTTAAACTATTTAAAAAACTTACATCACTATTTGGCGTGCATGAACTTAGAAGCAATGAAAAACAAAACAAAAATCCTATTAAATATTTATTCATAATACCCCTATTACAAAGGTTTGCAACAGGGGAATGCAAGTCCAAAAAACGTAACACATTTTTTGAGCAACTATTAAGGTATAGTTACTTGCAGCCCTTGCCGCCGCCTTTTTTCTTTTTGCCTTTCATGACTTTTCCCCCATGTTAGTGCAATTTAAATTTGACACGGAAAAAAGATTTCGTCTATAGCCTTTACCAATAATTTTTACTTCTGTGTACATTGTAAGCCAGCACGCATGCGTAAATAGTAATATCATTAAACAATATGATTTATTTTTTGATATTAATTTATTTAAGGTGCGACAAATCATGAAATATTTCTCCTTGAAATTTTCATACAGGTAAAAAAAATCCCCAAACGGGGAGATTATTTTTTTCTAGCTACTCGCATGTTATCGATAAGATTCGGCCACCTGCGGCCAGATTTTTTTGCCATAGCTTTCGCTTTGGATTTTTGCTTTGGCGTAAGTTTCTTTGGCTTACCCAAACCCTTTGGTCTTGGCTTGTCCCATATCGCTTTTTTCATTTAGCAATCCCATTTTTTCAATGCTAGAGCTTTTCTTGTTGGTCGACCTTTGGCATCTGTCATCGGACCCTTGACTCCAGACATTCTAGCACAAAAACTTTTTCTGCGTGCAGCAGCTTTAGGAGATTTTTTTGCTTGCTCACGTGATACTGGTGCTTGTAAATTAGATCCGGTTAAACGGTTTATCCGGTTGCGACCACTAACCGACAAACCGCCTTTTGGATTCTTATCACTTTTTCTTAGGCTTACGTTTTTTCTTGGCATTTGATTTTCCTGCTGTACTGAGAGCAATGGCAACTGCTTGTTTTTGTGGATAGCCTTCATGAAAAAGTTTGCCAATATTTTCACTAACAGTTTTTTTGCTTGAGCCTTTTTTGAGTGGCATTATTTGCCTCTCTTTTTCATGGCTTTTTTCATGCCTTTTGATTCATCACGTCTAGCTTTTTTCTCCATACCAACTTCGCCATAAGCTGTTCCAATGGCACGCTTCTTAGAGTAACCAGCTTTCTCCATTACTTTGACATTCTGTTTCATGCCTTTTTTGGTTGCAGCAGCTTTGCCCTTAACCAACATTCCTTTTTTCATTTCACGCTTAACCATTTTCATATTATTTTCCTTTGCGTTTAGCTGATATTTTTTTCAACGTCATTGCTAATCTTGCCTGACGCGCAGTAGTTTTATTACTAGATTTAGCAGCTTTTTTCAGTTTTGTCATCGGTATGTTTTTTTCCATTGGAACGCCTAATTTTTTACTAAGCGCACCGGGTCTTTTAATAGCTTTAGAAATCCATTTTTTATCAGTAGGTTTTTTCATGTTATCCCCTTAAAGAATCATAAATTAACTTCAATGAATTTACGTCCGGACAACTATTAATATCATTTTGTATTGCAGCATATTTCTCACGTATCTTTACACGCTCTGCCTCAGCCGCATTATGGTCATTCCCAGGAATCTGCAATGCAATGATTGCATCATGAGGCTTGAATTCTTCCGCTCTAATTTCTTTGCGTTTAGCGTGTGTGATTTCTTTTGCTTTATCTAAATTAATAATTATTAAGTTATTATTAATTTCCCATGCATTTCTGAAGGCAGGTTCAGGTAACTCACTATCTTCCATCGTTATAAATAATTTTTCCCCAGGAATGTCTTTGGTAAAAATAAAATTATAAACCTCTTCCTCATTTTCAAAAATAATACCCATGGCCGCCAGTTCAACTCTATCTCTTGAGTTTTCATCAAATAAAGCTGGAGCTGGATGAACTGTAATAACAACACCATTTTCTTCATATGCCGCAATTTTCATTATTGGTCTCCAAATCCACATGCAGTAACATCTCTGGCTTGTGCTGCCCCTGTATTAGCTAGTGTTACTTGTAATTGGCAACTTCCAGTATTTCTAGCCTGAACAAAAACTAGGGAATTAGAACTTGCCGTATTAGATAATCCAGCAATACTGTAATTAGCTGAGCTAAAAGCAGTAGTAAAATTAACTTGTACTAAACCAGTGCCAACATTAGATATGCTAGATACATTATAACTTGTAGTTAGAGTTGGGGTTGAAGTATAAACTACCCAAAATTTTGCAGCACTAGGATGATATTGCTGTCTGCCCGGCGAAACGTAAGTCGTAGTTGATGTGGCGGTTTCTTGGTCTGCTTGTGTAGCTGCGCCAGTTAGTCCATTAAAACTTGTTCCTGTTGCGACACCAAGGCTTGGAGTAACTAAAGTAGGACTGTTACTTAAAACTGTAGAGCCTGTACCTGTGCTCGTGGTGACACCTGTGCCCCCAGACGCCACTGGCAAAGGCAAATTTAAAGCACTTGTAAATCCTTGTGACATGTTAAACTCCTATGCGTGCAAATAATTAATGCTTAAAAAGTTAGTAACAGAGTTATCGAGTGTTGTAGTGCCGCCACCAATATTACCAAAACCTTGAACGCTTACAGTATCTCCTGCTGTAAAATAATAAACTGTTCCTGCATTTAATGCTGGGGCGGTTGAATTATAAGCTGTCGGAGTTGTTAGGGTTGAAGCGATAACGGTGCTGTTTTGGTAAATGTTCATTTGCGTAATTGCGCCTGCACCATAGTTATAGTTAGTAAATTTAATATTAGCATTAACTATGTACCATCCAGTTCTAGGAATCGTATATAAACCAGTGCTTGTGCTATAAGCGCTTGCTGAATCATTAATCACATTAGAGTATTTTACAACTGATAAGCCATTAACAGTAGTATTAGCTGTATTAACATAAAATGTACTTGGAGCAACCGAGGTCCCTGTTCCACCATTACTTACAGACAAAGGCAAAGTCAAAGCTGTAGGAATTCCAAGGGTTTGGTAGTATTCGTAAATGATGATGATACCTGAGCCGCCAGCGCCACCAGCTTGACCTCCAGGACCAGCTGTCCCAGCAGTCCCTGCAGCCCCTACGCTGTAACTATATGTAGATGATGGCGATGTTATAAATGCGTTAATACAAGCTCCAGCGCCACCACCGCGTCCTGTTTGACTATTAGCGCCTCCTGGATTTGATGCTCCAGCCCCACCAGAGCCAGAATTAGCTGCAGCGCTTATACCCACGACATTTCCTAATGCCGTGGCTCCTGCGTTGCCGCCAAAAAAAGCTGATTGGCCACCTGCACCACCAGTAAATAAAAAGGTTGTAAGAACCCCTTCTCCTTCTAACGAAGCATTTCCAGTAGACCCGATGCATCCAAAACCAATCGCAGGAGAATTCAAAGTAAAAGTACCGCCAGCACCACCAGAAGTTCCGGTTGTTCCTGCGCCCCCGACTCCGCCTGTACAAGTAAGCAGCGAAGACCCAAAAGTACTTGTACCTCCAGTTCCGCCAGTGGTTCCATTATTATTGTTACCACTGCCGCCGCCGCCACCACCGCCGCCGACCATAATGACATTGATATATTGCACACCAGACGGAACCGTATAAGTTCCTGAGCCACTTGTATAAGTGGTTACGGTAGGAGCTGAAACAGCATATGTGTATGGATTTACAAAACCTTGTGTCATAACAATTCCTTAAGTATTTTCTACGCCAAATATATTAAATGAACAAGTTGCTAAAGTATTGTATACCCTAACAATGTCTCCAGCGCCTAGGGTTATACCAATTGTGGTCGCAAAAGTGTTATTTCCACTTATTGCAATGTCATAATACAAATATTGAGCCGGAGTATCTGCAGCTCCTGCAATCGCAACGCTAATTCTAAACGCTGTAGCTGTAGCACTTTGGTTTGCCACAGTAATCGTTGAAACTGTTGCTGTTGTTAAAGCAGGAACGGTATAAGCTGCTGTAAGAGTTGCAGCACTTGGTTTTGATTGCCCTAAAATTTTATAAGTTGTTGCCATTTTAACCACCCATCAAAAGGAAAGAGAAAGCCGCATCAGCGCCACCAGCAGCAGGAGTTTGGAAAGTCGGTAACGCGCCAGCACCGTTGCTCGTTAAAACTTGCCCTGCTGTACCAACACTAGCAATACTTTGTTGCGCACCCGTACTAGTAGTCCCACCACAAATTACCGCATAGGCTGTTGCTGTAGTTCTACCTGAACCTCCCGAACCAACAGGCAATGCATTTGCAAGGGTTGTGACACCAGCATTATTAATGCTTAATGCCGTGACGGGCAGTACCGCCCCATCAGGCGTTACCATCAATTCTAGTTTTCCTGGCGCAGAGCCATCAGCCAAAGTACCAGTGCTGTCTGCACTAAAACGCATTTGACCAAAAACACCGTAGTAAGAATTTAACCAGCCAGTAGCATACATGCTGTAAAGAGGCATGTTTGCCGTTACTGTTGCATGAGCTGTAGTATTAGAATTACTTCTAGCTGCGATTTGTAATGGTTCTTGTGTGGTTGAATGTTTGTGAATTGTCACCATCGCAGGCGCAGTATTGCCAATATCGTTGACTCTGAATCTGGAATTAAATGCAATGCCATCAATTAGGATATTGCCCACTTCGAGACCTGGGTCTCCAACATCAACATGACCTGTTCCATTTGGCTCTAAATATAAATTGCCGTTAGTTGTAACAGTGCTAATTGTGTCCGTGTTAATGTTAATATCATTAATTGTAACATTAGACATTGTCGGAGCGGTATCACCAACAAACTTCCCTGTGCCAGTTTGGCCTGCTAGACTTGTATTTACTGCATTATTAGTTGCCATATTGATTCCTTAAGCTACAGTTATATTACCTTGTGGGCCACCAAGTACAGTCCAAGTAGTGTTTGCTGTAGTACATAATAGTTCTATACTATCGTATCTGTTGGTACTTTCAATATACCCAGTTGCACCTACTGTGGAACTTGTAGAGCCTATCTGAATATTTTGACCAGCATTCTGCGCAATCTTCCAACCGCCAGCACCTTTCCCTACCAAATTAATTACTGTTCCAAAAGCAGCAGTCACTGGTGCGGTAAATACGACCTGAACAGCATTATTAGAGACGTAACCATTATCAGCAGCCATAGCCTGAGTTGTACCAGTTACTTCTGTCCAACCAATACCAGAACCTGTACCACTAATTGAGATCGAGCCGGCTGAATTTGCTATGCTAATACCGGGTCCTGCACTAAGTGTTGCCAATACTGGAGTTGCACCAGTTGAACCAATCAATACTTGGCCATTGGTCATTGAACTTGTCCAGCTTGGAACCCCAGACGCATTAGTCACCAAGGTTGCACTATTAGCGGTTGCTAAATCTGTGACCGTGTTAGTAGCAGAACTGTAAAGCAGGCGATTTGCAGTCGTTGTTGATGGGTATGTTGCTGTTGTGAACGTGTAAATTGTGCCGTTACTTTGAGCTAATGTACCATTTGCACCAATAGTTGTAGCCCCTGTGCCGCCATAACCAACAGCAATAGTGTTACCTTGCCATGTTCCAGAGCCAATTGTGCCAACGCTTGTAATATTGCCTTGTACTGCTGTTGGTAGAGTTGAGCTGATACTTGGAACACCACCAGCACTAGTAATCAATACGCCGTTATTAGCTGTAGTGATTTCACCAATGACATTGTTAGCAGAACTATAAAGAATCTGATTAATGGTAGTTGTTGCAGGATATGTCGCAGTAGTCGCCACCCAGTTTGTACCATCAGCTCTAAGAATGGTTCCTGTGGCCGTTGCAGTGCTTGGGTAGGTAGCTGTTGTGAATGTATACTTAGTACCATCTGACTGTGCTAATGTACCGTTGGCACCTAATACTGAGTTGTTTGTACCACCCCTGGCAATAGGTAACTGTCCAGACCAGCCCATCGTAATGGAAGTCGCTTGCAATAAAGCAGTACTTGGATTTCCGCCAAGTGTGATTGTAACGTTTGTATCGCTGGTAGATGTTAATGCGCTGGCTGTATATGGAGCACCAAAAGAAGTCCATCCCAATTGACCTGAGCCATTTGTAGTTACTGCTTGGCCATTTGTTCCATCAGCCTGCGGCCAATTTAATCCATCTAATACTAAGTTACCCGTGCCATTTGGAGTTAGATTAATATTTCCATTGGTATTTGTAGAAATAATACTATTACTTGATATCTGGATATTGCCAATATTAGCTTGTCCAATATTAGAAATGTTGTAACCATTAGCATCAACATTACCCCCAAAAGTCATTGTGCCGGGCAATTGTAGAGAACTGGATAAACTAAATACTGGATTACCTGTGCCTGTGCCATTGGTTACGTTAATCTGATTTGCAGTGCCTTGTAAAGTTCTGGTACTTACAATACCTGTTGTAGTAACACTACTCATAAAGCCAGTTGCTAATGGGCTTAAAGCTTGCTGATTTGGCAATTCACCACTTGGTGACCATGGAGTCTGTAAGATGTAAGTTGCATCACTTGGAGCCAATCCACCTCCAGTAGGAAATGTAATTGCTTCAATAGCGGTATTGTTAGAATTTTTTTTCCAACCTTCATTTGCACCCAAAATAGGTAAATAAATATCCCCACCAGCCCCCGTTATAGGGTCGCCTAAATCCGGTGTTGAAGATACATTATAATGCGGCGCTACTTGGTCATTATATAGTTGAGCTTGTTGGTCGACTAAGGTTAATATCCCAATATCTTGATTAAGCATGCTGGGCGTAAAGTTTGTATTAGTATATAAATTTAGCCGGTCAGCAGGAGTATTTCGAATAATTGTTACAATATCACCAGCAGCAAGGCCAACTAAAAATGTAATTTCAACAATTTGTGAGCCGCCTACAAATGCAACAGAATAATTTGCACTGCTTATTTCTTGTGTTAAATCATCCGGCTCTTGCGCTGAACTTCTAGCGTAAACAATTACGTCGCTAGATGCGTTTGCTGTCCAGTTTGTTGTAAATACTGTTTGGCCAGCTGTTGCTGTTATTTGGGTTTTTGGAGGTACATCATTAATTTGTACTTGAGTTGACATGGATTATTCCTTTTTGAAAATGCCATATGGTTCAGCATCAGCAAATGTTTCCGGGATGTCTAAACCTTCTTGCCAGGCGTTTAGTAATCCTCTTGTGTACACATTACCAGACATTGGTAATAAGTTGATTGCTTTTTTTACACCTGTTTTATTTATTTTGCCTGATGCCAACATATAACTGGCTCCCAAAGCATCCCAAGCATAATCCCAGGCTGGTCCACCTAAAGTGGATCTATCTTTATATCTAAATCCCTGAGATTTTCCTAATAAGTCATTGTGAGACACTAAATTAAGAATTTCAATAGCGTTTGGTAAAACTCCTAAAAAACCATTTTGCATTATTGAATTTGTTATAATATCTTTTAAATTTGATTCTTCTTCAAATGGTGGTTTTCCTGAAGCCATACGTCTTAATGGGTCTTGCACAGAAGACATAACCGACATTGCTATAATACCTTGTAATGTATTAACATCCGCATATTGCAATGAAGGCAATAAATATCTTTCCGTGGCAGCAAATGCCCAACTGGTAAACATAAAAAGTGTGCCAATAATAGGATCTTTAGCAAGTAAAGGAGAGGTGAACATTTGCCCTTTAACGACAACGTCTGCAACACCGCTACGAACTGCCATAATCATTTTTTCTTGTATATCTGCGTTATCCCAATTTTGATAATTTGAATTGCGCGCAAGGCCGTTATAATGTGTTTCACCATACTTATTAAACTGCGCTACAATTTGTCTGGCATCTTCTGCTAAATCTAATCCCATTCTTGCCATTTGAATGCTTTCAGATTTAGTAATTGTACCATCTAAAAATTTTTGACTAGCTTTAACTATATTATTTTGAAATGTACGCTCAGCAATAGATTCATTTAAATTTTCAAAGTAGTTAGCAAACGTTAAATTTTGTGAAACATTAGCTATTGCTTCAGTTATTTTTTTAGTTTTTCCAATTTTAGTATCAAAATTGTGAGTGCCTTTTGAAAAATAATCGTATTGAACCCCCCCAATAACATGATTAACGCCCAGCAAATTAACAGCTGCAGCTTCTTGCATTTCTGTTTTATTGCCTTGAAATTTATCTTTCAATCCACGCAAATGGGGCATTAGTCCATTAAATAGCCAAGGAACAATTCCAGTTCTTAATACAACCGCTGTAGAATCTGTCAACTGTGCAATCTGCAACAATCCAAGTCTTGTGGCATAGACCATGTTGCGCAAAACTTGAAGCGACCCCATTACATCATCATTAATGTTAAGATTTTTGTATCTTCCATGATAAATTGCATACATTGATGACATATCAGATTTGGCAGAATCAAAATCTTTTTTTAAATTTTTTAATTTTTTTGCTTTTAATTTTGGGTCTTGAATTTTTTGATATATTTCTTCTTTTGCTTGATATTGATTAGCCATATTTTCAAATACATCATCTAGGCCATTTTCCCCATATACTTCGCCAAGACCACGCTTTAAACCAATTCTACGACCCATAGACCCAAGGTAGTTTTCCATAGAAGAAGCTAAATCATTATCAAGATAACCTGCATTATTTAATAATTCTTGAGGAATTAAAAAACTACGCTCTTTGGTGTAAGCTGGATTACCAGAGTGCCCGCCATGACCCATTATTTCATCTAACAGTTGGCTTGCATCGGTACCTAGAATTTTATTACGAATACGTTTTAAATAATTAATTTGCCCTTTTTTTGTTTTGTAGGCTTCAATAAATTCAGGTAATTTATTTGGATCTTTAAACTTAATTTTTCCATTTTCTTTAAAATATAATTTTTTATTAATACGACCCATTCTTGCATCTAAATCTAATTTTGTTTTTGCTGCTTTTCTTTGTTCTTGCAATTCTCTAATTTTTTTATTTAGCGCGGAAATTTCATCTTTATTTTTTGAGACTTCTTTTTGTAGTTTATTGGCTTTTAATTCTTCATCAATTTGAGATAATCCAGACTCGTCTAATAATTGTTTAAGTTCAGCTCTATCTTTTGAATTTAAAACAATCCTATCTTTCAATAAAAAATGATTGTCTTCGTTATCAGTTAATTCATTGTGTATTTGGTTCTCTAATTCTCTTCTACGTTCGCGCAATATAAATTTTTCATTTTCTGGTGCTAATTTAATTTTTTCGTCAATTTCCGATAATGGCCGCATAATGTCAGATATTTTTTCTGACTGGTCATTTAAATATTTAATGCTTATTGTAAAAAAATCATCCGGTTCAAAAGAGAGTTTGTTTGTATCCCAGTTTTGAAAAATATAATTTACTGTATTTTTAGGGCTTATAAACTCATCTATTCCATTTGCTTCGGCATATTGTCGATTCACATCTTCTAAAATGCCAGTCATTCGTTTGGCAGCACGATTAACATATGGGTTTTCGTCATCTATTCCAGTTGCAATAACATTACGAACTCTTTTTCCAAATTCTGGTTTGGATATGTTTTTGTTTTCAGTAAAAGTTTGGGTTAAATTTTTAAATGCATTAACGGTTTGGCTTGAACTTGTTAATCCGTTAGCTGCATAATAATCTTGATTATATTCTAAACGGTGACGGGTGCCCATTGCTCTGTAATAACCATAATATTCTTCTGCGCTTCGAACCCTTGCAGTGCCTTCCAACTCTCCTTTAGTGCGAATTCCAGTGTGAGCCATACCAGAAAAAAAATTTCTAGCATCATCAAATGGACTTGATAGCATTCTAAATGCTGGATTAACAAATTTTGTAACTCCCTTTAAACCTTTTCCTAATAACGGAATACCATAAAAACCAGTTTCAGCAACAATGCTTCTTAAATCGCCTTCAATTTCAGCATGCCTTTGAGCGGACATTGCTTCTTTAATTGGAGAGGTATATTGCAAATCAACCAATTTATCGCCTTCAAATACAGGTTCTATTTTTGCATCATGAAATATTCCTGAAACTAATTTTCTTCCATTCCATACCTTTAATCCGTCATTACCATATTTAAGAGTTTTTCCAATAGCATGCAAAGAGAATCCAAAGGCTGCGTCTTCTAAGCTTCGTATGGCAACATCTTCTAAATCATAACGACCTTTAGATAAATCCAATGCAGATTCATAACTAAAAGCATCAAGGGCAATCCCTGGTGTTGCTTTCACTGAATTCATCAAAGCGTCAATAGTGAATGCGCCAGCTCTGGATTCTGCGATTGCTGGTAATACCCATTTTGATAATCCTAATGGGCCTGAACCAATTGTCATACCAAGACCGCCACCAATTAGTTTTGGCCAAAATCCGCCATTAGCTAACAGTTTTTCATTTTCAATCTCTTCAAAAACAATGTTTTGTCTTCGTTTTAAATCATTTGGTGACGTGGCATTTCTAATTGTTGGCCAATATATTTCTGGAATATCTTTGTACAAATTAGGATTATTTGTATCAAAATCTTTATCAACGTTATCAAATAAATAATTATATTCAGATTTTAAAAATCCAAGACCAGTTTGTTGAGCATTAAATAAAACTGATTGTTTTTCGGCTTCTAAAATAGCAGTTTTAAAAAAAGGAGTTTTTTCCGGCTTTTGAGTTTTTTGTTCTGGCCAGCCGCCAAATACCGAACCCATTCCTTGATTAGTTAAATCGTAAGGAAGTTTTGATAATGGTTTTGCATCAACTGATTTTAAAAATTGATCTTGATTTAACTCATTGCTTTGCAGATTGTCCATTCGGCCCCCCAAGATTTTCTAATGCCATTTCATCACGATTAGCTATGTCTCTGAGACCAGTTAGGCTCTCGCCTCTCTTTAAGCCAATATCTTTAAATCTTTCGCCTAATCCTTTGCTTTCTTCTAAATATTGTTTAAGTCTTAAATCCCAATTTTGTTTTGTTGCTTGCTGTATAGTCATTGAAGCATTTTTAATATAACTAGCATTTGGGCTATAGAATGGTATTCTTCCTTGAATTCCAAATGTTCCATGGAACGATTCTACAGCTCCTTTATCGTTTCTTAATATGTAATCATATCCAGAAGCCATAATATCTTGCCGGGTTCCTAATGAAGCGAATGGACCAGATCTAACTTCGAGAGTGTAATCGACTCGCTCACCTGTATTGCGATAAATTTTACTTATTTTAATTGGTTTTGCCGCAAGAAATTCATTTATAGTTTCTTTAGCGTTTGGTGATTTAGGATCTAAAACAGCTTGCGCAAATTCATCATAATTTTTTCTTGGCGCCAACTCATAATAAAATCCAAGGTTTTTATTGCTATCATAAATAGATTTCATATTGGTTACGTATTTATTTACATCACTATAAATATCTTGCTGTATAATAGGAACGGAGTTTTTATCTAATCCAATAAGTTTTTCGATTGGCATAAATGTAAATTGTTCAGAGCCATTGACGCTAGTTGTTCCATAATTTTGATCTATTCCTTTTTGGACCCATGATTTAGCTAATGATTCATTTCCAAAAACTTTTAATGCATCTGTATATGCATCAGCAACACTAATATAAAACGATGATTTATCAACAACCTGTGATGAATTTGGAATATTTACTATATTTCTAGCAAAAGTTATTTTTTTAGCAGCTGTACCATGATTTTTTTGAAAATTTTGCGACAAAACTAAAGAGGAATTTTTTTGTTCGTCAGTAGGAAAAGCTATTTGTCTAGCCATTGCAACAGCCTCATCCGGGCTAGCTGAAAACGGCAATATTTCATTAATTGTATGGGCCATTATAGATGCAGAACTATTTGTACTTGAAAACGTACTTTCTAAACGACCAGACAAATCCGCATCTTCAATACGTTTTATTTGTGAAGCTGCTTGTATTGCTACAGCTGGATTCCCATTAATTAATTGATTTTGTAGCATGTTGTTAACGGATGGAATTGCGCGAGGAATTGTTGCAATTGCTTGAAATTGAGCGTCATCATCGGATAAATATTCACCATTTGCTGATGCTGTTGCTTTAAGTTGTTGAACTGTTGCATCATATGTTGCATTAACTTCTTTTGGTGTAGCTCTTGCCATAACATTAATATTTGAATTATTAGCAAGTAATTCAGTAATTTTTTCTTGTTTTGCTGTATTTGATGCTTGTTGATTTAATACCCAACCATATAGCTCATTAAATTTCTGTGGTTGTAGTTGTTGTTTAAGGTCATCAATTTGTGTTTGAGATAATCCTTGCTCGGCATATTTGATTTTTGCATTAGAGACTAATAGATTTTGTTCGCTACTTGTAAAGCGTTCATAATTAACAACTTCATTTAAAGCACTATTTCTTGCTTTTTCCCATTCATCATAACTAACACTAATATCCCCAAATTTTTCTGGTTTATTAGTCAAAGAATTTAAAAAAGGCTCTAATTCTTTTTTATTATAAGAATCAATTGCGGATTTACTTAAGGAATTGTTAAGAAATAGTTGCTTAATAGTTTGGCGTTGTGTTTCAGCTTCTTTTGCAGACCACATGCCACTGGCTTCTTTATTATTAATATAATCGATACTATTTTGATAAACAGTTGAAGGGTTTCCTTGGCCAGTCATAATAGCATCAGTCATTTGTCGCATTTGATTTTGTACAAATAGACCAGCATTTTCTTTGGATTCTGCTTTTTGTTGTGATAATAATTGATTGTTTAAATTGAAAGTTGTGCGCTGCAAGGTTTCGCTATATTGATTGGATAATTTATCTTTAATGGTATAAGGGGCTTGATCAATAATTTGCTGCAACCCTTTAGAAACATTATCTGTATAAGTTTTTATTTGACCATTACTTAACCTATAATTCTTATTTAAATCTAGTTGAGCTTGGTTAATTAATTGCTGTGCTTGTAGCCCAAGTGTTTGTTCAGCTTGTGCGCTATAACCTTTTACAAATGCTTCATCAGCTTTTGTTATTGGAGGCAATAACGAGTTGCTTGGGGTTTTCCCAGCTTCAACACCTTTAATCATTTGGTATGTTTGAGATGCGTTAGAAGCCATTTGTACGCCAAAATCGGCAATCGCATTTGGAGTGGTTGCAAGTTGAGTCATAGCCCCCAACCATCCGCCCTGTTTTAACGTTATATCAAGAGAGGTTTTTGGTTGCAAAGTTTGTATTTCAGTAGCCATTATGCAATTTCTCCTAATCCAAATCCGCCAGATTTTTTAGTTTTGCTTTGAGCAACGCCTGTATTCATTAAATTAGACAATGGGATCATATTTAAAAATCTTCCCGTCATAGCTTGTCCAAGTTGCGTTTCACTGGCTGTTGCATGTAATCCGGTTAAAGCATTTCCAGCTCTTAAATCAGCTTCTTTTGCTAATAAATTCATTCGTCTTGTTCGTTCATCTTGCTGAAAAGCTGATTGAGATGCTGTTCTAAGATTAAGCGCAGTTCCGGCAGCAGAACTTGTTCCTCTAGCGGCCTGTACAGCAATTTGCGTTCCAATATTCTGTCTTAATTGTTGCATTGCTGACAAAGATTCTTGCCCAAACTGCGCTCTCAAAGCTTCTAAATTTGCTTCGTATTGTGCCTGCTCAATTTCTCGACCTGCTTGAATTAATCCTTGCTGACGTCTAGTTTGAGCATAGTCGACAATCATTCCAGCTGCTTGCATGCCTAACAAAATTCCTGCTAATGGTAACATGTCTATTCCTCTACTTTATAATAAACGCCAATAAGTCTAATATCATATGGTTCTGAGTGTGTTATTGTAATTGGTGGTGCCTCAAAATTTGCCCATCCCTTCATTAACGTTTTCTTAAATGTTCCCGTGCTAGGTATTGGGGGTGTTATAGGATTTGATTGCCCTAATGTTTTTAATGCTATTGGTTGGCCATCTACAAAACCACCAACTGTGTTTGTAAACATAAATGTTAAATTTCGAATATGTTGAGCATCAACAAGTTTACTACCTTTAGCCCCAGTGCCTGTAGGAATTGAATTTGGCATGAGTTGTATAGTCGTTTCTATAGGAAACCCAATAACCGCTTCTTCAACTTCTACTGCTTGTCCGTGCGCAACAAAATCAACAGTTGAATTGGTGACTTCATCTGTAAACCCCCACCCGTCGCCTAACATAGTTACTGTTTGCCCATTAAAACGGGGCAACCCTGAAATGCTAGATGTAGGAGCCCCAGAATAAATATAACTACAATCTGTAAATACATCAAAGGATAACTCTTCAATAAAATATTTAGTGCTATAAGTAAATGGGGGTGTTAATTCATTTGCGATTAATCGTTCAACAACAAACCAAGCTCTACCATCAGGACTGCTTGCGCCCCAACGAAATAAACCCTTGAAATTTAAATTTTCACTTGGGTAATTTGGGTCATATAATCCTGTTCTTGCATATGTAAAACCGGATACAGATTCTGCAATTAAAGTTTGATAAATTACCAAAGAACCATCATCATTTATAATAAAAATATATCTGCTTCCAGCGCGGTTTAAATTAACAAATGGAATTTCGTCATGTGGTGCACTAATTAAATGCTCAGAAGCGACTGACACAATATTCGAAGCATAAGCATTATTAATTCCATCCCATAACATGGTATGAACATCATTACCTGAAATTACAACAATTTGATTATCTACACCTTGGGGTTGGATTGCTGTCGCAGGTGTTGATTCCTGCAATGCAATACTGAAGTTTTTTGGTGTTAGTGCAGTTTCAAAACTTAAAGGTGTAGAATAAATTCCTGTATTTGTATGGACAGTAAAGCTACGATAAGGAACTAAAAATCTTATAACATTAACAGTATCGCTAGAAGGATAATAGCTAATTGCATTATCGTCGTCTGTTTCAATATCATTAAAATCGTTATAATCATTAATAACTGATAACCAAATTCCATTAGGCAATAAATCAGTGTTTGCAAATATGGCTCTATTTTGAAAACTAGAACATTTAAGCGGCCAACCTCTTGCACTACTCCATGCTGGTTCAGCAACTACACAAAGTCTACCCGGTTGAGCTGCAGTTGTTGAGAATGGGGTAACAATAGTGGCAGTGCAAGTTGATACTGGATATGGGCCAGCAGGTACAGCGGTTATTAGAGCAATGCCAATGCCGTCAGAATAACTACCGCCAATATATTGTGGACTAAAAATACTGCCGGTAAGTGTGCCATTACATGTAACTGTTATAGATGCACCCACAGTTGTAGCACTAACTTGAAATGTATTGCTATCATAATTAGTTTCACCAAAATCATATTGAGGATAATTTTGAAATGTAACTGGTGTTATGGTCCAAGTATTTAAAATGTAAACAGTTGTAGTACCGACACCAACGTTTGTTAGTGTAAAAGCATTAATGTCATTTGCTGCATCCGCAGCTGTTGCATAAATTTTTATTAACAATCCAGTATTATCTGAACGAGCAAAATACGTTAATCCAGATCTAATCTGTGGAGTTGTTGTTGGTAAAGTGTCACCTGGAGCGGTTGATTGTAGAAAACGCAACGGAAAAATAATGTTTGGCGTGGTCGCAGCAGTCAATGTAAATTGATTTGCAATAATGCCGGCGCCACTATTTATTGTAGTTGTCGACGAACTTCGAATTAAATCTTGCGGCTGTATTACTCCTGCAGTTATCCGGAAATATCTGTCAAGAATAGTCCAGTCCATTGTTCTTATAACGTCACTTGTTAATAGTGCGCTCGATACAGTAGCAACCAAAAATCCTTCTAAATAAATTTCTAACTGCCCTGGCACAAAGACCAATAAATAAACGCATTCATTTAGATATGGAAAGCTTTCAAAAAATATATCTTTCCAATCTGTTACACCAGTAATTTCACCCTGGTAAATAGTGCCAAAACGTTTACCTATAGCCCCTTGAGGATACGTGATTGTATTTTTACTTTTCTTTACACCTTTACCGTAAATTTCAGTCGTGACACGCCCATATAGCATAGGACTTAATTCGCCTGCGCTAAATACATCTTGTGACCAAAGAACTTCTGGCATAGCAATCCTTATGAAATAGAGTTTGGATAAGTACCGCCAATGTACCGGTTTCCAAGAACAGGAAAATCAACCTGTGTAAACTGAGGTCTGTTTTGCGTATCAACAGCGTGAGCAATTGCCATTAATCGATTTCTTTCGCTATTAATTATTGAAGCGTAATCTGTTTTTTCAGCATTACTTAGACATAAACGTGATGATATTTCAAAACTAAAATAATCTGTAAAATAGTAAGGCAAAGCTGAAACATCGGGCTGGTAAATAAATTGCATCCACCATTCAGACTGTTGGAATGTGTATATTTTATTACCATTAAAAATATCCCAATCATATATATTTGGCCAAACGCTTAAGGTTTTTAACCATCCGCTAGGCAATGAATAAACATAAAGATATGGTTGTGGAGGTGTTTCAACTAATTGACTAAGTTGCTCAATTTTAGTTGCAAATCTCCAGTTGCCTTGCGCTAATACAGCGGGAAGTACTGAATCAAAAATAATTTCTGCTGAAACAACCAGTTCATCCTGGTCAATTAAAGAATTGACAGGCGCATGACCAAGTTGCATCAAAGCATTATTAATAATGTTGAGTTTCGTAATCATGCGCCCATCACTCCTATTAGTATGCTGCTGTTGTTACAGTTTGCAAATCACGATCTACTGTAGCAACTACTAATGTAGCATTAGCATCACTTCCAATAGTCATAATAATATCGCCAACTGCTAAATCATAAACTGCTGGAGCAAAGTAATTTGCAGCAGCAATTGCAGCAGCGTTATCAGTTGCACTAGCATATGTGAATAAAGCAGGTCCGTTTTCGATAGCTGGGCCATCAACGGTTACTGCACCAGAGTTAAAAGCTAGAGTTTGTCTAGTCCATCTGTTGTCATTAAAAGCCATGTTATATCCCCTTAATTAAGCTGTAACGTCGCATTCAATTGCTAACACACCGCGGTTGTCGATAACTACAGCACCAGCAGAGAATACACCATTTACTAAATACGATGTGTTCTGTGGAATATAGTTAATTTCGGTGCGGAAGTTCATACCAATACCCATACCAGTAGACATTTTGTGCCATGCTAATGCAGTCTGAATGTTACCAGTTTTTGGCAAGCCACCTTCAGTCATTTGCGGAATAACAACTACGTTAAATCCTAAGTATTCACGAATGCGCGCACGGTCAATCACGTCGTTTTTAGTATAGAAAGTAGAAACGAATTGGTCATCTTGCATCAACGATTTAAAGTTGCTTGCAGACATTGCAACAAAACGTTCAGCTAATGGAACACCATTGTTGTCAAAGAACTCTAAGCATTGAGTAAACTTTAAGTAATCAAAGTTTGTCCCACCATCAAGGATTGTATCGCCTGGGTCAGCCGCTAAAGCATCAATAGTGATTTGGTCAGAACGTCGTCCCATTGCTTGAGCTACTAACATAGCATTTTCCATTTTAGCGTCAAAGTTTACAGTTAGTTCTTGTACTTCGTCGACTGCGGTAGGAGTTGTGTATTTTTGTAATGTACACAATGCTTTATTGTAACCAGGATCTTGAATTGTCACGGCAGCTAAATAAGCAGTTGGAACAGAGATTACTTGGTTAACTTTACGAAATTCAACTTGAGCGCCAATTACGTCGTATTTCATACGTACTGAATCACGAAGTAAAAAACCTTGCGAATGATATTCTGCTTTTACGAGTGCATCGAACTCAATCTGTTGCACATTAGTCAAAGATGTAGACATAATAGTCCCCTTTAAAATTAGTTAAATAAAAAAACTCGTTTTAAATTGGGCTTGTATTTGTCTGGTTGTCCATGAAGGGCCTGAAATGCAAGTTTTCCAATTTCCCAGAAAAACTGGACACTTGCATTTAGTTTAAAGTTTTATAGATTGTTTTGCAATCTTTCTATTTTTTCTGTAATTTCACGTCTATATCTTGGATCTTTTTTGTATTTATCCATGTTGTTTCGCAGTTCTGAATGTAAATCTTCCATAGTAAATACGCCATCACTTTGCGCTTGTTCATTACCAGGTATCATAGTATTTTGTCCTAACATTTTCGACCTCAATTCTTCAAGTGCCAATACCGAATCAGCTGTTCTTAAATTTGATGTTAATGCATGAAAGCTTTGTTCAGACAAATTAGATTTAGCCCAATTGTTTAAAATATCCAAACGTTCATCTGCTTTTTCACCAAGTGCCGCTTTTTCAGCTTCATAATCTACACCAAATTCATCAAGGTATTTACCAACAGTGGATAACATTTTATCCATAACATCTTGTGGCACTCTTTTTGATTTAGCAAATTGCGCAAGTTCTTGGAAAGGTTCGTAATCAGGTTCAACCCATCCTTTACCGGCTTCCCACGAATATTCACTTGGTGCTTCGCCAAATCTTTTTTGTAATTCTTGATAAGATTTTGCTACATCTGAAGCTTTTTTAAATTGCCCTGGTAGCCAATCTGGCCTATCGCCTGTTCCGGGAGTATTATCATCTAACCACCATGCAGGCTCATTATTTGAAGATGATTTACTGTCTTGTGTTGCCATATCTTCAACTGTACCGCTTATAGTATCAAAACTCATTAAACACCTGCCTGTTTGGCCTCATGATCTTTTTTAGCTTGATAAGATTGCACGCTACCAATAAGTTGTCGAAATGCTTCTCTAAACCCTTCATAAAAAGTACACATTACTGGATAATTTTCATTAACTGGTCCTGGTGTAGGCATAATAATAAACCGATCTTTAATGATTTCTAAAAGCTTTTTACCATCTTCAGTATTAAATACATGCCAACATAATTCATCTAAAGGTGTATTTTGACTGGAGCTAGTTGATGTTTGATAATCTTCATAATAATTTTGTGGTTCGATAAATGGATTTTTTTCACTCATTATACTTGTCCTAGTTGTGGCAATTGTGGTGGTTGACCACCTTGTTGCATCATTGCTTCTTGCTCATTCATTTTATCTTGCTGTGCTTGCATAACTTGAGCTACTTGCGCAGGATCATTTAGAAGCCGGTTATCTATTTGCATTAAATCAGCCAATAAGTATGGGTACTCCATTGGATTAATGAAAATTTGTGCAGCTTCTGGTCCAGAAATTCCCTGTAATAATTGGAAAAACTGAGTGAACCTTGCAATTTGCTCTTGTCCTTTCGCTAAAGCTAAAGGTGAACGATAAGCAAATGATATCATTTTTCTATCAATTTGAGGATAAGGCAATAATCCCATTTTATCAAGTATATAAGAACATCTTTCTATTACAGGCCATAAAAACTCTTGCTGTAATCTCGAAAATAAAGGCCCAATACGTTCAGCCAAGGTTTGATTTTGAATCATGATTTGCGTAGCACTAACTGGTTGCTTGCTGTCAGTTGGAATCAAAGAATCCGCAAACAGAAGTGAACGAATCTGCATTCTCAAATCTTGTATCGTCAATTGGCTAAATTGAGGATTAGAAGTATCAGGCAATGGTATTAACGGAGGTTGTCCGGTTGAGCCTATTGGCGCAATTGGAATTACCGTCATTGGTTGCATTTTAAATGTATGTGGATTGAACACAGCATCACTAAATGCCATAAATGGTTTAAATGTATTTAAATTGGCCGCAGCAAGCTCTATTCGCGCCAATTCATTTAAACTAATAATAGATGGCAACGCATCCATAATTGGACCGCGACCATATGTATCATTATTTGTTTTTTGAAATCGCCATACAATACCGGGGTTTACTTCAAAGTCTTCAGTGTAAAGCACATTGCTGTCCGAACAAACAACGTATTGATAACGTTTTTCGCGTCCAGGATTAAACATTACGCCTTCATATACTTTTTGTATAATAGTATCTGGATTATTTTTTAAATCTCTAATTATATCTGCCGGTAAAACTGCTTTTGGCCAACGCGTTGTGATTTCACTGGCTTTAACATTTTCCCAATTTCTATACCATGATTCAATTCGACCAGTCATTGCTTCTTCAATAGCTAGCTTATCCATGGGTATTGAAGTAAATAGTAATGGTTGCTCATCAGTGTATTGATTTATTACTAAACATGATGTTCCAATTGCTAAATCAAAATAACATTCATTAATAACCACATCGAAATTTGAATCATGTATATACTCAAACAATTTACGCATATAGTCATTTAACATACGTTGTGCATCATCTCGGCTAATACCGGCATCATCTTCATCAAACTCAGGGTCGATTGTTAAAAATCCCCATTGTGTTTGTGGTGGTGTCATAGCTGTATGTAATTTTGATACAAAAGTTTTAGTTGCTTCAATAGCTGTTGTATCATATACGCGCGTACCTTTTGTTTCGCCTTGTTGTTCTTTAGGCCTCCAAAAACGATTTCTATTTGGTATGGCATAAAAATAACAAGCTTCATGAAGACTAGCCCATAAATAGCTAATTTGCATGGAGCGATTATACCTTTGCATAAATTGTTCAAGTAAATTTTGCATGGTTATCCTAATTTTTCAGACATACTAGAATCAGACATTGGCTGCATAAACCCAGACGAACGGTATCTTCTTCGCATTGAGCGAATTTGTTTTTCTTGAATTCGTCTCATCTCAGCAGATTTTTCTTGCCCAATTCTTGCTTGCTCAGCTGCAGCAGCTTCTTTTTGTTGGTAATAAGATGTTATGGCATCAGCTTTGGCTCTTTTTTCTTGTGCAGATTGATGAGGAATAACATCTGCAATTGCGCCTTCAATTTTTTTTAATCCTTTTGATAACCAGCTCATTTTGTTCCCCTATATCCAGATATGAACGTATATTACTTTTTCTTTAAATTCAGATGAATGAACAACTCTATCAACAAAAACAATTCTATGTGGAATTTTAATCTGCCTTCGCAAATTCCGTAATTGAGATGATATTGTCGCCATTATCCAAATTCATTTGATGTAAATCTTCTTTCATCTTATCAACTTCTTGTTGCAACTTAAAGCTTTCAAAAGAACGTATACCAATATTGATAGATTCCATTAATTGCTTAACTTCAGAAGCGGTTAAATCCCCTTCACCTGCTTGTTGAACAAGTTGTTTGTACTGAGTGTAAGGGTCGGCATTTTTATCAATATTTAATCTTATTCTAGATTGTTTATTGTGATTAAAACGCGAAGATCCTATTCCTTCCCAATAACGCCAATTAAAATCTGGATTATCTGCGTTATCTTCGCCCTCTCTTTCCCAAAGCATTTGAGCAAATTGTGCTGCTATTCTCGAGCATTCATCAAATACTCTGTGCTCTCTTCTCCAATAATAATATGTGTTATCAGATATCAATCCTTTGGCGCAAAATTCTGCAATCGTTCCGCCATTTCCTATAATGTCTAAAACCATTAAGCAATGTTTTTGTTCATCATATATTTTTGTGCCTTTTTTTACTGATTCATAAATTTTTTTAGGTTCTAATTTGGTCATTGTTAGAATCTCCTTTACAATCATTATGTTTAATTTTTAAAAGGATTACAAATGATTGATAATAAACAATTAAGAGAGCTAATTATTAAACCAGCCCTTGATAGTTTGCAAATGTATAGTGTAGAGGCTGAAGAAATATTAGTTTTTACCTGTGCTTGTGAATCATTAGGTGGAACTTATCTTAAGCAATTAAAAGGACCTGCTCTTGGTATTTATCAAATGGAGCCGGCCACATATACTGACATTTGGCAAAATTATATTAAAAACAATGGAAGTGTTGTTAATTTGCTCACATTAAATTTTCAATGTCACAATATGCCATTACCAGAACGCATGATTTATGATTTAAAATTTGCGACAGCGATGGCACGACTACACTATCGTAGACGCAAAGAACCTTTACCGAAAGCGAATGACATAGACGGTATATGGGAATATTATAAGAAATATTATAATACTCCAATGGGTAAGGCTGAAAAAGAAACTTCAATTAAACACTATCAGAAATTTCTAAAAGCTTAACTTCGTGATGAAATTGTTGCACATCTTGCAAATCAATTAACTGTAAGCAATGACTACACATCAATGTTGTTGCTTGCTTAGTATATTGGCTTATCGAATAAATCACCGGAACAAAGTTATGCACTCTATCGACATTTGCATAGCATTCCATAATTCCTCTATACCACTCAACTTTATTTTCCATAATCGATTCACTCCGATATCTTTCTATCAACTACCGGAGATTGTACGATATCCCAATGCAGCCTGTACAGTACGAAACAGGATTCTAGGGTAGAGGTGAAGGGAGGGGGGAATTTTCTCCGAGTAACTATTAGTGTTCATAATTACTGCAACGCCAAAGGGAGCTGGTCAGCAACCTGTCAGACTTATGATACACC
>Ga0222713_10001060_pt1 | contig 31431 bp, 40 predicted proteins | sample C33_649DmetaG_FD_165061 | JGI IMG/M metagenome (GOLD analysis project Ga0222713, IMG submission 165061) | Estuarine water microbial communities from San Francisco Bay, California, United States - C33_649D | ecosystem: Environmental > Aquatic > Marine > Unclassified | place: USA: California... | reverse complement strand
TGTGGAGGTGTTGACTGACCTCAAGGATCGTTTCGAAATGCTTGGCAAGTTGACCAACGGTGCCACGCAGAGCAACATCCGTAGCATGGTGGTGACGGGCGCGCCTGGCGTGGGCAAGACGTTCACGGTGCACCAGACTCTCAGCAAAATCCCTGAGGAACGGCGTGAGTCGGTGTCCGGTGCCATCAGCGCGGTGGAATTGTACAAGTTGGGGTACCGGATGCGTAAGCCTGGGTCCGTGATTGTTCTGGATGACGCCGATAGCATCTTCACCGATGAGGATGCCCTGAACATTCTGAAGGCTCTCTGCGACAGTAGCCCTGTGCGGCGTGTCTCTTGGCTCAAGGACAGTCACACGCTGCGTGAGGATGATGTCCCGCAGTGGTACGATTTCCATGGGAGTTTCATTTTCATCAGCAATCTGGATTTCCAGAAGTACGTGGATGAGGGTGGCAACAAGTATGTGAAGCATTTCGAGGCGCTGATGTCACGTTCCCTGTATCTGGATCTTCGGTTGCATGACCGTCAGGCCATTCATCTCTGGGTGGAGCATGTGGCTACTGCAGGCAAGATGTTCCAGCGTGAGGGTGTGTCCAGTAGTGTGGGTGCTGCCATCATGGGCTTTCTCAAGCAGCACCGTGATGACCTACGCGAGTACAGCCTGCGTACTGTGATGAAGTTGTGCGCTTTGGCTAAGTCGCACCCCAGCGATTGGGAGAAGATGGGTCGTGTTCTCTTACTGCGAGGTGTTTGAAATGGAACCGCTATTTCAGCTGGCCGTGGAACTAGAGAAATATCAGCGTTTGGAATTGGAACGGCAACGCCTCATCCAGCAGATAGTGGAGCTGGAGATAGAGGCCAGCCGAACATACAACAAGGAGTAGGACTATATCCCGACTATGGAAATCTCTAGTCGGGATTGGTCATGAGGACGACATAAACCCCCTATTGGCTGGTTCTCTTTCCACTCCCGACCATGGAATTCCCCCTCCATTCTGGAATTCTCTAATGGAAATTTTTTTCTGCGCAATTTTTCCCAGAAAACCCCCTTTCACCCAATATGCCCATCATTGCTCTGTTTCTCACTCTGGTGATGTTTCTTCACCATCCTCAGCTTCCACCCAGAATGCTCGCCATCATCTGGGTGTTCATCTTGACTATTCTTTGGGTTAGTGTTATCATGATTATCATCCATCCTGTACGCTTCTTTCTGGGAGTCTGATATGCGTCCTCAACGGAACACCTATGTCTACACCGCCTTCACACAGAACTATAAATATTCCACGGTGGTGTACGCCACATCCGTGAAACAGGCGCGCACATATGGATATCGTGAGGCGCTGGCTGTGATGGGCAAGTGTGCTGTCATTCGACGGGATCTAGTGGAGCAACAGAAATGAAAATACCCAATCTAGTGGAAATTGCCGTGGCCTGGAAGCGTGCTGCCAACCCCACACCTGAACAACAACAGGTGGCGGATGCACGCATCCAGATTTGTGACGGCTGTGAACACAAGAAATTCAGCAAATTGAGCATGAGTTTCATCTGTGGTGCCTGTGGATGTCCCCTGAGCAAAAAGGTGTACAGTCCCAAAGATGGCCCTGAGGCTTGTCCAGAGAAGAAATGGCCTATCTGAATTGCAACATCCCCATCATCAGCTGCCTGGTTCGTAGTGAATATCTCCAGAATCATGAAGCGGGCCACGGAGCATTTCATCCCTGCATCGCCTTCGGGGTGATTTCACGACCTGCTGAAGCCACCCTGTTCACCATCCTGATGGAAGATGGAGGTGTCTGGTGGGGTGTGCCTGTGAGTGCGTTATGCTGGCGGGAGTGTGAACATCGTGAACTGGCACAGTTGCAACTCTGGAACAACTTCAGCTACAACGTGACGGCAACTACATTTGCCGCCTTGGATCATCTGAGCTGTGTGTACTATGACCGTGACAATCAGAAACATGCTGGAGAATATCTGTTCACGTTGGATTGGGCCCAGGGTGATTATTCTGAATTACGCTATGGCTATGCCGAGACACCTGACAATCACAAATGTGGTCATGTCATCAAATTGGATTCAGGCCATTTCGCCATACAACCCAACAACAGAATGCGTTTCTTTGACCCCAGCTTCACTGTGAAGAAGGACCTGGTGGTGAATCGTTTGATTAATCATCAGGTGTATCGTGTGGAAAACCAGCCTAAATATTCCACGGAAGATAGCAACCGTTTCTACTACGACATCATCGCCGATGGCCTTTAAATTCATTCCCAAAGAGAAAAAAGACATTCTGGTTCATCCTGGTGTGAAGAAACATCGGAAGGCTCAGGCTGAACTGGTGGTGCTGTTTGATTATCTCAGGAGAAAACATCCCACCGTGGAAGAACCCATGGCCATTGATGATGCCAATCCCGAGCAGGTGAAAATCACTCGACGCATCACTTCAGTGGATCCAGTCCCGAACATCAAAATGAAAAGCGCCGTGAAATTGTTGAAGATGACACCAGGTGAAGGTAGTCGTGGGGGTCGTGGTGCCAACAATCAAGGCAATGCATTTGAAATGCAATTGCAACAGGACATCATGCGTTGGGTTCGTGGAGAACCCATCCAGAACAAAGCCCATGCCACGTTCATTGAAGAATTCGTGAAGTATTACAAACTCACCATCTTGGATGAAGTGGTGGTGATTCCAGAAGGTGCATTGAACAAGAAAAGACCTTTGATAGTACAAGGAGATAGTTTATTCATTGGCACAGCAGGGGATCCCAACATTGGTGCCACTGTAACGGATTTGACTGTGACCACAGAAGCTCCTAAACGCCGCATCTATCTAAGTTTGAAACTGGGTCCAACTGTGTCATTTTTCAACGTGGGTGTGGGTAAAAAACTCATTGGTAAAGAAATCTTCAATGGTAAGATTGAGAACGAAGAAGGGAAGAAGATTTTGAAGTTTTTTGGCATAGATGAAAAGAAATTCATTGATGTGTTCCAAGGAAAAAACAAAGTGATGAAACCGGACAACACCTTCTCTCAGGTGAACAAAGGTCGGTTAACGGCATTCATCAAAAGTGGGATAGGGCATGGTTATCATCTGGTGCATTTCCTGAACAACAAAATTGTGCATTTTGAAATGACGAAAAAAATGTTGGAACAATCCAGTAAACCATTGTCTTTGGACATTGTGTATGGCGGCGCAGGTGGTGAATCCAAACGTGTGGACATGATTGTGGAAACACCTGAGTTCAAATTGAAATTCAATCTTAGAAACAAAACTGGTGGAATGAATCCTAATTCCATGGTGGCGGACTACAAAAAGAAACATTAGGCTTGACAAACACAACATACTGTAGTATATTTCCACTGTACCCTTTCAGGAGGATGTATGCGAACTTGTGCTCGGTGTAAGTCCATGATTCCTACCAGTCGGTTGGAAGTGCTTCCAGAAACACAGACCTGTGTCACCTGTTCAGGTGTACAGAAGTATGTGGGTGCCATGGTGTATGACCATAAGACAGCCGGCCGAGTGGTGTTTGTCCGTCCTGAAAACAAGCAAGCAGTTCATACTCTCACACGATTTGTGAACCGAGGTCGTTAATGAATATTCAAGTAACCAATTCAGCATTAATTGAATTGCAAACAGCACTGGAACGTGAACAATGCGGTTATGTTCGCATCAGTGTGATGCCTGGAGGATGTTCTGGTTTCAAATATTCCATGATGGTGGAAGAAACCACCAGTGAAGATGACCTGGTGGTGAATGTATCAGACAAAGTGAATCTTCTAGTGGATCCTTTCAGTAGCCAGTATCTGGAAAATTTACAATTGGATTATGTATCTACGATGGAAGCCTCAGGCTTCAAATTCAATAACCCTAATGCAACAGGCGGCTGTGGTTGCGGGAGCAGCTTCAGCGCCTGAGGATAGATTATGATTCGTCATGCAGACATTGTGGTGGATTTACAAGCAGGTGACACAGGCAAGGGTAAGGTCTCGCATTGGTTAGCCAAGACCTACAAATATGATGCTGTTCTTCGATACAATGGTGGTGCCAACGCCGGCCACACCATCTATCATAATGGACAGAAAGTGGTGACGCATCAGGTGCCTGTGGGTGTGTTCTATGGCATCCCCAGCATCATTGGCATAGGATGTGTGGTGAATCTTCCCAAGCTTCGTGAAGAAATTGATATGTTGGAACAACTTGGATTTTCAGCACCTGTGATGATTGACGCTCGTTGTCATGTCACGTTGGATAAACATCTCCAGGAAGATAACACTGACACCAAGATTGGCACCACGAAACAAGGAATTGGTCCCACCTATCGTGACAAGTATGCCAGAACAGGCACTCGTATCAAAGAGATGCTGAAATACAACAGCTGGGACCTTCCCTATGATATGATTGACACCTACAGTTATTTTCATGGTGATAATCGTGAGATGAATGTGTTATGTGAAGGAGCTCAGGGATTTCAGATTGACATTGATTGGGGTGATTATCCCTATGTCACCAGTTCACATTGCACCTCAGGTGCCGTGGCATTGAATGGCATCCCACCCAGAACCTGGAGAAATGTCTATGGCATCATGAAGGCGTATGAAACCTACTCTGGATTCAAAACATTCAATGACAAGGGTGACCAAGACATCCTGGACAAGATTCAGGAAGCTGGACAAGAATTTGGCGCCACCACAGGAAGAAAGCGTCAGGTGCGTTGGCTGCATCTTGACGGCGTGATTCAAGCCATGTATATTAATGATGTCACAGACCTCATCATTAACAAAGTGGATGTGATGGAACAAGTAGGAAAGTTTGGTGTGGTGTTTCGTGGCACTCGCCATATGTTTGATACAGTAAATGAATTCAAACAATTTGTTGAAGATACCATCAAATGGCATTACAGGTCACAATTAAACAACATAACATGGTCCACAACTCCGGAGGGAGTATGAGAATTCTAGTGATGGGACTGCCTGGGTCAGGAAAGTCCACTTTGGCTAAAACATTGGCAGAGAAGATGAATGCTGTCTATCTGAATGCTGATGATGTTCGGAAACAATACAATGATTGGGATTTCACTGCTGAAGGTCGTGTTCGTCAAGCCCAACGCATGGCAGACCTAGCCTGGGTGGCAGAAGATTATGACAAGCATGTGGTGGCAGACTTTGTATGTCCCACCGAGGAAACGCGCCGCCGATATTGTGCTGATTTCACTATTTTCATGGACACCATTCTAGATGGACGATTTGAGGACACCAACAAGATGTTTGAGCGTCCCATCCATCCGGATTACATCATTACTGAGTGGGGAGATGTGAATCAACAAGCACGTGACATCATGTGGAGAATCAACATGGGCGTGGCCTTTGATAGCAAGAAGCCCACAGGTGTGATGATTGGACGATTCCAACCTTTCCATGATGGTCACAAGAAGTTGTTCGAGGAGATTTTGAAGAAGCAAGGACAAGTGATGATTATGGTTCGTGATACTCATGGTACTGATGACAAGAATCCATTTGACTTCACCTTTGTGAAGAACCGGATTCATGAGGCATTGAAGGAATACAATAATAAATATATCGTCATTCAAGCACCCAACATCTGTGGTGTATATTATGGGAGGGACGTAGGATATGAAGTGGAACGAATTCATCTGGATGCGGAAACTGAGAGCATTTCTGCGACTGATATTAGGAAAAAGATGGCTGAGTAACCGAGTGCTGTTTGCAAAAGCAGTCATCTATCGGTTCTTCTCTGTTATTGTAACATTCCTGATTTCATTTGCCGTCACTGGCAGTTTACAACTCAGCCTAGGAATTTCCGCTTTGGATTTCATAGGTAAAACATTGTTGTATTTTGTGTTTGATGTCAGTTGGAACAATTTGATGAAGAAGATGTAATGTATTGTATTTTTCATCTACCAAGATGTGGTTCTCATTATGTTCATAGTTTACTGAAAACATCTTTGGCATTAGGAAATGCCATTCATCTGTCAGATGAAGATGAGCCTTTCAATCCAGCTTACAACACGTTGGAACAAGTTCATGAGAAGTATCAGAAAATGATTGCTCGAACTCCCCGACCTGTTGTGAAAATGGTTATCAATCATTATCCTTGGTTGGCTGAAAAATTTCTGGAAGATGAGATGTACACCACCATTTTCATTGAACCTAAAAATTACAGAACAAGATTATTGAAGGCTTTGGTGGAAAAACAACTAAGTACCTTCAGTAATGGGACTGATAGAAAGAACAGTCGAGAACGTTTTCTTGGACAACTGGAGTTCACAGAAGATAAAATTGTGGAACGACTGGAACACTATCAATCACACATGATGTACCGAGACAGATGTGATGTAGTGGTATTAGATGAAGATGTATTTCAACATCCAGACCAATTGATGAAGCAATTGAATTTGGAATATGTAGGTGCTAAATATAAAAGAAAAGCTCCCTATCACTCTGATGAAGCCATGTTGAAAGATGTTAACCAATTTAACGAAATGTATGAACAACTTAGCATGAAAATCATAGGTAAAGTATTATGAATGGCAAAGGCGATAGTCCCAGACCTCTTAGTGTGAACAAACAAGAGTTTGATAACAATTGGGATAGAATTTTTAACACAGCAGATGAATTAACTGCATTTTCACAGGAGATAGGATTATATGATGCACCCAAACGAAGTGAAGATAACCAAGGAGAATTTCCCAGAATTGATGAAGATGGCAACAGAATTGAGTGGACAGCATGTTGAAGCCATCAAGGAACAAGCCACAAGACAAGGAGTGAGCTATGCCACATCCGCATAAGAATCGTCCACGCCGTGGTCGTAGAAAGATTGGCAGTAAGAAACGCAAGAACCGTTCCAATCGGAGGAAACGCTAATGGGAATGTTTAGTTACATCAAAGAACACACACGAACTATCAAGAAGAAAAATGGTACCAGTAAGAAGGTTCGTGTGAAGTCCAGTTACAAGCCTAAGAAAACAAAAAAGAAGTGATGTTTTCAGTTCCAACTGATAAACACATAGGAGTGTTGATATCCGGAGGAATGGATAGCGCACTCCTATTGTTTCTTGTGGCACAACAACATCCACAGAAGATAACCACCTTCACGGTGCCAAAGCATGATGGCGCATCTTTGTATGTGGATGATGTTGTGGATTGGATCAATGAAAAATTACAAGTGAAGATTCCTTATTCCATTCGCATAGGCAACCCAGATTTACACCATAGTGAAATACTGAATGATGCGTTACCACAGATAGAACATTTGTGTGATGTGTTTTATCTGGGAGGCAACATCTATCCAAAAGATGTTCTACCAGGCGGACCAAATAGAATTCGAAGAAAACATCCCAAAATGATACAACCCTTTTTTCACTTGTTCAAGACCGACCTATTGCAAATATATTTGGATCTAAACATTCTGGAGCTATCTAGAATCACACATACTTGTACTGAATGGTCCGTGGGTAGATGTAAACAATGTTGGCAATGCAAAGAACGAATCTGGGCCTTTTCCACTCTGGGAATAGAGGACTTGACAAACACCTAAAAAAAGTGTTATATTACAGTATGACTTCAAGTGAGGTGTTATGCCACATCGTGTTGGGTACTGTTGTATCAATCTCACATTAGGCAAACAAGATGTCACCACAGGCAGGACGTTACGTCAGGCTTCGTTCCGTCAGGACACGAAACTGGAACGGACGTCCTCCCTTACTTTGCGTAATGCGCAGGATCTGGTGAAGATTCTGAAATGGAACGTTCAAAATAACGTTCGTGTGTTTCGTATTGGTAGCAACATCTTTCCCTGGTTCGAGGAGTATCATGAAACCGACTTACCAGATTACTCAGACATCTTACTGGCATTGCGTGAGGCAGGTGAAGTCATCATGGCAAGTGGTATGCGGGTGAGTTTTCATCCTGACCACTTTGTGAAACTGGCATCCAGCAAGCCTGAGGTGGTGTCTCGAAGCATCAAGAATCTACATCATCACAATTTGCTGTTCACATTGATGGGGATTCCTGTGAGCCATTACTATCCTTTGAACATTCATGTAGGCATGAACTATTCCGAGGACATTGTGGAAAAGTTTTGCACTCAGTTTGAAAACCTGAACACAGAAACACAACAGCGTCTGGTAGTGGAGAATGATGACAAAGCCAATTCCTTCTCAGTGAAGCAGTTGTATCGTGACATCTATTCCCGTATCAAGACTCCCATCACGTTTGATTATTTTCATCATGAATTTCATCCAGATGGCCTAGCATCCAATGAAGCTGCGGCCTTGGCAGCATCCACCTGGGATACTACACCATTGTTTCATTACAGTGAAAGCAAGAATTTGAACGAGAGTGTGGAAGGAAATCCTCGAGCACATTCTGATTATGCGTTCTTGAAGATTGATGATTACGGTCTAAATATAGATGTTGACTTGGAAACCAAAGCCAAGGAATTGGCATACTTTAGATATCTGGAGGTAGTATGAAGAAACGGTGGTATCGAATCAGTAAAGAAGGTAAGTTAGGTGGTGTTTGTGCTGGGATAAGTGAAATGTTAGATGCGGATGTCACACTGATTCGGTTCCTATGGTTCCTCGCTATTTGGACACCGTTTCCTGCTGTGGTGGGATATATTATAGCATGGTTCATCGTACCAGACAAGGAGAAACTCCATGCTAACGTTAGCACTAGCACTACAACTTCTAGCACCGCCGGTAATAAAGAATTTCTTGCCGGGTAAGACGTTACGGGACACCACGCGTAATTACATTGTGGTACATAATGATGGTGCAGGCTTGAATGCCAAAGCCACACGTTATGTTCTACAAAGAAGAAGATTGTCCTATCATTTTTTCATTGCACGTAACGGAGATATTCACCAATGGAAAGATTTGAAATATGTGGCACTCCACGCAGGACGTTCCTTGTGGAATGGAACAAGCGATTGGAATACTTTCAGCATCGGTGTTTGTTTACAAGGGACAAATTTTTTACCATATACGGAAGAACAGTATCAGGCCTTGACATTATTGAAGAATTATATTAATTTAAGATATCCGGATAGCCGAGACAAACCCATCCTGGGTCATTCAGATGTGGCTTATCCGCAGAATCGTAAGAAGGACCCAGGTGAACATTTTTATTCATGGAGATTATATGACCCCTTTTCCCACCACCCCGGCAGATAAACTGAAACTGCTTGATGGGTTGAAAGAAATTTCTGCCAGCATGACACGCATGGAGGCAGAACGTGACTTGATTAAGAACGTGAAGAAGGACCTGTGTGATGATTTGCAACTGAATCGTAAGGTGTTGAACAAGTTGGCCAAGACCTATCACAAGGGTAACTACAGCGAGGAAGTGGAGCTTCACAAGGATTTTGAATCTTTGTATGAAACTGTAGCCAAGAAGGGTTAATTTATGACAGTGAAGTTGGATTTTGATGATGTGTTGATAGTTCCACAATTCTCTGACATCACTTCCAGAAGCCAGGTGGATGTATCCACAACGATTTCAGGTCGTTGGGGAGCATCCATCACTGGTGTTCCTGTGATTGCTGCCAACATGGATGGTGTGGGCACATTCAGCATGCATCATGCCTTGAAGAAATTTGGTGCATTCACTGCCATCACCAAGCATCACACCTTGGCAGATTGGGTGCATCAACAGGATGTGAGCCATGCGTTCATCACCATTGGCATGAATGATGGTGAATTGAACCAAGCAGATGCCATTATTAGTACATGGAAGGATAGAATTTCCAACTTCACCCCGAAAATTGTCATTGATGTGGCTAATGGATACATGAATCCTTTCTATGATTTCATTGCAAAGGTTAGAGAATGTGTTCCAGATGCCTTCATCATGGCTGGAACTGTGGTGACACCTGAAGCAGTTCAACGTTGCATCATGTCAGGAGCTGATTTGGCCCGTGTTGGCATTGGCACAGGCGCTGTTTGCACTACTAGGCGCGTGGCAGGTGTAGGATATCCTCAATTTTCCGCTCTCATGGAGTGTGTTCCTGCCGCTGAAGAGGTGGGTGGTGGAGTGCAAAGTGATGGAGGATGTGTTTTTCCTGGAGATTTCTCAAAAGCACTGGCTGTGGGAGCCAAAATGGTGATGGCCGGTAGTGTTTTTGCTGGTCATGATGAGTCAGAACAGGAAATTCGTGATGGAAAAGTCACTTTTTACGGGATGAGCAGTCATGCAGCCCAACAGCGACACAATCAAGTGAAGAAATATCGTGCTTCCGAGGGTAGAGTAGTTCAAATCCCTTACAAAGGACTGGTGGAACACACCATTTCTGACATTTTGGGTGGAATTCGTTCAACTTGTGCTTATATTGGCGCCAACAACGTGGCTGAAATGACTCACAAGGCACAATTCATACAAGTTAACACTCAATTAAATCGTAGCTTAGAACAATACACGGTGCGATGATGTTGAAAAATGAACGAGTGATTCAATGGATGAATGTAGTTCGGGAAACTGAAGGAAAAGAACAGTATAGGGTACTGGAAAGTTTCTGGGAGAGTCAAATAAACAGCAAGCAATGGATCTTGAATGTGTTAAATGATTTAAATATGTCCTGTTATGGTTCAGTGTACATTTTTGGAGGATGGTTTGGTGTTTTAGGTGGTATGTTACGAGATGAATACAAACACATTAATGAAGTATACAGTGTTGACCTGGATCCTGAAGCAAAACGTATAGGTGAAAAATTGAATCCTGATGTTAAATTCATCACCTCTGATATGAAAACATTTTCTTTCGCAGAAAGACCCTCTTTGGTGATAAACACCAGCACTGAGCATATAACACAGGATACTTTTAACACCTGGATAGAAAACGTGCCTAAATTTCTCCCCGTAATTTTGCAAGGAAATAATTTTTTCTCTTGCCCGGAACATATTAGATGTTCCAATAGTTTAAAACAATTTCAGGAAATGAATGTTTTGAGTACGACTAAATATGAAGGTGAGTTGGATTGTAAACAGTTTACCAGGTATATGACTATAGGATACAAATTATGACCGTGTATGGAGACGAGTTTTTCACAGGTGCAGATAGCAGACCTAGATTTCAAGAAAGTCTGCGAGTTTTAAATACCATAAGCCCTAGCATGTGTTTGGCAAAATGGTCGCAAGTGACCTTACATCTAGCGACAGGAACCACACATAGCTGCCATCATCCTGCAGCCCACAAGATTCCATTAGTGGAGTTGAAAAACAATCCTAAGGCTTTGCACAACACAGAATACAAAAAGGAACAAAGAAAAAAAATGCTAAGTGGGGATCGTCCTGCTGAGTGTGATTATTGCTGGCGTGTGGAAGATAGCATGAAAAAAACTGATGAGAACATGGTGTTTAGTGATAGAATCACCAAAAGCTCAGAAATTTGGTCACTCCCATATTTGGAAAAAATCCGAGAGGTGGGATATACAGGGGATTTCAATCCTGTGTATCTAGAAGTGGACTTTGATACCACATGCAATTTTAAATGTTCCTACTGTTCACCTTCCTACTCTACAACTTGGCAGCAAGAAATAAAACAACATGGTCCCTATCAACTAACACACAACACAATGCATGATTTGGGTTGGTTGAAACAAAACAATGTGTTACCTATTCTACAATCTGAAGAAAATCCTTACATTGATGCTTTTTGGCAATGGTGGCCTGAATTGATCCAAGGATTAAAGGTGTTCCGAATCACTGGCGGTGAACCTTTGTTGTCTAAGCATACTTTCCGTGTGTTGGATTACATTATTGAAAACCCTCAACCAAATTTGGAACTAAACATTAATAGCAATCTGGGCGCGCCTGATGAAATCATTGATAAGTTTGTGGAAAAGATGAAAATCATTCAACAAAACAAATCTGTGAAACTGTTCAAGTTATATACCAGTAATGAAGCTCATGGAAAACAAGCGGAATACAGCAGATTTGGATTGAATTATGATAAATGGTTGAAAAATTGTCATAAAATACTATCAGATATTCCTGACAGTCATCTGACCATCATGGCGGCATTCAACATTTTTAGTGTCACAACATTCAAAAAAATGATGCAAGATGTTATTGATATGAAACACCAATACACAATACAACCTGTCCGAAAACACCCAGTATCTTTAGATATTGCTTATGTTCGCTGGCCAGAACATTTAGCAGCGTGGGTTTTACCTGCAGAATTTCTTTCTTATATTGAAGAAATTGTCACGTTTGGATTCCTCAATCTCCAGCAGACTAATTGGCGTCCTTTATGCGGAAAAGGCTTTTTTGATTACGAGATGAACAGAATTGAAAGATTATACTACACTATGCGTGATGAAATCAATCGCCCAGGCAGGAAAAAAAGAAACCTTTTAAGAAAACAATTTGCTGAATATGTCCTGGAATATGACAACCGCCGAGGCACCAATTTTCTTGAAACCTTTCCTGAATACACAGAATTTTTTCATGAATGCATGAAGTTGGTGAATGATACAGAAAACACTTTCCTGAATGAGGCAGATTAAATGACCAAGGCAGCTGACGATTTAGTTAATTGGAGAGAAAAATACCTAAACAGCATCAGTCCAAGCTTCTGTGCAGCCAAATGGTATAATGCCAGCATTCATTTAGGTGCTGGTTATTCTGGCTCTTGCCACCTCCCACTACCTCATCCCATTGATTTGGAAGAAATCAAAGATAACCCATCAGCCATACATAACACCAAACATAAGAAACAGATGCGCAAGATGATGCTCACTGGGGTACGGCCTGCTGAATGTTCTTATTGTTGGAAAATTGAAGATATTGGCAGAAATAATGTGTCCGACCGAGTATATAAAAGTCAAATTTATGATATTCTAGATATTGCTAAGCTATGGGGTTCTAATTGGGAAGATGATGTATTGCTGAAAACTGTGGAAATAAGTTTTGATAGAACTTGTAATTTTGCTTGTAGTTACTGTAATGCAGGATACAGTACCACGTGGAGTAAAGAGTTGAAAAATCACGGACCTTATCAGAATTTTCTTTCAGAAGGGGGTGGTGCCTATCAATCAGATGGTTCTTGGGCAGAACCTTTCGGCAAACACTCTGATGATAATCCTTATGTGGATGCTTTTCTTCGCTGGTGGCCAGAATTATCTCAGAGCCTCGAAGAAATTCGTGTGACAGGCGGAGAAGCTTCAGTAAGTCATAATTTCTGGAAATTTGTGGAAGTGATGAAGCAACATCCGTCACCCAATCTTCGTTTTGCAATCAATTCCAATTTAGGCATGGACCAGGAACTCTTGGAAAAAGTTGTGAAACTGACGCATGACCTTCCCATCAAAGAATTGGATTTGTATACTAGTAATGAAGCTTTTGGAATACAAGCAGAATACATCCGCGATGGATTAATATACGAACGTTGGAAAAACAATCTCATCTACTTCATAGAAAATGCTAGACATCGTGCCATCACCATCATGATGACTATTAACAGTTTGTGCTTATTCAGCATCACAGAGTTTCTGGATGATATGATGGAATTAAAAGCAAAATATGGGCATCATAAGCCACATATTGATTTGAACATTTTACGTTGGCCAAGTTTCATGAGCCCTTTGGCGCTACCAGACCATTTAAAAAATGAAGTACGGGAGAAGCTTAAAGCTTGGTATGAAACTCATATGGATAGCCCTTATCTTGTGGATGGAGAAAAGGCACAAATTGAACGCCTGATAGATTACATTGAGGTGGTGGAAAAGGGACACAACACCACGACCAATGACAAGCAAGCTCTTCACCATGATTTCAAAAGTTTTTACACACAGTATGACAATCGTAGAGGTAAAAACTTCCGAACCACTTTCCCTGATTCTTTAGTCGAGTGGTATGATACCTTACAGGTTAAAAAGACATTTACAGTATTAGATAATTTCAGAGATGGAGGAATCACTCATTATGAGTCAGGTGAATATATCCCCCAATGATTTTTGTGTTTGTTACTATGGGACATTTCATAACCCAGAGTTAGTAACTCATATTAATAGATCCTGGCAGGAAAATTTTGATTTACCTGTTGTAAATTTTTGTGTGGATACTTCCACTCCAGATTTATATTTCAATCTGTGGAAATGTTCTGTAACAAAAATGGATATGGAACTTACAACCAAGAAATTTTTTCGTGTCGTGATTGCTATCAATTTGGATGACACTGTTATTATAAATCAGTTCACAGAAAAAACTCAATCACAGTTGTTTATTCGTGCTAAAGAATTGTTGAATATCAAACCTGATACCGTCTATTATTGTCTAGGAGAATTAGTAGAAAAGTACAAAACTACAATGAACCCTGTGATTTTTTATGCGGATTCTAGCACTTTTAGTATAGCCGCTAATTATGGTTTAGTAAAAAGCACCGTTGCCAAAGAGAATGATTTGCATCTGTCTAACAGTCCTATGAATTCAATTAAAGACAGATTAATGAATGACCATACATATTTCTATAATTTTTTGAAGAATTACAAGCTGAAAACGGAGTGTGTAAATTATGAAAATCGCGGTATGTTTAAGCGGTCAACCTAGAACTATAAAATACACGGTTGATAACATCAAGAAATTCTTTTCCAATCATGACACTGATTACTTTTGTCATGCTTGGGATTACAACACGTATAAAAGAAAAAAAATTGGGTCTGATAGTGCAAATCATATTTGGTGGGAACCTGACACTCCTGTGGATTTGAATGAGTTTCACACAGCAATGAATGTATTATCTCCAAAAAAAGTTGTAGTGGAGAAAAAGGAGGACCTACCTTTGTTTGCTGAATGGTCTTCATTATTCTATTCCATGATGATGGCGAATCATTACAAAAAAGTGTTTGAGCGGGACAATAATTTTCGTTATGATTTTGTATTCCGTGCTACATATCAAGGAATATATTGGCCTGAAAGACAGTTTGATCCAACAGGGTTACCAAACAAAGATAACTACTTGGACATTTATGGTATTTTTAGAAATCGTATGTATCAAGAATTCAACCGCATAAACATTAGCGACCATTGTTTTTATGGCTCTTCAACAGCTATGGATGTGTTTTGTGACTTTTATAAGTATTTTTATCCCCGCTATAACGAAATACGTGGTGATGACCGAGCTATATTAGGACCAGGTACTATGTTATCCGAACAATGTTGTGAACGATATAACTTGGATTTCCATGGAGGTATGGTCATAACTACTAATTATAGGAAGGAAATGATTCCAAAAGATGGGATAGTTGATTATCAAGAAATACAATCTCATTGTTATAATTAATATCTGCGAGACGATTTTATGAAAAAAACTATAGTGGTATGTGGTGACAGTTTCAACTATGGTATAGGATGCACTGATTTATACACTAAACCATATGGGCCTATGGTTGCTAAGCATTTTGATTGGGATTGTATTCGTTTGGCTAGAGGAAGTTCCAGTAATTATGCAACTCACTTACAAGGTGCGTATGCGGCTGGCATGAACCCAAAGCCTCACCTTGTTATTTTAGGTATCACCAGCTACGACCGTATAGAATGGGTATCCGAAGGGGAAGAGATTCCATACCATGAAAATCCAAAAGCTGAGTACATAAATTATCACTTATATCCCCCTCATTTGTTTCCAGAGCCACATCATGAACAACCTATGCCGTTTTATATGCAAGGTAACCAGAATTATGAACCTAAAATATTAAGTGAGCAGGTTGTGGCTTTGGATGAATATATAAAACTTTATAAAAAAGCCACAGCCACTAAAAATCCTGATGCAAATGTTGAAGGTATTCCAGTTAACTTAAAGTGGTACAAAAGAATGCATTCAGAACCTATTGAAAAAATAGAACTGATTTACAATTACTACATGAATGTAGTGAATAGTAAAATGAAAAGAGATTACGACATGGGTGTAATTTTAAAGACCTATACTAAAATAAAAAAACAAGGTATAAATTGTATTATCTTAAGTCAAGATACGGGTTATAAAGATTATGTTCAGAATCCAACAGATTTCTTTTTTCAACCATGGGGTGAGCTAACAAAAAAATGGCCTACACCATGCTTACATACCGGTGATGGGGGACATGAAGATACTGCTTTACGATTGATTGACCACATTAAGATGTTTGGATACGAATAACATGAGAATAGCCCTTTTGGTTTCTGGAGAATACAGAGAATTTCCTGTGGCTCATAAACTTTGGGCTTTTTTAACATGGCCTAATGTTGATGTGTATTTTGCAACTTGGGATAAAACTTTACATATAAATCAAAACCGAAATACACCTCCTATACTAAAAAATGTAACAGAACAAGATATTCTACAGTATATTACACCAACGTCCTATAAAATAATAGAATACACTTCCTGTCAGTTTAATACTGATAAAATGTACTCATGCGGTGCCATGATTTTTTTGTGGAAAACTGTTATACAGATGTTAGAAGATTCAGGTGTAAACTATGATGTTGTTGTTATGGTACGTCCAGATTTAGGTTTACAATTTGATGAAAAGATACTATCAGATTTTTTTCAAACAAAATTACAAAAGTCTGATGACATATTGTATGCAATAAATTCATTACCGCTTGGTCAAATGCAATTATTAAGTGAAACTGAAAACTTGTCAGATTTGATGTATGTGGGTGGTCAGAACACTATCATAAAGCTAAAAAATATTCCATTAGAGGAATTTTATAGCTTACAACCTCCTAATATAATTGACACTCACAAGTTTTTAGCAAAACATTGTGGTATATTGTATAAATGGATACACAATTTACCAATTGAAGATTGGTGTATAGTACGTAGTAATAGTCATTTAAAATTTGATAAATCATTTGATGAGTACAAAAAAGATAGTCAAATTTGGTGGGAAACCTATTATAACAATATTTTCGTAGGTACCCATAAGAATTTATCTAAAGAAAGTATAGATACATGGATGAAACTGGAGTTAACACAATGAAGATAGCTGTTTATGGAGATAGTTTTGCTGGTATGAACACAAGGTTTTCTGTAGGTTCATACGCACCGGAAGATGCTGGGCCGGCGTGGGTGGAATTACTAGAGGATGAAGGTAATCATGTAGTGTGCAATTTTTCAAAACCAGGAACTGCTTTTCAATATTCCTATGAAAAATTTCTTGAAAACTACAAATCTTTTGATTTAAATATAGTAGTAGTATCTTTTCCAGAAAGAACACATATAAAAGCATTGGATGGTATATTAGTTTTTGGTGAAGATTGGATAAATGTTGAGGTCAATAGAATCAAAAAATCTCCTTGGTACCCAAGTAAAGATAGACATCTCCGAATATTAGAAAGTGTTCGGGTATATTTGACGGATTGGGTGGATTGGGAAATGCGAAAACATATACAACATCTACAAGTTAACAACTTATGGAGACTAGCACCCAATACCATTGTTATTCCTGGATTTTCTAGTTCAATAGAACAAACAACAAAAAATTTAAACGATTTAGCTGAAGCTGAACTAGCATTAGTTGACCCAGAAGAAAATAAAATCAATCCACTTGGAAAAAGTTATAGGTATAAAACAATAGTTTGTAGAAGAAAATGTCACTTTTCAAAAGAAAACAATAGGATGTTATATGAACAAATCGTCAAGGCAATAGAAACAGGTCAACAAATTTTAGAACCTGATATGAGTTTGTTAGTTAAACCAAGTAAATCTGACTATTATTACTACGTGAAGCTTTTAGAGCTTCCACCCAACCAGGAGAACGTTCATGTTAACGATTAAATCTATAAAATTTTTTATTATTGAAAAACTTTTCGGTAAAATTACTAGAAAAATTAGATTGCGGCGCCGTTTGAAGGAAATGAGAAAGCGAGATCCATACATCTATCATTAATATATTATGAAAACTGTCTATAAACCTTGGGGAAAAGAAATCTGGCTAGAACTAAATGAATTTTACTGCTACAAAAGAATTCATATCAATGCTGGGCATAAAACATCTTTGCAGTATCACAATGAAAAAGTGGAAACATCTTTCATTGTGTCAGGTACCGCAGAAGTGTGGTTGGAAAATTCTGAAGGAGTGATAGAAAAGAAGATTTATACAGAAGGCGATTATGTAACAGTTCATCCTCCAAAAAAACACCGCATTATTGCATTGACAGATGTTATTGTACAAGAAGTTTCCACACCTCATGTTGATGATGTAGTTCGTGTTGAAGATGATACCAATCGTCCAGATGGAAAAATTGATGCCGAACATGAAACACCTGCAGTATTGATTTTGTGTGCTGGTCTGGGATCTAGGTTGCATCAACTTACTGAACACACCAATAAAACCTTGTTGCCAGTAAATAACAAAGCTATACTATCTCATATCATTGAATCATTTCCTTTGGAGTATGAAGTCATCATTGCATTAGGTTATAAAGGAGATGTTATCAGAGAATACTGTAATTTAATTCATCCAGATAGAAATATCACATTTGTGGATGTTGATGATTATCAAAGTGAGCATTCTGGTCCTGGTTACAGTGCCCTATGTGCCCGCCATCATCTGAATCGTCCTTTCTATGTTATTATGGGTGATTGCTTGGTGCAAGATGTCATACCAGGTTTAGAAACAAATTGGGTTGGGGTAGATGAAACTGGCTATCCTGAAAAATATTCCACTGTGTTATGTGATGATAACTATAATGTTACCGAGTTCAAAAATAAATCAGAATCAGGATTCAACTTGGCATTCATTGGTTTAGCTGCCATTAAAGACCATGAGGTCTTTTGGAAAGAGTTGGCTGCTAACATCACACATGGTGAACTTGTGTGTGCATTTCAAAATCCTGAAAAATTTTCATCATTGAAAGCCAGAAAAATAAATTGGTTTGATACAGGAAATGTTGATGACTATAAGAAAGCCGTTAAACATTTCAATGATGCCCAATTGTCATTAAACAAGGATAGCGCACAAATTTCTTACAAAGTGCAAAACAAATTTTTGAAATTTTTTGGAAATTCCAAAGTGTTAAGTAATTTACAACAACGATATGAGTACCTACAGAGTGTTGCACCCACAAACACTTTTATAGGAAAGTATTTTCTATGTTATCCTTGGATAGAAGGACACAATCTTTATGAAGGTTTAACTTCAGAAAATTTCGCAAAATTACTACACTTTGTTCAAAGTAATGTTAGCGTAGAACGAAATATTCTACCTGAAGAATTGGAAAAATTCTATATAACGAAAACACAACAACGAGTTCAACAATTTGTAAACAAATTTGGAACTAAGTACTACACCAGACCGTGGACAGTGAATGGAACAGCTCTTCCTTCTATGGAAAGTGTATTAAACAGTATCAACTACCGATTGCTAGAAAACAATCCCATGTACAGTAAATTTCATGGTGATTTGCATTTTGCTAATTTAGTTCAAAATAAAGATTCTGAATTTGTTTATATTGATTGGAGAACAGATTTTGCAGGCAACACGCATCTTGGTGATTTACATTATGATTTAGCCAAAATGTTAGGGGGTATACACATCCCGTATGATGAGATGAAGAACGATGATGAAATTGTTCTTCATGAAGGTGAAACATTTGTGAATTTCAAGATTCCTGATGGCCCAGCAGTTTTGAAACAATATGAAACTTGGTTACAAGAAAACAATCACCCGTATTATGTGATAAAATTCATCATGGCTGTGATATTTTTGAATATGGCGCCGCTGCATGAAGAAAATTTTGCCAAACTGTTATGGTTTAAATCTTTGGAATTGTTACATGGTTATCAACACCTCAACTAAACTTTTTGGTTCTTTTTCTGAGGTTCCAGGAAACAATGGAGCAACATTTTTCAATGAAGCTTTCTCTAAGGCTGGTTTAAATGCCATTTATTTACCTATCAAATGCCTAGAAACAGTTGACGCCATGAGCATTATGAATCTGATGAATTTTCAAGGTGCCGCCTTCTCCAAACCACATAAGGTATCCGTAATACCATTTTTAGACTATATTGATGATGTAGCTGCAACCATAGGAGCGGTTAACACAGTGATTCGTGATGAGCGGGGATGGGTGGGATATAACACAGACTGGGTGGGTGTATGTGAGGTTTTGAGAGGTATGAATTTACAACATCTATACATTTATGGTCAAGGAGGATTCAGTAGAGCTGTACAATATGCTTGTGACAAACTAAGTATTGAATTCACGGTGTTAAATAGACAAGATGTGATACCTACTACAGGAGTAGTATTCAACGCCACCCCTGTGAATTTATCACACCCAAATATTCTAGATGCCAGACCATCCACACCATTTGGTTTTAAAATATTTCAAGAACAAGCCAAAGCACAATACTGGTTATATACAGGAACAACATATGAATAACTTATGGGTGTATGGATGCAGTTTTAGTGAACCTTTTGGTATTGCCAAATCAATCAAAACCAATAAAGATGGAACCCGAGATTACCAAGGAATAGATTTTTGGGGAACTCATTTGGCAGAAAAACTCAATCTACATTGTATAGGTAAGGCTGTAGGGGGAGTTGGTTGGAACTATATAAATTACAGAATAGATGAAGATATAATTAATTGGTCCTTGGAGGATACAATCATTATATCTCCTAGTATGTTTTCCAGAATCAACATACTAGAATTTGAAAAAGACAACTTCACAGAAAATATAATACCTAATGCTTTTAATTTCTATACAGAGTGTGAAGAATGTGTGGATTATTTAAAAAAACCAGAAGATATTGTATTGTTCAACCAGCATAGATGGAAAACCAAGATAAAAACTTTGCAAAAATTTGGATTTCAGGTGTACACGTGGTTGATGGATAATTGTGATGAAATTGATGATGTTAACAATCTCATAGTTCAACCAAATGGAGACTACAATTGGAGGAATTGGATTGAGAATAATCCAGATTACTGGTTGGTACCTAACAAAGATTGGCATTTTAATGCTAAAGGACATGAACAACTATCTACTTTAATGTATGAGTTTATAACACAAAATGAATGATATTACATTTTTTCTCTGTCCAATGTCTAAAAACATTGTGGATGCTGTGATAGGATTAAAAAATCCAGCAATAGGGTTCCTACCATCCAGAAGGCAAGTGGATTATGACGGTGGATATACAGGTTGGAATACTGAAACTTTTCGTGAATATGTTGGTAATGAATTTTATATACAGCGTGACCATGGCGGTGGAGGACAAGGTAAACGGAAAGATGATGGAAAAGTTTCTTATCTAGTTGATTCCATGTTTATGAATTCAATTCACGTGGATCCTTGGAAAACGGTTTCTAGTATGGAAGAGGGATTGGAAAAAACAATACAAGATATTAATTTTATCTTAGAAAAAAATCCTTTCTGTACCATTGAAGTTGGCACGGAAGAAGCGATTTTTCCAATGTCAGCCACAGATTTAAAATGGTTTATGGAAATGCTACAACAAAGGCTGAATCCCCATGCATTTAAACAAATAGAATATGTTGTGATACAGTCCGGTGTTAAGTTAGATGTAGTTAATGAAAAAAATATAGGAAAATTCAGTCTCAAAAAACTTCAAGATGAAATTGAACTATGTGGTGTTTTTGGAAAGAAAACCAAAGAACATAATGGTGATTTTTTATCCAAAGAACAACGTGAAGTTAGATTTAGAGCAGGATTAACCTCCATCAACATAGGTCCGGAACTAAGTATATTTGAAAACAATATGTATCTTCAGCATTTCACTGAGAATCAGTTGATGGAAGCTGATAGGATATGTTATGATTCTGGTCTTTGGAAAAAGTGGGTAACCGATGAACATGATTTGTCCACAAAAGGTGTATACTTTAAAATTTGTGGTCATTATAATTATGATAGATTAAATCTACCAAACATAAATATTGTAGGGATGCTGCAGGAAAAAATTTTAACTATGACTAATTTATGATATACGCTGTGGATTTGGATGATACACTATGTTTTCGTCCTAGAGAAGTAGAATCTTTAGGTGTGGTTAAATATCACCATTGCGTCCCTATGTTATCTAATATTGAGAAAATTAATGCCTTGTATGATGCAGGCCATCATATAATCATTTACACAGCACGTGGTATGTCGTATTTTAAAGGGAATGTCTCTTTAGTCTACTCACATTTATATGAACTAACAAAAAATCAACTACAAACATGGAAGGTAAAACACCATCAATTAGTAATGGGAAAACTTCATTATGATATGCTGATTGATGATAAATGCATGAGGCCAGAAGAATTATGAAAAAGAAACTTTTAATAACGTTAGGTTGTTCTTTTACTGAAGGTGTAGGATGTTACGAACCCTCATTGTTAGATGAAAAAGGTAAACCTATAAATTCAAATAATGTGAATATGTACGGATTAAGTCGGGACAGATTTCATTCTGAAGGATGGCCTGCCAAATTGCAAAAGAAATTACAATATGATTGTATGTGGAATTTAGGTAAAGGTGGCACAGCAAATTCTGAGTCCGTGAAAAAATGGATTGAAAGATTTTCCAATAAAAATCTTTCTGAAGAATATGATGTGTTGGTGTTATGGATGGTTACATTTTCTACCAGAATAAGTTTTTATAGAAATAGTGAAATTTCTTCCATACTAACAAATTTCAGTGGTTTACCACCAGTGTATAAAAATTTATCTGAAAGTTACATAAATTTTTTAGGGGATGGTATTAAAGATAGTTGTTTAGAAAGTTACTTTTATGTAAGTGTGATAGAAAACCTATGTCGGTTATCTAATTATAATTTTTTGTATATCAATGTGGCTGCTGATGAAGGTCAATATTTGGATAGTTTCATGCAAAGTTCTTCAAGTTTAAATGCTGCTCGAGCTATAATGTATCCAGAACATCATGGCATATTACACGGATTTATTACAGACTCAGATTTAGATACAGTAGCGTGGTGTGGTCATCCAAATGAAAAAGGGTATGATATGTTAGCTGAACGCTTATTTAACTTAATTTCTCATAATCATCCTCATTTAATAAATTCTATTCCACCAGAAAAATATGAGATGCAATATTTGGGAGATCCTAAAGTATGGGAATATGTTGTAGGAGATGGGAAATAATGTTAATATGGGGAATTTCCGCTAACAGCCATGATGCCGCTATCACTGTGGTGCAAGACAATGAAATATTGTTTGCCTCACAATCAGAGCGATACTCAGGTGTGAAGAATGATGCTCATCTGAATGCTGATATTGTGGCAGATGCCTATAGATACGGTGAACCTGATGAGGTGGTTTGGTATGAGCAACCTCTCATGAAGTCACTACGTCAGCTCCGAGCAGGGCAAGGATGGGTGAACAACAATGCCAAACAATATGTTCGGAACTATGGTATTACAGCACCAGTAGTTACTGTGGACCATCATCATAGTCACGCAGCCGGAGGTTATTATACCAGTAACTTTGACGAGGCTGCTGTGCTGGTGATTGATGCTATCGGTGAGTTTGATACCACAACAATTTGGCACGGCAAGGGAACCAAGTTGGAGAAGAAGTTCTCCATCAAATATCCACATAGTTTAGGGTTGTGGTATTCAGCCATGACACAACGCATTGGGTTGAAACCTAATGAAGAAGAATACATCTTGATGGGCATGGCAGCATACGGTGACCCACTGAAATATACTGCCATGATTCTGGAAGATTTTTTTGATAGCAGGCATATTCTGAAACTGAATCAGAATCTACATCGTGGATGCATGTGGTGGCGTCCTGAACTGACCACTGAACAGGATATGTATGATATTGCCGCTGCTACGCAGTTCATCTATGAAATGTCATTTCATGATTTACTAGATGAAGCCAAAAAGTTAACAGGCAGCAAAAATCTGGTGTTAGGCGGAGGGTGCGCCTTGAACTGCGTCGCCAATAGTATCGCCTTTCAGTATTTTGAACGTGTCTGGATCATGCCCAATCCAGGAGATGCAGGTAACAGCTTAGGTGCCATCGCAGCACATCAACAGGAATTTTTAAATTGGCGTGGTCCATATCTGGGTCATGACATTGGAATCAAATACCCCACTGAACAACTGATTGAGTCATTAAAAAAAGATAAAATTGCCGGTGTGGCATTTGGAAGAGCTGAGTTCGGGCCCAGAGCTTTAGGACACAGAAGTTTGTTGGCAGACCCACGTGGTGATGACATCAAAGACCAGGTGAATGCCATCAAGAAACGACAGAAGTTTCGGCCGTTTGCTCCCGCCATTCTAGCGGAACATGCACATGAATATTTTCATATGCCTACAGCAGAAAGTCCGTATATGCAATACACAGCCATGTGCAAACATCCATTAGCCTTCCCTGCCATTATTCATGCTGATGGAACTTCCAGAGTGCAAACAGTATCCAAGGCGGATTCTCCCTACTTCTATGAATTTCTTCAGGAATGGTATAGAGAAACTGGTTGTCCTATGGTGCTGAACACCAGTTTGAACATCAAAGGGAAGCCTATGGTGAACAATCTGGTGGATGCCAAACAATTTGAAACCACATATAACGTACCAGTTTGGGCTTGACAAATTTTCAGGATGTGTTAGATTCCATGGCATCTCAAGGAGGATGTCATGGATTCCATTTTTCGTGCCTTAGCGAACACAACTAGCAGAATTGAAAAGGAGTGTATTCTACGTCAACACCTCACGGACTCTACACTTAAGCGAGTGTTGTTCTTGGCATTGGACCCTTTCACACAATTCTACATCCGAAAGATTCCCAATTATATTCCAGGCCCTGCTTCAACAAACAGAAGCACCATGCTGTTGGAGGGTGCTTTGGACAATCTGGAACAAATTAGCAAGCGTGTGGTGACAGGTAATGCGGCCATCAATCATCTGAAAATCATTTTGGAAAGTGTTACTGCCGACGATGCCTATGTGATTGAGCGCATCATTGAAAAGGATCTTCGGTGTGGTGTATCTGAAGCCACGGTGAACAAGATTTGGCCTGGGCTGATTCCCACCTATCCCGTGATGTTGGCATCGGGCTTTGATGAAAAGGTGATGGCCAAGATGTCCTATCCTGCCTATGTGCAATTGAAACTGGATGGAATGCGATTCAATGCCATTGTTAATAATGGTAAGGTGGAGTTTCGTTCTCGTAATGGCAAACATATTGATTTACTTGGCAATCTGGAACAAGAATTTCTATTCATGGCAGGTTCTGAATCCTGTGTGTTTGATGGAGAACTTGTGGTTCGTGATAGCCAAGGCATCATGAATCGTCAGAAGGGTAATGGCATCCTGAACAAGGCTGTGAAGGGCACCATCTCTGCCATGGAAGCTTCCATGGTACACGCCACCATCTGGGACATCATTCCTTTCTCAGCATTTCAGCAAGGTGTGTACAAGACTTCCTATCAGGAACGTTTTGGTAAACTACAGCAACTGGTGTTGCCTGGTCGCATCTCCTTGATTGAAAATCGTGTGGTGAACACTGAAGATGAAGCTCATGAGTTGTTTCAGGAATATTTCAACAAGGGTGAAGAAGGCATCATCCTGAAAGACATCAATGCTCCTTGGGAAGACAAGCGAGTGAAGCACCAAGTGAAATTCAAGGGAGAATTGGAATGTGATTTGCTGTGCATGGATTGGCAGGAAGGAACTGGCAAGAATGTCGGTAAGTTGGGTGCCTTGGTGCTGACATCTGCTGATGGTGTGGTGAAAGTGAACGTGGGTTCTGGATTCACGGACGAGCAACGAGATAAATATACCAAGGAGAACACGGTAGGCAAGGTGGTGGCAGTGAAGTACAATGCCAAGATTCAGGACAAGAAAACTGGACAAACCAGCTTGTTTCTGCCAGTGTTCCTTGAACTTCGTGAAGATAAGACGGATGCAGACATCTCATCTTCTATCAAGTAGGAGGATATATGGAACCGCATGAAGAATACTATGAAGAATTAAGAAACCGCATTCAGTATTTTGTGACAGACTTGAATGAGGAGATAGACAACATTGAACGTTTGGTTCAAGGGAATGAATCTGCGGTGTTGTTGTTGCAATGGGTACGTGACACAGTACATCGTGTCGCAGAAAACTACGAAAGATAAATAAAAATATGCCAACATATGAGTACCAGTGTGAAGCCTGTGAGGAGTATTTCACGAAGTTTCTTAGTATACCTAACATGAATCAGCCTACGGAGGAAGCATGTCCTAACTGTGGCGAGATACGGGTGCAAAAGGTGATGTTCACTGCACCTACTATCGGAGATGCCGTTCGACTACGTATTCGTCGGCCCGACAATGGATTCAAAGAGGTATTACACAAAATTCATGAAAAAACTCCAGGCTCCACACTTAAAAACAACAGTAGTTACATCTAAGGACTCTCCGTCCTATTCAAATCCCGTCCGGGCCACGGCCTTGGCGGGATTTTTTACCCCCAACCCAGCGAGCACGCTATGTCCAGAAAAAAGCGCCTTAAGTTGGTCACTTCCCAAACTTATATTCTACAAGAGGATCAGGAATCCAAACACAAAATTCGACTCGCAGATTTAAAGGAAATTTGGGCCCTCACTAACAATCAGGAGAACTTCTTCAATTTCTATCGTAAAGGACACAAGGCCATCTTGTGTCATGGTGTGGCAGGAACAGGGAAAACATACATCGCAATGCACAGCGCTTTCAAGGAGATACTGGAAAATTCAGGATACAAACGAGTAGTTGTGGTTCGTTCAGCAGTCCCTTCCCGTGACATTGGTTTTCTTCCGGGAAATGAAAAGGAGAAAGTGGAAATCTACTCACAACCCTATCAAGAAATTTGTGCTGATTTGTTCCCACGATTTGGGGAACGTGCTTATAACAAACTGAAAGAACAAAGCCTTATCCATTTCATGGTCACTTCTTATGTTCGTGGATTGACCTTGGACAACTGCATTGTGATTGTGGATGAAGCTCAGAACATGAATGACATGGAGCTGAACAGTATCATGACCCGTGTGGGTCAAAACACCAAAATCATCTTCTGTGGTGATTTCCGCCAGACGGATTTACAGAAAAGGTCAGATATGTCAGGACTGAAGAAGTTCATGGCCATCGCACGTAATATGCCATCTTTCCGCCATGTGGAGTTTGAGGTGGAGGATATTGTTCGTGGGCCTTTGGTGAAAGAATACATCATGGCCAGAATGGCGTGTGAGGACATGGCAGTGGCTTGACAAACAGGGAAGGGAATGTTACATTTACAACATGAAAACATTCCTACATGACCCAGTAAAAATAGAAACCATATCCGCCGTGACACAGGCAGATGGAACCAGAGCCTATCAAACACCTGATGGTAGGCTCTATCCATCTGTGACTACAGTATTGGCTGAGCACACCAAGAAAGGCATTCAAGAATGGCGAGCCCGTGTGGGTGACGAGGAAGCCAACAAGGTGTCTCGCCAAGCTGCCAGCTGGGGTACCAGATTTCACACCATCACAGAAAAATATCTACAGAACACATTAACGGCAGGAGAATTGTCACTCTGGGACTATGAAATGTTCAAGGTGGCCAATCCTGTGTTGGACAGAATTGACAACATTCGAGCCCAGGAAGTGGCTCTTTGGTCACACCATCTTCGTTTGGCGGGACGGGTGGATTGTGTGGCAGAATTCGACGGAAAACTAAATATCATAGACTTCAAGACAGCCCGCCGTGAAAAGGATGTTGAGCATATTCAACACTATTTCATGCAGGCTGCCGCTTATGCCATCATGTTTGAGGAACGTACTGGCATTCCTGTGAATCGTTTAACCATCCTCATTGCAGTATCCGATGGGTTCATGCAGATATTTCAAAGTAAAAGAGATTTGTATGTAGAACAATTGCTGTATTATCGTGATGTGTATGAAGTATCAAAACCTTAGCGTCGAGTCACCCACAGGCGGGACTCGGTTATAGAGATCCTCTATGAACAAAATGTTTGGAGTTGTGTTAGCAACCATGTTGTTGTCAGGAACAACCCATGCTCAAATCACAAGTGGTATAATCCGTGGTACTGTTAAAGATGTTACTGGTAGTACAATTGAAAATGCCAATGTTACTGTGGTCTTTGTTCCCACCAATCAACGAATTGTTACGAAAACTACAACTGAAGGTCGGTTTACATTATCCAACTTGAAACCAGGTGGTCCATATACCGTATCGGTGACCGCATTGGGGTTCCGTCCCAAGTCCTCGGATAATCTCACAGTTCGTTTAGGTGAAGCAACAAGCACAGATATTGAGATGGAAAAGATTGTCGTGGTATTAAATCAAGTTTCGGTTATTGCAGACGTAGCAGCACAAGCACGTAAAGATGGTGCCGTAGCACAACTCAATCAAGAGAAGTTGCAAGTGCTTCCCACCTTGTCTCGTAGTCTCCAAGATATGACCCGTATGACCCCACAAGGCAACGGGGTTTCTTTTGCGGGTTCCAACTATCGGTATAACAACTAGACGATTGATGGAGCAGCATCGAATGATGCGTTCGGTTTCAGTCAATCATCAGGTCAATCCACAGCATCCGTTCCAACAGGTACGCCTGGTTCTCTTTCACGTTCACAACCCATCTCACTTGACGCCATTGAACAAGTGTCTGTGGTCATCGCACCATATGATGTGAAGATTGGTAATTTCACAGGTGGTAGTGTGAATGCAGTTACTCGTTCAGGTACCAACACCACCGAAGGTTCCATCTACTCATTCGGTCGTGTTCCACAATTCATCGGTGATGGTATCTCTGGTAAAATGCCAACCACCTTCAATGAATATCAAGCAGGGGGTCGTGTCGGTGGACCAATCATCAAGGACAAGTTGTTCTATTTTGTGAACTTTGAAATTGCACGTAGAACAGACCCTATCCTATTTGCCCCTGGTAATCCAGGCGTGTTGGCAACCGAAGCGGTGGTACAACAAGTCCGTGATAGCCTTGTATCATTTGCAGCACGGTCGGGTGTTCCAAACTTTGATGCGGGAACATTTGGGGCATATGATGTCAACGCAAATAGTGAAAAGTATTTCGGTCGATTGGATTGGAATATTGGAAACTCCATCTTAACGGTTCGTAGTAATCTTGTCAATGCAGTAGCAGGAAACTTGGAACGTGGACAAGCACTCACCAAGTTGGCAACCCAAGACTTCGACCATTTCAGTAGAGCCACCAATACGGTTGCTGAATTGAAGTCACAACTTGGTGCAGGAGTATCCAACAGTTTGTTGTTGGGATATTCACTTGTTCGTGACCACAGAAACCCATACGGAAATGTGTTCGCCCCACAAATTGAAATCCAAGACATTCAATTCGGTCAAATCAATGCAGGAAGTGACCGTGAAGGTGTGGTGTATGGCACAAAGGTTCGCACCTATGAAGTGACCAACAATCTCACGTGGTCTGTGGGGAAGCATACTCTTACCGCAGGAACCCATAATGAGTTCTACAATATTCAATATACTTTCGTGAATGGATACGCAGGTCGTTGGCAATATGCAAACCTTGCATCATTCTTCGCAAATCGTCCGAATCGTATCAGAGCTACATTTGATTTGACGGACAATAGTTTAGATTATGTGTTGAACAATCCAGGTGCCAACTTCAACATCACCGTGCCAAGTGTGTATGTTCAAGATGAAGTGGCAGTCACCGATAACTTCAAGGTGACCGCAGGTGTTCGTGCAGATTGGAATATGATGGACACACCAGTTCAAGCAGATGCGTTTACGAACATCACTCTCACCAACGGAACCAAACCATACAGCACCATCACCAACGATTATGGTCGTAGTTTGTTGATTGGTCCACGTTTTGGATTTAACTGGCAAAAGGATAGAGTGACCTATCGTGGTGGAGTGGGATACTTCCAAGGAAGAATGCCGTTCGCATGGTATGCTTATCCATTCATCCACAACGGACTGGTGGTAGGAAACATTGATGCTCGTCCAACCAATGTGGTTCCGTTGATTGTGGACCCACTTCGTCAAAGTTCATTAAGTAGCACCACGACATATGAAATGAATGTGATTGGCAACAACTATGTCCAACCACAGATGCGTAGAATGAACTTGGCAACAGACATCAAGTTACCATTTGATGCATTACTCGTATTAGATTGGACATTCACCAAGACATTGAATGATATCGTATTCACCAACATTGGATTACCAGCACCCGCAGGAAACCTTGCAGGTGGTGACCGTAGACCTGTCTACACATCAACCAGATTAACAACCACTACAACTAATCCATACACATCAGTATTCGCACTCAATAATACTGATAAGGGTTACAGATATAATGTCACGGCAAACTTGAGTAAGAAGTGGGACCACCTTGATGTAATGGCAGCATACAGTTATGGGGAAGCAAAGGATTTAGCAAATGGTCAACGTAACTCGTTCCAATCACACGTGGAATACAATCAATTGGTGAAGGCAAACCAATATGACCTTACGTGGTCCAACTTTGATATTCGTCATCGGTTCGTAGCAAACGCAAGTTGGAACTGGAAGAACACCACCGTATCAGCAGTCTATACAGGTTCATCAGGTTCACCATTTTCCTATGTGTATTCTGGTGATTTAAATGGTGACGGGTCAAGTCATAATGATTTGATTTATGTTCCACGCAACATTGATGAAATCAAGTTGGTTCCATCTGCTCGTCCTACGGGTCAAGTAGATACCAGAACAGCACAACAAATCTGGGAAGATTTAGATAGATTCATCAGTAATGACCCATATCTGTCCTCACACCGTGGTGAATACACCAAGAGAAACGGTGCAAGAACTCCGTGGAATCACCGAGCAGATGTTCGTATCATCCAATCAGTCAAGAATGTAGATATCACATTTGACATCACCAACTTCGGTAATCTGTTGAACAAGGATTGGGGCAAGTATTATTTCGTTCCTAACCTCAACAATCAAAATGTCTACCCACTCCAATATCGTTCAGGCCGTGGTGTGAACAGCGTTCCAACATTTAGTTTCGACCCATTAAATACCACTTATCAAACAGATGATTTAATGTCTCGTTGGCAGATGCAAATGGGGATTCGAGTTAACTTCTGATAAATAATTCTGTAGGATGGTAGTAGAACAGCTCAATTTGAAACATAGCTTGGACGAGGGTTCGATTCCCTCCATCTCCATTCAGTAACACACATTTCGGGGATGACTGGTTTCGACAGGTTAAGGACTAGATGAGAGAGCTACCCGATAGGCGACTGCCGTAAGCAGAGCAAAAACATTAACAGGCACATATAATACGCCTCTTGCATTAGCTGCCTAATTAGGTGGCATGCCGGGTTTGGGGTTCTCCTGGGAACAGAAAACCCCACCAAATTTTTCTATGAAAATTGACATCCCTGAAGATTGTACCCACATCAATATTTTGTTTTCTGGTGGAGCTG